>Ga0164310_10000145_pt1 | contig 35524 bp, 25 predicted proteins | sample GuaBasSedimGuay1_FD_121795 | JGI IMG/M metagenome (GOLD analysis project Ga0164310, IMG submission 121795) | Subseafloor sediment microbial communities from Guaymas Basin, Gulf of California, Mexico - Guay1, Core 4569-9, 0-3 cm | ecosystem: Environmental > Aquatic > Marine > Hydrothermal vents... | reverse complement strand
CCTTAGAACCTACAGCAGTTCCGACACCTTTCGCCTTAGAACCTACAGCAGTTCCGACACCTTTCGCCTTAGAACCTACAGCAGTTCCGACACCTTTCGCCTTAGAACCTACAGCAGTTCCGATACCTTGCGCCTTAGAACCTACAGCCCTAGCACCTCGCCCGATCATAGAGGCAACCTCTTTGACTCCGGCCAGTTTTTCTTCAGTGAATGCTTCACTCTGGGCTGTAGCGGTTGCCTCGTCAACTCCATGCTCAAGTAACGCTTGCTTCACGCCTTCAGCATAAGCGACTTTCAAAATGGTGCTCGTTGTCGGGTCCATGTGTACCTCCTGTAATCAACGCCAAGTATATGGCGGTTCTCCATTATATCCAAGAGTCAATTTGTTATCCGGGATTTCCCCCGCTCGAGGCGTCTTGTGAGTCACGTACTTAGCTGTACGCCCTAATCCACGTCCTAGACGTTCACCGATACTTCCTGCAACCATTGATCCGAGAAGCCCAGTAGGCCCCCAAGCTGCAAGACCTGCCGCAGTGCCCCCCAAAAGGCCCCCAAGACGCTCCGCCCGTTCACCCTTCTCCCCCCGCATGATATTGACGGACTCTACCGCAGGAAAACCATACAGCAATGCCTTATCAAACATGGAGGGTGCTTCGAAACCTTTCCTAAACACGCTTCCGGGTTTCAGCGACTGGCTCATGCGCCACTCATATGCCGCTCGACGGGGATCCCCTCTGAAGAAGCGCTTTACGGCACCACTCGAAGGTAATTTCGATTTGAGAAATTTGCCGAAACGCACAAGAGAACGGGGAGCCGCCTCTTTGTCTATCCCTAGCTGGGAATAGACCGCGTGCCGACCCTGCATGTAGGGGCTCTCGTACATCTAGTAGCGACCTCGCTCTCCTCGCCCAAAGTCTACGCCATATGCGTACGCAGGAACAGGGTGTGTACCGTGTAAATTCGAAACATCCCCGAAGTGGGCTGCTTCCTGAAGGGTAGACTTCAAGTTTCGGTGTGCCAACCGTGCCATCCAGTCGGGATTCAGGAGGGGAGCTCGAGTCGCAGGTTTCATAATGAATTCTACCTCGGGAGCTCGCGGAGCTACGCTCACGGTCTTCACCCCCTCCTTCTTAAGGTAATGTAGTACAGAAGGAGTGACTCGTTGTCCTACTGAAAAGTGGAAGTAAGGTTTGGCAAGCGTCTCACCTAGAGATTCGTTTACAGGAATCTCTTTTGAGCCCTTTGCCAAATTAGCCCGGAGCTTGTTGTACGAGACTACATCCCCCTTAATGTATTCGTTACTAGGGTCGTTCAAGATGCGCACATTGTTGAGTTCGTTTTTTGCCAGGATCTCAAAATGTCGTTGATCAAGGTCCTTCCCTTGGTTGGAGTAAAGGTCTCGAAGAGAATTTACGAGGTAAAGGCGGCCTGCACCGAGACCTTTGTACTTAACAACTTCATCAGGCTTGGGAATACCTTCACTCAACTGATCACCCCGCTCTACGGTATCCCCCTTCTTAACTACCACCTCAAAAGTAGGAGCTACGAAGTGCTGCCTCTCTCCGATATTCACATATGTACCACCCTGCGGAGCTTTTTCGATCTTGGTGATCTTCCCGTCCACGTCGGCAAGCGTCGCCTTGTTCATAAACTGTTTAGGGGACTCTATAATCTGACGAAAACCCGAAACGCCCTGCAGGCGTGCACGGTCGCCTTTTGCTGTACGCACACCGTGCTTAGCGTCCAACGCAAACTGCGCCAACGGTTCTGCCATGGCGGATGCCGCACGAACGCCTACATTTACGCCCATCTCGTGTATGTTGCCCTTCTCGTCGAGCCCCTGGCATTTCTGACAAATACCGTCGTCGGCTTCACACGTCATGGGAGAGCGGACTAGTATCTTGGCAGTCCCGGATTTACGAATATTGGACTGGACCATAGACGTAATGAGAGTGTTCCGCCGGTATCTATTCGTATCCCGTGCGAGATAACGGTCCACGATGTTGGGATCAGTAACGTCCATGAGAATCCCGTTGTGTGTTCCACAATCTTCCTCCGTGATGAGAGCATCTGCCATGTTACTCACCAAGATCTTAGACAATTCACCAGGTTCCGACACCGACACCGTACTCTTGATGGTGTCCAGAATGGCTTCGTTGCCCGCCACCCAGTAGTCCGACGGCTTCAGACCTTCTGAATACGACTTCCGGATAAGCCACGGTTCCGTGTATCCGTAAGGGTCACGAGCAGCAGCGGGGGATGCGATGATCTTCATGTACTGGACGGGCTTCCCGCGCGCACCGCTCTTCACTTGCTGGGTCATAGACCCTGGGTGTTTAGTAGCAATGGACAACATCTTGTCCTGAGCTTCTTCGGCTATACGTCGCCGTTGCTTGTCAGTAGTGGCCTTATCGAATGCGGTTTCGTAGGGGCGGAGTACCCGATTTCGCATTGTGTAATCAGGCGCAATGTCATCCAAGCCCACAGAAAGCCCCTCCAACGTCGCAATCGAATCCCCTTCACGCTTGAGGTCCGTGATCGTTTTCACATACGCCACAGGGTCCTTACGCGCCAGCTCATTCATCTTCTGGCGCAACTCTTTCTTACCAGACTCTCCGCTGAGTTGATAACCCTTGGGGATGTGCTGGTTCAAGAGGATTTGTCCGAGCGTCTGCGTTGGCATTTAAAACCCCAAACCAATCGGTGATGGCCCTGAAGCTACCTCGTGGGAGATCTCCTCCTTGGGCCCCCAGACTGTCTTTCGATTCAGCCGATCCTCTACGTTGTCTTCGCCCTTGTCTCCTTCCGTACGTTGTGGAACAGTAACGCCCGACAAGACCTGCGCAAGATCACTGGCAGGCATTCCTTGATCTCCGACGTCCAAAGGCTGCTGTGCCTCACTAGTGGAGAGGCGCTTCTGTTTGAGAAGCGACTTGATTTTCTTGGTAGCCCCGAGCTTCTGCAGTGTTTCGTCGAATCCCTTCCAAAAAAGTGTGTCCATATCAGCACCCTGCTTTTCTGTAGTGTTCCTCAAAAGCCACGAATCATCCTTGGTCCGGAATAACACAAAGTCCTCTTCGTTTCCATTTACCCTTCTCCGAAATTTTACCTTATCTGGAGAAGCTGCGAGAACCTGGACGGGCTCTTTGTGCTTGATCTCTACTGTCCCTTTTCCGTAGCCCTTCATGATGGCCCTCGGGCCACCTGCCCCAAAACCCAGAGCGTAGTCTGAGCTGTGTGTCGGTGTCTGGATAGCGAGTACGTTCTCTTTCGAGGCAGGCAGCTTGGCCTTGGGAAGGGCCCACGAGTGGGCATGTCCCGTCCAAGGATCAACCAGTCTCAAATCGTAATGCTTACCGGCACGTTCTGCTTTATGTTCCTGCACCGCCAACATCCAAGACTTGGGCTGCCGGAATGTAGGGATCTTCTCCACGGCCTTCCCCCCGGGGATTCCCGGAGCAAATTCGGGGCGCTTCTTCTTTCTCCGGAGCTTCGTGATCACCTCTAGAGGGTTGGCGTGGGTGGTCGGGTCAAACCCCTTCAACTGGTTATCAGGTACTGGGACAGACACGAGTCCCGTTTCACTGTTTAAAGAATACGGCGCGCGGATCGAACCCTGGTCATGAAACGTCGAGACATCCAGGCGAATCTCGTCAGCCTTAGGGGGTCGTACAACGTAGGGGTTTTTACGGCGAGAGAGCTTCGCCATGATGCGCTTGATGGAACGCTCGAGGACGTCGGTATCCCGCTCGGCGTCCAGCTTCCCCCGAACGTAGAATCCCGTACCACCCGAAAACGCTACATCGGTCTTCTTCACTCCCGGAAGCTTAGCTACTTCACGCTGGACATCTCTCACCGCAGGCTTGAGTTCTTCAACTCCGACGTTCTTACCCGCGTCGATGTCCACCCAGACATGGTCAGTAGTCTTGCCGATAGTTGGGTGGAACTCCGAGTAGCGTCGCTCCGCAAACCAGGCTATATCGTCACCCGTACGCGCACGAAGGGGCTCTCCAGCTTTTCGGTAACGTCGTACGATAGGGACCCCTGGTTCACGGTTAAGAACAGTGACCAGGTCTTTCCCCTTGAGCTCTCTGAGCAAGCGACGTTTGACCTCGGGCGTCATGTAGTAATCCAGCACATCCTTCTTGGTCAGCTTAATGCCCGTGGAAGGACTGTCGATCACGACCGCGTCCAGGTTCTCTACGTCCTGGTACTTCCGGTTAGCCCAGACTGCGGCTCGTTGCGCTGGTGAGGAGTAGGGCATTTTCAGTCGTAGTACCCTGTAATATCGGTGTAACCCATTGTCTCCGGCCACGGGTTAGCATTCTCGAACTTACCCAGTCGCGCATGGTATCCTGAACCACCAGAGCCCACTTCTTTGTCCATCTTTGCTAACCACGCGTCGATTGCTTCCTGCTGATCAGCCGTACGCAAATTTCTGTCGTAAGTTCCCCACTGCCACCCGGGACCCCCCATCTCGCCCATTCCGAGTTTGACAAGAGCTGCCTGATACCCTTCTTCAAAAAATGTGCGCATCTCTCATCCTCCAATTTTTACTCGCGTCCCTAAACTTTGGGGGTCTCACGCAGCTGTCTTAACTTTTCTAACTGTTCTGCCCTTTCCCTTTTGCGTTTAAGGTCTCCCCTGATGAGTCCTACATTTGCTCCCACTAACCCTCCCCCTACACCGCCACCAATGGTACCTTTCAATAATCCTAAGGCTGCGAGAGGCATACCCTTAGGGAGAGGTACGCCTCTACGCCGCTTCACAGCCCTTGCAATCAACCCCACTATACCTCCTAATGCAGCACCCCCTGCCGCCCCGATACCAGAACCTTTCAACGCACCCACTCCGAAATCTTTTGCGGACTCACGGCTCGTAGGGATAAGCGTGAGGAGGCCGAGTTTCTCGAACGTTCCTCGATACCCTTCTTCAAAAAATGTGCACATCCCTCATCCTCCAATTTTTACTCGCGTCCCTAAACTGATATCACCGCGCTTGTACGCAGCAATAGCGTCGGCCTTCGTCTTGAACTTCTTCACTGTCTTGTTCTTATCATCCATCCGAGACGCGTGGTGAATACCCATGATCGCCTCGTGCTGCGGAAACACCAACAGGTCGCTCTTGGATTTATCGCCAAAAAGAAGGTTGGAGAGCGTAATGTCTTTCGCCTCCTGTACGGCCTTAGGCCCCACCGGAACGTGGAGCTGCATGGTGTCGTACACAATGAGCTGATTTGACGTCATAAACGTGTTGCCATCTGGAACTGTAAGGTCCCAAGCGGTGTGACGGCCTTCTATGGGGGTGATGTCTTTTATCCAATCCCAAATGATGTAGGGGTTAGTAACCAACTCTAGCCATTTGGGAGACGTCACTTTAGCTACGGTCTCTCTTCCGTAGATTTCGATAAGATCCTCCAGAGTCGATCTTCCTATCTTCCCTGTACGTTTCGCCTTACTAAGAATAACATGAATACTCTCTCGCTTGCGCAACGCCGAAACCTTCTCATCAGAAAGTGTATCCCACTCTTTTTTCCTAACGGGACCTACTAGTTTTTTAAGAGGAGCAACCAGATTAGAAGGAAGAGGAACGCGGTCTGTCTTGGACGAAATTGTCTTCAGACTAAAGTCCCAAGAAGCCAGTGTTTTCAGGTTGTCTCTCTTATATTGGACAGCACAAGGCAACTCCTTTGCGATAGACTTCAGGTCTGGCGTGCTGAAATGCACTTGGTATTCTTTATTGTCCGCCGACGTTTTACGCTTTGCCGTATGTACCTTAGTTTTTACTCCCAGAAGAAGGCCGAGTGTCGCTACCTCATCTGCCAGTCGAGGTGAGATAGTAGTGTAGTGGACAACAACCTGAGGTTGTTTTTTTGCTTTGGCCTTTACGATACTAACGGTACCGTCGGTATCCAAGAGTCCGGCTAGCAACCCAATCAAAAACTCCCGAGGAGCGTTTGTAAACACGTCGGGAAGGTGCTTGTTGGCCGCACCCGTAGTGTGCTGGAAAACTTCACCAAGGGCCGTAGCCAGTCCCGATCCATACATATGGAGTTTTTCAGAATGACAAGTGTGTCCCTCATACTTGTGATTATTTTCGTAGAGCTTAAATGTAATAGGTTCTTTACCTTCCGCAAGCGAGGTAAGAGTACGTTTGAACTTGTTCTGTATACTAGGATCGACACTAGCAATACCAACAGCACTCGCCCTTGGCAGGCCAGAATCCGACCGGTAAGTAATCCAGCCGTCGCCTACAACTGCGCCTAGCAACCAACCAGTGTCCTCATTAAGAGGTATCTCTAGAGTGTCGTCAGAAAATTCTCTGATATCTCGTACAATCGGAACATACACCTTGTCTACGGCGGGAATATCTTTACAGCGTAATCTCGAGGGCCTTGGAATAGCCCAATCTGAGTGTTCCGGACCACTGAAACGCTCCAACTCAAACGTAATGGGGTTGAGCCCGAACATACTATCATCTTTGGACACCTGCGCAGTACGTCCGCTCTCAGTAGTAACTAGGATAATCTCTAGGTTGTGGTGGACGGAGAATTCTGTGACGTCGCACAATATGACGGACTGCTCCCTACTGCTGAATCCGAATACTTGAACTCCTTCAGGCACCTTGTAGATTTCTTTATTATCCTTCACGGTAACCTCCTTGGTACGAGGGAAGTCCCGCAGATGGAGGTTATAGTACCCTTCAGGCAGAAGGCTGCCAATACCGTAATTCGCATTTAGCGCGTTCTCCCTGCTTCGGTTTCGGATATCACTTACTCTAATGGGCAACGTATTGATATTTATGGGCTTTGTTATCCTCACAATTACATCGGTAATTGAACTATCGCCGTCGTAATCTGCGTTCATTCCCGCCTCAACGAACGGGTTCACGCGGATAGTACGCCCGGGCACCGGTACAGGTTTCGCACCGACGATGTTATAACGATGCAGTGTTGGAGCGCGGTTCATGAGCACCGGGCGCTCTTGCACTTCTCTGCGGAGAGCTTCTTCTGCAGCCATGTGGCGCTTTTCGACCATCTGTTTGGCCTGAACTGCCGGGAACCCTTGCTGCACGAGACGCCGTACAACGAACTTGTCGTACATCCCCCAGAGCATCTCTTTCGGAACTCCGATTTCGTCCACTCCAAGAGTACTGTCGGGCACGATGGTACCGCGCCCAGCCATGTCTTGAGAGCGTACCATGAGCTTTGATTGGAAGAACCCGTGCTTCGGACCCCCCACTCCAGAGATGTAGGTAAGGAAGCCCTTATGCTTACGTGCTTTAGATTTCGCAGTAGCAGGCTCATCCGTTCCATACACGGCACCAACCGCTTGTTGTAATGCAGGACGCAAACGTGCTTCCTCTCCTGGCGGAGTGGGAGTTTTCGGATTCTTGACCTCTTTCATTTGGTTGTTAATGTAAATAAGGTCCTGGTACAGCGGATTAGCGTCACCGTAGATGATCTGCGTTCCTCCCTGGCCCGGCACGACAGGGCGCATCACAGGAGGCACTACTGGGACTTTGCTTACAATGTATGCTTTGTCGGGTGTCACCCCTACGTCCCGGAGTGCCCGGATGTATTTGACCTGTTTGATCTCGTTGTCCAGCTGATCAGCCTTACGCCCCTTCATCTGCTTGAGGAGAGACTTCTCTTTCTCGTCCAGGTCGATTTTCTTGAGCTGCTTCTGAATATGCGCGGCACCCTTTTCTTTGAGGGTCTCTGTGAGCTGCGCATTCGTCATGCCCAAAAGACGGCGCACTGGTTCTTTGAAGACCGGATTGATAACAGGTTCAGCTAGGTCAACATGTGACCATCGTGTACCGCGTAAGCCGCCGGTTACGCCGGGATCAAAAAGACCTCCTGCTTCAGGACGCAAATCTTTGGCTCGAACAATTTTGGCGTCTTTCACCTCTCCTGCTGACATCTCCAAGACATCTTTATCGGTAAGCGGCCCTAAGGTCAGGCGGCTACCGTCACGCCGTACTCTAACACCCGCACCCGTAAGCATCCCCAAAAATTTGTCGTAGGCAAAAGTAGACTTGGGCTCCTGGGGAGTTTGTCCAAGTTGTACTCCCCGCCAAAATTCATCGTTCTTCTGACTCTTCACCGTTGCTGCTTCACGTAGGATATTTCGAGCATTGTGTCCAACTAACGCATCGAATTCCATCCTACCAACACGCTTAGAGCCCTGCGTACCTCCGCGGGTGGGCTGGAGATTCATATCATAAGAGCCCGTACTCCTCGCACTGTAGTTGTTGTCGGTCGTTTTGAAGAGCTTATAGAGGTATTGACGCCCCACAAAAACCTTAGGGATCTTCTTCCCGGACCGGGGGTCGTAAACCGTCTCCTTGTCTTTCACCCCGTGCTTCTTTAGGAGGTCTTTCGCCCACTTGACATTGTCACGGTCCTGAAAGTTTTCGACCACTATCGGCTTGCCCGTCTTCTCCACGACCTTCCCGACTGCCGTCTCGATAATCTGGCTCGGGTTGATACGCGAAACCACCCCCGCAGAAGTCATGAGTACGTCGATGGGCTTTCCAGCCTCGTCCTGCACCATTTGGTCAGTTGGAACGATCTCTGAGATAACTCCTTTGTTACCGTATCGCCCAGCGATCTTATCTCCGATTCCCGCAGGCTCTTTCGTCTTAACTGTGAGGGTGATGCGCTTGGGTGTCTTCACCACGTCCACTACCTCACCTTCGTGGTCGTGATCCCACCCCTGCTTGAACTCACGATGGGGTTGTGCCAGAGACTTGTGCAGCTTCCCCAGAATCAAGTCATCAGGGGAAAGCTCGGTCTTTCGAACCCCTACTATAACAGGATCTCCTGGAAGCAGCTTAGTACCAGGAGCGACAACTCCGTCCTTATCGATAGGTTTGTACTGGTCCTTTGTGTAATTGTGCCCATAGTAGGTCTTATGCTTATTCGCGCTGAACGTAAGGTCAGGGTCTTTGGAAACCACGATCTTGTACATACGCTCAGACGTTAACTTCTTAGCCGCATCCTCACTCACAACGACCGCATCGTTGGAGTTCGCGCCATAGTACGGCATGAACGCGACGCTCATATTTTTTCCCAGCGCGAGGGTACCCCCTCGAGTGAAATTAGAGTCACCCAGTCGCTGGTTAGCCTTTACGCGATCCCCTTTTTTCACTTCCAAGTCGTGATTCAAGTACGTCTTCGCGGCTAGCGGGAAGTTCTTATCGTAGGGCACCTTGATAAGATCGCCCTTCGCAGCCCGTTTCTCCCCGTCAGGTTGCAGATAAATATAGTCATCGTCGATCTTCTTCACTACTCCCGACACTGGAGCATGAGGATTGATGATGCGCCCAATCATGTTCTCAAATGACTTACCCGACGGAGTCGCAACCTGTACATAAGGCGCCTCACGATCCACCAACGACAGTGCCTGCACCTGCATCTTCGAGCCCATGACTGCGCGGTTTCCCTGCGCAGACTCCAGGAATGGGATGAGGTTGGTAGTGGGGCTATACATCCTCGACTGATGAGGAATCTGGTAATCCACTTTCGAGAAGGGTACGCGGCGTACAACTCCCTGATCAACAACGTCTACGCGTCCTTTGGAGGGCTGGTTCGGGAACATCACCACGGAGTTTTGGAGGTCTCCAGCTTTGACATACTTTTCACGCCGAGTTTTTACGTCGTAAACGGGGACATAGATGTCCCCCTTCGGGTCTTTCTGTGCCGTAACGGCCGCCCGGATGTCGATTCCAGCACGCATGGACTCCGGTGTTCGGATGGGGTCCAGCGCCCCCATCTGCGTAACGTGAGTCTGGCGCGCTTCAATGGGGATCGCCCTTTCCGTAGAGATCCCGCCTTCACCAAGAGATGTCACGCGCATTGCCGCGTCGATCAAATCGACGGGGTTGGTCTGGTCAGGAATCGACGACAATGTCGTACTGGAAATGAACTTCAAAAGGTCCTTGGTGAACGGCCCTGAGGGCATCGCTTTCTTCAGGTTCGGGGTTGACTCCATCTTGATCGCGGCCTTCTTCGCGACCTCTCTAGCATGGAGCTTGATACGCTCCTTAAAGAAGTCGTCCACCGAGAGAATCGTTTTGAACCCTAAGTTGTCCTGATCGTCAACCTCCGCCTGGTTGTTGAAAATCTTCAGGACTTTCGAAGACGCATCCAAAAGGCTATCCGGAGACACGTACGCGTGGGGCTTTCCGATAGTCTGCTGGTTCACTTCCGGATCCATCTTGGCGTTACGGTAACGTTCCGCGATTTCTCGCATCTTCTCAGTCGCAGACTTGGAATCATCTCGGGCGTAAGAGGGAACTTCCTTCTTGTAGAGTTTATCTACGTACTTATCCCCCTTCTTTTCCAGCGCCTTGGCATTTGCGTCTGCCAACTTTGATCCCCAGGACTTCGCAATTTGATCGTGCGACATTCCGGAACGTCTCAAAATGGGGTAGAGAGGGATCTTGGTCGAGTAGTATTCAAGTTGAGGCTGCCCCTTGGCTGGGTCCATGCTAATCTTGAAGTTCGATCCCCCCAGGGTATTGAACCCGGCTTCTAGAATTCCGTTGGCACGTTTACGCGAGTATACCCCAGGTTTCCGTCGTACCATATTGGACATGGAGTGTTCATTCCCCCCGATGATGAAGGTGTGCCGGGGGGTAAAATACGGCACTCGGACAAGCGTGAAGTTCTTCATCTCATCGATGACCTTCCCGTCCTTGTCCTTCATGCGTACGGTGCCCTTCACTGATTCGAACAGCGAGTCACCTGTAAGGATGGCCTTCTTCTGAGCTGAAGGACTGTAGTCCTTCCCTGTGACTTGAAGGTCATCTACTTCAATAGTCTTATTACGCGACTGGATAGGGAACGACTCTTGGAGTCCTTCCATAACTTTCTGGCGAATAAGTTCGCGCCTCTCGTCAGGCCCGATCATGAGCGGGGTCAGCTTGGCCATGTCTCCTCCGAACTTTTCTAAGTATAGAGCACCAATTCAGAATCGAGAATCCATTTTGGTAAAAGAATACGTGGACGACAAGAGGATTCTTTCCAAGGAGGTGACAATGTCGTTGCTCAAGAGACAGGTGAGCGGCCTGGGGTGATCATCGAGCTGCTTTGGGAGTTTTTTAAATCTCTCAAGCGGATTCGATACTGACCCCAAACGTCGACGCCACTCGAGACCTCAGGATTCTTCGGGTTCTGGGGTCTCTTTTTGGTCCGGAGACTCCTCCGCGTCTCCGTTTAAAGGAGCCGCGAACGCCGCCTCGGGGTTAGGGGGGTATACTCGATTCTTAGTCGCCTCTTCGGCTTTCTTCTTCATTTCTTCAAGATACTCAGGATCGGTTTCAAGCCACGAAAATTGCACGCAACGCGTACCATCGTGGAGCTGGAAGTGCTCTTCAAACTCTTTCAGCCCTTCCCCTCGGAGTGTCTTGTCTTTTACTTCTTTATAGTCCACCACCTGAACATGTGGACAAGTCCAGTCACCTACTTCAGGAAGTTTAATCCGTTCTTCAGCCAACATTGCCTTGCATCGGTCACACTTTTCCCACGGGCGCCACAAGATAAACGTCTTGGTAAAGCTGACCATCCGGACCTTCCGACCCGGTTGAAGATCTTCGATGTCTTTAGCGATAAGGGGATCTTCTTTACGCGGTGCTCCAAAAAGAGTAGGAAGTTCAGTCTCGGCTGACATGCGGGGAGGTTCCGCCCGGGCCCCTTGAAGCAAGTTTATGACGCTCTCGTCTCGCTTATCCATAGCCATCTTACATCATCCCCTCTTGCGACTGTCCACCTTTGCCACGAGTCATCTGTTCCCAACGCATCATCGCAACTGAATAGAGTACTAGGTCTTCTTTCAATAGTGAATCCATTGCGCTACGTCGACCACCGTCGTCCATAGACATCCATTCCTGTACTATTTGATCAGCTTGCCCAATGATTTGCTGTTGGTCATACCCCATCCCACCAGTTTGCTGTGACTCCATTTGAATCTGCTTCGCCATGTTGTTCTGGAGTTGTTTGACTTCAATCTGCAGTTCAGCATCTCGACGTACGGCATCGAGTTCTTCTTGTTTAATACGTTCCTCTTCCTGATCAAGGTCGATGCTATTTTGCTCTGCCATCGTCTGATCGGAAATGATGCGCCTGCCCATCTGCATTCCAGACTGGTAGAGCTGCATCATTACCTGCTTCTGATACTGGTCGTCAATCATGCGGAACGGCGCGAGCTCTACCTGTAGCTTCGCATAACCGAGGAATTTGGAACAGCTATCGTCGATCCACTGCATGCAGTCATTGAGGTCATTGACGTGCGTTTCGAGTTGGTTCTCGATGAGGCGCAGGGTTGCTTCCATTCCGCTCTTTGTCAGGCCCCCATAGAGAAATTCCATGGGGATTCCCAACGCTGCAACAATGTTCTTCTCAGCCTCTTGAACTTCACCGAGAGTCAGAAGGGCACGTCCCTGACCGCCAATCTGCGTCATTCCGATGGGTATAGGAGCGAACATCACATGTAGCGGATCAACACGCCACTGCTTGAAGTGATCTTTAAGTTTGGTTTTCCATTCTTCCAAACTGATAGTTGTAACAGGGTCGGCATTTCCGCTTTGTTGTGCCGGGTGGACAATACGGAAAGGCGTTAGGTGGTCAAGCGCGATAGCTTCGTTTGCCTTACGCAAAATGGCGGCGTAGTGAAATAGCTGCAGCGTAGAAAGAAGCGGTGGGAGACCCCACTGCGGATTAATCCCAGCAGGCCCCCCGACCTTCATGTGGAAGATATAGCCTGGAGCGAACTTGAACTGTTTCTTTTTCTTAATCGCTTTCAAGAATCCAACAGGCATGCTGTCGATTACGAACTTATGGCCCTTCTGAACGCCGTCAACTAGCATCTGAGGGATTGTATAATAGTACACCGACGCCCCTGTGAGCGGGTTGAAGTCGATGTCCATATGCTTGGGGTCCCAGCGAATGAAATTGATACGCCTACTTACCGACAGTTTTCGATCTTCGATTTCCTTTTCAGTCGCGGTCACTTCTGTACGGCATGCTGGACAACGGTAAGTGAACTTGAGAGATGCGTAACCATACTTGTAATCCAAGTTCTGGATGTTGGTGAGGGTCTTACACTTCGGGCATTTCAGATAACGGATGAAGGGTTGGTACATGGATAGAAAGGCATTTCCGTACACGTACTTGTCCAGCGTCATCTCGATCAACAGCTCACGAACGTGAATTACCTTCTCCAGTAAATTTTTGTGTCGGACCTTCAACGCCTCATTCGGCGTATCATAAAGAATCTCAGTAATCGGGTACTCCCCGAACTTTCGCAGAGCAGCGTAGATGTGGGCAGAGTTGTAGAAGAGATACTCACACCACTTAAACAGCTCTTTAAGACGCCGAGGACTGTAAACCTGGCTATAAGTGTGGTAAGGATTGGTGTGCGGGGCTGTATCACGCATACCCTTAAACATGTAAGGGTCTGAAACATTGAAATCATTCGCCATGACGTGCCTCTCCTACATCAAACGCGCTACAGAATCATAGCCCAAAATTGGAGTAATCACTATGAAGATCGGCCTCAATTCCATAAACGGAACCCCCGTATTCACTGTGGAAGACCCCACGTCTACGGGAGGCAGGGTCTTCGGAGGCACCCTCGACAGGTCCAAAACTCATTGGCGTTTTCCTGCATTTCCTCCATTTGTCGAGAGAGTACTACATGACCTCGGTAAAGTCTATAAACCCCTCGAGTTTTCTCCTGAAGCTCAAGCATGGGTCGACACTTTGAAAACGGAAGCCGACTGGATCGAATACGCTAGCCAAGTTAAGCTCCCAGGACCGTTCAAGAACTACGAACACCAAGCAATAGGGCTCGGAAAGCTGCTTCACAACTACCGGTACATTCTTCAGTGGGAGATGGGGACCGGAAAAACAAAGCCCATAATTGACCTGGCCTACCTCCTAGGAGAAAAGGTGCTGGTACTCTGCCCTCTTGTAGCTTCGCGAAACTGGGAAAAAGAAGTGCGCAAGCATACGGACCGCGGATTATCTCCTCTCGCTATGTTGGGGTCTCGCGGAAAGAAATTACGAATCTTGAACGATCACGATAGTGCTGATGTATTCATAGTTACCTACGATACCGCACGACTTCATGGAATGCCGTCCATCGCACCCAAAGTCATGAAGCTCGTAGCCGAGCAGCGAGGATACACTCCTCCTGATTCGTTAAAGCGAGCATTGATACACCTAAACGACCCCGCCATTCAGCTACGCCTGGCTAAAGAATGGCTAAAAGGACGCTCTGCCAAAGAGATAGGCAAGGAAGCACGAGAGCTCGCCCACGGTTCTCTTCAGTGGATCACTCAACTAGGATGTAGTGTTATAGTCGCGGATGAGTCTCACCGCATAAAGCACATCAAAAGTCAGCGCACTAAGATCTGTATGCGTCTCGCTGCGAAGTTTCCCCGCAGATATCTTCTCAGTGGTACTCTCAGCCTCGGTGATCCACGAGACCTCTATCCCCAACTCAAGTTCCTAGCTCCATATGTGTTGCCGTACGACTACCAGAAATTCTGTAACAAGTATGTAGTTTATTCTCAATGGAATAAACACGTAGTTGTGGGGTATAAGAAGCTAGATACTCTCAACAAAGTAGTCACTGGAATTTCCGACCGCAGAGAACTTGACGACTGTGTGGACCTTCCTGAGCGCACAACCGAGACAATTTATTTTGACCTCACCAAGGCGCAGCTCCATGACTACAACCAAGCAGTGGAGCAGATGGTCATTGACCGCCCAAACACAGAACCCCTGGAACTGCAGAACGGTGCGATTCGCCTTAACAAGCTCCTACAAATCTGCAGCGGGTTTTTCTACTCCCCCAAGGGTGGAGAGAATCTCTGTGACAGTTGCCCAAATCTTCGCAAGTGTGTTGCGCAAGGCATTCACCCAGGCTCGCCCCTCTGCATTTTGGATGCGGCTCAGTCAGAGCGCGAAACTCTACGTTACGCCACAAACCCCAAGCTCAACATGCTCGAAGAGTTCCTAGATGACCTTCGGGAAAACCCTAAAGCTAAAGTTATTGTGTGGGCGAACTTCGAAGCTGAATTAGACGATATTGAAGGTCTGCTAGTAAAAAAGAAGCTCGGATACGTACGAGTTGACGGCAGCAACTCTAAAAAGATGTCGGAAATGGAAGACACTTTTCAAGGAGATTCCGAATGCCGCGTATTTCTGGGGCAGATCAAGACGGGTATTTCAGTTACATTGACCGCGGCTAAGTACACGATTTACTACTCGAGGAGCTGGTCTCTGGAGGATTGGCTACAGTCCCGAAACCGCAACTACCGTATCGGTCAAACCGAGAAGACGGTCATTTACCACTTTTGTGCGCGCAAGACTGTAGAGACTCAGCAGATTGCAGCACTGCAGTCTAAGCAGGACATCTCATCCTCCCTGACTAAGCACGTTAACTGTATGCTCTGTGTGCAATATCCTACATGCGTTAAAGAGAAAATTGACCCGTGGACTGATGGTTGTATTTTGGGTCGCGAAGCAAAGAAAAGAATCACCAAAGTCGGAGTCGTCCATCTCGGAGAGGACACGGAGGAAAGTTAATGGATATCGTACTGAAAGAAGATGACGTAAAACGCATGCTTGGAGAAGCATTAGGCGTGGAGATCGATCCTCAGGATATGATAGTCGCGAAGGATCCGTTCACCGTAACAATCTCCAACGCAGAACGTTATCTAGGGAAAAAGAAGAAACCTGTTTTACGTGGTAAACCTGAAGCACCGGCGAACAACGAAACTCCTGAAGAAGAACCATTAGGAGACTCTCCCAGCGCCGATGATTCTCCTCTCTTGTCGATGGATGACATCAAAAAGGCCAGCACCGGGCTTGCGGGTATGCCTCCCGATACCGGAAGCGTCGCCAAGCATGCTTCGGCAGGTCGAGCTTTACGTCCTAATGAGTCCGACCGGACACCACCACCCACACAGAGAGGTAAGGAGCAACTGTAATGCCTGAGTTAGATATTCACGGAAAAAAAGTTAAGGTTCCTGCGGGATTTGGCGATTCAGGACTGCCCAACCGAGAGTACTTCTCGCACTCCCAGTTTGGCATGTATCAACGGTGTCCACGACAGTATGAGTACCGCCATATCTTGGGGATTACACAGCCTCCGGGTATCGCTATGACCCAAGGTTCTGTTATCCATGTTGGCGCAGAGAAAACGCACCGACACACTATCGAACATGGAACACCCCTTCCACTGGCGCAAGCTGAAGCTGCGGTGTCAGACACATTCGACCGTATGAAAGAAAATATCGAAGACTGGGGAGACTCCAAGCCAGACCGCATCAAAGATATCACTCTTGCACATTTTCGAGTTTACCACGCCCAGTCTACACCCCTCCTACGCCCGAAGGCCGTAGAGGAAGGCTTTGCAGTAAACGTCGGAACTGTTCCGATGGTAGGGTTTATCGACCTCATTGATGAGGTTATGCTTGATCGTGAAAAGGATGTTTTGACCAACGGAGAAGGGCCTCTCGTAACTGAAGTAGTAGCCGACCTCAAGTTCACTGGGCGTAAATGGCAAGCAACAAAGTTGCGAAATGACACACAACTAACACTTTACGCGCATGTTAAAGGAATTCCGCGTGTCCGCGTTGACTTTCTGCTTGACCAGAAGAGCGGTACTCGTTACGTTCAGGAAAGATCGTTAAGGACACCGCGGGATGCTAAGAACTTTGAAGAAGACCTGGAGGAAGTGGTTCACCTTATTAAAAAGGGAATCTTTCCTCGGTGTAGCCCCACGGACTGGGTCTGCACTCCGCGCTTTTGCGGCTACTACGAAAGATGCCGAGGGCCAAAATGAGTGAAGAAACAACAGAACTGGGGCTACGTGACTTCGCCAAGCTGTCTGATAAGGAGTTCTGGAAACTTGTGGAAGAGGAAGGCGGAGCCGCACAAACCAAAGTTCAAGAGACCTTCGAGAAGGCCGATTACCAACGTCTCAACCAAAGAGAAGCCATCGAAGCTCTGGACGCCCTCTTCATCGACTCTCACCGCCGCATTCGAGAACATAATAAAGCACTCGCCAAAGTCTACCCGACAAAGCAATTGACCAAAAATCGGCTGGTGGATCTGGAAGACCTGTGGTGGATTGACCATTACACTTCCGGGGTTTCTCGCTGGTCTACTTTGAGTTGGTTCAGTGCGAAGAAATCTAAACGTCGCGGTAAACTGCGTTACAATGGTGCGTCTACGCACTTCGTGCTTGGCTACGAAGGTTATCCATTTTACATCATCCCGCTCATGCATGGAGCGTGGCATGAACGTAAACGTAATAAAGACTCCATCAGTATCGAAATGGTGAATTGCGGTACAATCAAAGAAAAGAACGGCAAGTTCTACTATTGGCCTAAGGACTACACCCAAGAAGTCCCCCCACAGCTTGTCGCGGACCTCCCCCCTACGAGGCTCCCATTCAACTTCCGTGGTGCCAAGATTCTGCAGCCGTTCACGGCGTCGCAAATCAAGTACAACATTCTGCTCAAGCGTATCATCCTTGCAGCTTTACCCGGTAAAATCGACCGGGCACGCTTCAGTCAGCACCAGGAGTGGAGGAAGACGAAGTTGGACATGGGTCCTCTTTGGCCTTTCAAAGATGTCAACGATGCTGCACATGACGCGTTTCCTGTATCGCAATACTCGTTCCTATCCAAGTTCGCCCTCGCTGTGAAAGACGGAACGATCACGGAAGCCGAAGCCATCGAGCTGGACATAGAAGATCAGAATCCCGAGTACGGACATGACCATCCTACACATGATGATGACGTGGACGATGACACACAAGAAATGATGTCAATTCGTGAAGTTCAAGAGTACTTGAATCGTTGTGGTTTCCGTGTGGAAGTCGACGATAGATTTGGTCCCCGGACTAAAAACGCAGTCGCCAAATTCCAAACGGTTTACAACATAAAACACTCGAGCACTGACGCTCTTGCCGTAGACGGCATCCCCGGGCCGCGTACGTGCGCAGCCCTCAAACATTACGAGAAGGAGTGATCGCCATGGAACTGAACGAAGTTTGCAGTAGATGTGGGAAATCAGTCAAAGTTCCGGCTGACCCCCAGCTGATGACGCAAAAGATCGAAGAAGAAACTGCGATCAAAGCCGTCATTGCGAAGGTTGAGCAATTCGCAAATGATCTCCAAGATCCCCTACCCGAGATCATTACGTTGGTCCGTTTCCAGGATGACGACGGCGAATACCGCTTCGAAGTAAAAGCTCTCGGCAAGCTTTGCGGGCCTGACGTAGAGAAAAAGCGCAACAAGAGTGGCTGCCTCAATCGCGTGAAAGCCCTGGTTGGCGATATCCACCGGGTACCTCGAGGCAAAAAGAAAGACGAGTGATGGAAAAGTACGGAGTAGACCAGGACGCTGAAGAGAAAACTGCAAGTAACAACGACGCGAGATGTCCGGAATGCGGAAATCGACTCAGAGACAAAAACGACACAGGCGTGCTGGTCTGTCCGCAGTGCGGAAGTCGACCCTTCGAGTCGACCGTACCACCGTCGAACAGAAGCTCCGAACGCTGAGAGCGCTCTACTTCATCGCTTACAACAGTGAAGAGAGCCTGTTCCCCCAGTCTGTAGAGTTATTCCATACCATAGGAGAAATCCTAGAGGGTGTTCCACCCGACGAGTTAAGCCTGCACCGCATTGATAAGCAGGCTCTTTTAAGAGAGCTCGAGTATTTCGACTAGCTCTCAACAGGAGTGACCGCCATGTCTGAAACCCAAGAAACAACTGCCCCCACGTCTCAGGAGCCGACAGTGCCTGAGGAAGCTAACAAGAGTCAGCAAAAGCAAAAGGAGGAAGCTGTGACTGACCAGAGTGCAAAGAAGACACAAGAAAAGAAGAAGAAAAACACTCCCAAGCCCAAAAAGGCGCCCAGCCCCCAAAAAGGATCCACCGAAGTATCCAAGAACTTTACGGTAGCACTTTCAGATATCGAGTTGCCGGACAAGTGGAACCGTGAAAAACCCGGTAATCTGGGGTCGCTCACAACATCCCTGAAGACCATTGGGCAGATCGTAGCCTTGGTGGTCAACCCGCACCCGACCAAGAAGGGCAAGTACCTCCTGGTAGATGGGCGTCGTCGCTATATGGCGATGCAAGATCTGAAGGTCAAGGAAGCGGTGGTCACATTTACCGACGGTAACGATACGGAAATGTACACCAAATCCTTGGTGGCCAACATCAACCGTGAAGGCCACAACCCCATGGAGATCGCCAAGGCGTTTTCGGAACTCATTGATGGCGGTATGAACAACCGTGGAATCGCTCGGGCTTGTGGAGTGTCGGAAGGTCATGTTTCGCAACACCTCACGTTGCTGGACCTGGACAGCTCCGTACAGAAGACCATCGCCAAGGATGTGATCTCCATGTCCCAGGCCCGGGTACTTTGCAAAGTAAACGAGGAAGAACACTCCACATTCTTCTTCCGTCTTTTCGAGCAAATGGTGAGCAAGGGCCTGAGCGCGCAAGAGGCTGATACCAAGACCAAAGCGTACTTGGATCGCTACACACAACGCCAAAAGGAGAAAGCTGCAGCGCAGAAAGCCAAAGAGACGACCACCGGTAAGAAAGACGCAAAAAGCAGCAAGGACGCCAAAGAAGCAGAGCCCAAGAAAAGCCCTGGGCGTCCCGAAACGGCGATACCAACTTACGAAAATCGTAAGACTGATATCCGTCCCGCTAACAAGACGGAGCTCGTAGCGTACCTCAACGGACACTCTGAGCGGCTGGCTCGCGCTACCTCCGACAAGACCAAGCAATTTTTGAAGGGTGTGCTCCACGGACTGGAGCTGGCGTCTGGCCTCAAAGAGTAGCTCACATTACACAGAGGTCTCCCAACTCCGTAATCGACATCCGTCGCAGTTCTAGTTTCACTTCTTTTAATAGTCGTTCCTTGATCTGACGCACGCGTTCCGGTGTGATATCAGCGAGTACTGCAAGCTGATGAAGACTCTTAGATGCTGTGCGTCGGGATTGTTCTGCGATATCGTAATACTGCAACAGGATAAACTTATCGCGTTCCCTCATAGGAATACGCGCAAGAATATCTCGTATAAGTTCTGCGACGGATGCGTCGATTACATCTTCTTCTGTGTCTATGTCCTCGGAAAGCGTAACCGACATACCCTTAGATTCGAGAGGAACAGTGACGTTCAACGTCTCAACTTCATCGGAAGGAAGGAACTCGTGACTGTCCGCGCTTGTGCACGCAGGGATAGTTTGTGGGTCTTGATCTCCTTCAATCCGCAAGTTACAATGTCTACATACGAAAACTCCATTCTTCTGGGCTTTTCGATGTGACTTCTGCTTGTGCGAGGGTACGTGTACAAGGCTGCTGCTCTGAATCTCATCAAACATTTCCTTACGAATCCAATGGGCTGCGTAAGTAAGAAATCGGGTTCCTTGATCGATATCGAACTTATCTATAGCGATCAGGAGCCCGACATTTCCTGCAGAAATCAATTGTTGAATACGATAAGGATCCTTAGTGATTGACTTGGCCATGCGAACAACAAAACGTAAATTACTGGTAATAATGCGCTCACGCGCATTTAGGTCTCGACTTTTACCACACTTCAAGCAGTAAGGAGGGGCGTAATACGTCTCAAATTTTTCATTACATTGGGTACAAAGAGTTAAGCGGTAATCGGTGTCTTTCGGCGCTGGGGCCCCGCATTCCGTACAGTATTCTCGTTTGACTTTGTGAGGGATACGTTCATTACAGTGTGGACACGTGTTGTAACGTTTTAAAAGCTCCCGCTCTTCTTTGGGGGTTAGAACTGCATGTTTCCCCAAGTCGTCATAGTACGTTTTGAATGTTCGATCTTCAAATGCGCTAACAGACTCCATTGTACGCTCCTTCATAACTACCGTCATTTCACGATATTGTCAGATTTGTATTGATTTGTCCACGCCCATCAAATACTGTGGGTAGACCGCCAAGGAGGACCCTCATGAGTACCCTAGACAGACGTAAGCGTCGCTAGACACCCAAAGGAGAAAAAAGGATGAGCGACAAGCAAGAAACCCAACTCGCCAAAGCCGACAACACCGCACTCGCTGAGACGATTAAGTCGCCGGTGCTCCTAGACCTTGCTCAACAGGTCAAGCATCCGCGCTTCGTTGAGAAGTTCCGAGCCCAATTGGAACGAGTAGTGCGCCCAACCCTGAATGAGCTCGTGGCTATCGTAAACGACATTCCGGACGATTATCGGGATCAAGTTGCGACACTCATGAAGAAGATGGATCCCAACCGCCCAGGGTTGTACCTGGCAGACCAGCGGCCTCAGCTTACCGAACTGCGGCTGTATCAAGGTTCCGGCAACGATCCCAACCGTCCTGACAACTGTCGTGTGGGGCACTTCTACCTGACAACCAAACAGAACGTTGGAGAGAAGTTCGTCGGCACGGTCCTCGCCTTGTGGCAAGGTCGCACCATGTGGCCCGGTGCCGATGATGCGCGCAACGCTCCGTTGTGCACCTCGATGGACCGAGAAGTTGGCTCGAAATACGGAACCTGCGCTACCTGTCCGCAACGCCCCTGGCGCGACGGAGAAAAGACCAATTGCAACGATGACGTCGTGGCATTCATGCTGCCAAAAGACATGGACGATATCATCCTTGTACGCTTTTCGCGCACGTCGGAAAGTTCTGGTCGCCAACTTGCTAAGTTTGCAGCTAAGAATCTGGTGCCCTGGCAGCAGTTCTACCAGATCACGGCCAGCGAGCGCCAAGGCTCTGGTGGTTCCAAAATCAAATGGCACGTAATGAAAGTCGAGCCGCTCGAGGAAACGGTTCCTACTGCGCTGATGGAGTTATGCGCGGCACTCTGCGCCATGGCAGAGCATGACTTCATCCTTCCCGGCCTCGGTCGCATTTATAACGATGCTGCCGATGTCGAGGGTGACGGTCCTGCTACCTCCGGTGGTGGCGACGGTGACGATGACGACACCAAGGACTACGACGATTTCGAAGACAACGTCTAGCGCAAAGGGGGAAGGGAGGGGGGGCTAACGGCCCCCTCACTTTTTTAGATCATGAGTATCAAACCGTCAAAATTCGTTCTCGAGCATGCGCCATGGTCTTACTCCAAGGCGGAAACCGCAGCTCAGTGTCCTTACAGATTCTTTCTCACCTACGTTGAAAAACGTAAGCGCGGTACGCCCAACGCCGACGCCTTGGTGGGTCAGGCTGTTCACACTATACTGGAGTTCATGATCTCTGGTCGCAATTGGAATCTCGCGTACGAAGCTGCACGGGAAAAATACGCAGACATGACGTCCAACGAGATCGACCGAGTGGAGGAGATGCGCTTCGCCGCAGAAAACTTCATCGGAAAGCTTGGGCGTTACCAGGATAGGCATAATATCCAAGACACGTGGATCGAGCGCAAGCTCGGTGTCACCCTCGAAGGAAAGCCTACCAAATTTTTCGGGGATAAGGTGTTCTTCCGTGGCGTGGTGGACTTGGCGCTTTTTCCCAAAGATCGAGGACACGTCATCGTACTCGATCACAAGACAGGGAAGCGCCGGTCCCTTCACTACTACGAAAAACAGTTCGATTGTTACCTCCTTCTCATTAAGGCCGCTCTCAAGACCCTGACTCGGGGTCGCGTCGGCATTCATTGGACTAAGGAGGATTACATCGAGTTGTCCAAGAAGTCTCGAGACATCGCAGACATTCAGCCGTTCCAGGAGCAACTGATCAAGTGGTTGAATAAGTCTGTAGAAAAGACGGCAGATAACTTCAAACAGACTAGGCGTGGACCGCTGTGCCCATGGTGTGATCACCAGTCAGTGTGTCCAGAGTTCAGTCAAGGGAGCGACACAGACAATGCCTGCGGAAAGGAAGAAGAAGAAGGGTAAGAAACGAGGCATTACCAGGGACCAGATCTGGAAGATCTGGGATACGGTGTCGCCTCGGGACTGGTACGAATTCTTCAACAGTTTCAAGCGCGAGTCCAACATCGAATTTGCAGGGGACACTACCCTGAAATGTCTATGTCCCCACCCTAAACATGCGGATACCACTGCATCATTTTTCGTATTTACCGCCAAGGGATACGCGAAGTGCTTTGGGTGTGAGTACTATACTTCCAATCCTATAGAGCTTCTTGCTCTTCTGATGGACGGCACAGACGCCGATGCCGTTCAATTACTCAACGAAAGATACCACCTGAATTTCCTGCCGCGGAAAGCTATCGAAGAGCTCCGCGCACAGAAGACCAACCAGAACACCAAGCAAGCAATTATGCGCGTATGTAACCAGGTGATGTGCGACACCATCGCTAATCCGTCTAAGTACCCATACGCTAAGAAAGCTGTGGACTGGCTCGCCAATGACCGAAAAGTACCAACAGACGTTTTGCACGCACTGCCCGTAGGAGTCATGCCTCCGCTAACGGAACTCGGGCGCCTCCTCGTATCGGATTACAAGAAAGCCAAGGGCGCGTGGGATATTGACACTAAACGCAGTCCCGCACCTCCCGAGGACGTTACGGACAACGCCATCAACTACCTGACGGATTCTTTCAGCGCACAGTTCGTGGTTGGTGGAGTCGTCTGGCCTCTGCACGCCACTCCAACGGAAATCGCACGTCTCAAAATTCGAGGACCCAACAACAATGATCCCAAGGATATTGTGATGCCCTTGGATGAATACGAGGATCTTCTTGGGATGTACGGCCTGGGTTGGAAACCTTACCAAACGCTGCTCGATCCTAAAACAATGAGCGAATGGGCCTACCTGACAGAAGGGGAAATGGACGTCATGACGTACATGGCGTACTCCCTAAAAAGAGGAATGCCAAATTTCCCGCTGTTCTCTGTCGGGGGTAAGGGGGGCTCTGCCCACATCGAGCCTATCTTCAAAGCGGCGGGTCTTACCGGCGCATACATGATTGGCGACTCCCCTAATAAGGGAGCCTCAGGTGGAGACGTTGTTGTTCGTAACTGGATGACAAAGATCCGAAACTTACGTGTGAAAATCTTTACCGGCTGGGATGCACTCGTCCCCTCCGGAGATCTCGATGAGGCAGTCCTCCAACACGGAATTGATAAGGTTGAAGAACAACTCTGGAAGAATCCTTCCAAGACGTTTATACCTGCGTGGCAGTGGGCGGCTGAACTAGCAGTTGTCGCCATCGACAACCTCCCCGAACGCGATTACCGTATGATGGTGGACGTCGCGGCTACTATGGGCGGCTGTCTCCGGCATCGCCACGATATCGAAAAGTACGCACAGGAAATCGCCAATCTCTACGATGAAATTACTATTCCTATTTTGAAACGAGAGATTGCTTCCAGCGAGGATTCCGAAGCGGGATTTATTCTCCGTTGCACCGACGCACTCAATGACCACTTTGCTACCTTGGCTACTAAGCTGGAAGGCGGCAATCGGTGGCTACTCCTCTACGCCAAGCGCGCACGCGAATATCGCCGCATCAAGCTCGACAGTGAACAGTCACTCGCACAGGAGCTTGCGCCTACTACGGGAAATCTCCTGCAGTTCGTCCGAAACGAGGTTGGGTTCCCTGCCTTCATGGACGACCCTAACGAATTAGAAGGTCAAGCCCGTCGACGCGCAGACACTGCTGTCCGCTACTATTTGAAGGAAGCGTGTCTCGATATGGCCAATGGCGTACCGGATCTCACGTCCACTTCGACTCTGCGTCAGGGATATCATACGGTTAAGAAGCTCGACGGAACCACTCGCGAGTACGTAGTATGTGGAAAGGACGTAGTCCACATTGAGCGTAGCGATACTGGAGAACCTATCTATAACCACTTGGATGGCCCCTATCATGATGGAATTCTCTTCGATCTCGGACTCTCTAACGTACAGGAAGATACGACTCCCTGGTATCCTGGAGGACTCACTCCGAAAGTTCTCGAGACGGCTAAAGACATAGAGGTTGGGCCTCTCCTTACCGACCTTGAAAGGTTCTTCGACATCGGATTCCAATTCGCCACACACGACATCATGCCGACACTTCTTGCAGCGCAAACCCTCATCTTCCCGATCATGAACGCGTTCGACCGCCAGATGCTGATGTTCATAACCGGTGAAACTCACTCCGGTAAATCCACGCTGATGTCCGCGTTTTGTGGGCACTCATCTCCCGCTATCCGTCTAGTACTGTGTTCCCAGGGTATCGAAAACTTCACAGCTGCGGGGGTCATTGCAGCAACCCACTGCGATTCACGCCTCCTTTGTCTCGATGAGTTTGAATTCGACGGTAACAAGAGCGAGCATGTCCGAACTGTCATGGAAATGATCCGAGGACTCGTGTCGGAACAATCACGACGCGTCACTGCTTTCAAGGATGGGCGGGGCTCTCGTGTCACACAACACCGACACCCCGTTATCCTCGCAGGCATTACCGGAGCTGAGCGTCCACAGGATCTCAACCGGCTACTGATTGTCGAGATGAAGAAGATCACCTCGCGCAACAGCCCGGAAAATATCCTGGTCAAAGAATTCGGAGAAGCTCGGATTCAAGAAATGTCTCGCCAGATTGCCGTGGGGTTGTACCCTCACGTACCTGAAATTCTGATGCATTATCGGGAGATCAAGAAGCAGTTTGTGGAACTCAACGCCCTTCTGCCTTTCCAAGTAGAGTGGCGCTACGCTTCCGCACTTTTCGGAGCTATGGCGCTCCTCAAATACCTGGGACGTGATTGGCAAACCTTTTTCCGAGAGTTTGTGGAGAAAAATGCGACGACAATTCACCGAGCATCTACCGTCAACGAGTCCAGTAGCTTACTGGGCGCGATGTTCAATAATGGGGCACTATTCATGTTCGACGAAAAACGGAAAGTATCCGTAGCAACCCTTCTTGGCTCCAGCGCAACACGTTCTGAGGTTAATACCCACTCTTGCGGCGTATACTACGATGATGCGACAAAGAATGTCATGGTCTTGCTGGGACAAGCAATGCCTGTGCTTATCCCACCCAACCACCCTATGCGAAACGCCCCGGAAGTCCGAGTCCGAGACACCCTTGAGCGTCACCGCCTAGCGCTCACACCCGAGGAGATCAAGAACAGCGGAATGATCCAACGTGCTGCACCCTTCATGGGTGCCAATATCTCTGTAGAGGATGTGGTCGCTTTTCATGCACATCCGTGGCTCAACGAGAGTTCCCAGCCTGCGGCTCCAGCTGCCTCTACCGATTCCGATAAAACTGAAGAAGAAATTCAAGAACAACTTGAAGAATATGATGACTGGGGGTGAACCATGCTCAACTGCAATCTTTGCGGACAGAATGCGTGGCAGGGAGAGAAATGCTCTGAATGCCCGCTGTATCAGCAAGCACATTATCTCGAAGGAACCGGCGCGCAGGAGGGTGTTCACTACTTCTGCGTAGCCGAGTCCCCTTACGTTCCTGGGGTGTCCAACTCGACTTATCAGCACACTCCGTGGGGCTTTGACGTTGAGAAGATTATCAAACGCTCCTTTGCGGACCTTCAAACTACTACCTCCAAATACCGACAACTGCAGGGACGCTTTACGTATGCGGTTCGTTGTTCCGTAGATAAACCGCTTAAGGTGATGCGAGAAGCCTGTTCCAAACTCTTTCATCCTGAACTATTGAAATCTGCACATACGCGAATGCCCATCATGGTTTTTGCGCTTGGACCTGCCGTGTTACAGTCTCTTGGAATCAAAGTTTCCGGGTACAAAAAAGTGCAGGGACGGATGTTGGATACGCACGTTGGGGGGCGTCGCGTGATCGTAATGCCGTCGCTCTCCAAGCGGCAGTTAGCAGCCAATCCCGAGCATCATGAAATCTTCATGCGGCAAGTCCAGCAGTTTCTGGATGCAGTATGCAAAGCCCGAGACGGTAAAGCAGTGCATACCACGATGACAACGGACATGATCATCAAAGACTACCGCTTTCCCAAATCCGAGAATGCGGTACGCAAACTCATAGAGGAGGTGATCGAATACTCTACGGACGGACGCGACCCCGAGAAACACCTGATTTCAGTAGATACTGAAACCAATACGCTCTACCCCCACCTGGAAAAACTTCGAATGCTGTCGTTCGTGTTTTCCTGGGGTCCGGGAAAGGCGGCATCGATCCCGGTAGAACACGCAGAGAGTCCGCTAACCCTCGCACAAGTTGCTCCGTATATTCAGCAGCTCCTGAGCTGTCCCAAGCCCAAAGCGTTCCATAATGCTAAATTCGACCTCAAGGTTTTACGTCGTAAAGGGTGGGATGTGGAACACCTAGCATGGGATACGATGCTCGGAGAGCACCTGCTCGCAGAAGCCAAGAAGGGCTACTACGACTTGAAGTCGATGACACAAAGCTTTCTTCCACAATATGGCGGTTACGAAGATGAGCTACAAGCTATCAACAAAAAGCGAGTAGCTGAACACAAAGCCTCGCTCCCTCCTGGAGATCCTGATGCACCTAAGCTCACAGGTGCGGCCAAAAAAATGTCAGAAGACTTCGGTTTCGGGTTTGTACCTCTTAAACATCTTCATGTTTACGGAGCCATTGACGCCGATGTTACGCGGCAACTAGCACTTCTTCAGCGTAAGAGAATGATTGATGAGCAACACAACCTCAACGCTCGCCGTAAGAAGCTCGGCACCAACCGCTACTTCCAGATCCTTTCCGCTCCCGGGACGAAAGCTGCTGAACCCCTGAAAGACCTGATGTTCCAGCAACTCCTACCGGTAACGCGCACGCTTGCCCGAATGGAAGAAGTTGGAATGCGCGTAGATCGTCCCTACGTGCTCGACCTCGCAGAGAAGATGGACACGTCTATGCTTGAGTACAAGATCGAGCTGTTGGGAATGATTCCTCCACGTACTCTGGGAGACCAAGATTTCAATCCTAAAAGTGTGGCGCAACTTCGAAAGATTCTCTTCGGTGCCGGGTACTTGCACCCCGAAACTCACGAACCAGTATGCCATACCGGCGTTGTGCCGGAAGACGACATCCCCTACACCGACACCGGGCTCATTTCTACAAACGCTAAATTCCTCCGTGTGCTCAAGAACCAGTACGACTGTCGGTTCTCCGATACGCTCTTGAAATACCGCGCGTTGACCAAAGCTCGGGACACGTTCGTCGAGAACATCATGGTCCTGAGCGAAGAAGATGGTCGGATGCATACGAATTTCAAGATTCACGGCACTGCTACGGGGAGGCTCTCGTCCGTAGACGAGAACATGCAGAACATCCCCAAGAAGATCGGCAATCACAACATCAAACGCTGCTTCATACCCACAGACCCGGATAGCCAGGTCATCATGAACGCAGACGCCAAAGCTGCGGAGGTGCGAATTTACGCGGCCTACAGCCGCGACAAGAACCTGATCACCGCCCTCAACGAGGGCCTCGACCCCCACAGCTACTTTTCTTCGATGGTGCTCAACCCCGCAACGATTCTAGACGGCGTTAGTGCAGGTGACCGCGCAGGCGTTCTTCAGCTTGTTGGAATTGATGACGTGCACGACTGGAGCTATGAGGACTTCCAGAAGCGCGGATACTACGTCGGAACTGACAAGAACCCTGGTCCAGACGTAGCTTACGGGCAGCAACTCGGGAAACTGCGTAGCAACATCAAGCGAGTCGTATTCGGTATTCTCTATGGCGCGGCCCCCAAAAAGATCGCGGGGATCGTCGGGATCCCCGAAGCGCAGGCCGCTGCCATCATCGACTCCCTGTTCAAAATGTTCCCCACCATCCCCGAGTACATCTCACGCACCAAGGAAAAGGTGCAGTATCTCGGGTGTGTAGAAACGTTCTTCGGGCGTCGTCGGAGGTTCAACCTCCGGGGCATGACCTTCAAGATGCGGAACAAGGCTGAGCGTCAAGCTGTCAACATGCTGATCCAGAGCACAAGCTCTGAGATCATTATGCGCGTTCTGAACGCTGTCGATGAACCTATTCGTCGGGACTTCGAGGGCAACCTCCTCATTACAGTACATGACTCATTGGTTGCGGAGATCCCTAAGAAGTACGTTTCTCAGATGCCGGATTTCATCACAGAGCACGGGGTTAAACGAGTTAACGACCAGTATCGCTGGTTGCCTGTCCCCTTCTTGTGGGACGTAGAAGTCGGCCCATCATACGGTCAGCTAAGCGATGTGGATAAATACTTAAGTGGAAGCGTCCAAGAAACCGAAGTGAGCGGAGACGATTACCTCGAGCACGAGATCAAAAGTGATTTCGAAAAGCTCGCACAATAACAGGTAAAAGTGAATGGTACTGGATTCTTTGTTTTGCAGGAAGAGAGGGGGAGCTACTCTCCCAACAGGTAACGACTGCGGCTGGCTTGGCAAATGGCTTCACATACCTCCGCCGACATGCTCGGCGCGTTACAACTACGTTGTCACGCAGCTCGAGACATGCAGCGGAGGAAGTGACTCCATTACGCTAGCAGTACCTGAGATCCACTGGTAGCCCGAGCCCTCTCTGAGGATGATGTACTCATCGGACCTTGTACATCAACCTCGGCTAGGGCCGGGCTACGGGGACTCACAGCAGTACCGATCTGAGAATCAGTAATCGGCCCAGGGAACTCGCCGAAAAACTTCGGCGAGTTCAGGGGCCACTAAAACGGCGTTCTTCTGTAACTCTGGCCAAGCCTTCAGAGTTACAGGAGGAACACAGCAGTACCTTTTTCAGTGCTGGAAGGAGAACCCACTCCTACGGCGTGCTACACGCCGGAGAGTTTCGTGTTACATACACGAGGCACTCTCTGCTGGTAAGCGACCAGCGAAAGGATAGCAGCACTACTCTTGCCAGAATTTGAAGTCTTTATTGATTATCTTCCACGCCAACCACCCAAAGAGGCCCGCATGCAAACAGTCATCGGGCTTCTGCGGGGAGTGGCGCCACACCTTTCGGTCCGTGTGTGTAACGTCTTCGTACTCGTTAAGGATGTCGTTGATAGCAACACGCATCTCCGCCAGGGGACCAAACTCTATTTTCTTTTGCTTCAGCATCATGAAGTAATTATCGATCAGGGTGGTACGATCACCCGTATAACGGTCTACCTGATTGAACTTAAGTGCCTTAGCCTGCATCCCATACTGCACTTGGATTACCCGGTGATGCCCGAGATGAGTACGCATGAGGTCGTTAGCCAGCGCGCCCTCTCCAGCATCTCCACAGAACATCGACACTTGATACTGCTTACAGACCAGCGCGATTTCTTCTACGGCAGTCACCGGGTTAGTACCAGGGTATACCTTGTAAAACAAGGTTATGAGTTTCTGGTCAACCGGACGCCAACCCCAGATCCAAAGAACAGTACGTGAGACGCCTGTCGTGCCGCCCCCCGACCAGTCAGCTCCGGCGACAATCTGCGTAATTCCTTGAAGGGCTTTACGATCTGGGAACTGTTGCAGAGGATCCCCCGTACAAAGCGACTCGAGCTCCTCCTGCGACAAGAGCCGACTACCAATCTCATCTGAGACGCCCAGAACCTCATTACGGAAAGTAGATAGGGGCGTCTCTTCAAACTTCTGCAGGATACGCTCCCAGCGCAACTCTGCCTGTTTAACCTCAGCACTCGACCTACCAGCGGAACGCATAGCTAAGGGAACGTTACGGGGCATCATCGGTTGACTGATGTGAAATCCCTGCAATTTCTTACTGGGAACCATGTCGATCCACTGACCTGTAAACGGATTCAAGTAGTGCTTACACTTCGGACAAACTGGTCCATACTTACCTAGGCACTTTTCACTATCCACAAAAACGTGACTACCACACCCGTCGCACTTCATTACCCACTCACTCCGGGTACTGAGCTCCCAGAGATATTGGATGGTATTCTCCATCGTCTTAGGAGTTCCAGCGTAAGTCTCAAAAGCGTAATCCGATTCGGCCATAGTCTCATTACCCACTGTGATGACCGGGTCGTAAAGAATATCCTGAACCTCGTCATACATATTGCGGTCAGTAGACGGGCCACGTAAACGCTCAGCATCATCACAACCGTAGGTAAAGAGCATCTCGCTACCATTCGTAAACTGTTTATGGAAAACACGGTCTGCAAGATCTGTACGTAAGAACTGTTCGTTAATGATCGGAGAGTACCGCATAGTCTTTCCGATACGAGTATTCGAAAATCGCGTTGTCTGCTCTTTGGAAGGGCTAACAAACATGGTGGAGAAGTGTGGTATAAGACTGCACTCGATGATGGAGAAATTCGCTAACGTAGTAGACTTCGCGACCTGGCGCGCAGTTTTAAACAAAGTTCGTCGATAACGCCCGTCGTAGAAAGCGCGGTGCATCGGCCAGTCCATTAACCGAAAATCCTTTCCGTCAAGCTGAATCCAGGCTTCAGCGACGACGGATAATGATGTAGAGCGGGAGTTGCTCATAACAAAGAGAGGTTACCAACATGGCAAGAGGCAGGCAAGAAGAAGAAGCAGGTAAGAAACTTCATTACGCGGACAAGTACGACATCCCGCGCGCCACCATCGCGGAGATCAAGGACCAGATTCTGCTCACCTGGAAGACCCGACAACACCGCGGCGCCATCTGCATCGTCGGAGAAGCGGGCATCGGAAAGTCCCAGATCATCGCGGAGATCGCCCGCGAAGAGGGCGCGAGCATCTACGACATCCGCACCGCGCATTACGGCCTCGTGGGCACCGGCATCCCGAGCACCAAGGATTCGCCCGAAGGCTACTTCGATCTTCTTGTTCCGTCGGTGTTCCCCAAGAAAGGCGAGAAGTCCATCATGCTGTTCGAGGAGATCAACCAGGGTCTCCAGCACAGCATCGCCATGTTCTTCTCGCTCATCGAAGACCGGAGAATGTTCAACTACGTCCTCCCGGACGAGGCCATCGTCATCGCGTTGATGAACCCGGCAACGGCGCAGTACGCTGTCACGCAGATCGAAAACAACGCTGCACTTCGCCGCCGTCTGAAGTGGTTTTTCGCGCTAGAGTCGTTCAAGGACTGGGTCGCGCACGCTTCGAGCGATCAGTTCCACATGAGCGACCGGCAGTGCTTCGACGACGGCAAAAGCCGTCCGTGCCACGAGGGCGTCCTGGACTTCATCGTACAGTACCCCAAGAACCTGTACGACAAGAAGGCGCAGGGAGAGGGCAAGCAGTATATGTGTCCGGCCACGGTGCAAACCATCTCTCTCGATGCTTACATGCTCGAGAAGATGCACAAGCCGCTGGACAACGAGTTCGCACTCTGCCGTTTCGCGGCCTCGGTCGGTATCCACATGGGTACCCAGCTCGTCGAGCACCTCAAAGACAACCGCACGGCCGTCCGGGCGGAGGACGTGGTGCTGAACTACAAGAAGATGGCGCGGAAGCCGGTGCGGCTCCTCCTCAACAAGTCCGAGCAGGAAAAGATCACCGAACTCAACGTCAACGTCCTCACCTACATGTTCAGCCTGCAACCCGACGTCGAGGTCACGGCGGGGAACTTCGTCATGTACCTCGAAGATCTGCCGAATGAGATGCGCGTCAGCGTCCTTTCGCAGCTCAAGAAGTACGCCGACGAGGCGAACGCCAAGGACTACCTCTTCGATCTGATGCGGCACGTCCAGACACACAAGAACTGGATCAAAATCCACACGAGCTTGGACGACGCCCAGACGGAAGTCGAGCGCGCCTTGAGGGGGAGCTGATATGTCACGACTACTGGAACTCGCGGGGGTCCTCAGTCACGCGGACTACGCTGACGATCCCGTAAAAGCCGAAACCCAGCTGATAAAACGTCGCATGCAATGCCTCACCGCCCTCAAGGACGTGTTCGAGAAGGCGCCCCCCGTGGAGGACGTGATGTACGAACTCATCACGCTCCTCCTCATCCTGCCGGTCTATGAACGCATCTACGTTCAGCGCGCGTTGCGTCCGCTCGCGCAGAAGCTGAATTGCAACGACTACCTCGCAGACTTGTCTCGGGCTCTGCAGGAGACCGACGCTTGGGTAGACCTGAACATCCTAACGGATAAAGGACGTCGCAGCCTGCCGGACATGGGGCTGGAAATCACTCCAGAGTTCAAACTCCCTTGAGCTCCAGGAAGTCCTGTCCCATGGATTTCGCGAGGTCCTCTACGTAAACGTAGGTTCCTGCGAGCCGAGACAAGTTCACTCCGAGGGGGTCCTCCGCGAACTGGGTATTCCGGAGGGCCCCCTTATCCAACTTCGCCCAAGCATCTTGAACTTCTTTTCGTAAATTTTTTGACTCATCTGGCTGGAGCTCTACGAGGTTATCCTCCGCGAATTCCAGGTTTACTGGCGCGCAAATGAAGCCTGCTCGCTTCAGGCAAACAGCGATGTACTGCTGCACATCCTCATCAAACTCGGCATCGCCCTTGCCTTCTGGGTCCATCCCTCGCACTACGTCAGCCTCGTACACAGTCCATGCCATCTCCGAGGGATGGCACTCCTGTATTACGTCAGGATTGCTGATGTTCCCCACGAACGCGTGCACTGTGTTCTCAAATACGAGGTGGTCCCAATAGAATTGCGGATTAACAATGAGAGCGTTAACTGCCAGCAACTTGTCTCGACTCACAAGTCCCAGGTCAATGCCATCCTTTTCCATCGTAAGCCAGATAGTTTCAGGTTCCCAGGACAGCAAACCCAAACTGTAAGCGTTCCGCGCAGCCGCGTACAATACCGCAGCACACCGACTATCGTCCGCGTTCTTTAGAAACTCTATAGAACGAATTCGGGACGTTTCAGGAAGGGACTCAGGGATAGCTGAGATGCTACTCCCCAGTTTTTCCAAAGCTTCAATCATACGTACGACGCTAGTTGCTTCTGTGCGATGGCTTTGACGTCAGCGGGTAACGTGGGGAGCAGATGCATCAGAGCCTCAGGATTGACGGTTTCACCATCACTGGAAATTTCAGCTGCTATGCTGTCCCCCAAGAGGTCCTTCCAAAATGAAAGAGGAAGAGCCGCGAGCTTGTTCTTATCCAGCATCATACCGGTACCGAACTCCAAAGTATTCGCTGCTAGCTTCTCCGAATTGAATACCGTCTGGATAGGATCAGGGAGCTTACGCCCATAGAGATTGGTAATCCCTGCCTCCTTGTCAAGCTCGTGAATCGCGGAAGCCAATTCAACCTGGAACGTCCGATCATGAATTTCAGGAGCGACACCCTCCAGGGATTCAGCCAACTTGGCAAACGCGTCTCCGTAAACTCGACCTCGAGTAACCTCTTGACGCGCCTCCAACCAGTCCTTGAGCTTTCGAGTACTGGTCAGCGTAAATCCCGCTAGTTTCTCGGTAGAAGGAGATAGTGTAACACCCAATTCCTCTGCGAACTTGCAGAGATTGAACAAACCTTCAGCACGATCTTCAACAGTGAGCTGGGGGTATACTTCCCGGATGCGTTGCTCCGCAAGCTTCACATCCTCAGCTGTTTTCACCAGGAATCGCTGTTTTTCTGGGAAAACGTAACGTTCCTCCGACGCTGTTTTTTCAGCCTCGGAGACCTCAAAGATCGAGGGATCGATCTCATACACGGACGCTGCCTTCTCCAACATCTGGTCTACCTCAGTTGGCACCGCGCCTGCCAACTTACGATAACCTAAAGAGAGTGCAGTGTGTTCTCGCGTGTGGAGAGGATAACGACGCTTTCCAGGCCATGCAAAAGAGTCGTCCGGAAGATTCGAAAACTCGTTGTCATCGATGTTGGCGGTCTTGGCCACTTCCTTGAGCTCAGGGAAGCGGTCCAGCACCACTCGAAGATGCGAGTATCCAGGATCACATGTTTGGTCATACGGAATAGTTGTCATATCTGTCCCTCAACCTCTGGGGTAGTGAAACACAACCAATTATACGTTAGGAGGCAACGGAATGCAAAGCGCAGAAAACCCCGCAGAAGCTCTTTCTCAGGTACTCCAGTGGGCCTGTTCGCCCCGAGGTGGAAACAACTTCTGGGGCCGCATCCTGAACGGCTGTGGCCGTCGTGCGGCTCCCGGCATCGGTACCGCCGCGGTCTCCCTCACTCGTGAAGGGAAATTCATGTTCCTCTGGGACCCGGAATTCTTCAGCAAAATCCCGATGCCGCTGCGCATCATGGTCGTCATCCACGAAGCCGTGCACATCGTCCTATCGCACATCGAGCGCAGCCTGCACATGAAGCAAATCTGCAGCGCCAACAACTACCAGTGGAACCAACTCTTCCCCCTCATCAACATTGCGCAAGACTTCGCGGCCAACGACATAGCACTGCGCTCACTCGTGGAGCTCGCCAACTTCCGCGAGCACAAAAAACACTTGCAGTTCCCCGAAAACGAGCCCTGGGGCTTCCCCAAGAGCAAGTCGTTCGAAGAATACCTGGCCATGCTCATCGACAAGTGCAAAGGGGACGGCTACGACCCCAACAAGCAAGAGACCGACGGGGGAGGCAACGCCATCATCGAAGTCTACGGCATCCCACTGCCGATGCCTGGAAGCGGGCAACCTCAAGACGGAGACAGCAACAGCGACGGTCAGG
>Ga0164310_10000141_pt1 | contig 36210 bp, 27 predicted proteins | sample GuaBasSedimGuay1_FD_121795 | JGI IMG/M metagenome (GOLD analysis project Ga0164310, IMG submission 121795) | Subseafloor sediment microbial communities from Guaymas Basin, Gulf of California, Mexico - Guay1, Core 4569-9, 0-3 cm | ecosystem: Environmental > Aquatic > Marine > Hydrothermal vents... | reverse complement strand
GGTATTATAGGTTATAATTATATGTTGGATCTATATCTATGGTTAGTATATCAAGGATATTATACCATTATAGAATATCCTTATTAGGTTAAGCTGGATCTACTATTATCTTTCTATATTGGAGGTTAAATCGCCTTAAAAGGTTATCCTGGAAGTTATAGGATATAATTATACATTCGCATTATCCTTATGATTATACCTTATGACAAGGATTCTTGCTATTGTCGTATTTGCAATATGGTTGAAAATGCCTAACGAAACATATATAAGTGAGTATCTACATATTGCATATTGCCCAAAAGGGCAAGGAGAGACAGAAATGAGCAAGAAGGGAGAGACACAAAAGGAAGAGCAGACGAATGGGATACCTAAAGGTATTCCCATATCTGTTCTGAAGGAGCAAGAAGGATATAGGCGCACCCAAAGAGGCACGGGTCGGAAGTCTTTGGCTCTTTCGCTAAAGACTTTCCTATTGGAGAATCGGGGAAACGCATTCAGCGAAGAAGAATTAGTAAAGTGGGCTGATGCTCTCGGCTTTAGCGTAGATGCCAAGAAGCTAATCAGCCATATTCGATATGCCAACACTAAGCAGTTTACCGAGAAACATAAGAGCCTACCTATTGCAAAGATCACAACGCATTGGGTAGGAAGTTGCAGGTATTTCTGTATCGAGTGAAGGACTTACAAGGGTGGCACAGTAATGTCTGAAATACCTACAAGGGACGGATTCTTTTTTACCGTCCCACCCTTCCTTTTTTGTAAGATTTTCAATATAGAACTATATAGATAAATAAAGGGGTATGGGGGCATATAAAGATTCCATTGGTTCCTCACAAAATTTGCACCTTTCTGAGACCATTGTAATTTTTACAAGTGGAATTTTTGTGTCTGATCCTCACTGCAATAGTGAATATATGCCTCTTTTTTTACAATTTATAATTAGTGTAACTCGGGCACGATTTGTCTATATATATTTTTTGATTTCTTTATTAAGATTTGCGGTTCTCTTACGTTAAATTTTTAAGACGGCGGTTTGCTTATCCTTAATATGGGTAAGATCAAGATAGCCAGAGACGAACCGCTTGAAGAGGAGGAGTTCGAGGCACTTGTCGATGAGGATTTTACGCGCGAGGGAATTCGTGACAAGGCAAAGCTGATGCTCCAGATCATAAAGTCGTATGTTGAGGACCAGCAGAAGTCCCCAAAGTCTTACCGTGCCATAAAGGATCTCGGGCAGGTTCTCCTGCAGTACCTCGAATTTATGGATAAGCACCCAGACGAGCCTGTTGACGTTAACCTCGCTAGGGACTTTGACAGGTTCAGGCAGGTCGTCTATGAGTACGTTGGGCCGGACGGAATGAAGAGGATTATGGCCCTCTACGATTATCGTTTTGGCACGCCGGAGGAAAAGAAGCAGGCTGCAGACATCTATAACAGCGGTCCTACCGATAGCCAGCTGAGCCGTCTTCTCAAAGAGAGAATGGAGAAGTGGGACAAGGTTCTCAAGAGAAGATTCGCGGGTAAGATCTAATGGAAGCCGAATATCCGTCTTGGGAGGTTCAGCAGAAGGCTTTGGGGGACATCCTCTACTTTGCGGATCGAATTCTCGGTGTGAAGCAGATATGGCCCGAATGGAGAAAAGTCTTGAAGGAGTTCTATAGTGGAAAATACCACGAGCTTGTAGCCTGCGTCGGCATGGGTTCCGGGAAGACATACGTCGCAGCCATCATCTGCACGTACGAATTCTACAAGCTAATCAATATGCCGAATCCACAGGAATACTGGGATCTGGACGAATCCACGCCAATCTATATCGTCAATCTGGCAAGGTCGGAGGCACAGGCGAAGTTCACGGTGTTCGCGTTCATCAAGGGGTTCATACTTCACTCCCCGTATTTTTATGACCTTCTGAAATCGGGTAGACTCCTGCAGCGTCATAACGAGTTTGAGTTCAGAGAGAAGAGGATTTTTCTCAGGTCGGAGCACTCCGCATCGGGTTCACTTGCGGGAAAGTCTGCAAAGTGCGTCGTGTTCGATGAGCTTGACAAGTTCGAATTCACGGCATCTGGAGAATCCTCTGCAGAAGAGGTTTACTCCGTCGTCACCAAGTCTACTGGTCGATTCGGAACGGATGGCATAATAGTCAGCATATCGTCCCCGGTATCTACAGACGGGCTGTTCTGGAAGTTAGTTGAGAAGGGAAAGAAGAACCCAAACCTCGGAATGCTCGTCGTTCACAAGCCAACGTGGGAGATGGTTGACCTCACCATAAAGCCCGAATACGCATTCGACTCCGAATATATGACTGCAGAGAGGGAGAAGGACTACGATAAGTTTATGCGCGACTATGGAGCACAGCCAGTTGGCAGATTGGTTCCATTCTTCCCGGACATAGATCCTATAAAGGCTTGCGAGAGAAACGTTAGAAGCCCAGTTGTGTGGGAGAATCACAGACCTCATCTTGCCGATTGGTACAAGCCGATAAAGGGAAAGCAGTACGTGATAGCTGGAGACCCTGCCCTGCGGAGAGACGCGTTTGGGCTTGCAATGGGTCATGTGGAGAAAGATACGATCGTCGTTGACTTCACTATGAAGTTTGAAAAAGTTCCACCCGCACGGGAGATCAATGCCAGTCACGTCAGGTCTTTCATAGAGGAGATCATCGACAGGGGATTTAAGGTCAGCCTGTTCGTCACAGATGTAAAGACATTTCCAGAGCTGTTCCAGAGCCTTGAAAAGAGAGGGGTGAAGATAGAGCAGTCATTTGTAAAGAAAGAGACATACGACTACCTGAAGGAGAGAATAAATCTTGGTGAAATATTCTGGCCCAGAGACCCGGATCTGTTCGACGAGCTTATACACCTTGAAATAGTCTCACAGAGAAAAGTGGATCACCCAAAGTTTGGGAGCAAGGACATAGCTGATGCACTGGCAAATATGGCTTTCTATGTTAAAGATGTGCAGAGACAGAAACCCGTGTGGAGGATAATATCCAAATGGTAATAGAAAAATTTATAAAGAATTTTGATTTAAAAAGAGGTTTGATTCAATGCCAAGTTTTTTAGACAGACTTGCTACCCTCTCAAGAATTCCCGAAGGTGCAAAACCGAAGGCTGTCAGAGCTGGTGGATGGGATCAGCCGGAATATCCATCAACCATCAACTACGAGGGAATGAACGTATACTGGGCCGAATACAGGAGAGAGTCCCTCGTCAGGAAGTGCATAAATCTAATCGCGTACTTCACCATCCACGCCGGATTTAGGGTTGCAGTTAGAGGTGGAAGTGCAAGGGCTAACAAGAAGCTGGCAAACTACATCAACAAACTAATAGAGGATATAAATCTCAAGGATGCTATTTATGTCGGTATAGTTGGAAAGATGATATGGGGCCATTTTGGATTTGAAATCGTCCGAAACACGAAAGGAGATATAGTCCAGCTGCTTCCCCTCAATCCTCCCGACAAGCTGTTGCCAAAATTCAAAACGAACAACGTCCTCTCAGGATTCGAATTTTCACCGTCAGGCGTTCCGATAACGTACAAGCCGGAGGAGGTTCTATACTTTGTTGAGACATCTCTCGACAGCGATATGATCGGGCTGTCTGCAATAGAGCCAATAGTCACTCCGTGTCAGATAAAGAGAGAGCTTTACAACGATCTCAGAGAGGCAGCTAAGAGGCTGTGGGCACCGATAGGCGTGTTCCAGATGGATACCTCTGCCTGCGACGATATTAAAGAGGCGGAGGAGGCACTGTCAAAGTTCGAGAGGAGCATAGAGCCTGGGAAGCCAGTCGTGACGAACCAGACTGTTCAGGGAAACTTCTTTAACGCTATGCCCGATGTCGAGAGAATCGTCAGGTCCATAGAGAAGGTTGACGAGGAGATAATGGGAAACTTTGGAATACCAAAGGCACTTGTTGCCAGAGAGAGGACGATGAACCGTGCCACTCTTGAATACTCTCTTGTAGCCCTGTACCAATCTCAAATAGAGGGACTGCAGCAATACATGTCAGATGAGCTGCAGAAGCAGTTCTTCCATCTCATACGGGATGAAGTTCTTGGAGATGCTGGCAAAAACGTCACGGTTGAGCTGGTGTGGAATCCAAGGTCATCTCTGGAGCTGGACAGACAGTTTGGACCAGCTATTTCTCTATATGCCCTCGGGCTGATAGACGAGGAATACCTTTACGATCTACTATCACTTGACAAGAACAGGATGCCAAAGTTTGAGAAGGATGAGAGTGGAAAGCCACGACCTGTAGCTAGGTTTGATCCAGATACATTGAGAGCTGTGTTGAGTGCTTCGAGTGTGGAAGATAGTGGGATAATAGCGGGTATAAATGAAACCTTGGAATCAGCCGAGAGGGAAACATAATGCCATACAAATCTGTATCTGAACTGCCAGCATGGGTTAGGAAGTTGCCCCTGAAAAGACAGAGGCAATTTATGCACGTCTGGAACTCTGTTTACCAGTCGTGTATAGATAATGGAAATGATGCCAGCAGGTGCGAGTCTAGAGCATTTGCAGCTGCAAGATCTGTAGTGGCCAAGAAGGTCAAGTCGCTGTCGGAGATTTCAACTCTTTCATTCCACCTCGAGGATACATCAAAGATAGTTGAGATGCTGTCGAAGTTCACTCCTCCATACACCATCGAGCAGATGCAGGAAGACGTTGGAGAGAAGTTCAAATGCGAGTGCCTCAAATGCGGGTATGTTATGGAGAGCGATAAGCACTGTGCAGACATAAAGTGCCCAAAGTGTGGAGGAACGATGAGGAGGGTTGATAGGCCGGGTCAGGGCAGACTTACAGACGAAGAGGATGACAGGCTTATCAAATATACTGTTGACGGAATTCTCGAAGAGCTACTCCTGTCCGAGAAGCACATCAGAGATTTTCTCGATGACAAGAATACGATCTGCACCACGTGCCTCAAGGAGAAGCACTTGCCACTGATCAAGGCTCTCTCAAAAGAGGGTTCATCCCTGACGAAGGATCAGAGGAAGAAAGAGACATTCCTGAACTGCGCAACTCTCGCTGCAGAGCTAATACCTATGGTTGACAATCTGGACGACGACACCGCTATGAAGATGCAGGACACCATCCGGGACATAAGGAAGAATATGAGCAGGATAATGGGCAAATATCCAAACACGGGTGTTCTGTCAGAGAAGGCTATGTATCTCGGATGGGTTCCAGAGAAGGGTGTGTCGGGATTAACAAAAGAGGCTGAGGAATCCGTTCCACCACACCTCAGATTTTGGGAGAAGGACGATGAGGTGGAGAGGATAGATATTCGCAACAGGCTGGCGGAGGCAATCCTCTCGGGAGATGTTGTTCTAACAAAGGACGATCTACTTTATGACAGGGTGTCTCCCCCTGATCCACCTGAAAGTCCTTCCATCAGAGACGATGGGCCATACAAGCCGGGTCAGAGGACTATCTGGAGCTATCATCAGAACGCAGACAGGATAGAGTTCGATGGAATACTGCTGTCCTATGGTGCTTGGAATGGATATTACTATCCACCTGACGTGATAGACTCATTTGACGCTACACAGCTGATCGGTATGCCCGTCAGGTTCGAGCACGAAAAGCGCAAGGTCGGGGAGTACACGTTCGCAAAGAATACCGATGACCACTCTATCTATGTAAAGGGGTGGGTAGATGACCCGAAGGTATGTGAACTTATCAGGTCAGGAAGTGTAAAGGGACTGTCACCAAAAGTCTTCTTTAAGGCAGATGACAGTCGTAGAACTGTTAAACAGATAACGAAAATAGAAGAAGGCTCCGTTGTCCAAAATCCGGCCTGTAAAGTTTGCTTTATCTCTTGGGCAAGCTAATATTATCGGAAAATAATTAACGATAGATAATAAATTTTACAGAAAAATTTAAAAGTAGAGAGACATTTAGTCCTCCTCGGAGTTGTTATAATCATCTCCAATTATTTCCCAGTAATGAAACAAAGTGTGGCATCTATATGGATAAAGACCCCTCACAAGGAGATAATATCCACTTGATTGAGGGTAAGGATCTTGAATCCATAGTGCTTGTAAAAAAGATGGGGGAAGAAAACGTGAACGAAACTATAACAGTTCACTACACAACGGAGGACATTGAACCTGAAGAGGGAGAAAAGATATTCAAGATCTCCCTATCTGATGAAGAGCTTGAGCACGAAGCGAGCCTAGCCAAGTGGACGAGAAAGTACATTAACTCTCTCCCAAACTCTTCTTTTGCTGTGGTTGAATCTTGTGCGGATGAGCGCAAGGATGCTAGGCATCTACCATACAAGGACGAGAATGGGAAGATAGACCTATCACACCTCAAGAATGCTCTGGCTCGAATGAACCAGATAAAGAGCGTTTGCGGGGGTTCAGATGAGGCTCTACGTGCGAAGGCGAGGAGAGTCCTCCTACCACTTGCAAAGAAATACTTCCCGAATAGCCAATTCCTATCGGAGGAGAGTCCTGCCCATATAGATAGCTCTAGTTCTGGTGGTGAAGACAAATTGTCTGAAACCAGCAAGAATGATGAACTATCTAAGATAATTGAGGGGCTTGCAACCAAAGACGAGCTTGAGAAGCTACGTGCAGACAGAGAGGCAATCCTCAAAGAAGTCGAGAAGCTCAAGACCGAGAAGGTCATGGAGCTAGCAGAGACAGTCTTCGCAAGGGAAGTCGAGCTTGGCATCACCAAGGAAGACGATCGAGATTCGAGAATAAAGACGCTGATGGGCGTTGGCGAGGAAAGTATGAACTTGCTGCTTAACTCATACAACGCCATACCGAAGAAGACAGAGAACTCAGAGCCAGCACCGAAGGCAGCGAACCTATCGGCAACCGAGAACAAGCTCTCTGCGGAGAAGGAGGAAGAGGTATGTGCCGAGCTGAGGGAACGATGGTTTGGCCATCGAACGCCAAAGCAGAAGGTCAGACCTCTGGGCAGAGAGACAGCCGAGGAAGGCGGAGCCATTCGCTACATAGAGGTACCGGAGTGATCTAAATGGCTATAGCATCTGGAAGCGGTGACGTGTCGAAGGTGTACGGACTACTCGTAGTCAAGGGTACACCGAAGGCCAGCACTGCAATCACAAAGGGACAAGTTGTCGTCAACCAAGGCGGAGGCGGATGGGAGCCAGCGACAAGCAGCTTCACTGGGCCATTCAGAGTGGCCCTTGAAGACGCAGCCTCAGCAGCTTCACCATCGGCCATCAAGATGTTGGTCAAGGGAGTCGTCAAGCTAACGGCTGGAGCAGCTGTCAACGAGGGTTCGTGGGTTAAACCCCATACGAATTCCGGCGAGGTACAGGAGTTCGGCTCACCAGCAGGTACAGGTAATCTCAAGCAAATAGTTGGCCAAGCACTAGAGGACATCGGCGCAGGAGAAGCCGGAAAGGTTCTCATCGGATACTAAGGTGATTAAAAATGGCAGGTGGACTAGGTACATCTGAGCACTTCACGAGCCTTGAACCAAAGGTTTTCGTAGAGGAGATCCTTGGATTCGAGAGAAACGACTACAAGCTGCGAAACGTGTGTCGTATAGTGCAAGTGCCCAACCTACAGGCTACTGTTCGGCTGGCTACCAGAGGATCAGTTGACGAGAAGGTGAAGGAGCTTGAAGAGCCAAATCTCAAGAGAGCCGACTATTCTACGGTGAGCTTTTCACTGTGGAAGAACGTTGGTGAGGTTGCGTTCTCGGACGAGGCCAGAAAGAGGGTCGCAGAAGACCTTATGAGGCTTGAGATCGAGGACACAGCCAGAGACTTGGCGAGAGCGGAGAATTCACAGATCGCATCTGCCCTCGAAGCTGGTGGAACAACCAGTGCTGGACACGATTGGGGTGGCAGCAACAATCCAGCTGAGGACATATTGCCCAAGATAGCTGATATGTACAATCTGGATCTCGGCTACGACCCACAGGATATTCTCATGCACCCACTCGTTTATGCCGATCTCATCACTAACGACGACGTTATGAAGGAAGTCACTCACACCCAAGTTATGCAGACAGGTAGAATAACGTCTGTGTATGGTCTCAATGTCGTAATTGACATTAACCTGACCAATACGCTGGCAATCATTCTGGACAGGAATGCACCTGCTTGCCTGCTTGGACTTGGTGGGACTTCCGCAGCGAGATGGCGGAATGAGCCTGCAGGGTACGACGCTTATATCATACGCCAATGGTTGCAGCCTCTTGTTCCAAGAGCTAATGCTGTACAGATCCTTACTGGCGTTCACGCATAAACACCCGTGGGGATCTAACGGTAACATGACCATCCTTTGGGTGGTTCACAGGGGAGAATGCAAAATCTCCCCTGCAAATTTTTCATAGGTGATACTTTGCTGATAGACAGAGAAGTTGTTGGAAAGTATGAAGTCAGGTTTGAATACGTTGATGACATCTTTCTACGCAAGACATATGGGACGTACTATGTCATCATAAACGACATAGAGAAGAGCAAGATGCGTAGCCAGCAGATTTTTCAGGATTTCTACAAGGCCAAGAAATATTACAACTACTTTATAGAGATGTATACGAATCTAAAGGCAGTTGTTGTACCAAAGCATCCCGGCCCAAAGAAAGAACTCATCAGAAATGTTGAAGAGGCTGGACGTATCGGCAGGGGATATTCGAATAACCTTATAAGAAAGTATGTCAGTAAGGCTCCTTGGTGGTATAACCTCACGAGGGTGTAGAATATGTCCGTCACCATAAAGAATGTTAGGGATTGCCTAAACAATATCAGCACCAGCGAAGTTGCAGATGACACTATAGGCGACAAGATACTGGATGCTGAAGCCTGGGTTGAAGATGCTGGTGGAGATCCAGATGACGGGGCCAATGGAGAGAGAGCAGTGAAATACTATGCTGCATGGCTATCATATATAGTTTCAAACACATATCTACAGGCTTCTACCGGACCAATCTCCATCAGAGAACCGTATGAGCAGAGAGCTGCACATCTCTTGAAAATGGCTCAGAAGGCTCTTGCAAGGTCTCTCGATAAACCGCAGGTCTTGACGAAAAAGATACGGCTTCTCAGAAAGCGAACGTCTGACGAGCAGGAGCAGGACCCGAACATTCTGAGGATATCTAAATGACCGATCTACAGTCAGTTGCAACGAGTATGATACAGAAGCTCGGTTCGACCATTACGTATCAGTCACCAAGTGGCACCGCTATGGACAAGTACGGTGATGAGAGCTTCACGTGGAGTTCAGCCACAACTACAAAGGCAATCATAGACAGGCCACAGGAGGAGCAGCTAAACTGGAGGACGGAGGGCGGTATAACTGGTGGGAGGATGTTCTTCTATCTCCCCTACGATGAATCCATATCCGTTGGAGATAAAATAACGTACGATTCAGTTGAATATATGGCTGATGAAGTCCTAAAGTGGAGCTTTCTCAATAAATATGCATGCGTACGCGTTGCTGCTCATAGAACGAGTGACTGAGCAGAAAAATTTAATAATAAATACTTTATAAGGCTAACTGCAGCGCGGGTAGTCCTTTGCTGGACTAATCCCTTGCCCATGCGGTTGGTCTGCCAATGGTTAACAAGGATACTGTGTTTGAGGACACGTTTAATGTAATCTGGGATCTAATAAATGGCAACGTGCCTGACCCAGAGTCAAGGACTAATACTCAGTGGATCTTTGCTTCTTTTCCAGACACGACCAAGAGGACGTTTGGCGGATATCCGATCATAATAGTATCGAATCCACGCCTTTCTCTTGTGAGGGGAATGAACTTCTCCAAGAATATGTACGGGAACACCATTCTGGTAAATCTGGATATCTACGATACGAAGTCTTCGAGGATAGACACCATTGGCTCCCTGATATACAAGGCTTTCAGAGACAACATATCGACGCTCAAGTCACAGAAGCTGCACAATATGCGGATGAACGCATCTACAACTTCTACAGGGGTTATAAACGGAAAGAAGATACACAACAGGACATTCGTGGTGATATTCGACTATGCCGAATGATATGATGCAGACAAGTCTCACAACTACTTTTAATCCCCCAATAGAGTCAGTCTGGGAACTTATCAGGCAGAGGACTAGGGCAATACTCAGAAAATCTATGAATGAGTACATCTCAAATCTCTCCAGCAGAATGTGGGAGCAGCTATATCAGGCTGCACCTCCCCCAAATCCGTGGAGAACGGGCGGGATAAAGGAGCACATAGTCACAAACCCCATAAAAAATACCGTGAGAGATGCAGCGGTCGAGATAGCAGTTAGAACGCCGTATGCAATATACACCAACAAGTGGCCCAGACCACACCTCGTGCCCGCAGACAAGTATCCGATTATAAGAGAGTGGGCTGAAGCGCATGGGCAGCCCTTGAAGGACAATAAGTATCTGATGGTGTACGGGTCATCCGCATCCGGTCTCAGAACGCCGGAGGGATGGTTTGAAAGGGCTATTGACGATGCGTATAACAGCTATCCCATAGAGGAGCTTGTGAAGATCGTCGAGAGAATGTGGCATACGGATATACGCTCTGCTGCTGCACGACTGGGATGGATAACCAGGAGACGGAGGATGGCTGGACTACCAGCACCACCGCTCAACCTGAAGGAACATGGATACCTCGTAGGATGGAAAGGATGATAATATGTTATCAAAAAGTAATTACAAAACGGTGATGCATAATGGCTGCTGAAATATTCTATGCGGAGGATGGCGAAATATACATCTGCCCACATGGGTCTAACATTGATGCCAGCATACAGGCCAGAAACAGGTACAAGTATTCGGACTACGTTACCGAGATATCAGTGTCTGGCGGTGGCAGAGATATAGAGCAGATCCAGCTGTTTGGGAAGACCTCCGGTCAGCAAAACTCGATTCAGAGAGAGCTTCCACAGGAAGTTTACGAGACTTCTATAACGGCGATTGTCAAGGACTACAAGTTCAACGAGATGGTCAACGGTACTGGCTCAACCTCTGGCGGTGTAACGACTGTTAGTGGTGCGTCCACGAGGCCGAACGTTGACATCTATTACAGGTTCGACGATGGCACTTCTCAGCTACAGGTCAAGTTCGCAAATGCCACTGCTATCAGCACTGAGATGAGTGCAGATGCAGAGGGCTATCTGGAGGAGACTACTGGCTTCAAGTGCCTTGCAAAGGACTACGAGAAGAAGTACGCTGCTGACAGAACAGCTGGAAGCGTATTCCCATACTCTGGGCAATTCGCATAAATCTGTTGCTGATGGGGATTTTTTATACATCCCCATCTTTTTGGATGGTGGAAAGATGGAAGAAACAGAGCAGGATGAGCAAATGGATGTAGAGCCGATGATGAATATTCGGATCTATAATGTCCCTCTATCCACGATGAGGGCTTTTCAGGCATTTGCAAAGGCATATGCCTACAACAAATATTCTATCGCTCTGCAGCTGTTGCTCGATAGGTCGGCGGTTCTGGAGATGTACTCGACCCACGAAAACAGGTTGAGGATTCTTGAGAACCGTATGGGCTTGAGTCAGCCCGACAATGACTCTGGTAAGAAAAAGAGAAAGACGTTTGGAGGTGTATAGATGAGTGAGCTGGACATATTGGTTGGAAAGCCAATGACGAAGAACATAGGTGGGGTAGAGCTTACCCTGCATCCCCTGACACTTGAAGACTTCGATGTGGCTGTGCAGGCTGCATCTGACGACGATCAGGTCAGGGCAAAGGGGATTATAGCCCTAGTAAAGAGGACTCTGGAGAAGTCCTATCCGAACGAGAAGAATCTGATGAAGAAGATCGGTCTGCGATATATGGCGGATCTCGTTACCTTCTGTCTAGAGGTAAACGGTCTCTCTGGTGAGACTACCCCTTTAGAAAAAGGCGGAGATCAGCAGATGAAGTCAGACTCGCAAGGATGAGGAATCTACCGGAGTCGCTTAGAAAGAAATGGAAAGAAAAGAAGATAACGGACACATTCTGTCTATATATGAAGTATTGGGGTATAGACTCCACGAAGAAGCTTCTGGAGACCCCAATACCTGTCTATCTACAGATGTTTTCATATATGGAGAGGGATCTAAAGGAGCAGGTAAAGCAGCTGAAGAAAGGTAGGAAGGATGCCCGCAAATGAAGAACTCAACGTCACGATAAATGCAGTCCTCAAGATGATTGGGCAGGATAGATACAAGAGGGCTGTAGCTGACGTTGGAGCAGCATTTAAAGATGTTCAGAATAGGCTTATCGGCGTAAACAGGGTTGTAGCACAGGTCGGACGACTCACAACTGTTGCATCTGATCAGATCGTAAAATTCGAAGGAAAGATTATGACTGCTGCCCAAGCGATGAAGCTCCAGCAGCAGTATCTCCAAGAGGCCAAGAGGTTACTAAGCGGGATTATACCTCTTCAGGGAAAAGAGCTTCAGATGTTCAATCAGGGGAAGCTCGACCTCAAGGAGATGGCTAAGTATCACGGTAAAATCCTCCTCACGCAAACCGCCAGACAGAGGGCACAGGCCGTCTATATGGCCCACGAGGTGGATAGTCTAGGAAACATCACAAAGTCATTCAAACTCAGCGGTAAACAGGTTAAGGAGCTTCAGGACAATCTCAAAGTTATAGACAAGTCTCTAAAAGTTGCAGACGACTATCTTGGAAAGGCAACTACCAGATTTACAAGGCTATACAACACTGCCCAACGATTCAGATTCGAATATCTGGGTATACTATTTGCGGGTATGGCTCTGGCCAGATCGCAGCAGAAGTGGCTCAACAACGTCGTTCAGGCATATAGAGATTTGCGTGGTGAGGCTGCACCGCTCTCTCAGCAGATGAAAAGGATAGAGGAGTCCCAGAAGAGGTTCAGGGCAGAGTCGATGGAAAGTCTCAAGTGGGTTTACGACCTGCAGGAGGGCATTGCAAAGTGGCAGGAGAGCCTTGACCCAACTACCAGAGGATTCGTCGCTTTCTTGAGGTTTATGGGTCTCAGTATCGGGAAGGCACTCCAGTCTATTGGTCAGGCAGTTCTGGCATTCTTCTCTCTGCAGATAGCCATCACAAAGCTGATAGAGGCAAGGCATGGCGATATGACTGCTACCGTTGGGCAGCTGAAGGCTGAGGAGGCTCTCAGGGTCAAACTCAACGATGTGTCAACATCCTACCACGACTACACGGTTAACCTTGCAAATCTCGATATTGTTGCGGAGAATACTGACGAAGTGCTGAGGAAGCTCGAGTCTTCGAATGTCTCTCTTTCAGAAGCTGTCAGAAGTGTGGCTGGAGCAACAGAAGAGGCTAATGCTCCACTCCTAAACTTAACCGTCATTACAGAGAGTTCTGCTGAGGCACAGAGAAAGGCAACAACAGCATATAAGCTATCTGCAGCTGGTATGAGAGAACTCGCTGCAAAGACGTATGACCATGTGATGTCGTTAAAGAGTGTGCAGAATGCTGAGGATACTCTCCAAGCTGCACGTATGGCTGGAATAAAGGCAATACAAAAAGAGATGGAGGCTCTCGGTGCAACCACATCTCAGGTGAATAAAGCTGTTCAGGCGTATATGTCATACATAGATGTCCAGCAGAGACTCGCAACTAGGGCTGCAGCCACTCAGGATACTGTTGCCACTAAGACAAAGCTAACAACTGCGGAGTACATGAGGCTTAGAAATGCCAACATACAGGCTGCTGAGGGCGTTGACCGTCTTGTAGATGCCAACAACCGTGCTGCTGGAAGTATGGACAATCTGAGAAGGTCCAGCAGGGGTGTCACCACATCTTTCAACATTATGGGTATGGCTGCCACGACTGTTGCAACGGTAATATTATATCAGATTGGAGATTCTATTGCGAACTGGATAGATCAAAATGAGAAGCTTAACAAGAGCATAAAATCGGTCCTCAAAACCGGAATCAGGATAACAACCCTCATAGCCCCGATGATGATATGGGTTCTGACTATGAGGAGAGCTTCTGTTGCTGCATCTCAGGCAGCTGCTGCTAATGCTGCGTTCTCTGCCAGTGCTGCTACAGCTGGAACTACTGCTGCAACTTCCAGTGCAGGTGTCGATACTCTTACGGCTGCATTTTCAGGTCTTGCTGCTGCAATATGGGCTGCTGTTGCTCCTCTATTGGTTATTTTAGCTCCATTCCTAGCCTTCTTTGGCATCATAGCTGTAGTCAGAAAGAAAATGGAGAAGAACATTGCTGCTGGCCTGATGGCACCGGAGACTGGCTGGAGAAAGACAGTTAGAGACTTAATCAGAACTGTCGATATCTTTGGAAAAATAACTTCATCAATATCTGGAGAGTCAAAGAATGCGAAGAAAGCCTCCAAGAAGTTTGCACAGGGTATAGATGACTACCTTGGATCTAGATCCCCGCCGAAGAAGGGTCCACTCCACGATATGGATAGATGGGGTAAGAACTATTCTGTTATAATTGCCAGCGGTATGGAACGTGGTAAGAACTTTGTAGGGGATGCTGCGGATGTCTGGACCAAGGAGATAGTACAGCGTTCATCCAGTTTTGCAGACTTCTTTACAAACATTCTATCTGGATTTAAGAGACCTGATACCGAGATCAAAATGGAGCCGGAGCCAGATAGTTTCCTTGAATGGCTGTGGAACTTTGTAACTGGTAAGAAGAAGGCAGAGGGAGAGGTTGACGTTGAGGGGGCAGAGGATCTAAAACCTGGCACAATAGGCATTAACTTTGTGGTTGACACTATTCCCGGAATCCTCGAGAAGATTGCAGCTGGAACAATTAATTTTACCGTAAATCTTGCAAAGGGAACTATTGCAGGTCCCATTTCATCTATACTTGGTGGAGTTAAAGATTTCCTTGTTAATCTTACTAAGAGTGATACATCTGATAGTGATATTACTGATCTTCTTGCAGGTGATTTGACTAAGCCCCTTGATGTGAGTATATCCTTCAGTAAGCTTGAAGAGTTTAACTCTTTCAAGACTTCTCTTGAATCTGCATACGGTATGAGAGACTTTGACATCACGATAACAAAGGGTGCTGGCGGTATTGACATCAGTGGATTGACTGGTGATCTTAACAATTTGGTTGCAGCGATAAATGCCATTCCGTCAGATGCTACTGTTACTATTTCTGGAGATGTTGCTAAGATAACTGATCTAGGAGCATCAGCAAACGACGTTGCAGCAGCATTGAAAGAGATTCTCAAGAACAATAATGTTGAAATTTCTGTTGATGAAGCTGGAAATGTAACGATTAGCGGACTGAGTGATTCTGCTGCGAGTCTATGGAAGGCACTTAACAATATGCCTGATAGCACTACTGTCAGGATAAATGAAGATGGTGTCAGCACAACTCTCACTAGCACCAATGATATCTTGGCAAAGCTAACGAGCATAGGTGGGCAGGAGTGGAAAGCTATTGTTAGAGGGATCTTAGAGGGTGATATTCAATCAATAAATGATTTGAAAAAGAAGCTCGATGAAATGATTACGGACAAGAGAAAGAAAGAGGGAATATGGGATATTATTGTCAATGTATCTGGAAACATAGCAAAAGGTATTGGAGACTTCTTCGCAGCTATAACTGGTGCGAAGAGAACCGTCTCATTTACAGGCAAACTTGCCCTCGAGGACGATCAGTGGATAAACGTTATAGGATTGAACAGTACAATAAAGGGTCTACTCCAAGATATAAACGCAAACGTTAGTGCTGATTCTCGTAACACTCTAGCCGGAAAGATAGTTGACGGTCTATCTGGATACATTATCGGAGAGATAGAGTGGCTTGGAGCAGCGTTGAAAACTACTCTTAATGCTATGGAGGAAGTAATCAAAAACAGAATTAGTGATTCTGGAAATACAGTTGCAACTGCTATAAATAATGGTGTATCAAATATAACAAGCAAAATTAGTGGATTATCATTTACCGATATTTTGAACAAACTTTCAACAGTATCCTCTAATATTGTAAGTAATACAACAACACTCGCAAATTCTCTATACAATTTGAACTCTACCGTGTCAAATGTGAATTCTAACACAAAGTCTGTTAGAAATGCGATTATAGGTAACAGTTACAATTTAATAATCGCGATTGGTGGTCTTGGATCTGTCCTTCAATACTCGATAAGTAGCAATACGGATAGAATTGTGAGTGCAATAGGGAACATATCTGGAGGATCATTCCAGAGAGGTGGAGTAATACCTGAAACTGGATTATACACTCTCCATGCAGGAGAATACGTTGTAGCTGCAAACAGAAGAAATGTTGCGACTGCTTCACCGATAATAAATGTATCCGTAAACGTAAATGCGAATGTATCTTCAAATGTAGACATACAGGCAATGGCGAAGAAGATTGGAGATCAGATATCTAGAGAAATAGAGAAGAGGGTAGGTGCATTTTAATGACATATGAGGTACAGATGAGGATAAATGGGTCAAGCTCTTCCATAAAACCATCCGAGAACCATGCAGGCGTTGGTGGGCTTACAGACGATCTATATGATATGATGGTGACATCCATAGAGAGGAGGCAGGATGCGCATCTCGGTGTTCCAAATGCACCGAATCTCTACTATGACGAGTATGAACAGGTTGACTATATGGGATATGCTAATCCCAGATACTCCATAAGAGGGGTGATAGATGAAATAGCAGCGGAGCAGTTGCTGACTTCAGACGTGTCCGGTGGTCAGACAGTGCAGGTTGCAGATGGAACGAAGTTTGAGTCTGGAGATAAAATATATCTATGGGACGAGGACTCTGACGGGGAAGCCAAGACCGTTCAGTCTGTAACAAAGACATCTGTGACATTCACTACAACTATATCTGGAACTTACACTACTGCGAAGAATGCTAGGATCAGAGCAAGAAACAGGGTTGGAAGGAGAATACTCCAATACTTCTTGGAGAATAAGACAGACAAGGTGCTAATAGATCCGCATCTATGTCCAGACGGTGTGACCGTTCAGATAGAGAGCATAACTATAACAAAGGAAAGCACGTCTATATCTCCCGCCAAATCTTCAGACGTACCCGATATAGGTGCGGTTATGGAGTACGATATGACTCTTGTTGAAACACCTACAGGGGTGACAAGCTAGAGTGTCTTACGTTAAAACTCTCGTGAAGTTTGTGAAGGCGACAGATTCAAATGAGACCTATATAGCTAGATCTCCAGAGAGCATATCTGCCAGCAGGGGAATCGGTATGATAGCTGGAGATACGGAGATACTGTGGGTTGGAAACATAAGGGACTTTCCAAGCTGGATTCACAACGCGAGGGCATATGTGTATGCTGCTAGAGATGAAGATATAGATACCAATGATCAGAGTCAACTGTTGAACGTCTACTTTGTGGAGTCTGTAGAAGCAGTGAAGGACAGTGGAAGGTATCAGTGGAGGATAAGAGGTAGAGATGCAACGCAGGCAGTATACAACACGCGAATAACGGAAAACTTTAGCGAGGATGTGCAATATACTGTTCCAGGAATACATGGAAGGGAGAAGACTGCCCTTGGATGGAGAGAGAAAGAGAGTAAGTCTTATCCAAATGCCTCTCTGATAATCAAGACCATCCTGAGAAATTACTTTGGCGCAACCAGTGAAGGTGGGCTTAAGGTAAATGACTATGGTGTTCGATTAACAAAGAGGGATGAAACAGCATTCCCGACAAAGGGCTATTCATGCGACAATAAACCATTTGGAGAGGTTTTGATAGACTTATCGAGTCAGGAATATACTGGAGATGGGCCATATCAGTTTGGTGTTGAAATATCGAACGACGGAACTGCATTTCTGAGATGGCAACCTGCAGGTAGCACGAAGAATCATCTCGTTGCCAATTATGCGTTGGACCCAAATACCACTACGTCTACCGTTACTATAGACTCTACAAACACCAGATATGCACAGCGGTTCAGGACGAGATCCCTATCCGAAACATACTATCTTAAGGATAAAATAACCGACGTATTTTTCGAGATGAGACCTGGTGGGTCGCTACAGGGATACTGGACGATAGAGGCAGACTCCGGTGGTAGTCCAAGTGGGACTGCACTGACACAGACTGACACAATTACGTTGAAATCTATCCCATACACAATATCTTTCAACAATAGTCTTGAAGTCGAACCTTCCACATATTACTGGCTCGTATTTTACAGAACGGCTGGAACTGGAAGTTTTTATGCTACAGAGATCGACAGCCTTCTAAATCTCACTATAAAGGCAAAATATTATAATGGCTCGTGGGTTGATGATCCGCTAAAGAGGCTGAGCCACGCAATATCAATTCTAAATGAATCTATAACTATCCGTGAAGAGGAGGGTGCAATAGCAGCTACAAACATCTTGGATATACAGACATCTAGATCTTCATACGATCAGATAAACTCCGTTGCAGTATACTGCGGAGAAGATCCCAACGGAGAACCGATAATAGTGGACAGAGTAGATGCAAATGCCTCGTTTTCGGGTGGTATGCGTACAAAGTACATATCGGTTGATCTCGCAAGAAAATGGATAAAGGAGCATCCAGAGCCAGACGACTATGAATCTGCAACTATAGATGGCGTTACTCTTGAAGACTACACGGATTACGTTAACCTGTGCAGAAATAGTGTTCGAGCAGAAGGTTGGGTTGTTGCTGGACGGGAATTATCAAAGATAGCTATGGAGGGAAAACCAAAGTGGGAGGTAAATCTAAAGATCAGGGGAAACAACTCATACTACATAGGTCAGGGCGTGAAGCTCTATGCAAGAAATGTAGATGTCTCCTACCAAATATACAGGTCTAATTTTTATGTTAGTGGAATACAGCACAATATCGGTGTTGATGGATGGACAACGAGTCTGAGGCTTGTAGAACAGTTCCCAGTTGGAGGTATTGAATGAGTTCGCTAGGAGAGAGACTTGGAAGGAAGATACGTGACCTTGAGACAAGCGATATAGTTGGATCTATAACACACAGGAGCAAGTTGATGAGAGAGAGGATACGGTTCACAGTATCATGGACATTTGAAAGCCGAAGTCCTGACTACACGTTTACGGTTGGAGAATCGGCTTTGGGTGTTAATACTATAGGAAAAGGTTCATGGACGGAGGTGGCAAGTAGTGCTGACTAATTGGCTTCTAAACAAGATTAGAGACTGCATAGTTGATCCAGACGCAACTATAGACTCTCAACCAACGCATATGTCTTTTGGCACAGGCGGTATTCCTCCATCTGGAGACGAGACAGAGCTTCAGACAGAGGTTGTGAGAAAGGTAATAGATAGGACGGATAGTACGGCTGATAAATCAATAGTCTATTACTGTACTCTTGATACAACAGAGGGAAACACGACTCTCAGGGAGTTTGGCGTACATGACCAGTCATCTGGTGGAAACCTGCATCTCAGAGAGACGTTTCCAGTTCCATATACAAAGACAAGCGACGTTGAGACTAGGATGATAGTTGTAGTAACAATTGAGAGCGTGACAGAATGAAGACCGTAGCCGATGGAGACCATCTGTTTGCAGAAGATATGAACTCTATCATAAATGCCCTCCGGCAGAATGGAGTGATAGAGGGCTTTAGCGTGAGTGCCAGCAGCGGTATGGACGTTACCGTTGCGTCTGGAGAGGCATATGTCAATGGAAAATACGTGAAGGTTTCATCTTCTCAGACAGTTACAATCTCCACCGCAGATTCTAGTCTTGGTCGTATAGATCTCATAACATTAGATGAAGATGGAGTTGCTCACGCTGAGACTGGTAGTGCATTGACGAATCCAATTCCTCCAACTCCATCTATGACCAGAATCGTGCTTGCATCCATATCTGTTGATGCAGCTACAACCTCAATTTCATCTGGAGACATAACTGATGAGAGAATATTCGTAAAGCACCAGCTCTACAAGATGCCTTGGCTATCGGAGGTTGAGACGGGTGGAGATGTAGAGATATTTGACGATAATGGAACAACTATTGAGAGTAATTGGACTAGAATCATAGATCCAGATTATATACTCCCGTCTAGCAGCGAAATTGTAATGCAGAATGGCTTAATCAGGATAAAGACAAGGAAGGCTGAAGCATCGAATCAGGGATATATAAATATTTGGATAGCTGAAGATATGGACTACGATGATGATGGAACAGCCGAATATATTGGAATGGCATATTCAAAACCAAATGTTTACATAGACAGCTCATTATGGAACTTAACGTCTGTTACTCCTACAATAACTTTCCAGAAAATATCTCCAGATGAGTGCAAGATCAGATTGAGATATTCAGATTCAAATAGAGTTTTAGATCAGTTCATAACTATGAAGAAGGGAGAGAGATGGATAACGATAGAATATAGTGTTGAGCAGCTTGCAAGCGGTGATACACAACTTACAGACATATATTCAGGCATTAGAGATATGACTGGTGATACACGGTTTTATTATAGAGATATATCTAGTGGTGGAAAGTTTAGAGACGCAGTAATAGAATCTGCAAGCGTTACAGGAGATGGAGATAACTTAAATAAGAACTATCAGATAATATATGGAAAAACTGAGACATCTCCATTTATATGGGGTCTTGCATACGATAAGAAACCGTCGCATTCTACTGGTGGGGCATATGCTTATTACAATAATAACGAATGGACTCTGATATATGGGAGAGAGACGGGATTAACCGTTTCTTCCGGTGATGTTGGTGTAAAGACATATATATTTGGACTCCCATTTCCAGATATAGATCATCTCTTCAAAGAGGGGGAGGTTTCAACTTCTGATGAATTCGGCAGAACAGATGTAGTTGGAACATGGGTAAGTGTATCAGATGCAAACAGATCTGGTGGGTATTACCTTACAAACGACGATGCAAATGGTGGTTCATCCGCCCAGAATGATGATGTTAGATACAAAATCTACATTCCAAAGACGGGGTATTACGATATCTGGGTAGCTGGATATGAAGGCACGTCTATGGGAATAACGGACGTTCAGATTGACTCCTCTTCCAAGGGAACCATAGACTGGTATGCATCATCCGGTGCATGGACGTACAAGGCAGTTGAGAACGTATCAATATCTAAAGGAAGGCATAACCTTGACTTCATAGTTAGCAGCAAGAATGCATCTTCATCAGACTACGAATTTAGCATTGATGCACTGTACATTGTTCCAAAGTACGAGACATCTAACTTTGATGGAGACTTTCCATACGATATAGCTAGACAGGCGATATCAGATAATGAGTTCAGCTACGGATATGTATCTCCACTATCCTATGAAGGTATATTAGACACGGATGACGTTACGAATGACTGGTCTTTCTCAGCCGTCCCTGTTGCATGGCTCCCAGTTGGGTCTGTATCCTCATCCGAGACTATAGATTTCTATCGCTATGCACGAAAGCGATATGTCTCAAGCGTTATAACACAGGAAGCCGAGTCTGGCAAGACTGATGTAACTGGAACTTGGTCAACTGAAAGTGGCTATGGTGATGACTCAACAAATTCAATATCCTGCACCACAGATGGTGGAGAGGTCAAGTGGACGATAAACTTCCCAAGGACTGGATGGTATCTGGTTAGGGCACATATCAGGGAGAGTGATGGTGCTACAGACGATAAGTACCAATATGCCATCAAGAATAACTCCGTGTCCGGTGCATACGTTACTATGAGCAACTCGCATCTCCACGATGAGGACTCATCTGATTCAAGCATCCATTGGTCGTATGCAGATGCTATAATATACGTTGAGCAGGGTGACCAAGATATACAGATGAAGGGATCAAATACAACGGATAAGAAAGTAATAGACAAGCTATGGTTCTACCCTGTCGATCCAATACCGTTCATAGGGTCTCCCTCTTCTCCAACTTCAATAACGTTCACGACGAATAGAATATCTGATGTTCCGCATTCTAGGCTTGATGGAATAAACCAGATGGATTCTATTCAGGCAAAGTACGGAAAGTTTAATTACATAAAGATGAATGGAGATGTAAATATGAACGGTAACGAGATAAAGGAACTTGTGGTTCACGTTAGTGCAACCGCACCCTCCAATCCCGTTGAGGGTCAGCTGTGGTTTGACAGTGCAAATTCGCAGTTCAAGGGATGGAATGGATCGTCTTGGCAAGTGTTGTGATGTAAATGGCTTTGAGTCCTTCTGACATAGTTTGGTATTTGACTGGTGCAACAAGCGATGGTGGATCTCAATCAGATCCAAACCAATCACTCGGAAACTATAGAAGCAGCACGGAGTTCGTGTCGGACAGTATTGAAAATCTTTTTGACAATGTAGAGTCCACTGAGGCACAATCTGGCGACACTGAATATAGATGTGTCTGTATCAAGAATACTGGTTCATCTACTTGGAGTGACGTAAAATTCTATATAAATTCCGTGACACCTTCTCCAGACACCCACATAGAGTTTGCAGTAGAGGTTCCGACTGGCTCCGATACTGCTGGACATGCACAGACAATTGCAGACGAGTCTACGGCTCCTACAGTTGGGTCTGGAAATGTGTCGAGCTGGAGCACAGCAACGACATATGCATCTGGAGTTGGTGTTAACCAAGGTTCTCACGATGCAAATCTTGATGCAGGAGAGATAGTGTTTCTCTGGATTAAAAGAGTTGTTTCATCAAATGCCAGTGCATATTCAAACGACTATGTTAGTATTACTGCAAGGGGGACAACTTCCTAATGAACCCAAATAGGGATTTTCCTAAAGTTCACAAATACATAACTCCCGATAGCATAATAGTAAAGCTATGTGCACGAGATACTATTATATATAAGAATAAGATTGTATTTCCGAAGAACCTCCAGTATGTTTATGATAATGGCGATCATTGGCAGTTTCCCGATGAATTCTTCTACAACGATCTGACTGGCGACTGCGAGGATCAGTCATTCTTCACGCAATCTGTTTTACTCGCAAAGAAAATACCATGCATTTCGGTGTGGAGAGATACACATATGTGGAATGAGATATTCTATAATGGAACCCTGTATGAACGGTTTGACGGCAATATATTGAGAGAGAAAAGTTCAAATCCAACTGTAATGACTAAAAAATGTAGGACTATTAGAAATATATTTAAGAAGAAATGGGTGTGGGTTGAATATGAGGCTGACTGGTATACAAAAATATTTTAAATCCTTTTGGAAAAGTCTGCTATCTACAAATAGGAAACTAAAGGCTTTCATACTTACAGCTATTGTAGCATTATCAGCATTGATTGGTATTACGCTATATAATCCACCAAGGGTTGGAATACCTAGTGGTGTTGGCGATCTGAATGTAACAGATCAGGGAACGTGGAGACAAGTCGATTTAGTAGATGAAGATGGATCTCATATCAGATTCAGATTTGTAGAAGACTTGACTGAGTATGCTCCGAATGGTATGTTTGAGTGGGACTATGGTGCTAAATATTCGCTTAACGTAACAAATAGCTCTACAAATCAGGTGTGTGAAAAGGCTAATGTACAGATACGCGGAGTATCATGGTCTGATATCGACGATACTGGTCCAATTGTAGTAGAGAGTGGAAAGAATCTCTACATAGTTAGATGGGATCTTGTATGGAACCATACCGATGCTAATGTTAGTGGAAAATTGTATTTGACATTTGTAAACCACCTCGGATGGAATCCCATCGGTGTTGAAGCTACGTTTGACCAAGGATCAGACAGCTCTGTAGATATTTTTATAGAGGTAAATGCCAACGGCGGATTGTTTAGCGGTGGATCTGTGGGCACCGCAGATCTGTATACCGTACAGAATACTGCATATCTGCAGTGTGAAGATGATGCACGTGACCCTGGGCAGGCAGCAGTAAGATGGGATAGCGTGACATCAGCAGGTAATTGGCAGGACAATCATACATGGGACAACTACGCTGCACAGACTAGGTATCAGAAAGCCTACAAGTGTGATAATGATCCCGTTGGAACTGGTGACACCACGAAGTTCGTTCTATTCTACAAGATAATACAAGGATATACTAACTGGGAACTTGGAAAACAATTTGATGATACCTACGATCTAAATGACACCACAACAGCAATAAATGGAAAATGGAAGGGAATGAATGTTCACAATGGATTCTACGAGATAGAAGCTACAAACAGAATAGCAAGTTGGAAGTTTGACGGTGATGACTCGACTACATATACACCTATGGTGATGATAACGAATCTAGGTGGAAACAGCACACATTACATAGTAAAAAATGGTTCTACCACGCTGACAAAAGGTTCAGATTACTGGTCACACTGGAATGGAACAACTGGAATACTATATATATGGTTCAAAAATATGAATGGAAATCCACAGACATTTCTAGTCGAAGAGTACACAACTAGCCAGATATCAACAACTCAGCTTACTGACTACATACGAGTAAACTGGACAGGATCAGATGGATACGCTAGAAGTGCAGATATGTACAATGTGTCCAACAGCGAAAATAAACTTGTTGAATGTCATTTCAACGGATCATCTACCGATATTGAAAGTGATGGAAGCAATCTTGATACCCAAGTGAGATTGGGAGGTGCTTGGGGTGGAGAAATATACAATAGCTCTATGAGAACGTTACTAAATAACTCATTAGTTCTAATGATGTGGTCGAACGTAAACGTCACCGAAAGCAACACACTTGGTTATATCCAGTATAGGGAAACTGCTATAATAGATGGATTTGACCTTATGTGGCTAAACATAACCGTAAATACAACTGGAGACATAAGTGCAGATTACGAAAGAGACATAAGATGGGCTGGCAGTCAATATGGATATTTTTGGGATGGATACGATGCTGATGACACAAATGACTGGTTTTGGTCATACGATGACGATACTGATATTGACTATCAGCAGGTGTGGTTCAGATCGCAAGGTGAACCCACTACATTTAGCGTTGTGACTGGAACTTGGCCTCAATTCGCATATTCTCAGCGGAGCACAGGAACAAATGGAAGATATGATCACTTCACATCTTGGTTTGGATGGGGCAACTTGACTGTTCCAGATGGAACGTACCAAGCGTCAAATGGTAATTATTCATACACTATGGCTAGAGACTTTAATGAGACCGACATAACGGTTGGAGATGAACAGGGATCTGGATATATCTATTCTGCCGACGGTGGAATGGTTATATACTTTGCATCAAGCGAATCCGACCACGACATAAACTTTTCAATTCCATCGTCGAAGGTAACAGTGCCACATAAGACTTTATTTGTAATCGTTACAGATGAATCAAACATTGCATCTGCAAGCTTGGATGGAATTTCTCCAAGTCGGGGACCAATAATAGATAATTGGGATATGGATCAAGGAAAAGATACAATAGTCTTTGTTCTTAGCTATGATAATGGGATTGACTTTACTGTTAGTTGGACGCTTGGGGGAAATACCGATCCTACTGTCAACTCCCCATCAGATCAGCAATGGACATATGGAACGAGTCCCCATACAATCGGGTGGATTGTCTCAGATTCTGAACAATCTTCTGGCCCATATATGGTTTATAAAAATGGAAGCTACTGGGATAGTGGTACGTGGACTGATAGTGTGTCATTAGATATTGATGTTGCAAGTCTTCCCGCAGGAATGTGGAATATGACCATAACTGCAAGTGACAATCAAGGCGGATCTAATGCGACCGACACTGTATATGTTGACGTTCAGAAAGCCACCCCATCGTTAGAGTGCTACTTGAATGGGACAGCTGGAGATAAATCATATACTGTTGGAGAATATATGAACCTTACTGGAACTGTGAATCCCTCATTACTGACCGTTGTTGTAGAATTCACAAATGGAACGGATATTAGTACCCCCGCATCCGGTACATCATCATCTATTGAAGATTCAAGTCTATGGGGAGCCGGAACTTACTATGTTCAGTCACATACAGATGGAAATGCAAATTACACAGCAGCAAACTCACCAACTAGGACATTAACAATAAGTGTTGGGAACACAGATCCATCAGTTAACTCTCCTGCTGACCAATCATGGACATACGGTACATCTCCACATACTATAGGATGGATTGTAATAGATGCCGAACAAACATCTGGATCATATACCTCGTATAAGAATGACACAAAGTGGAGTGGTGGGACGTGGAATAATAATACTGCTATTGATGTTGATGTCTCCGGTCTTCCGGCTGGATATTGGAATATGACAATTAGTGCCACAGATGGACAGGGCGGGATCAATGCTACAGATACAGTATATATTAATGTCACGAAAGCATCTCCAACATTGGAGTGTTATCTGAATGGAACGGCGGGAAGTAAAAACTACCTAATCGGGGCACAGATGAATCTGACTGGATCAGTCTCACCATCTGATCTTGTGGTGGTCGTTGAGTTTACGAATGGTACAGACATAAGTACACCATCTACTGGTGTTTCTACCTCTATTGAAGACTCTAGCTCTTGGGGATCTGGCACATATTATGTGAGGGCACACTCAAACGGGAATGCAAACTACACTTCTGCAGATTCATCAACAAGAACAATAGAAATAGGAACGTTTCCACCTGTTTTGAATAGCCCATCAGATCAATCATGGGAATATGGAACCAGCCCACACGTTATACCGTGGATAGTCACGGATGGAATTGACACATCAGGGGACTATACCGTATATAAGGATAATGTCTATTATAGTTCTGGGAGTTGGACTAATGGAACGAGTATAGACGTAGATATCGCTGGTCTTGGTGTTGGAGGTCCATATAACTTTACGATAGATGCGACTGATGGAACGTATAATGATACTGATACAGTATTTGTAACAGTAACGCAGGTATCTGGAAATCCAATAAACTGGACGACAACCTCAGATTATTATGATATATTCTGGAACGACTACCAGATAGAGGGGCGTATCAATGGAATAAGGATGTATAGAATTGCAAACAATCCTCCATTTTATTATAAAACTGGTACATACAATACGAAGGGACCTCTCATCCCAATAGATGGACAATATTCGAGCGGATGGTCAAACTGGAAAGTATCGGTGTTGCATAATACATCCAATTTTGTGCTTTTCAGATTGGATGCAGTCCTAAACTCAACTAACACCAACCAAACGATCAATATGTATATATTCGCTATGAACTACCAATCTGGTATGTACTTTAATGCCAGCTTTTATGTAGATGATACAAATATTTCAACCTGCTCGTGGGGGTGCTATGTGGATCGAGATTGGTCATACGCTAGTACAGAAAATTCTTTTCTATACAGCGGGTATGGTGGAGTGAGAACAAAGCCATCATCAAATATAACAAAAGTTATGTTCTGGAGTTCTAACGAGACTCATCCATCCGATGATATATCATCCTCTGATTTTACTCAATGGGGTAGCTCTACAAGCACATTAAAGGGATATAATCCATATAACTCAGCTTTTACTGCTGGAGATAATATTCACTGGGAAGGAGTGTTTTGGATATATGGAAACAGAGATCCATGGTATGAGAACCAGACACCAACCTTCATAGAGAGATATGTGAGTATGTTCTATACGATGAATGACGTTACTATGCACACGGGATCTCTTAGAGATGGTCAGTGGATGTTAGGATATGAAATGGATGCCAGCAGTAATGTAGTAAACTTTACTATAACTCCAGACGGAAACAAACCATACTCTATGCCTATGTTTGTGATTCATGGATTTTCGCAAAGTCCAAATGTAGTAAAAGTCAATGGATCTGTATCCACTACTGACCTTATTTCAACAAATCAAAGCTTAGATATAACGTGGTTTGTCCTGAATGGATCTGTATATGGAGAAACTAATGTTTATATTGCCGTTTCTGGCGAAAATACAGATCCCACTGTCAACAGTCCATCCGACCAAACATGGGAGTACGGAACTACAGGACATACGATAGATTGGGTTGTATCTGATAATGAGCAGGCAAGTGGAGACTATACTGTTTATAAGAATGAGACGTTCTACACGTCTGGAACTTGGAGTAATGGTGTAAGCATAAATGTAAACATTGATGGTCTTGCACTTGGGACATACAACTTTACAATAAGTGCCACAGATGGGCAAGGAGGTACAAATGCCACTGATACAGTATGGGTTACTGTTGCATCTGCTGTCCCAACTGTAAAGTGCTATGTAAATGGTACCGAGGGAGGTATGAGTTTTGGTCTTAATTCAATTATGAATCTGACGGGAACAGTTTCTCCACCTAGTCTAACAGTAGTCGTTGAATTTACAAATGGAACTGATATAAGCACTCCATCTGCCGGAACAAGCACTGCATATATAAACACTTCTGACTGGGGATCTGGAACATACTACATTCAGTCTCATACAGATGGAAACTCAACATATACAGCTGTCAACAGCTCTGTAAGGACAATAGTAATTGGAAGCGGGGTGCACGCACAGTCAGTTGTTGATTGGATTAAGGATCAGCAACATGATGACAACTATATGTGGGGTCCGAGGAACCTAACATACCACATACACACGAATACATGGGAATCCGAGGTCACAAATGCATTTTCCACGGCTTATGCGATAGCAGCTCTCAAGATTCTCAGACCAAGTGATGATATTCCAAATCAGGCAGATCTGATAAATGAGATCAAGTCCTATCAGTCATCAACTACCGGGCAGTTTAACAGCGGGTTAACTGATGTCGAAAAAAAGTACAAATATAATGACCATTACTGGTGTATATGGTCACTCAGCATGATGGGAAGCACACCAACCTATCCATCTCTAGCTGTCAGCTGGTTGAATGATTTGCAAAGTGAACGATCTGACGAAGCATATTGGGATGCCAGTGACGACTTTGAAGGGACATACTATGCAGTTATGAGTATACTTACACTAGAAAATACAGACAAGACAAACATATCAAACTGGGATAAGGTAAAGAATTGGACTTATCATATGCAGAATTCTGATGGTGGGTTTGATCTCACAAATGCCACCCAATCGAATATGGAGGGTAAGGCTGGTAGTGGAAAGCTATATGGAAACAGATCGTATGTGATGTATACTGGTATGGCAGTTGATATGCTATTCAATGCAGGGGAGGTTATACCAAATCAGAATGACATAATAACATTCTTGAAGAATGCACAAAATCCTGACGGTGGATGGGGATACTGGGATGGTGACGAATACTCATCCAATATATATTGCACATACTGGGCAGTAAAGGCACTCAACATTCTCGGTAGTGCACCAGATAATGTGAGCGGTGCTATAGCCTTTGCAGACAGTTGCCAAGGCAACGTTGGATTCGCACACAGACCTATGTTACTTGAAATTATGGAATCAACATATTATGCCACCTATGTTATAGATACACTTGGTGGTGTTGTAAAGTCTAACGGTAGTCACACTATGTGGACTCCTCCTGATATTCCCGATACTGGCGTGTATGCGTTTACGTGGGAAGCAGAGGCTTGGGGAGTCCAGATGGCAAATGATCCATATGGAATGATAGCTGGATTCTACAGAGCTGTTGGACTTGACCACGTTTCTATGAAGCAGGCAGGAAGTGCTGTTCCAGGAATACGTGATTATGTCAACATACATGGTTTGGACATAAACTTCACAGTAACATTTGAAGACTATGCCAGCAACCCTTGGATGTATGGAATATATGGAACATATAATCATTGTAATGATGTTATATACGATCCAGAGAGAGGATCTCCAGCTGCTGCTAAAGATATACCATTTGAAGACTTTGTTCCAACCATACAGAACTCCCTAGATAACATCGGTGGTCTTGGAGGTTATTATCATCCAAATAATTTTGCACGTGACTCGATTTGGATGGACTACAAATGGAAGCAAGATCCATTCAAGACGGGCGAATTTTTGGTATACGTTGGTCACTACTGGGTGAGTCCTTGGTACACAGGAACATCTCCCGGTGTAGGAGTCGTTTTGGAGAGATGGTGGAATAATAGAAGCCACTTTCCAAACTGTGATGCACACAAGTCGATATGGAATACGGGTGCATCCGATGTATATGCATACCGTGGTGTGTTCATAGCTCCAAACAACACAATCGAAGGATTGAAGTATGCAGTTAAGCGCGGGTGGACTGCCTCCGTAAAGTTTAACGGCGACGGTTGGGCTATGGCAAACCAGAAAGTTGACTCTACCGACACGGTGATATATGCATATCCAAAGGTTGCAGAGTGGCTGGACGAGCATAATGACACGTGGAGATGGTGGGGCGAAGATAAACCAGTACCAAATCCATATGTATATCCGATTTCCAATGGCACCAAATATCCAGATGACTACTATAGAAAGTCATCTGATGAAGCATCCACTTGGGGAACAGATAGAGATGGTGTTCTCATAAGGATATACTATTGGTTTGCAACAGGTGGAACCGTGACGATTCATAATGTTTCGATAGGCACCCCAACTTGGGAAAGAAGTTGGGCACTAACTATGCACCATGCATACTGGAGCGATGATGACTACCGATATGCAGATTACAAGTGGGCAGAGAATACTGATATGCCTATGGGAACATACAAGGTGCGTGTTGGATATACCCTTAGTGGTGATGGTTCTCACTACATTGACTATCTGATAGATATAGGTTCTGTACCTGCACCAATTGTAATAGAAAAGAACGTTTTCAACAGGACATTAACAGATGGTATGGTTATGTCCTTTGATCCGATTGCTAGTCCACAGTCCGCAATTGAGAACGTGTGGTATAGATGGGACGATTCTGGAAACTGGAATCTATTATCATCTCCATACAACATAACAATAGGTTCTATGAGTGAGGGGAGTCACAAACTCACCATACGAGTAACAGATCATAATTACACCGAAACGTATGACTTCTACTGTACATATTCCTCTAGTGCACCCACACTGAGTGCAGCATTTGTTGGAAATAAAACAGTATGGGATAATGATAATTGGGGACCTTGGTACGATATATATCCCTCTCTACCTGGAAATGGAAATGCTACCGTATACTTGCTATTGGATGGACAGACGAATCCAAAGATATGGTATGAAAAGAGGTATGCAAACTACAGCTTTGTATTCGACTACAACAGCACGAACTTAACAAAAATTGTAAATAACTTTGACGGTATATATGCTCTATGGGCTGCAAATATAAGTATTGCACCAGGTATGAATGTTACATACTGGGTCGAATTTGATGACACATCATTGAGCAATAAATACTGGTTCAAGGTACTGCCAGATCCATTCCAAGAGCACTATGGAACTGGTATTCTTGCCTCTTGGAGTGAAACTTGGGATGCAGCGACTGCCTTAGATAAGCTGGACGAAATAAATGGGACTCTTATGATTCCAATAAATCTTTGGGGTCAAACATCTCCTGGAAGGTACTTTCTGCCATTCGAAGATCCATATAGGGGTATGAGGCAACCAGAGGACGGGTATTTCCAAGCAGGTGGCCCTGAGATTGATGGCGACTGGAAGGATGAACTAGATTCACGAGATCCATATAGAACAAAGTACAAGTTGGATCTGTTCTTCTATCATAGGACATTTAGAGATGAAACTCCACTGGATATGCCGTGTCCAAGAACACCTCAAGAGTGGGACACCCTAGTCGGTAAATTCATGGAGGCAATTGGAAGTGAGCCATCTTTCAATGCTCTTGTCCTCGATCAGGAGTATGCATCCTACCATGAAATGCAGGAAATGTGGAGAATGTATGTTGATTGGGATGACGATTTGGATGGTACGCTTGAATCCAGTGAATGGGAGCAACATATTGTTGACACGTTCTTAAAGAAGTTTAGAGAAGTCAGATATGGTATTGACTATGGTGGGCAACCACACCTCGGATACAGATGGAATGGGCACATACTACCTGACAATATAGGATTACGAGGAAGTATAAATCACTTTCAGCATGCAAGTTCAAGTGGTGGAACTCCAAACTACTTTAGAACTGTATCGTATGTCGTTCCAGATTCTAGCTGGAGTATGTATGGTGACTGGTCGCCGGGACTATATACTATGGGTGTTTCTCCTGCTGCAAGTGATCTTGCTACAGACTATAGACTGCACTGGACGAATGAGACCCACGGCACGAGCACACAGTGGGACGACTTCGGGTTTGCGGATCAAGTTCTTCATGCAGCACTATTAAATGCAAAGTACATAACATTGTGGGTGCATGGATCTTGGGACGATACAGTTGAACCATATGCATTTACCAAAGACGAAAAAGACTTTGTAAATAATATAAGTCTGATACTGAACAAAGTACCGTACATTGGCAACCTAACGTACATTCGTTATCCATATGGCGGAACTCTTGCAAGTCTAAGCTACGGTGAGAAAGGTGTAAAACCGTCGTGGCTAACTACAAACGCAAGTGATGGCCTCTACTTCTCGATTATGAAAGAAAGAGGATCAATGTACCAGATAGTTATAATAAATCTACAAACCAGTCAGAGAACTCTAAATATCACGCTTGGATCTGGCCTGTTTAATGAATATAACTCAAATAAGCTTGTATCATTCAATGCTGTTGACGGGTCTAATTGGATAAAGTTGAACAACACGGCTGGTGAGAGATCATTTACTGTAACTCTTGGCAACAGCAGTTTGGCTATATATAAATTTGGAATACCGTTCGAAGTTCTTGGACTTCCATTTGAATATGATGGATACCAGTGGTCGTCATGGAGTGCATATCCATCGGTATCAAATATGAGTGTGAACAGTTTTGACTGGAATGATCTGAATATAACAGTAAATAGCCCAGTTGACCAGTTCTTCAAGTTCTACGTGCCACCTGGCGAGTCGTGGACACTCGTGGTAAATAATGCGTCTTTTGATGGAACGAATACAATATCAGTTTCTTCTGTTCCATCCAAACTTGGACTTATATCCGCTGGTGCAACCCCATCGCCAAACACTGATCCATCGGTAAATTCCCCATCTGATCAAACGTGGGCTGAAGGAACTACTGGTCACACGATAGGATGGATAATTACAGATCCAGATGATAATAGTGGCCCTTACACGATATACAGAAACGGCACATACCAATCATCTGGAACATGGACAAGTGGAGTATCGTTGGCTTACAGTGTTGATGGAACACCAATTGGATATTGGAATTTCACGATAACCGCATCTGATACTCATGGTGGATCTAACGCTACTGACACGGTATTTGTTAATGTAACATCAAACACAAATCCAACTATTAATAGTCCTTCTGATCAGCAGTGGGTAAACGGTACGACTGGACACACTATTGGATGGATAATAACCGACGGAGAGCAAACAAGTGGTGCATACACTATCTATAAGAATGGAACCAAGAGAGACTCTGGAACTTGGAATAATGCAACGAGCCTAAACTACAATATAGATGGTCTTGGATATGGATACTGGAATCTAACAATCACAGCTACGGATGGACAGGGCGGTGCTAATGCTACCGATACCGTGTTTATAGATGTTCAGGCTAACCTTACATTTACGCCGAGTTTGAATCCGCCTGGAGTCACGACGCTAAATGTTACTGGAAACATAGAGGACTTTCCGGTTAACCTCACACCTACTGGACAGACGGATACCTATGCCATATTCAAGATTGACTGGATAGACGGTGCTGACTATGAGTATGGGGCAATAGATGTTAACTTCAGCTCTATTCCAAGTGGAGTGATATTCTACCTAGATGACGACAGTGACTTCTCCAGTGCAGTTGCTTGGAATAGCACAGACTATGGAACAACGAAGGAGGTCATAGACCATACAATTGCCACAGACCCTGATTACATATGGATGAAGATATATATGCCAGCAAATCAGGGAGGGTTTTCATTCACAGTATACTTCTGGTCTAGGGAGGACGGGTAGTGTCCGGTAGTATCGGTGGAGAAGTAATTGTATATTTATCCTCCACTAAAAATGTAAACTGGAATATAGAAGGTCTTGTAGACAGCGTAGCAACTATAAATTGGAACATAATAACTGCCCTGTACTCGAATCAGGACTACATATACGAAAAGGATATAGATGGAATTGTCATAGCTCTTAATCAAAGAGGTGTTGTGCAGGGACTTGAAGTTGGACCCATATCTCCGGCTTCTATGGCGGTATCTGTAACAAAGGGAAGAGGACTGTTCGAGAATTCTACTATAGAAGCTGGTGGAGAAACCGTTAACATATCGCCTGCAGATCCTACATATGATAGAAAAGACTTGATATTAGTAGATAGAAGTGGGAACATATCTGTTGCTGAAGGTGAACCCGCTAGCTCTCCAAAACCACCTATGTATGAATGTATGATATGGGACGACTGTGAAGACCTCAACAACGAGGGAGCGACGTGGACGGCGGTTCATAATGCTACTGTCGGAAACACAACCACGAGCAAATATGGAATAAATGCAATCTACGTCAAAGGAGCAGCAGATGACAATCCGGGAATAGGTCTTGAATTTGCCTCAGCGAAGGACTGGTCAGACTACAAGTCTTTCGAGATATGGATTGCTCCTCTTAATGATGATTCTACTCCTGCTACTGACGAAACTGCAAGGATATACATCTACGATGATATTTACGAGTGGATAGCGTTTGATGTAACTCTGAGTTCAACGCCAGATGAATACGTCTTTAAGAGATGTCAATTGAATTCTTCTGGAGTTGGAGATGCTCCAGATGCAACTGGAGGAACGTTTGATTCATCGAAAGTCAAAAGAGTAGAAATCCTGCTTCAAACCGCCACGGATAACATCGACTTCGCCTTCGACCAGATAAAGCTATACAGAGATGATAAAATCATCATCGGTCAGGTGATAGTTCAATCCGGTGCATCTTCCATAGGTTCAAATGATATTAGAGATGAACGGAAAATGATATATGGAAACAAATACAAGTCTAATCTGTATCAGGTAAATATGGATGATGGCTCCTGTAAGGTATTTGAAGATGAGGGATCTTTAAACGAAGAAGATTGGGTAGAAGTTGGAAATCCTATGAAGCAGTGGGGTGGATAAGCTGACTGGTGAATTCAAGTATTATCTCACAGGTGCAAACTCTGATGGAGAAGTTCAGTCTGAGCCAACGCTGTCTCTCGGTGGATACAGGGGATCTGAAATACCCGAAGATACAATTAGAAGTGTTTTTGACCACGTTGCTTCATCCGAATCTCTATCTGGTGATACCGAATATCGGTGCATAGCAATTAGAAACGAGTCTTTATCTACACAGAGCAATGTAAAAGTATGGATAGAGTCCAACACGTCGTCAAGCGATACATATATAGAAATAGGGATAGAAGCTCCAAGTGCACAACCCGATGGTTATTGCCAATCCATTACTTCTGAGTCTATTTCTCCAATAGGGATTTCTTTTAGTTCAAGCTGCACTAGCTATGCTACTGGTCTATCAATTGGAGATATGGAGTCAGGCGAAATATACTTCATATGGATCAAGAGAGTTGTGAAAAGTGGTGCAAGACCAGCGTATGACTCTTTTTCAATAAAGGTGCAAAGCTCACTATACACGTTCAAGTTTAGAGAGAGGCGAACATCGGACGATTACGATCCAAACATATCATTCTCAAACGAGGGTACATCTAAATTTAGAATGCTGTCTACTTACACATCAATTGGAACAGGATATCTTGTCATGGCATTTAATAGAAATGATCTTGATGGCAAGACTATTAGAATAACTTGGAATGGAGAGTTCTCCCACCAGTTCGTTGGCTCCCCTGGAAGGACATATGCACATATTAGGGTTTACGATGGAGAGTTAGATCCATATGAAGATTCCGACTGGCCCAGTGTTGGTGGCAGCTTCAAGGGGCAGGGTGTAATAAGTAACGTGGCTTCTAAATCGACCGACAATAATAACCCAAGCACTTTTTCTGAGACGGCTTCTTACAGTATAAATCTTGAACAGGGGGATTTTGATACATGCACTCTAGTGGTTGAGCTGACTGATGCTTGGGTTCAGGCTCGAATAACAGTTGATGTTGACAAGATAGAAATCCTCGATGGTGATGATGTCGAATACTCATATGATTTTCCCTCTACCGATGCCGTTACGATGGTTAGAAGTGGAACAACTGCTGACTACGGATATATAGAGGGAAGTGGTACCCACGAGGTACTCAACTCTTCGTACTGTATAACAGATGCAAACACACCAACAGAGAGAGCTGTTCTTCAAAAT
>Ga0164310_10000140_pt1 | contig 36217 bp, 19 predicted proteins | sample GuaBasSedimGuay1_FD_121795 | JGI IMG/M metagenome (GOLD analysis project Ga0164310, IMG submission 121795) | Subseafloor sediment microbial communities from Guaymas Basin, Gulf of California, Mexico - Guay1, Core 4569-9, 0-3 cm | ecosystem: Environmental > Aquatic > Marine > Hydrothermal vents... | reverse complement strand
TCTACCTTTTCTACAATATAAATCCAAGCAGGATGTGAACGATCGCAATACCGCTTCTTTGCATGTAGAGTTACTTCTTCAATAATCATGCATTATCCAAGACTATCAATAAAAACAACGATCCGCGCAAAGGCTAAGACATGCGTCAAGCGGTACCGTATCTGGAGGATACCAGGATGCCCCTTACGCGATATCTTGTAGCATCCCTCGAATGTTTAGCTTCTCTGCGGGTCGTTGATAAAAAAGGAGGAGCAATTTCAAAGCTCCTCCTTCAAAAACGTCGATTCACTCAACCTCGTGATCGACCCGGTCTCTTTTGAAGACGACCAAAGGCTGTTGATTTCTTTTTTAATTCACTATAACGCCCTTGCTCTTTCTCAACCGTCTGATTCTCGGCAAACACTGACATACGTGTGGTATCTGCCTCACGAGTTTCAATCTGTGCATTAGCTGCTTGTGCCTCGGCAATAAGATTATCAATACGCTCGCGTGGCAGACCTATGCCACTATAAATAGAGTAGACCGTTAACTCATCGCGCGGATTATCATCTGCATATATGCCTCTAAATACCCGTGCTGTGCCACCTAAACGATCATTTAATTCGGAAAAGGCAAAATTTACATTCACTGCAGGAAGCTGATTGAGCAATTCATCTCTACCAGTTAACATAACACCAGCACAAACAGCCTGTGTGAGATCGAAATCATTGGCCAATAGGCTACTATCCATGTGCGCCACCATTGCTCTGGCAAGTTCATCATCGATCATCTCAAGATGATTGTCCTGCATACGTACAGGTAAAGTCATTTTGCCATAAACAATGCAGTTACCCGTTGAGATTACTCGACCAAAGTCCATCGGATCAAGCGATTGGTACTTGGTACTAGTAGCACTTAAAGCATTGAATTGATGGAGAATGTTAACAATATCGAAGTTGGCAACGTTCCAGAATTGCCCTTGACTAATATCTGGATATTGTTCTTCGATGCGCGAATTATCAATAACAATCAAGCCATTTAAGGCTTTTGAAGCCGCTAAACGCGCTATGCGGTCAAGTGTGACAATAGCATTGGATTTTGTATCCGATCCTTCATTGTCCATAGGAAGTGTATACAAACAGAGCACTGGAACGCCTATTGTTAAAACGGCTTGAATCAAAGATTCAGCTGCCCCTGATCCAGTGCCTCCACCGCCGCCGATACAAACGATAAGAGCATCTATATTATCTCCGAAACCTCCGCGTATTGCTTGTAAAATTTGATCTTGGTACTCTTGAAAGGCCTCAGCACCCAATGTTAAATCTTTCCCAACTCCACCCAATCCAATATTGCAATAGATTTTGGTACTGTCGGGCATTTGAATATGGGTCAAATCTTGCAGAGCAGTATTACCTACAATAGACGGATAACCAAATTTATAAAACTGCTCTGTTAATCTCGAGCCACCCTGTCCCCAACCAACAACGCCAAAATTGATACTCCGGGGTGAAGCATCTGTTGTTCCCACCTCAATAGGATCATTGGATGCTGGTTCTGGTGTAACAGACGAGGATTCTGGTTGTTCATCTTTCATTTGTTGTTGCATTTGGGCGCGCAACTTTTCTCGATCAACAGTAGGTACAGGCGGACTTTCTCCAGAGGCCACTCCTGTTTCATTAGTGTAGCTATAATCTGTAGAACGCTCTTGATTTGCAGCAAATTCAGTTTGTTCTTTTGGCTCTTGTTCCTGTGGTGTTGACATAGCTATCGGCTCCTTATCATGTGTTCGTTAACTCGGAAGAATAAATCAATACCTCCACCAGCATCCCCCCAAAAGCCCTTGACCTCTCGAGAAGTCAATGATCCTTTACTACCGAAATAATTATTTACATCTGTAATCTCTAACTCATTGCGACCTGACGGCTTTAATGTGTGTACAATATTGAACACAGAAGGAGGATAAATGTATAATCCTACCACAGCGAGATTTGTTGGCGGATTTTCTGGCTTTTCGATGATTCGGTTCACTTGGAAAGCACCTTCGTGCTGCTCAACAATTCCGTAATCTCTCGGATTGGGAACCTGCTTTACAAACACACAGGCACCGTCACCTCGCCTCAATTCTTCCCACCAATTAGGATGCTTCCAATCAGCAAACTCATTCTCATCAAAGATGTTATCACCTAGAATGACATAGCTCTCTCTACCATTGACAAATTGCTTCGCCAATGCGAGTGCGGCTGCTATGCCACCAGCACCTTGTTGTACTCGATATGTAATGGACATGCCAAATTCACTACCATCGCCCAACATTGCGAAGAAACGATCGGGTGCATTTTCTCGATCAAGCGTTACCAAAACATCGCGAATTCCCATTGATCGCAATGTAAATAAAGGGCGAAAGATCATTGGTACACCACCAACTGGCAACTCATGCTTGTTGGCGAAACACGTTAATGGCGCCAAACGTGTACCTCGACCTCCTGCCAAAATAATTCCACACCTTGTTTCAACACTACTTTGATCATTAACTGCTACCTGAGCTGCTTGATACATGCGTTCAGACAAAGTGATCAAATTCGAAAGTTCATCACGAGCTGTAATCTTAGATGGATCTATATAGTACACGGCGATGTTTTCAGTATCACCTGAGTGCCGACAGCGATGACCATCTCTCTCTAATGTGACCTGTGCCAAAGCCTCTGGTACTTTTAGCGTTTGAGAATTATTCATTATCACACCGCCTGTGTTACATTGTTGCGTAAGTACTGCAAAGGATTTTCTCGGTTGAATTTTTCCGCATCACGACGCCATGTTGAACCCCAACGATCAAGAAAAATTTGCAAATGACGCTTAGCAATTTTATTACCCGCATCTATTTTTTCGAATGAAACCTTACCCTTGTGATAAACATAGGCATCGTCGGCACAAACCACTCGTTTACCACCCTCGGTAACCCTCATGCAAAAGTCACTTTCCTCGCCAATGCCAGGATTGAAGATTTCATCGAACAAACCAAATTGCTCTATAGCAAAACGTTGAATCAACATGCAAAATCCCACAGCGGTACAAATATCTGGGTAACGACGTTCTGACAGTGTATCAATTAAAGCTGCGACTTCGTCATTCGTTAAGTGATTAGGTGGTTCAAAGAAAAATCCACCTGGTTGTGGATTATTAAACACCGGATTTACTACAGCAATGTCATCATCCGATTCCATGCATCGCACCATCTTACTCAACCAATGTGCTGTAACTTCTGTGTCGTTGTTGAGCAAAAGAGGATCGCCCTGAGCATTTTTTATGCCGAAATTAGCTGCCTTAAGGAATCCCTTATTGACTTTATTGTGTACAACTGTAATGTTTCGACAATGTTGACTTCCTGCATACAATGGATTATCCATGTATCGATATAGTCCATCGAGAAACTGACCAACATTTGCCTCTGAGGCATTATCGATAACAAGCAATTCGAAGGGATAATCAGTATGTATAAAGAGCGATTCTAAACATCGTTGAGTATACTCAAGTTGATTCCAAACAGCAATAACAATAGTAATCATAAACCTTTGCCGTAATTTCACTGTATGTATGATAATAATTCAGCAGCGCGACCAGTATATGTATGGTCGTTTTTTATTATCCACTTTTTACCTCGTTGTGCAATAGCATTGCGCTCTTCTGGATTATTTACGTAATACCTTGCTTTTTCAACTAGGTCACTTAAAGTATGAAACAACACAAGCTCTTGTCCATCTGTAAAAATCTGATCAATGCCCTGCACCATATCGCAAAGCAAAAAGTTACCGGTACCTAAGACCTCAAAGATGCGACTATTCAAATACTTAAAGCCATCTGGACGAATATGTGATGTAAAGTTGACACGCGTACGATTATATAACGTGTCCATGTCTTGAACATCCCAGTATCCTTTATGATGGCGAATTAATATTTCATCCACATCCCATTGATCTTTGGGACCATAGATTTCCAACTTCATCCCGGCTCGCAAGATTTGACGACCTACAGCAAAACGCGAAAAAGGTTTCTTATATGCGGAGCCAATAATTGTAAAATCAACCTTATCTTCCTCTGGGACTTCAACATCCTCCCACATCACACGATCCCAGGCAGGATACATTACATGAACATTGTTATGACCACACTCTTGCTTATAGCGATCTAAAAGTCCCTCACAACAAGTCAAAATACAATCATAATGTTTAGTGTGTTCGTGCTTATAGCCATGTAGATCAAAAAAGAAAGGATCATCTAAACACCAATAGACAGTATAAATGCCTCGCTTTTTAAGCTCTTTTACAGTATCTGCTGTAAAACGCATATTCTCATGCTCCCACCCTCTGAAAACAACAACAACCTCAGCATTGTGATCGAGAATATGTCGTAATAATCGCTCATTACCGCCCTTCAAATCTGTTTCGCCCACCAATGCCAAATACGAGGGCATATGAGGTAGTGCTTCTGTCACCTGAGGCGCCAGATGACAAGTGTGACCTTCATTCGTGAGTGCTTGATTTAGCTCTGGCCAAAGTCCTCCGACAAAGTAAAAGCTCATGACACTCCTACACTTATTAAGCCTGCAAGGCTCGTTTGAAGACTCTTTCTAATACACTAACTACGCTTGTTTCCGAATTCTCATTGACCACACCTTGATCAAACTGACGAGCTGTTTCTATCGCTGCTGTACTCAAACGTTGATATAAAGCTTGATCTTTTAACAACTTACGCACAGAATGCACATATTGCTCATCGGGATCATCAAATGGATGAATAAAAGAATTACGATTGTTGCGTGCATACTCGTTTATTCCTCCACTATCACTCAATACACAAGGCGTTCCACATGCCATCGCTTCCAACGGCGCCAAACCAAAACCTTGCCACCTTGATGTCTCAATATACACATGACACGAGGAATATAACTGAGCTAAATCCCTACCTGTGGGACGAAAATGGAATTGATGAACAACAGGAAATCCTTTTGGCTTTACAGTCCCAAAGGCATGAATCTCAACCTTTAATTGATTATGCAAAGCTTGCGCTAGAGACACTGTTTTTTCATAACCACGCAGTACTGACTCATTGCGTAATAGGAACAATACCTTCTTGGGTCTGTCAACTCTTTCACCAATAGGTCTGAAGACTCCCGTATCTATCGTGTTGACTAATAGTTCCGCATGTGTATTGAATTCACGCTCCAACTTGTTACATAGCCAGGAAGAAACAGCTACCTTTTCCATTGGCATAGCATAAGTGGCTTCAGCTTTACGTCTTTCATCTAATTGTTTCTCTGCATAGAAATACGGCTCCCAACCTTGAATCATGTACACCATTTTACATGACGGTATTGTTTGTAACGCTTCCTGCAACATATAAACTGTGGGCCAAAACGTGGCAACAGCTATATCTGCATGACGTAAATACTCTCTTAAACGTCCTTTTGTTACACGAATCGGCTTAATATTTAGGGGGAATGCTACTGTAGGATGATAACGCCCAGTAATCAAAAGGTTTACAGTGTGACCAGCAGCAGCCAAGCGATTGATGTGCTCGAAAATGATTTTACTGCCACCCGTAAGACCAACATCCATCATAACATAAGCTATGGAGAATTGATCTTTGTTAGTACGAATAATAGAAGGAATTTGTTCAAGAATCTGCTCTTCTTGTTGACGCTGTTCTCTAGATTTTTGTCCCCATTTAGCTATAAAGCGTGTACGATTTTGTCGATATAGCCTCTGTAGAGAAACAGCGCGCAATACCGTCTTTCTTCCATGGTGCACTAATTCAACATCAGATACCAAGCGAGTTTGAAACCCATGTTCTTTCAAGCGATAACAGTAATCCACATCTTCATAATAAGCTATATCAAAACGTTCATCTAAATAACCAACTTTTTCAATTGCCTTTTGCTTAATAAGCATGCAAAAGCCGACCAGATAATCGAAAGTTTCTTCTGGCGAGCAAACCTCTTTAACGAAATTGAATGCTTTATCCAAAACTCCTCCTGACACGCCTACGGCTCCAATATGCTCTGATTCGTTAAGAGCACCCAGTAGACGAGGAAGCCATTCTGGTCCTTGTACTTCTGTATCGTTATTTAGCAGTAAAACGTAGGGAGTTTTAGCAGCTCGCATACCTTGATTGATTGCTTTGCCAAAACCAAGATTACGTGTGTTCGTAATGACTTTAATATCGGGGTATTGTTGCAGAAATAGCTTTGTTTCGTCCGAAGAGTTATTGTCGACAACAATAATCTCTATAGGCAATACGGTATTATGTTGAATGCTCTGAATGCATTTACGTGTAAAGTCAACCTGGTTGAAAACAGGAATAACTACGCTAACTATTGCCTCACTTTTTTGCAGAGGATCTGAATCGTCTTTTTTTTTTGTTAATTGCGTACGCTTAGCCTCTAATTGAGCATTCAGTTTTTCAATCGCATCTTCTATTTGTCTAATCTCGCCTTCATCCTGCGCAATGGTCTCAGCTATATGTCTTTGATGTCCACCCTCTAGGGCCGCATATACCTTCTCGCCTTGTGCCCTACGCTGTTCGGTTGCAGCCAAATTACTTGGATTGAGCTGATACGAACGGCCCCAACCTTGTTGATTCACAATATCAACAAACTGTTGCGCAACTTGGTCCCAAGTATAATGGCTTCTAGCGTGCAAATATGCTTTCTCTGCTTTTTGTTGTGCCTCTGCATAATGCGAAAATACATGACGCAAAGTACTCTTTAAGTGCTCTTTATCAGGTTCAGCAATAAATGCTCGAGGATCATGGTGCCAATACTGCATTGCTGGAGGGGCAGCAATCAAGGTATACCTGATTGGATAAGCTATATGGCCATTAAGAAAATCCATCTGACCACCATATCCAGTAGTAATAATAGGCAGCTTACATGCCGCTGCTTCTAAAAGAGGCAAGCAAAAACACTCACTACGAGAGGTTGAGACCATTACATCACAGGCGCGATATAATGGCGCAACACTATCAAGTTCTTCAGTGACGAGCTTTACCTCGGGAAGTTTTACTTGTTTGCCAACTTCTGCGACCAAGCGATCTATTTGGACATCGTAAACATTCTTTTTATGTTTCATTAAGCCAGTGCGAATAACGAGACAGACATTTTCCGTACTGGCAAAAGCTTCACCGACAGCGCGCAAAAGGACATTGAACCCTTTACGTGCATGCGGCGCTGCAACTACTAATATCTTGAACTTATTTGTGTTTAGATTATAGACATCACCCTCAGGGGTAAATTCGTTTGCATCGAACCCATGAGGCAATATGTACATTTTTTCTTTATCGACACCATTCTTTGCAAAGATAGAATGAGAAAATTGACTTGATGGCAAAATAAGGTCCGCTTGCTCATTCATCATTCTAGCCCAACCAGGAGGCAAAACCGTAGTCTCATAGTTATAGATTTGGGCTATCTTTGTGGTTCCCAATTTCTTTACATTTGGAGGGATGGTGTAACTGAGACCGATTGAGGGTTCACTAATAGGATTAACTAGACGTCGCAAGGAAGGATCTAAACCATCTACGCCATTAGTACTTTGAATAGCAACATTGTAACCTAACTCATCGAGAGCTGCACATAATTTAGCGCCCACCAGAGCCCACGAATGGATTCCTGCGAGCATCCCGCGATAAAAAAGCTGAGCCATTTACCACTCCTTTTACTGCTGTGTACTACCCACCAAGTACTTCAAGACGATCCAAAATCTGATACAGAGCGTCCGTGACACTGCTCTCAGGAGCAAATCTCAAACTGGGATCCGCTACCTGTAATAAATCTGAAAGTAGTACACCGCCTTCTGTGGCAGTATGACGATGTTCCGGAATACCAGTAGGAACAATATCGTCTCTGAATACTGTTATATTGCTTAAATTATTCTCTAAATCACCACCCGCAAACTTAGGCTTGAGAGCTATCTGTGTATCTGCAACGCCAAAAGGCTGTAACACAGGAGTTTTGTCACGCCCTTGATAGCGCGATTGTAGAGACAATGCATCGTTGAAACTCAACTCTAGAGCTGTTGCGCCTGTAGCAACACGCAAATGGTTCCAAATCCACACATTGCGTTCATTAGTGGTCGTTGTTGGCACTTCTAGAATAACCGTAAAACTCATATCCTGAATGGGCACACCCTGTATATGTCGACCAGTCGCATCAGGAGTTCCGTCATCGTATGAAGCTTCATCAGCTTGAAAAACTATACTGATCGATGTACCATCCTGTTTGAAATCGTCGCTGCCATACATCATGCCAAATGGACCAAATAATCTACGATGTCGTACGTCATATTCCAAGACTTTTACTAATTTACTACCAGTAACAATGGCTATATTATCGGGTTCCCATTCGGTAACGAGTTGATAATCACCCGATTCTGATAGTGGCGGTTGAAATTCAAACTGATTATTATAGACTACGCTTCCACTTACTTCATCAGCTGTTACTACATTATTAGTAATCTGACGTGTAACCGTTGAGTCGTCGATTTTGCCAAAATGAATCGCCTGTAAATTGAGATTACTTGGTAACTGTGTGCCCGTTTGTACGGTTATACTTGTAGGCCCTATCACCAATAGAGCAGAAAACCCAAACTGTACAACGTAGTCGCCAGTTAATGGTACAGGCGTGTCCTTTGATAAAAACAGAACCGTTTTGCCATTAGGATTTTCTACGGTAGGTGCAGAGCTTTGTGCGCTTACTGTTTGTAATTTGATTGCTGCATCATCTTGCTTATAAGTTAAAATCGCGGCCAAACGGGCCGTAGTAGCGTCAGCAAAGTCACGTGTGCCACTTGATACTGTTCCAAAACGTTGCATCAATGCATCTAAATCGTCGTAATCTATTTTGCCCTCTGCAGGATTAACGAAATCGTATTCCGCAACATAATTGGGATCACCTACCTCGCTGGGGAAAGCCTGTAAAAAGAGAGCAAGATCACTATCGTCAATGCGGCCATCGCTATTGAGATCATAGACAAGATCATAAACAGCACCACTTTGACTACCCTGAGATGCATACGTCAGGCGCAAAAAGTAATAAGAGATAATTGTACGCTCATCAGAAGCCGGAAACTCAGTTTTATGAAAACGCACAAGGCCTGTTTCAGGGTTAACACTTACCTCTCCTGCGTTAATAGCGTCTGTTGCTTTCCCTGCTACTATCGTTTTAGGACCACCTGGATACCCAGGGTCTGTTATATCAGTAAAAACACCAGGACTACCAGTCGGATCCAATTCGACGGAAATCGCAAAATCACCAAGGCTATATGCTGTAGCAACAGAACTATCAGTATTCTCAATAGCTATAGCTGTAGAGAATCCCATGGGAGGAAATGCAAGCTGAAAATAATTAATCTCCTCATCTACAACCTGTAAACGTTTGAACTCTGTTGTAAACTCCACTCCAGTCGGCATGCCAAAGCCGACTGCAAACTTAACTTCGCCCGTAACAGGGTCTACACTGACCTCATCAGCATTGAGTACTGGGTGATCTCCTGCCGATACAACCACTCTTTCGCCAAAAAAGCGCTTGGTTGCACCCAAACTATCTACGTCCAAAACGATAGGTGTATTGGGATCAAACTCGAAACCAATCTGAAAGCCACCACCATCTAGCGCATCGAGATCATCGATCCAAAGGAAAGCCGTCTCTCCAGCAAATAACCCTGAATCAAGACCAACACCTCTTCCTCGTGCTGTGACTGTATAGGATAGTATTCCACCATCGTCGAAAGTAGTACTAACGGTAGCTTGATCTGTTACATCTTGTCCGTCAATATTCCTAATTTTTACCACTTTACCTGTATTGCCACCAACAGGTAGATTAATCGTACCAGAAATTGTCTGCGATGCACCTAGACCACCTTTATCGGTGGTTAAGCTACCTGAAAGTTCAATATTGATCGGTGTCGTTTGATCAGGATTGCGATACAACAACACAATATCGCCTGCGGCATAAGCTGCTTGTACAGACGCATCATCGTCTGTTACAAGCACCTTACTACTATCTGACAAAGGCAGGGGGCTGAGAAAGAACGATTCTCCTACTACACCGGCATCAAGTAATGTGTCTGCAATATCTTCTAAAGTAGAACTTCCAGGTATTGCTAGGACTTTCCCTAATAACTCATCGGTGATTTGCACTGCTTCTGCATTCACAGCAGGCTCATTGCCCAATTCATTGTTTAATGTAGAGGTAGCAAGTTGTAAATCCCTATCTATTACAATGGTATAATCACCTTCGCGCAAATGAGAGGGGAATACTTCGGTGCGCACCAGCACGCTCTCTTGCGTCACAGGATCTTCGCCAATAATCTGGCGATCATAATCCTGAATAAAAATAGATCTACCATTCTCCGTGATTGCAACAAAATTATAGAATGTATTAGGCGTGATTTCATCTTGATTGAGATTAAATGTATAAGTATCACTCACAGCGACCACATCCGCTGAAAGTATAGCTGCGTAATTGCGGTAGGTCCCTGAACTACTCACAGATCCCATCTCGAAGCGACGCACATTGTCAGTGGTGGGCTGAATAATAACAAAAACGCTTATAATTGCATCGCTTACTGGATTGCCACTATCGTCTACCTGCTGAATTCCAGCAGCATCGACCAGTGGCACTTCTGTTGGTATGCTGTCTAAAAAGAAAATGAAATCATTTGGTCGAGATTGACGCAATACAACTGCTTCACTACTTGGTACACTAAAGCTAGGATTCAACCAATTATGATATGCTAGATTTGTTGTGCCAATAGTAAAGGTTTCTACATGATTTAAACGCACAATGTTGCGATCTGTGACAGTCCCCAAGAGTAGCTTGGTTTGTTCTTCTTCATCCTTCGCTACTTCGAGATCCCATTCTGCCTGAGTCAATACAGATACTGCACTTGTGCTCACCGCACGTGTAGCTACTAAATTGCGAGTACGTTCTTCTTCGATTTCGTCGGTGAATTCTTCTTCAAACTCAACTACCACATAATTAACTGCTTCATTTGTGTCGCTAACCGGTGTTCTATCTCTCAGTGAAAGAAAGCGAAATTGCTCAGCATCTTCTATAATGATACGTTTACCTCTGAAAAACGCTACTCCTGGTCCAACCTTTACTGCGTCGGTAATTACCTTATGATATAGCGCAAACTGGCGAAATGTAGATTCCTCATCAAACAGTCCTTGTTGGAATTGACCATTCACCAAAAAATAGGCAGATAAGTCAGAATCAAGGTCCTGTGTTTGATCGTTAGAGTGAAAAATATCTAAAGTATCTTGGCTGGATAAACCACGCGTATAACGAAGAACAATAGCGTAATATAAATCTTCTGTAACTGTTATTCCGGTATTATTGTTGGCTTCCGACATATTGATGACTAGTCTACCATCTTCGGACACACTTGCCAAATCAGAGGCACTAAATGCTACCGTAAATAGTGAGTTATCTGATAGTCCACTTAGCGGATTACTACCATTAAGTAACTCTCTCACTTCAACGATAACATTACTATCACCAGTAACTTGATTGTACTGTATTTTTAGATCAGCGCGTTGTATATTGTCAGCCTTTGCTTGAAAGACTTGATACAAGCGCGCTTCGATATCTTCACCAACTGCACCGGGTAATCGTTGAAAGTTACGCGAACCCAACGTAGGAGTACCTGAGTTTGCAACTACAGGAAATTCAACAGGTTCAGCCATTATCGTATCTACTTCAATTAGTAAACCACTAACTGCACTAATCCCATCTAGGGTTGCAGCAGCCGCTAAATCTTTAGAACGTTGTGTGTCAAAGAGCTGCTGCTGTTGCAGGTCTTCAACGTTAACCTTCTGATTATTGAAGTAATTAACTCTTTTGTTGGGCTCTGTTTGAGTAGCCATATATTAGTCCACTTCTTCAAAGGTAACAAAAATTTGTGTATGAATAGAGCTAATCTTATTCAGTAATTCAATAGTCATTTCGCGATCAATCACCTCACCAGCAGGATAACGCACTAACACGTCTACATCATTATTCGATGCGCTTGTCGAGATAATCACATTGCTCGTTTGTACTTTTTCGCCAACACGTTCTTCGCTGTGAACACTATTATCAAAGCGAAACAAAGCTAATGTATTATCTGGTTTATTTAGCCTACTAATGTCGATACCTTGTTGTTCTAACTCTGCTTGATCAGCTGCGCTAATTACAACACCATCTTTATTGTTCTGAAAACGCTGTTCACTTAGTAAGAGACGATGGTCATTTAGAATATCAGAGTCAGAGCTAACCTGGTCTAATATACGCATCTCTTCTATGATGCCATCCGCCTGGTACTCTCCTGTGCCATCTGCCCCTATATACGCATACGAACCAAAACCCACGTTCTGTCCAGTACTATGACTAGGAAGTCCAGAGCGATCTACTCCTGAAGTATTAATGGAAAAATCAGTGGCTGTCAAAAACTGGATTGTTGCCGTTGCTTTGTTGCCTTGTCCCATCTCATCTTTAGCTAAATCATACGCATGTATTTCTAGCGTATGTAGGCCATCCTTTAATCCCGTAAGTACTGAGCCAGAAGAAATAGTACCCATGCTAATGCCGTCGATAATAACATCAACAAAACCTACGCCAGAAGTAGCATCGTTTATTGTGTATTCAAGTACAGGGTCGATCGTGTAATTAACCACATCGTCAACAGGAGATGTGATTTCAATAACTGGTGGCTCAGTATCCACTAAAAAGGTAGACTCTTCAACGTATACCACACCAGTCGTTGATGTTACCTCTATCCTGATACGATGCAAACCATCATCGAGTGGTGGCAAGGTGCAACCTGAATGAAAGAAAAAGGGATCCGAACCATACGGCTCAATACCAGTATCTATAGGTGGATCAAGTGGACAGTATCCATAACTATAACCGTAAAGATTGTCGTCATCACTTACCACGATCTCATTGTCAACAAAAACATGAACAGTTGCTACTTGCGGGATAGGCTCTGCGGCTACAACAAGCTGCCCTGTAAATGCTTTCGTTGTTTCAACCGTTAACTGCCCAGGAAATTCCAATGAGGGCTTTACAGTAGTTAAACGCCCATCGAATTCGCGAACCACCAAGCTGCGAACGACATAAAGCAAACCATTGAAAGTAGTAGCCGTATCAGGCATTATCTTACTCTATCTATACTTACATTCACTATAGAGTTTGATGGTGCTGTTCCCAATATTGTAATGATGCTTTCTCCAATTAATTCTTGCTCTGTGATCGAGTCAACTGTAGGTTCTAATCCCACACTCGTCGTGGCATTTACACGGAATGTATGATATGGAATCACATGATCTCCTTTGTCGAAAAACATGAATGACACAGACCACTCACCAGTTCCGGATGCTAATGCAGTTGCATCAGTAACGCCCGGTGGGACCACAATCGTAACTTCAAACTCATAAGGCACACTACGCGTGCCCAATTCTGATTCTGCCACAATAGACACTACATGTGTTCCCAGAGATAACACCAAAGTACATTCCCATTCTTCGTTACTGGTAATATTATCGACAAGAATCTGCTCACCACCATCTTCGTCGACGGCAATTATCTGGGCGTCTGCCGTTTTATGTCCTGTGAGTGTAAAAGCATTATATATGCTAGTGGTTCCTGGTGTGTCTCCATTTCTATCCACAATGCTATTAACAATCAAGAATGGAGCTTTCAAGTTCAACTGAATGGACGCTTTAATAATTGGCGAAAACTCTGTGACACTGTTTTCATCGTAGGTAAAAGCTCGACCATAAATTGTAATAAACGTAACCTGAGGCTCATGAGGAGCACCCTCTAAAACGTCAAAAAGTATCTCCTCACGTGGTTGTAAAAATGGGGCATCAGCAAAGATACTCAATACTTCTTCTTCAAAAGCACCACTATTTAATTCTTCCAAGGTATAGTTGCTATCGGCAACGCTAAATTGAACATTGCTTATTGCGATGTCACCTTGTAATTGGAGCTCCAATGTCACAGTTGGCACATTTGTAACTGATGCTCCACCATTAATAGTAAACTGTTCTATGATAGGACGTGTTGTATCGATAGTATATGTATCTGTTTGCACGCTCGTACTAGTTCCAAACTCATCTTGGAAAAAATACTTGAGAATAGTTGTGCCTGTAGTTATAACGATGGGATTACCTGGATCAAACACAGGAGAGTGGAATCCTGGTATTATTCCTTCGAATTCATAAAAGATAGATCCATCTCTACCTTTTGTATCAAAAGCAATAGTCTGTTCGGAACCATAAGATCCACTTGTTGGTGTTGTTCGAACCTGTGGTGCATTAATTACGTATGTCTCTATGTGCTCATCTTCAGTGTTTCCTTGGCTATCGACACCGAACCAGCGCAAGCTATTCGTCCCATCCTGGTCGAAAACAAAAGGGACTGAATAAGCAACTAAGGGATTGCCACTGACTGAATACCAAATTGTAACGTCCTCATCTGGATCACTAATTACTGAGAGCTCAATGGTCGGACGAATATCAAACGTACCACCTGGAATATTAACTGCAGTAGAAGGTGTGTCAAAATATAAGTCTACACGTGTTATACCAGTATCATGATAACCTGAGCCTGCTGCAAATGGGAAACTAATACTATCGCCATTGAGATCTTCCGCAATATTAAACAACGATGGAATATCACCTTGTACTGCTAACTGAAGTGATTCTCCCTCATCGAAGCCTATTAGGTTTCCTTCAATAATGTTAGCCAGCATAAAATCGCAGGTATCACCTAGAACTAGTTCCAATCTCAATTGCACACTCTCACTTACTGCACCTGTTGTAAATTCTACAGATAGCTTACGAAACTCCTCAGTCGCATTGGTTGTGCCCGATATGGGTGTACCATCGTTTATAACCGAAATGCGCCCCTGACTGGAGACACCAGCTCTACACCATACAATAGCAGTGTATAGTGTATTCGCTTGTAACTCAGTACCTACAGTATAATCCTGATAGAACTGTAAGGTTGGCGGAGCCGTTCCGTGTGTTGAGGTATCAACGTGTGCTATAGTCCGTACTACGCCAATTTCCAGGAACTCTTCAATAATCTGAGATGTAGTGCCTGCTGGAAACGTATTAGACCAATCTATAAAGTCGCCACTTCCATCCACCAATGTGAAATGTGCATTAGCTACTAATTGTGTGTCTTCTGTTCCTAAAGCAATGACACGATACCAAGTCTCACCATCTACTAATTGTGTCAGTCCAAGCTCAGCAGTATAATTCTCTCCTAACTCATTAGTAACATAGACTATACGATCTTCTGGATATGCCGCGTCGTTACGGGTGACCTTGCCGTAGATCTCTCTCACTACTACGGGATTCCCAGTAGTGATATCGATTAGACCGTTGAACTGGCCAATAATTGTAACGTTGAGGCGAGCATCAAAGCGAACTGTTGTAAAAGAGCTCATTAATACTCTATCTCTACTTCAGTACTTTCGTCAGATAACACCACATAACCTCGACCACGCTTGAATGTAGTAAGGTTTATTGGCGTAGGACGCAAAGGTACATAGGATATGAAATTTTGTCTCAAGGTATTATATTCGAAAGCTATACGAATATCAAAGGGCTCTAACGTCAAACGATCGACGAAATAATCAGTAATTGCTATATCGCCACCACTGATCGGGACTCCAACTAAATTCAATCCTTCGTTCTTAGTTTGGTCCCCATTCAATGCGAAAATTGTACTTAATGGCTCTGTACCACTAATCGTAATCGATTCAAATCCCGTAGCTTGAATCAGATAACCATATTGTGGTTCTAATGTGTCAAAATCATTGAAGGATCTTGTAGGAATAAAGCTCTGCCAGATCCCATTATAAATACGTCGCACCTCCTCGACACTTGAGCCGCCAAAAATCGTACTCAAATTATCTGTGACGATCAAGGGAACTGAAATTACATTTAATCCAGGTCGTAAACCAATAGTGAAAATAGCCATTATGCAATATTCAGCTGAATCTGAGCAAAAGGTGTACTAGTACCTTGTATGGTGAGTAGGTGCCTGTCTGTTGCTACTGGTAAGCCCGTAAACGTTGGTGGTATAAGCGTAACGGTATTAAGCCCTATCTCGCTAAAAAAGAATGGCGTCATATTCCCGGCTTTGTCACGATACTGTATATAGACTCTCTTAATGCCATCGCCCTGCGATAAACGATGTTGAATTGTTAGATTCTCTGGTACGTTATAGAAGACCTGATTACCTATATCTGGTGTATCATTTACTACGACGAACTCAATTGCTGCTGTCTCTGAAGTAGATAAAACGCCAAACTCCAACGTTACATCTCTGCTCTCTGTAGTAATAGCTCCTCCATTTATAACGAGCTCTTGATCTTCTATCACTTGAGGTGGCGTGCTATCCAAAGTGATAGTATCCGAGATAAGATCCGCCTCTTCATTTTGAAACTGAACAAAAACAGTACGCTCACCATCAGCGCCAGCTGCTAATTCATGCGTTTGGGTCGTAACGTAGGGCTGGAAATCAGCCGCTAGCAATTCCTCTTCAGAATTTGCTACCCGCATGCGTTGGGCATTAGCAGTACTAAAGATGAGCTCCACTACTAAGGATTGGGTAAAATCACTACCGTTTTCAATTTGAAATGGATATGGATAAAAAGGGCCTAGAGTCGACATGGCAATTCTCCACAATAAAAAGAGGTGCTTGTAACCAACGCATTGGCACAAGCACCCCTTAACACAATTGTGTGAAAACTTTATGTGGGTTGCTGATTGCGTGGGTTATCAACACTTTTGGGATGGAAATGCATACGCGGCAGTGTTTGCATAAAGAGACGTTCAGTAGGTATATCGACGACTATCACATATTCATATTTGCCATCTGTCCATCCGCCTGCTTGAGCAACGACATCAGTAATCGTATTGGCAACACTGACGCCAGTGATATGGGCGGTTTGATACTGAATAAATTCTTGGAAAGAATCATTGATTTCCGGGTCTGGTTTATCAATGACTGCTAGCACTTCGCCATTGTCGTTGCAAAGAGCTAATTTAATGATCTTTGCTGGATCTAATTCTCCCCAAGTTACTTCTCCTTCTACCACTTCTCTCTGCTCACCATCGTCATCGAGAATCAATGCCTTGTACATCTGAACTGCCTCCTTACTACGAGTAAAGAAGATATAGGAAAGGAGAACCCATATGGGTTCTCCTTTTTGGATTACTTATTTGACTACTCTTGTCAACTTATGAGAAGTCAAACTTGAGATTGAACTGAAGATCTTGCGAGCCGGCAGTTCCTTGATACGTGCCGAGAGTCTCACTAGCCCCTACCGCAATATGAAGAACGATGGCCTCGGTTGTGTCCGAAACATCGGTATACTCGTCGGTAAGATCAGTCGTTGAAGAGTCTGCCTTAAGCACATTCTGCGTGCCGGGCTCACTCGTCGGGGTTGCCGCTGAAGTCGGATTCGAAGGCGTCGGAGTCGCTACCCAGTCGCCAGCATCTAGATCGACCTTAGCCCAGTTGACTGTTGAGTCGGCAAAGTTCTCTGTGACCCAAAAGCGCATATTGGTTACCGTCGTATTACCATTGAAGGCTGTAACACGAAAGGCGACCGCTTGTACACTCGAGTTTGCAGCTCCACCGGAAATCGATACCGAGCCGAAGTCGAGAGGAGTACCCACATCGACAGCACTCCAAGTGCTCATCGCGGTGTTGCGCTCTGCGCCAGTGTCGATGTCACCAGCTGCAACAGAACCGTCAGTTGGTATTTGCTTGAATTCAGTTGTTGGAGCACCCATAAGTTATGCCTCCTTAAAGAGATGAAATAGAATGGACCTTGACCACTGCTACACACACATATACTTTTAAATCAATACTTCGCGAATGAAACTCCGTAAACAACTATAAACTTTCCCTTGTCATGACAAATCGCTAAAACGCCCAGCACTTGATGGAACGCCATCTAAAAATAGTCGAGCAAATGGTGGGGTACCATCATTTGCGTGTAATTTCCATGTTGCTGCTACAAAATGTTCCGTTTGTTCGAACTGACTCCATCCGGAAATATAATCAAAAACATAATATCCATCATGTGGTACTGCATCAAAAGTTAGTATACCCGTAGCACCATCGTAAGTCAACGCTCGAATTCCAACGCTCTGTGGCTCTCCAACGATGCTATATCCTGAATCATATCCGTATCCAACGTCAACAGTAAATTGCTCAACAAATAAAAAACGCTTATAAATGTTATGTATCGTTCTCCATTCCACTGTCTTTAATGGAATACGCGGATCAATCTCATTTGTCAACCAATCATCAAAAAGTGTTAATTCTGTTGCAGAGTTGCCTTGAGTAAACGTCTCAATATCAATAACCACATACCAGCTATTCACGATTGCGCCACTACGCTGTGATAATGCTGATTCTAATGAGTCGGTAAACTCTAAGAATGTCTGACTCGAAAAGGGCTGAGTATAATTTAGCACACTATCACCAGGTACATGAACGAGTGCACTGCCGGGATCAGCGACACTATAATCTTCATCAGACGGTCGAAACGGATGTGCTCGAAATGGAACAAAACCCTCATTGGTAAAGGGGTCTCGATAATTGCTAGCTACAACGAAGCCTAAATTTGTAAGTGACGAGACAATATCGCTTTGCAATGCAGTATTACCACTAATACTATCAACTGCTTGTCCTAACAATGATTCAAGAGCCTCTTTGCGCTCCCTAATGTAAAGCTCTTTATCTCTTTCTACTACAAAAGTAGTAGGAACAGTTACGTGAACACCTATTTCATGTCCACTTTCAAGTAATTCTAGTAAGACGTTCTGATATTGAGCGCAACCGTTAATAAAGCTTAATTCAGTATGAATCGTCAAATAACCATTATGGCTCTCATATACAGCTGCTAAATCACGCAAACGCTGCGCGATAGTCGCATGTGTCATTGGATCTGTTTCATATTCTGGAATATTCTCAAGCACGATCAAAGTAGTAACCGACAAGGGCAAAGGATCATTCTCCCCTATAGGCAATGGCGCTATAATAAATTCTGTTGGATGAGCTGCAAAAATATCCTGCTGTCCATCCTCATCTATATCCAGCAGCGTACTAGCAGGACGATGCGTCAATGTAACGATAGATGCGCCCTTCTGAAGAGGAAAGACCTCTTGTTGCCTCAAACGATTAACATCGATAGTTGATCGTAATAATCTACCGTCGTCGCTAAATGTTTCGAAGACTAAATAGCCACGTGAGTTTTTGTATAAAGCCAGACGATTGTGATAGAGATCTGTTCCTATGACATCAAAAAAGTAGTGTATTTGACCGTCGTTTCCATTGAAGTTATTGCCAAACAAAAACTCAATCGTACCCTCGTCAAAAGAAATATTCTGAATAGGCTCCATTCGTGCATAAGCACCCTTTAGGGTTTCTACCATTAAGCCAGTATTAAAACGACTTGGCAGAAAATCAATTGAGGGTGTACCATCAGATAGCTCTTCAGATTCCTCTGTTAAAAGAGGCACTAAACGATCACTATCTTCAGTATCTGTAGATAAGCGAGTACGAAATGCTCGATCTGTCACTCTAGTTACATCAGGCTCCAGCCCATAAAGAGCTACACAAAAATCTATAACCGTTTGTTTAGTAGGGCCAGATAAGAAAGCATCAAATAACGCTGCTACTACTTTACGCAGATCTTCAGTACGTATTCCTAGACTCCGATACTCTATGACGCGTGCACCTGAGGAACCTATTGGCCCAAAAGTCAACGTTTTTGTACTTGGTTCAAAAAAGGTTGCGGCAGTCAAAGGACTCTTGGATGTGTCCCCTTGATTATAAATCAAAACACTCTCTACATCGATAGGATCAAACGACAATTCCACTGCGTTCTGCAGCGATGTAATATTGTGATCTTCTGATCTTACAGTTGTAGTGTCTTCCAACTGGGCAAAACGTGCAAAATGGTTCAATAAAGCATTGCGTCTGGCTCCATAATTGTAGGTCACATAATAACTAGTACCTGGCATAATAGGCTGCAATAAAGCGGTGTATTCAAATATATATTCACCAGTGGTTAATGCTGGCTCAAACGTCAAAATATGAGTACTTGTATCATAACTCACTGGCGTCGCTATTGATGTTTTTGTCGCGTCATCTGCCCGATAGATTAGTACCTGTGCGAAATCGACTGGGACACCACCTAATACCTTGGTCTTTTGTCCATCGTTAAAGCGTCCCTGTTCTTTTCGATCTTCTTCTGTGAAACTCGGACTCCAATCCAAAGAATTTATACCATAATCATAGTCGACAGTAACAGCATCCGATACAAAGGTGTAATTTGTTGTTACTGTTTCTGGATCCTCTGCAAAGATACGTATCACAGCGTTATCCGCAATCGTACCATGTTGCAAACGTACTATGTGATGTTGTAAAGGATTGACTTCGTAATCTTCGTTTTCGACGTAAATAACTGTTTCATCTACACTGGAGACTATAATTACAGGATCTACTTGTTCATCTACTGTCTGAGAAGGACGAGCAGAATATTTTATCAATTCCGACGAAGCAATATCACCAACAAAAACAGCGTCTTCAAATAATGGATGGCCAGTATATTCCACCCTGTGCTCTGAATCTTCACCAGCTTCTTCGAAAGATTGACCACTAGAAAAGTAAGTCTTTCGAAAGCGATAATACACACTATTGCTACCGATGATTTGCTGGGCTGCCTCAGTGAAACTTATTGTCAATACGCCATGTGTAGCTGTCGAGCTTGCAGAAATTGTGTAGTGTGTATCAACCAAAAGGATATTAATACAGCGACGTAATAATGTATCGCCTGTGCAAATCTCTAAACCGATAGCATCGAGCGAAGATAAAACAGTGTATTGAGCAACTAAAACATCACGTGTTCCATCGACCAACTGCACCCAATCCGCAACAGCTTGAATTTTAGAAACACTAACTAAAGCGTGCAATCGCGGATTGTAACCAGTCGGTAGTGCTATTCCAGTTTCATATGCTATTTTACCACCACTTAAAGTCTTTCCTCTTACAGTGGCCTTTTGTTCTGTTACATCTTGTACTGCCAATGGATCTTCCAGTACAATTATATTATCCCTTACTTCACTTGGCGCTACTTCTTTTTTTGTTACTGTATTGAAAATACGACGCACAGCTTGAATAGGACCTTGGCTGACACTAATCTCATTAGCATTGATAAAGTGACCTATATCACCAAAAACAGGAATGTGTTCAAGTAGAGTAAATGCACCATTAAAAAAGTCGACATCGTAATAATAATCTACTTGTACACCCTGCTGCTGTATAACAGAAACTAATCCACCTAAGGCAGCTAGCTGGAAATACACAATACCCTGAGCATAATTAATAGTATAATGCTCATCTCTCCGTAGTACACCATACTGACCACCTGGAATGGTCAAGACTTCCGAGGCATACATTATTTGTGTATTTGACAATGCAACAGGAAAAGGATCTACTGCATTTTTAGCTAATATTGAAGTCGGGGGTTGCACAAACTCCTGGAAAGATGTAACATGCCCTGTATCAATATACATGACATTATATTTCCCAGGAGCTATAGGATCAAAGGTGATAGTATTTGTAGCTTCGTCAAAGCTGGTGATGTTCGCCAAATTAACAAAATATGCATCATTGGGCAAAGAAATAAAAATGCGCTCTGGATTCTCGGGGATCCGCTGCAATATCGCGGTAGTTTGTCCCTCTTTTATATCATGAAGCTCGATTTGTGCATTTGTTCTCGGACGAAATCGAATATCGGCAATGTCAAAAGCGCCCTCTTGTGCCAAATGGTCTGTTTCGCCAGTGCCGCGTATTACCTCTTCACCCTGAATATTTACTACAATAAAGTTGTCATGCGTAGTAGCTGAGACTTCACGATCAACGAGATTAAGCTGCTCTGCAAACACATAGTACAAAGACCAAATAACAGAATCAGCCTTGGCTTTGTCAAAAGTATCCGTTAAACTCTCAACAAGAGAATCAAAAAAGAGCTCTGTACTATTGCGCCCTGTAACGTCAAGAATTTGTCCCATTACTAGTTAGTACCTGTCACTGTAGAGGATCCGAGAATATAAATAGTAGCCACGAAATCATCACTGTCTACAACAGCGCTCTCTCGATCAGAAAGCTGTATCTGATTCACTATAGTTTCTTCGTCGCGGGCCAAACGCGTCAGGGTTACATCAATAACCCCGGAAACACGTAGTACAGTAGCTATTTCAGAAGGAGTTATCAGTGTTCCAATAGAGAGCTCATTAATATAAGCGATTAGCGCATCTCGCATATTAATACGAATCTGCCCTTCATCGGTCTCGGGGCCAATAACAACATTGGCCTCGATATTCAGATTGACTCCAAATGCCTGTCGGACCAAAGAGTCTGTGACAATGTCACTATTATTGTCTACATTGATCGACGTCTCTCTAATGAGCCCATTATAACCAAAGTTAATAGTAATCAGCTCTTCTTCTTTAGGAGCTTCGAACTCGTAACTGGTCAAGTATAACACATCTGGTTCTGGTTGATTAGTAGAGCGAATACCTATTGTTTCAGCATCTAGAGCCATAGGTAATTGATCGCGTTCTGCTTGTACCATAATTTGTTGTACGTTAAAGAAACGCTCTGTTGTCAACTGTGTGCCATTCTGGATAAATGTGACTACCTCGGCATCGTTCAAGTCTGTTAATAAATAATCAACCGCCAATTTGTCACCGGTACGAGGCGCTTCTTTTATTGTGGTTATATCACCAAAAATCTCTACAGTCTTAGCGTCGATTGTCAATGCTTTACTACGCGCTACCAGAAATGCGTCTGTGACTGATGCTCCCGCTTTTCGCACAAACACATTAAGTATTGGTTGAGATCCCACCGCACTAATTGTCTCAGCACTAATACCTTGTCCGTCGCTTTCATCTAGTTCAATATCAACACTTGAAATACCTGTGCGCTGACGGAAACTCGTTGCCAATACATTGTAAAACTGCGTATCACGAGCTGGTGTAATTTCGAGAGTAAAACTCTCTAAAATCGGATACAAATATATCCCATTGCGAATAGAACCATCGTTGCCCTTCAATGTTGCCTCGAGCTCAACCACACGACCACGTGCAAAGTCATCATCAACCAACAAGAAGCTTGGACTTGTCGTAAGAGAATCACTATATGTCGCACTAGATAATTCACTTACTTTATCAGCCACTCTAAAGCGGAACAATACTTCTCCTCCCGGTAATCGATCAAATAACAAACGTGTGAAATCAACAATCTTTTCAGCATCAAAAATATAACTAACTACACCTATTTCATAGTTGGGAACCAAAGCAGTGCCCAAACTGACAGCACGATCATAAATCACCGAATATGTACCAGCTGTGGCAACAGTAACAACTGGAATTAGAATCTCGTTAGTATCGGTGTTAAAACTGCCATCGATAACTGTGATTGTTTTAGAAGAGTCAGTAGTATCAATAACTAATATATCGACTGATAGGCTCACAGTAGAAACCGGCACATGATCGAGAACAATGGTGCTATCACCCCTAGCTAGCGTGACTGTTTGAGCAACCTGTTCTGTGCCCAAAAAGCGATTTGTGCTCACACGTGGATCGAATGGTGTGGCAAACACAGCATTGTCTTTGTGCGCTAAGCTATTTGAATCGATAGATAAATCGTCATATTCAGGTGCAATATAACTTGGATCTGTAGAGTAGTTTGTCTCATCATTTCTGGTGATTGCGTGGTGAGGATTATAAACAATATTCGCCCCACGCTCAAACTCTACAGAGGACAAGGTATAAGCGCGCGTTTGAACTTCAGCATTTGTACGCTCATCGATAAAAGTAAACACATACGAGAATGCTGCACGTCTATTAATAGGGAAAGAAACAGTATATGTATTTGCATTAAGCGCGCGCAAATAAACTGGGCTTACACCAGCCTTGAGATTACCACTTGCATCAGTTTGATGAATTGCTACTCGCGAACTAGGTATTCCAGTCACGACGAAAGTGGCACGAGTGTTATAAATAAGAATGGTCATGTCAATAAGATGCTGTGCTATCGTTGTACGATTATATCCGCGAGTTACTGTAACAAAACCAGGAACAACCGTACGTACAAGCATTAACTCATCATCTATTTGTATAACTTGACCACTTGCAAACTTATCAGACGTTAACACCTGAAACGTAACAACCTCTGTATCTATATCTTCACTAAGCTGGTCCTCATCGGTCACACGAAGTAGTTCGCGAGTCTCTTGGGCTAAACTCCACATATTCTCATGTCGTACATTAACAATCGATTCTGCATCCTGTACTAAAGGAGCAGTAGTATAATTCGTAATAAGGTTGTTTTCTGCTACTGCATGAGAGTGTTGAATCTCTAAACCATAAACACCCGGATTTTCAATAGTGCTATTAATGATCCGAGTACTTGCCTTATTTAATGCTATAGAGCTTGCACCACTGTTTAAAAACAAACTATTGGTAATATCACCATTATCTACAACAGCGAAATAATCGATAGTAACAACACCGGTTAGTGTTGTCAGTGTGGGTAATAATTCTAATACATCGAATGTATTGTAAAAAACGAGACTGTAACCATCAGCGTCATATTCTATGGCAAAGTCACGCCCAGCTTTTAACGAGAGGCTTCCGAAATCAGCTATTGCACCATCTATGTAAACTGTGTAATCGCGCTCCCACATCAAATGCACTACTGAACGATTTGCATTTTCGATCTTCTGAAAGATCGGAATTTCGCCTATATAAGTAACTAATTTATCGTCTAACCTGAACTCAACTACTTTATCGGATGCACCTTTTCTGAAGCCATAACCCGGTGGTGTAATACTAGAAGGGACATAAAAGGGACTAGTACTCGGAGCTTGCAAATGTGTATAGCCAGGAATTCCATCAGAGCCATATCCGTCATCGGCACCAAATCCCTCACCTATTCCGGTTAAATCATCGGGGGTGCCCACTACGAGATCTCTTCCTATCTTATAGTAAAACCGCACATCAGTAAGATTGGTTTCTTCGATAGGACTAATATTTCCAGCGCCAAGCGACCCTGTGTTTTCTACTAGTACTCTTGCGATGTCTACAACTGTTGAGGGTGAAACTGGATCGGGAACCAAATTAGGATCAGCATTATTATTAGCAGCTGTGTAAGTTAAAACCACTGCTTGCGCCGCATCTAAACTCACAACAACTTTATTGTACGTACTCGGCGTATCAAAGAATTCTGTTGTGCCCAAATCAGCTGTGATGGCTGACAATATCAGATATTGAGTATTGCTGATATAATACGTGCCAGTTCCAATGGTGATGGTTTTGTCCGCTGGCGTTGCTGGTTCAAAAGTCAGATTCAGTGCGTCAACGGCACCAGGGATGGCATCAGCACCGTAACCATCATCCAGTGTTCTTTCGATATCGTCAGCACCGTAGCCATCAAGACCAGATACGTCAACACGAGTTATGCCCGGAACGGCATCGGCGCCATATCCGTCGTCAGCTGTCCCTCCAATACTATCGGCGCCATATCCGTCATCAGCTGTTCCTTCGATATTGTCAGCACCATATCCATCAAATCCATAAGGCACACCGAATAATCTTGTACGTGCGAGCCCTTGATCAGCAAAAATGGTAGATGTCAACTGGAATGAATCACTAATACCCAATTTTTGAACTGTGGTACCCGTGATAGCAACGTGATTAGTGAGACAGTCACGCACAATTACTTGGTCGATTACTGGATCAGATTCTACAACGCGAATACCTACTGAGGCAAATTTAATGCGCACATGTCTCAAAACACTACCACCACTAACACTGCTAGGATTAAAAACGATTCCTTCCCAGTCACCAGTTTTTGGAAGTGTGGCAGCAGAAGTGAATATTGGGGCTGTTTCCTCAATGGTACTGGCATCAATTACTAAAGCACCATTGATAGAAAGTGCTAAGCGCACTGTATGAGGAATATTGTATCGTACCACATATGTGTCTTCAATCGTATCACTACTCAACTGCAGAGTATTAGACTCATTCACAAAGTTGAAATTGGTAACGGAATTAGATTCATTGCCGTCTTCGAATACAGTGAAATCTTGCGATAGCAGTCCAGTCACGACCGGCACATCACGCAAAAGAACGCAATAATAAGTGTCGCCATTCAAAGTACTTTGTGGAACCGATGTAACACCCGTGGTAGTATTGAGCCCTCCAATAAAAGTTGCTGTGAGATTGGGATCGCCAGCTCCATCAATCTCATCCTGCAAAGCAGAATAAAAGGCAGATGGTATTAATACCTCATTGCGGTAAAATACCACAGAGGTATCAGGCTGGACCACTCTCCTTACCACGTCGGTGAAGAAAATGATATAATCTTGACCTCCATCACCAGTGATTACAAAAAAGGAACCAGTAAGTGTTGAGTGCTCGAACATATAATAATACTCTTCGAACACATCGCTATCTGTAACGGCATTGTCTAAAATAAAAGTATCTTCTGTTGTTATGGTATCTGCAAAAGCAGAACTCTCTTTGAAGCGAACAACAGTTTCAGGCGCAATGGTGAGAGTTGCGCCCATTTCTACGGTTACATTGTCGATGACATCGATCAGGCCAGACCAAGTAGTATCTATTGCAATGGAGCCATTAACTTCTACCGGTACTAAACTATCGTTCTGCTCACGCAAACGCACATGTAATTCGCCATCCTCTGTAGCCTCTAGGCGCGTATAATCAAATACTGGAGCCTGGTTGCCATGAATATTGTTAAGAAAATCGCTTTGTGTCGTCCAGGTTTCAATTTGTGCAAGTTGGCTGAATTGAATCTGATCACCTGGTTCAACGATTGTCGTATTTGCAATGACATTTAAACCAAACTCATTATTCGCTAATGCTGTATTAACACGAGCCGTTTTATCATATTGATTAGTGCGTAAAGCATAATCCAATAAATTGTAGGTGACACCAGTAGTGATATTGGTAGCTCGCAATACACGAGCTACTTGTGCTCCATTTTCCTCATCTTTCGGTGGTCTGCGCACTTGAAATGCAAAAACACTATCTGCATCTCCGTCACCAGCACGCTCTTCGACATAGGCACTATTTTCATCCGTAACATATGTTGCTGTGTCTCCAGTATATGCGACTGTATATACTGTACGAGCAACGAGCTCTGATAGATTTGTGGCAAGGTATGTAGGCGTATTTGGTTGAACTGCCAAATTGTTGGCTTCCACCACCAAGGAGGTAGGCAATAATACCGAGGAGGTTTGAGACGGCAACTCATTGAAAGACTCAATCCAATCGACCGTATCGCCTTGCAAGCTATATTCTACAGGCTGCAAATAATGTTTCTTCCACACATAAGTGATTTGCAAAACATCGCCATATTGTGGAGGAAAGCGACCAATAAGTCTAACTTCTCCAGTGACGTCATTTGTTAATTCAAAAGCATAAGTTGTTCCTAATCGAGAATGTCGTATCTCTCTAATTTCTTTTACAGGAGCATGACGGGTAAATACTGTAAAACCAGCATCTGTACCAATAACGACAGTCTCACGCGTAACTAAAGTCTCTTCCACAACAGTATTGATTTTGTCGATGTCGCTAAAGACAAGCGTATCAGCGCCATTGAATTCAACACCACGTGTTACTACCTCATCATCGATTTTTGCAACAGTAGATACCCATTTTAAACGATCACGGCCCAATGCGCTATTGGCCCGCAGTCCTACTTCAAAAGCCTCTAATTCAACATACAGAGTGGAATTGGTGGCCAATGAACATGCTATACGTATTTCATTGGTCTCCGTGTTTTGTACCATTTTGTAATCATCTGCCTGAAAATCTTTCAATAGCAAATAATTGCCCTCTAAAAGGACATTGCCTTCTTCGTCTGTGACTTCCGTTGCTTCACGAAAATTAGCACCCGATTGAGAACCTGAAATACTAACGATATCTGTAGCTGGCTGAAAACTGAAACGATTAGATTCAGTTATTCCAGTTTGTCCCAATACAAAATCATTGGTAGTGCTAATAGCTCCATAATCGTCGCTGGTAACGCTATTGTCTGTGTATGTGTAACTCTCAACTGCTGCTTGCTGAGACGATCCTCTAATATAGATATCTGCTGCTAGACCCGTTCCTTCGGTTATTATTGTTCCATCTTCATCTCTAACTGTCCCATCGCGTTCCATCAAAACATGGTCAGGACCAATAACTACTGCCTCTAGCACACCTGGAGTATCTAATGCAGTAGCTCGTAATCCATCTTCAGTACCAACAGAATTACCTGCCAACGCTAAAGCTATGCGTTCACGAAAATCTTCGTCTTCTTCCACGTCTTGGCCACCATAAGTAGGCGCCAAATTTGTAAAGCTCTTTATACCAGCAATGATACCTTGATTAATTTGTCCTACGCTTACATTACCTAATTCACCTGGAGGCAAGGCGCGTATAGGAGCTGTCGCGGCATATTCAACATCTGTTATACCCAGGGCTTCAAGTGCTGCCTGATTTTGCAGGGCAATAGTGCGATAAACACTACGATTAGCAGAACGAAAGGTTTGTTCGCCAACAATTGTATACACTATACTTGCTGTACCCACAACAGAACCGTCAGCAACAACAACATCCTCACCTGAACTAAGGTCCTCAATTACTAGAAGTATTTCACCTTCTGCTTCTACAGGAGGACGTCTGGCTTTGTTATAGTTACTACCTATAGCATCTAAATCTCCACCCGTAGCAACAGATAGAGTCTGTACGTTTTGTACGGTCTCTACACTCTGATACAATAAGTCCAATTGTGCTGCAGGCGCATTAATAAATGCCTCTCGCACTACCGAACCAGATTGAGTGGTTATATTGGGCAGACGACGTTGCAGAGCATCCATCATATCTGCAATGATATTGCTTTGAGTTCGAATCTGTACACCCATTATGGAAAACTCCTAGGTGCTTCTGGATTAAATGGATCATTCAAGAATGTATACATATTGAACTGCACTGTGACCAATGTGTAATCTTGTGCTTTTAAGACCATTGTAACATTAACTTGTCGTGGATCTATTTCATCTGGCTCAACTTCTAATCCTTCAAGGCCTATTAAAACCTCACTGTTGGTAAGGGTTTGTCCTATTTCTAATTGACGTTGTTGATTCTCTCGCAACTTTTCAATGATACGTTCTATATCAGAGCGCATCTGTGTGGTCAGCACAGCCAAATCACCCGCCTGACCTATTGTTTGGGCAGTTAACGTAACACCATATGAGAGATCAAACGGATCACTACCAACAGGAGTATGAAGAGCTTTCAATACATCTTGCAATAATTTTCGGCTATCCACAACAATGGCAAAATCACCACCTTCGCCTATTTCTAAATCGCCATTTTTAAGCAAAAGATCAGACGACACCGCTATACTCCCTTGAGAATAGTGCGTGCGTTTTCAAGAACCTCTTCACTAGCTGTCCAAAAATCGTTACCAATTAATCCCCATACTTCAACACATGATCGTGTTGCATTGGTATCCCTATTACTTAGGGTATAAGTACATCTATCGCTCTTGAAAAAATGACATTGTCCGCAGTTATACTGCACATCTCGTATTACGAATAAGAAAAAATCAATCGTTTTGAGCAAAGATATCGACTGCTGCTGATCAACGGTTATACCTGCTTCAACCAAATCACGTTGTCTGCGTAGTCGTGTCAGTTCAGTGCTTAAAGCTCGATACCTGTCTTGTAACGCAAGATAACGTTCTTCTATATCTAACGTAGGAGAACGTAAAAGATCAATAAAGAGCCCACTACTCTCTCCCGTAAAAGTTACAGGGACACGAATAATTACATTCTCTGTTTTTGTAAGCAATAAACGCAACAATGTAAGCTCGTCAGTTAAAGCGCCTTGTTGACTTGTATTTAAACGCTGTTCGTTTAGAGCTTGACGAACTTGATTGTCGGCTTCTGCTAAATCACCACTGGCCAATGTTTCTTGAGCCTGAACCACTTCAGGTGATGGCTCTGTCCCTAATAGGCGCTCTAAGCGTATTATCTTAGTCGTAAGACGATCAAAAGACATTTGCAGCAATTGATCTCGTAGGGATTGCAATAATTCTACAGATCGTCCTGTAACCTGTATCCCAGATAAGTCCTTACGCTTAAATAAGCCTCCTACTAAATTAACCTCTGGTTCGTTGATATCGAGACGCAGTAATCCTGTCATGCGCAACATCGTGTCAGGAAGTGATTCATCGGGCTGCTGATTAGCTGCAATTTCTTGGAAAATGCGCTCAGCTAAATCAGAGGCATCTCTTTCCCTCAAGGGCATTATTCGATGGTTCCTTTGATACCACTAGTATCGGCAAAGGTCGCAATATTAATAGGGACTGTTGTGCTTACGCCACTACTAAATGAGTGCGAATGCGATGGGTCGCCACCCGAGCTTGTATTCCCACTGGCACTTCCTGAGCCACTTAGCGATCCTGTAACTTCCACAGGTAGGTTCGGCATCGTAATTTCTGCATTGTTTACGATATGATCTATAAGTGCCGAACAAAACGCTGCAACAACATTGGCATCTGGTGTAGCTTGTACCATTCGAGTTGATATTTGCTTACCGTCAGGCCCAATAATAGGAACCTCGACTTGAGTTGTTAATACACCCTGTAATGCACTTGCTAATGCACCTGCATCTAAAGCCATCGAAATTACTCCTTAAACAAGTTTCACTTTGTCAGATAACGCAGCATCAGGAGCTTGTAGTGGTGGTGTTGTGGCCCCACCAAAGTTGCCATTACCATGTGTGTGTGTTGCAAGATACTGGCTTAATGAAGTACCCTTTACGGCCCATTCGGTCGCCTCAAAATCTCCAAGGAAAATATCACCTTTTACTCTCAAGTCACCTGTTACTTTTGTTTCTTCTGCTTCTATCTCTATTTTTGCGGCTGTAATGATCTTGAGATTTCCTTCACTAGTAAGCTCTAAGGAATACTCGTTCTTATTAACGCCCTGTATTTCTATACGCACACCACCGTCAGCGCGCATTTGCACACTGTTACCGTTTACATTTGAGCCAAAGTCAAAGTTATTACCACCCAGAGTAATTAAGTTTAAGCTCTCTTTGCGTCGATTTTCATCCATGCCAAAATGAAACACATTGCGACCTTGAGTCTGAAGAAAAATACTATGTTCGGTTTCTGTGTCTTTGCCAACTAATAACTCCATATTACCTAGAAGAGAAGCAGTCAAGCTGCGATCTTGTCTAGTAAATCCTTGATCTTCAAGCTCATGTGCTGCTGTCGAAATAGCAAAACTGGCTTCTGGTTCTTTGTTCTCTTTGCCGACCAACATCGAGATGCTACCATCTGTTTGTAGCATAATACTCTGATTAGCTTTGCTATCAGCTCCAATCAACGCCTCGACATTACCTTGTGTGTCGAGAGTTAGACTGCGATCTTCTCTGCTGTTACGCCGATTCACTAAGGGAGTTTCAGTGATCCCCTTGAGACCGTCATCAATGCTAAAGCCATTGCCATCGGTTTGTAATGTAGTAGTATTTTCTTTACCTATTGCAATCGTAGCGCTGCCATCCATATTAAGCAAGAGACTGCGACCACGACGAAAACGCTCAATAGGGAGTCCTGTCTCTTTGTCCACTATGCCCCCGTCAGTTGCAGCGGGTATATTGAGTTTTGTCAATCCTTCTTTGTCAATTTGTGCAGACCAATAACTACCAGGGGATACTGCGCTTTCTTTATTTCCTTGATGATTGGCGCCTTTTGTGTGCAGAACAAAACGGAAAGCTGTAGCAAATTCAGCCTCTTCTAGACGACTCAAAGTCCATTCGTACTTACTTGGATTGTTCTGCGATATCGATACCGTATTAAACGCATTAAACTTCAAATCTGTTGAGTAACCAACGCCATTAGAGAAGAATTGTTCGTTTGCAAAAACACCACCGTGTCCATGTCCACCTATGCCAAACCCATAATCAAAGCGTAATTGTTTACCTATTTCATTAACAACTGTGCCCAAAGTGATACGTACTAAGGTATTTTGAGCTAAAAATCCCTGTGTCTTCTGCTCATCTGTGAGATCAACAACGTCCAACCCTATATTCCCATCACTCAACTCAGATAAACGAAAATCCCATTCAGTAACAGCAGGATTCACATAACTGGTGCGATTGTTTAATGTACCAATGTTGCCACTGCGCGGATTGAATAAGCCCCGAGGTGGATCGTCATCCTGTAAGATCAGCTCTTGTTGAGGATCTACTCCTACAATGCGATCGAAAATACCGCCGCTTTGTAAATCCTCAAATCCTGAAAAGACCACATCATTGATACGTTCTTCTGGCGATCGCGTATCTCTTAATACTTGTCCAGCTCTAACAATACCTGCTTCGGACTGAATCAGGCGTTGTGCGCTTACTTGTCCTATCGTATTGGTTTCGTTATCTATACGAATAGCATTACCTTGTGCTGTGGATACCTCAATACTACCAGCTCGATCAAGAAAAACAAGTGAATTCGACTTGCTTTGAAGAGCTATTTCACCCTTGCGCAAAGTGACATATTTTGATTCATCCAGTGCCGTTTGTGGTTGATCAAAAATATCAGTACGATAAAATGCACTATTGGGAATGGTACCTACAACAAACGGCTTATTCTCTTGAAGTGCAACGATACAGAGTGTACCTTCTTCAATGCCACATTGAACGCCCCAGCCTCTACCTACATAAGGCTGTGGCAGTGATACGTTTTTCCTCGTTCCAGTCAGACGATCAAGCCACGTCAAATCCATTACGCCTTGATCATAACGGATATTTGTAGCACGCCCTAGACGAATAACATTGGATTGAGGATTAGCTAATGTTGCCATTTATGTATCAAATCTGAATGTAGCTACATTTGAATCAGAAGGTGTGTAAGTAGTAACAGCACTTGCAACTAATGCTTTTGCTTGCCTTCTAATATTCTCTGCCTCACTAGCTTCTTCAAGAACATATTGTTTTGCAGCAGTAGAATATTCACGAACCACATTTTTTAAATATGTCTCCGTTATATCATCAGCCTTGACTACATCCTTAAATGCTATCGCCACTCCACTACGAAACTGCAATTCCACGTTACCAGTTATAGAGCTATTGTCTATAAGAGAAGATGTTATGGCTCTGGCATCTATAATGGCTTTGTTATCGTTTGTCGTAACTTCACCACCAGCTGCAGGGGTTGCTGTGCTAGAGCTTGTAGCCGCTGCGTTTGTTTCAGCCACTGATTCAGGTATATTTGTCAACTCTCCTCCGATGTTGCGCTGCTTGTGCTTCTCGTACAAGTTAATTTCTTCGCCGGACATCAACTCGCCCAAGGTGTCAAAAGGATGTGGAATATACCATCCACGACGCCTACCATAACTCAATGTCAATGAAGTAGTGTAACTCGACCCATAAGTAAAAGAGTTCTGAATGCCTTCAATATAATAATACATATCGCGACCTTCGACAAATATACAATCTCCTAAACGATATTTGCTATCGCCGCGTACGGTCATACTTCCTGTGAAGATCTTTCCCCATTGACGACCTAAAAGTGCTCGGCAGTAGGGTGCACAAGCTGGCCCCGAATGGAATTGTGGTTTGGTCTTAGAATCTTGTAAAAACCCATAACTCCGCCACAAATCGTAATCAACACCACCAGCCCAATAATAGGTTTCACCAGCTTCTGATAGATTCACTAAATCTGGTTGACCTTGAACGTCTAAGCGTGTAAACTTAGGAGGTTGTTCTGTAAAAGAGGAATTGATAATATCCCCGTCGGCAATGATATGTATACGATTCTCGTCTACAATAACTGCAGTAGCTGGATCCTTTTGTAGTAGATCCTCAACTATATAGCGTTGTGTCCGCACTGCAGCTGCAACCCCCGGCTCAGCATCGTTCCCTAAGAGAGTTTCTAAACGCAAAGCCATACCTACGTTCATTTGTACGGACTTTTCATACTGCTGCTCGCTAGATAAAGTGCTCTCTTGTGTAATGCGTGCTATTTGTTGCTGAGCATCATCCAAAATAGACTTCAATCGAGCAGCATTAATACCTTGTGGTCTTCCTTCAGTGCTGTCTTGTTCAGTGGGATCTATACCGGTACTCACCGCCGAAACACTAACTTTATCCTCCTTGATAGCATCTGGAGGCTGTGCACGATCCGGATGAGCAAGACTAGCAAATTTAGCAACATTTTGAGCACGCAATCTTCGCAGAACATTGGTGTAATTATCTAATGCTCCTTCTAATAAGGAGTTTTTACGTATTAGGTCTTCAAGTTTACGGCCGTTACCTCCAGAATACCGAGCCATTAATACAGGACGCAAAATCGGATCAACATTGAGAGTTTCAGTAAGATGCTCCCTCAAAACACGGTTATACGTTGGAGGCTTAAATATCAAGTTGCCTTGTGAATTGGCAAAGAACTCAAAGTCAATAGATTCTGCAGCCTTCTGACAAGTGGTCAAAGGCGTATCATATTCACTTTGCCATAGACTAAAAGCTGATTGTGATGAAGCTAATTCCCTATTAAATGCTTGCACATTAACGTTTGCCGAATAAGCAGCGTCAATGACCAATAAATTTTCGTCTCTGTTAGCGATAATGGCAGCTCGAGTAGCTTCTAATGGATTAGCTGAGATCGCATTCTTGATCATACTTTCAGACGAACCACCTTCAGCCGCTTCTTGCTCTTGGACCCTTTTAATTGCATCTTGTTGTGGTTTATAATTATAAAAGTCACCGAGCCCTAGAACCCTTTTTACAGCATTATCGTATTCAGTTACTGACGGCTTCAAAGATAAAGGAATCTTACCACTTTCTGGCGGTTCTTTGTCAGTCCAGTTATTGCTCACTCCCCCATGTTCTATAAGGGTCGATACAATTTGCTCACTTGTAACGGTATCTATTAGTACGCGACGCTCTTCGTCTGATAAATTTGTTAGTCCATTAAAAGCGGTTATTAATCCTGCTTTTTTATCATCGAGAATCTTCCTGTCTGCCTCTAGAACCTCAGTTGTACTCTCTATGTCCCCAAGAATTGTAGTATACGGTTTGAAATTGCCCAAATGCTCATTTTGTCCCTTTTCTTTAGCCATACCGGATACTTGACGGCGTAGCATTGCAAAATATCCATCTGTCGCACCAGGAGCTGCATCTGCACCACTTTCTTGAGTTACAAAGAGACGCCCAAATTCCAATCCACTACGTAAAAAGGTGTCAAAATTATAAGGGATACCTGTTACCAAGAAACTAATTACGTTAGCTGCATCAACTCCAGCAAAAGGCTGTGTTGAAAGAAAAACCCCATGATTAGCTGCGCCCTCGCTCAATGGCGTTTTTGATTTGGCTCCCGGACTATCAAATATGTTTTGTTTGTTCTGATTCTCAGCAACATTCCCAAATAAAAACTCATCGTACGTTACAAAGAGTCCCGATTTCCACTGCCCAATGGCTTCGGGATCTTCGGGCAGATCATTGTGCCGCCATACAGGATTATTGAGAAAGCCCTTTGGTGCTTGTGCTTCAGTGCCGCGCAAAGAGGGTTTAATCATAATGCGCGACACAGACAGATAATGCATTACATCCTTGCAGCTTAGTTGAAGCTGATATTTACCATCACTATAGCTCTCTGTAACATTGAGTATTATACCTTCGAAGGCCTGATATTGCTGTTCTTGCATACCAGGGAAAGTACCGTCTATGGGTTGTCCCGTTTTGAGACTCTCTTCATAACGCTGAAATTCAACAGCACTACCAATGGTATTTTGTTGAATTTCGGTGGTTTTGAGTCCTTTAAGCTGATCTATGATCTTTTCTTTACGTTTACGCAGTTTCTCTTTCTGCTCAGCAGTAAGACTATTCGGACCGCCTGAGTCAGCATCTCTTAAACGTTTTTCAATTTGCTGCAATTCCGCAATGGGACCACGATCAGGTGATTCCATTACCTGAATTGTTCTATCCATATTCTTCTCGTGCAAAGGCACCGAAAAGATAGTTTTACTTGGGGACGTTAACCAAATCCATACATGATCAAAAACTTCAAAAACATACTTGCCTAAGAAGT
>Ga0164310_10000137_pt1 | contig 36610 bp, 55 predicted proteins | sample GuaBasSedimGuay1_FD_121795 | JGI IMG/M metagenome (GOLD analysis project Ga0164310, IMG submission 121795) | Subseafloor sediment microbial communities from Guaymas Basin, Gulf of California, Mexico - Guay1, Core 4569-9, 0-3 cm | ecosystem: Environmental > Aquatic > Marine > Hydrothermal vents... | reverse complement strand
GTTCCCCGTTGCTAAAAAGGTCGGTAATGACACCATAAGTGTTTGGGAGAACGGAAAAAAGGTTAATTATAAAGTAGGAAAAGAAATAGCTGATGTTGTTAAGGGTCTAAACGAAGAAAATGCAGGGACATTATTTAAGATGTTATCAGTTCCAGCAAGATTATTAAGACAAGGGGCTACAGGTAGGAATATAGACTTTATGATACCGAATGTAGTTAAAGACCAGTTTGATGCCGCTATAAACTCCAAGTATGGATATGTTCCTTTTTACGATTACTTTAGAGGATTGAGGCATTTGATAAATTACAACCGAACAGGCTCCGATGATTTAATGGAGTCGTGGATGAAACACGGTGGGCAAATCTTCTTTGAAAATATGTCAGGTCGAAAGGGGATTAAAGAACAAATAATGGATGCCACCAAAAAGAAAGGCTTTCTAAAGAAACTAAGTGATTGGGCGGTAGGGGGTATAGAAACAATCGGAGAGTATTCAGAAGTTCCCACAAGGCTTGGTTTATTCAAGAGGGCAATAGAGAAAACAGGCAACCCCCTTATATCAGCTAAAGAGTCAAGAGAGGGGACATTAGACTTTGCTCGTATTGGGTCTAAAATGAAAACAGCCAATTCAGTCATTCCGTTTTTAAATGTTGGAGTTCAAGGTTTTGATAAGTTAATCAGAACGGTTAAAGGCAACCCTAAAAAAACAGCTTTATTATTGAGTGCTTATGCAGGTTTGCCAGCATTGGTAACTTCGGCATACAACAATCTATTCCACTCTACGGAATTGCAAGAAATACCCACTTGGGTTAAGGATACTAATTTCGTAATAATTACAGGCAGGGACGAAAACGGAAAGGTTAATTATATAAAAATACCTAAGGGAAATGTCGTCCCGTTGGTAGCCAACCCAACAGAAGAATTAGTAACTTGGATGGCTGGTAACTCGCCTAGAGATTTCAAGGAGTTAGCCTTAAGTTTATTGAGTGAAACCGCACCAGTAATTGGTGGTGGTTCTAATTTTAAGGAGATAGGTGTCAGAACAATAGGGAAAATAACACCACAAGCATTCAAGCCTACTTTAGAAAACTTGTTGAATAAGTCTACATTCAAGACAACCCCAGAGGGTTCACCTAAAGACATCGTCCCTTATTATTTGGAGAAGAAACCGCCGTCAGAACAACATCAGAGATGGACGCCTAATGTCTATAAGGCATTAGGGAAAATACTAAATGTTTCCCCGTTAAAGGCTCAAAACTTCTTAGAGGGGACTTTCGCAGGGGGGATAAAAACCCCAGTTATGGTTACAGAAACACTAGACAAATTATCTCGTGGAGAAAAACCCGATGTTAACCAAATACCTATTTTGAGAAGATTTTTCGGTCAAACTTACGGTGATAACAAAACTATCAAAATAAAGAGTAAAAAATCTAGGTTTGCAGTTAATGCTCAAGAATTACCCAAAGAAACAGAAGACTTAAAGACTTTATACAAAGACGCTTTAAGTGATGTAAATAACTACCGACAGAGAAAGGTAAAAAGCCAATATGGATTAACTAATAAAAGCCTTGAGGATTTACAATCAGAGTTTGATAAATCCAATGCTTTATTAAAACAAATAAAAAAGGAACGACCCGAACAAGTCTTTGATATTCAATTAGATATATATAAATCAGGTGGGGGTCAAACAGTTGATGAAAGGGCTAAGTGGGCGAGTAGTAAATTAAAAGGCCTTAAAGGTAAAGAGTTTAATGATACGGTAAACAAAATGCTTGAGGCTAAAGTATTAACTAAAAGTGTAGTTAAGAAATTGCGTGAAATGGGTGTTAGTGTTAGTAAATATAATAGCGGTGGGAAGATTAAGTCTTATGGGGGAAAAGGACGAAAGGGCAGAAAAATAAAGGTAACTAGGCGAAAAATAACAATATCTAAAGTTAAAATGCCTAAATTGAGTTCTGTTAAATTAAAGCCTTTGAAACTAACCAAAGCACCAAGTTCTAAAATTGTTAGGGATAAGAAACTATACAAAGCTATCAATATCAAACAACCTAAAAAGATAAGAAAGATTAGGGTAGCTAAATTACCTACAATGAAAGTATCAAAAGGGGGGTTCTTGACATGAATGTTATACTAAGTTACCAATTATCAAAAAGACTATTGATACAGGCCGTCGGTTTTGACGGTCTTTTTTAATGTCAAAAAACTATGTCAATAATAAATACACTAGATAATGCCATAAGTTACATAAACTCTATCTACGAGGGGGATAATTCACCTCCTACAAGTGGAGATAGCGATTACACTTACTGGACTTCGCTTATAAATATAGCCATAAATCTATGGGAAACCGAAGAAGGTGTTTTGTGGAATGAGTTATTTGTAAAACTAGAAGACGCCTCAGACGGAGATAAAACTACAGCGTCTTCTACATTTGCTTACGATTTACCAAGTGATTTCAAATTTGCCGCTTCAGGTTATGTGTGGTTAGGGAGTGGAACATCAAAAACCGCCCTTAAGGTAATCAAACAAGAAGAAAAACAGTTATATGAAAACTCAACCGATTATGTTTGTTGGTTTACAACTACGACTTTGGAAATAAACCCCAATCTCACAATTACGGGCGGATACGATATCCATTATTCATATTACAAAAAAGCAACTAAATTAAGTTCGGGTTCAGATACCTTTGAGATGTCAGACCCAATGTTTGCAGTCTTTTATGCTTTATCAGAACTAAGACGAGATGAGGGAGATATAACTTCTGCTTCGATTGCCTCACAGAAAATGGAAGGAATGAAGACTATGAATATAATGCCACCTTGGTTTCAAGATACGCTTAATACTTCTGAAGAGGAGGGGTTTGGTTCGTGAAAATACCAGCAAGTAAAATACGACCACGAAAAATAGAGATAGCCGTTGATAAATTCAAAGGCGGGACTAATACCTTAATAGATGAGGCTAGAATGAGTTCGGAGTTTGCGGTTGAGAGCAATAATATGTTACAAACCCAAGACGGAGTTTGGACAACTAAATGGGGGTCAGCATATTATGGAAAAGACCACGCCTCTACTATAGACGGGGCTTGTGAATTCGTTAAATCAGATGGAACAACAGAACTTATCACTATCAGTAATGGAAAGGTTTGGAAGTCTACCGACGGGGGAGATTTAACCGAAGTTACAGGAGCTACTTTTACCGCAGGATTACAGTGTTATTTTTTACAAATAAGTGGTTACCTTTATATTGCTAATGGAACGGACACTTTAGCTAGATATGACGGGACTAATCTAACCTCATATACTGAAATATCCGCCCCTGCTAACCTTAGTGCTTCTTTAGTCGGGTTATCAAGTGGGTCGTTTACCCAATATGCTCAAGTAACCGCCTTAAACGATGTAGGTGAAACGGTAGGGTCGACAGAGGCTTCTATAAGTGTGAATAAAGACAGAGATAACTGGAATTCAAGCACAGATAAAGTGGTGTGGAGTTGGGACTCCGTAGCCAATGCTAATAGATATCAACTTTATATTTCTGATGAGTCGGGGGACGAGGCATTATTAACTTCTACCATAGATACAAGTTACACCGACAATGGTTCATTAGATATCAATACTTATGTTGTTGTTCCAGAAGATAATACCACTGGTGCTCCTAAGTTTAAATCAATGTGTATGTCAGGGAATAGGATTTGGGCGACTAATGATAGCGATAGTAAATATAAAGTTTATTTTTCAGGCACAGGACAATATTTAGGTAATTTCTCAGACTTTTACGGAGGCGGGTGGATTAACCTAGAAAAAGGCGGTAGGGAAATGCCAATAGTTGTTCGACATTATCAAACTGGTTCAGGTTCAGGAGTAGCGACTGCTTTGTGTAAAACCCCAGACGGCAGGGGGGCTATTTGGCAGATAGACATATCAACCGCTACCGTAGGGGATACCTCATTTTCTATACCTTCGGCCACTAAAGTTATCGGTTCGTTTGGGACAGAGTCTATATTAGGGACGGTGGCTACTGATAATGATTTGATGTTCCCCAATAGAAAGGGGTGGTTTTCTTTAGGTCCAGAAAAGAATTATTACGGTATTCTAAGAACACGGGAATTATCAAGTAATATCCGTCCTAGTTGGAGAAATTTAATATCATCTAAAATATCTAGTATTTGTGCTTATTATTACGACGCTAAAGTTTTTATTTCTGTTCCTAACTCTACTTCAGGAAACGACACTATTGCAATTTACGATATGGAAAGGAGGAATTGGTCGTGGTCGTGGAATAATGGTGCTAGGCAATTTTTAGACTACACAGATACATCGGGTAATACTCACTTTTTATATGTTCCTATGACAGGGACGAAGTTAATAGAATTATCAGAGAATTATGCTAATGATTTGGGTTCGGCTTTTAATCAGTCTTACATCTCCCCCCTTATACCAGTATCTAAACACAAAACAGATATGTTAGTTCTAAAGGATGCAGTATTGGAATTAGGCAGACCAAAAGGTTCGATTAGTTTCAAAATTTTAGGTATAGGCAAAGATAACAGTTTCACTACTATCGGTTCAACAACTATAGACAATTTTGGTGCTAGCACGGGCGTGGGGTCTGATTTAGTTGGGGATTTCTTTATGACTTCTACAAACGATAACTCTAAAGGTGGAGCTGGTTCGTGGGCAGTATATTACACCCAAACCCCCTCCACCTTTACTCAGGCTATTACAAAAAAGGCTATTAAAAAACGAGCCAAACTATATGCAATTCAATTTAAAGTGTCATCTACTACAGCAGACACTAGTTATTCAATTTTATCCCTACAGGCGAGGGGGACACTTGTTAGTAGACGAGTGCCGTCTGATTGGGTATCATAAGGAGAAATTATGGCAAGTAATACAGACAAATTAAGAAAACTGGCTCGCCGATGGGTCGGCCAGATAGGAAGTGGTGGTGTGGCTGATGATTCGGTTACAACCATTCCACTAAGTTCGGCAACCAATCTACCCACCGATACAGCGGTTACATTAGTTATTGATAGGGTAGACAGTAATGGAACTTCGACTTCCGCATTAGAGGAAACAATCGTTGGTGTAGTTAGTGGAAGTAATATCGTTAGTGCGGTTAGGGGAGTTGAGGGAACAGCCCAAGCACATAGTGCAGGAGCGGTTGTGGAATTACTTTGGACTGCTGACAATTGGAATGATATGGTTGATTGGGGTGTAGTAGAACACAATCAAGACGGAACACACAAATCAGCCTTAGTTACTACCCTAAAGGCTACAGGAGCCGAAATAGACACAGGGACAGAAGACGCTAAAATAGTCACACCTAAAGCAATAGCGGATAGTAGTATTCCAACAGCCACATCGACGGTAACCTTTACTAATAAAAGAATAACCAAAAGAGTAGGAACTTCCGCTTCGGCCGCTACTCACACAATCAACTCTGATGATTACGATATGTATACGGTTACGGCTCAAGCAGAGGCGGTTACTTTCGCTCAGCCGTCAGGAACTCCAACACAAGGACAAACTCTGATAATTAGGCTAAAAGATGACGGGACAGCTAGAGCGATTACTTGGAATGCAGTATTCAGAGATGGGGACACTGACCTACCAACAACTACCGTAGCTGGTAAAACAATGTATTGTGGCTTTTTCTACAATACCACTGATAGTAAATGGGATTTAGTTGCTTATTTAGATAACTTTTAATGGCATTAAATAGTTGGCAAAAAATAGACCGGGTTATATCAGGTAAACCGTTTGGCGATGGTTCAGGTGGTAATGCTACAATTTCATCAGACCCAAATACTCGTGAAACATGTACAGCCTCAATTAACTCTACTTCATTAACAGCAGGAGGGACTGGACTAGCTAACGGCGATATTGTTTTAATTCACCAAACACAAGGAACTGGAGCTGGACAATGGGAAATAAATAAAATTGCAAGTGGTGGCGGGACTACATCTCTAACTCTCAAAGAACAAACACACTATGCTTATGTATCGGGCGCTCAAATAATTAAAATCCCAATGTATGATGTTGTAACGGTAAATGCTCACACCATAACAGCCTGGAATGGTTCTAAGAATGGAATTGAGGTAATTTGTGGAAGGACAAGTATAACTGTAAGTGGAGCGATAACAGGAAGCGGAGGCACTGGGACATCGTCTAGTTCAACGCAGACAACAACTACTGGCGGAGGTTTTAAGGGTGGCTATCAAAGGTATGGTGCAACAAGTGGACACGGTGGTCATCAGGGTGGTGGAACAAGTGGTGCTGGTTCAGAAAGTTCTAGTGCCAATGGAAATGGCGGTGGAGCTGGAATGTCGACTGGTGGTTTTGGCAGACAATCTGGTGGTGGTGGAGGGAATGGAACAGCTGGAGCGAATGGTGGTGGGATTAATACGGGTACTGTTGGAACTGGTGGTGGGACTGCTGGAAGTGCGGATTTAACAACAATGGTGATGGGAGGAGGTGGAGGTGGCGGTATAACCACGAATACTGGCGAGGTGGTTGGTGCTGGTGGAAGTGGTGGCGGAATTACGATACTTATATCCAAGACAATAACTGTATCCTCAAGTATTACAGTAAACGGCGGAAATGGAGGATCTTCAAACCAAAACGGAGGAGGTGCAGGTGGTGGTGGAGGGGCAGGGTCAGTGCTGGTGGTCGGACAAGATATCACGCTTGGGACAACCCAAATAACGGCAACAAATGGGAGTGGTGGAAACACAAATGACGGTAACGGTAAGGGGGGCGATGGTGGCGATGGTCGCATGGCAGTTCACTATTCAAAGTCTGTCAGTGGAACAACTTCACCTACCTATAATTCTACAAACGATACATCATTAGTTGAAACCAATAGTGGTTTTTTAGCATTTATGTAATTAAAAGTTATAATGAATTATAAAAAAATATAGTCAAAGAGATAAAAAATGACACTTAAACAATTCTTAGAAAAATACTTAGGTCAATCAAAGGGTTATCCTACTGACAAACAATATAAAGGTGAATGCCTTTCTATCTGTAAACTTTACATCAAAGAAGTATTTGGAATTAGTCCCCCACCATCGGGGTCGGGTTCGGCTTATGGTTACTGGTCTAACTTCCCAAATCCTTTGGGAACGGTGTTTAAGAAAGTAAATAACACCCCTGACTTAATCCCCCAAGAGGGTTGGATAGCTGTATGGAAACCGTGGTCAACAAATAAGTGGGGCCACATCGCTATTGTAGCTAAAGGTTCTACTAAAGGAATACTTAAAAACTGGGCTCAAAACTGGTCATCTAGGATATTCCAATTAGAAAGTAATCGGTATACGAATGTTATTGGTTTTCTAGTCCCAAAAAGTTATAATAATCCAGAGGAGCCACCTATGAATGAAATAACCAAATTCTTAAAAGAAAAAGATAAATACACCGAAGGTGATGTCCGTGAAATGTATGGTGCTTGGATGGATTTGGAGAATGTTCGTAAAACCCTAGACACTTGCCAAACTCTTACGAAGTCATTAGAACAAAATATCAAGGAATTAAAGAGGGAAAATAAGGAATTAAGTGAAAAGTGTTCAACTTTAGCAAAAGACCTAGACTCTGCTAATAGGAAAATTGTGAAGTTAAAAGAATTGGTGAGTAAAACCGAAGCTGAAAGAAACCAGTATCGGAAATGGTATGAGAAAACTCTGAGTCGGGACTGTTCTAAACTTAATTTTATTCAACTCGTTGTTATCTTGTTAAAGAAATTGCTAGGAAAATGAAGAATGAAACTACCTTTAAAAAATGGTTTATCGAGAAATCGTTCGCCATTCTCGCTATTGTTGTGGCTGTTGCTAATCTTTGGCTCTTTGCTAAGCTCACTCCTATTTCGTTACATCTTAGTGAAACCGATGGGAAAGTAATCGCTAATGAAAAACAAATTGAAACTATCCAAGAGAATATTCAATATATCCGCAACAGACTAGATGATGTTTATTTATTAATTGCAAAATGAAACTTGTAATCAAAGATAAAAAGAACCTAAAGAAATGGGGGGTAAACTTATTGAAGTTCACCGCTCCCGCCTTGTCAGTGTTCTTCGGATTATTGCAACAAGAAGTTCCCTTTAAGCAAGCCAGTTGGGTTTTGCTATTGGCACTTTACGGGGCGATTTCTGATTATTTGAAAAAGCTAAAGTAAAAAGACACCTCATTTAAAACTCAACGCCGAATTGGTTTTGAAGTGTCTTTTGGGATATTATAACAATTATAGGTTTAAAGTCAAAAAAATATGGAAGGTAGAATAAAACCTGACAAGTGGAGAGAAATTATTAAAGTAATCCCTAAACACAAACTCCCATCTTTAGTAGGTGGAAAGGATTGGTATTTAGAACCAAGAGTAGTCTTAGAGGGGGGTATAGAGGTTCACCCTAAAAATCCTAATTTAGAGATTAGGAATGTTAATCGTTAGTTTTTACATCTTTGGTGTTTTCATAAAAGCAGAAGCCAAGACTCTAAGCACTTATACGGACTTCTTATGTCACTGTGAGTAGAGCGGTTGCGACAATCTATCGTTTTGTTGGCGTCAACAATACGCTACAGTTCAATTCCATTGTATTTAAGTATTTGGGCTATAACATTAGACATAATTATTGAAGCGGTGTCGTGGTCTTTGTGGGCATAAAAGAAAACAAAACTCCCCACCTCATCTGGTCGTTCATATCTCAATCTAAGTAAGTGTAATATGACCTCTAGTGCCTCGTGTGTTAGTATTTCTAGTTTATTAGTTTTGGTTAAACTTTTTTTAATATAAATGGTCGGTTTCCCCTCGTTGTCAGGGTCTCTCAAATCAAAGTAACCATAGTAATCATTACTCATTTTAATATCAAAAGTTAAGTTTAATATTTGTAGTTTTTTAGGTATTTTTAGTTTCATTAGAATGGTAAGTTTTTTGAACAAGTAATTTCTCCGATTTTGTCTCTAAAGTGTTGTTCGAGTTCTTTGAGTTCACCTGGTTTCCATTTTTTAGTCGTTCTGTTTTGTTTCATTAGACGGTCGATTTCTTTTTGACCGTATTTGTTTAGCATAAATTTATAATACTCCGCCCCAGCTCCTTGAAGATAAGTATTACAGTGCACACATTGTAAATGACAGCCGTGTTCGTCAAATAAATTAGCATTGTGTCTACCGGGTAAGAAATGACCAGCGTGAGAGCCTTTGTAAGGGATTATTTTACCGCAGGTGCAACATTTACCCCTTTCAGTTGTTCCAGTCGTTTCTAGACAATCTCGCATACGAATATAGTTGGAAAAAGTCCTCCAACACTTAGCCTTCAGTTTCTTTGTTTTTAGTTTCTTTGTGTTCATCTAAAGATAATTTAACATCATATATTTTAGAAACTTCAAAAACCTTACTTTCAGGATTAAGCATTTCCCATTCTCTGTATCGTTCTAACATATCTAATGCTTCTTCTTTTGTATCAAAAACTTTGGTGGAGATTGTATATTTCATATTGTGTTTAAGAGGCTTTGCTCTATAAAAATTGATAACATTTTTTTTATATTACTTGCGGTGCCCCAATTAGACTCGTTTAAAGGTGTTGATTTGTATCCGCTAGCATTGTATACCACTTTTACTTTAAAAAGAGTTTTTGGGTCGTTTGTAGGCACGATTTTTCGGTAGATTGCTCGTTTGCGGTATCTTATCAACCACTTAGTATCCTTACCTCTCTTAATCCATAATTTGACATACTTAACTTTCATAAGAATATTGTAACACTCAATAATATGAGAACATTCCAAACTGTAATCAGTATACTTACAAGTATAATAATCGTAAGTATGTAACGACCAAGTCTGTATTTGTCTAAATTAAGCAAGGCTAAGGTTACTAAAATCTGATAAAGGATAAAATACCCAATTCCATTCTCTAATAGAAATCTGTTAATCGGGTTCAATTCTAAGTCGGGGTTATACCCAAAGATATAAAGATTGGCTACCGTGCTTAAAACATCGCCCAGTCTAGAGAGTAAAAATAAGGTTCTCATTGTTTTTTAACCCAATTAACCCACCTTTCACTTCGGTTCAATTTAACACCTACTTCTTTAACACTCATAGTTTTAAGCATTTCTTTAGCCCTGATATAAGGTCGTGTTCCTACTGTATACAGCTTTCTAGCTCTGATAGTAGCGTTTCTATAATACTTAGCAAAGGTCTTTTTATCTTCGGGGTTTAGCCAAATATCTTTCTCTTTCCTAATTCCCTTGTTTCCTCTTGGTAGGTATTTTTTAGGTATTGTATTCATGAGACCTCCCTTATTGATACTAGCTTAATCTTTTCACCACAATCCATTATCGGAAAGTTTTTGTCACAGTGTTTTCTAATAAGGAGACTTCTATTACAATCGCAACTATTATTACCGTCTTCATAAATATGGTAGAGACTATATGACCCAACATCGTGCATTGTGTATGTCTTTCCATTAAACTTAAAGATAATTTCAAACTTTCTTTTATTAAACAGGTATTCTTTAGGTATTGTGTTCATATATCCAATGAATTTCTAATGTCACGAATTGCCTCTATTCTCTTTAGGCTTTTTGTAAGTGATTGTTTTATGTCTTCCAAGTAAACGGTGTCGACATAGTTTATGGGGTAATCGGTTATACCGTCAGAAATGACAGCAGAAAACATGGTAACTTTTCTACTAAACAGCCTTTCTAAGAATGGTCTTTTATCAATAATGTTTTTAACGAAGTACGCTCTTTTCACTTCTCCTCCTTTGGCTTGCTTGCCAACTTTTAATATAAGTTTCACCATTGTTTAGTTTAACGGTAATCTTTAATTCAGACCAATCATCTCCCTCTCTACCACATAATAAGGTAAATAATTCATCCCAACTTTTTTCTACTTTTTTAATTAGTTGCTTGTCCATTTGTCTCTTTAACAAATAACTTCCACAATTCAGTCCTAAACTCTTTTCCCTCTTTGCTTAGATACCCACAATCCTCCAGTGTTTCTAGTATTTCTTCTAAATCTAAAGGCGAGATGTGATTGTAGTCTTTGATGAAATCTAACGGTTTATAACCTAATTTATAACTTGTATTTTCAAATTGGTTGATGACTTTGTCAATATATTTATCTATTAAATCCGACATTTCTTGAACTGCCCACCCATATTGTCCTGCTCTCTCGAACCTAATCAATATTGCTTCTAGCTCTTCTACCGTTGGTTTTTCTATAGCTCTGCTTTTATGTTTCATTTATCCTCCTCTTTTTATTTTATTTAATGCTTCTATTAAGTTGGTGAGGTTCTTTTTGTCTATCCTTATAATGCGGGCAAGCCAACCACTATACCTTGTAATTGTTATGTCGCCATCAGGTTCTAATCTAACTTCATAATCACCCCATTTTACTGTTATTTCATCTGGTCTTTTCTTTACAGTTGTTTTAATTTTCATTTGTCCTCCAATTTAATGTTTAATGTAAATCGTTCGTTAAGAAAATCAAAAACTTTTTCTCGATATTCTTTGTCGTTGGCAAATCTTTTTAGTTGCCTTTGATATTTTGAGTTAGAATACTCCCCAAGTAGCTTCTTTCCATTGACAAGAAATGAAATGAATACTGCCTCGACTGAAAATGGTTGACAAGTTCTATCTAGTTTCATTTGTTCTCCTTTAGTAATTCAGAATTTTGATAAATGTTCCCAATAACCTTGGCGTTCTTTGAAATAAAAAACAAGTCGTGTTGCATGAACCTATTAAAAGCGACAAATTTACCGTTTGCAAATCTTACTTCATAAACATTTCTTTCCGTTGTAATATATTTAACAACATCCCCCTCGTATATCTCCTTTCCGTTTTTATCCTTCAAGCCAGTAAATTGCAAGAGAATAAATTCTAAGTCACTTCTAATTGGTTCTCCTTTTTCTTTAATAAAAAAACTTTCTCCGTCTACAAAATGTAAGTATGGTTTTTTAATTATTCTTTTATTTATAATATCCCAAACTCTAAATCTAACTTTTTTCATTTGTCCTCCTTTAGTAAATCATCTAATATTTTCTTTTTCCATTGTTTAATTTCTTCAACTACTGGCACGCTCTCTACTACTTGTTTGATGGCCTGGCGGAAAGCTATTACTATTTTAGTCGGATCTACATAGGGGTTGCAGTAATTTTGATTTAACATAATGTTGCTGTTTTCACAGAAAGAAATTGCTCGACATAATTCTTCTATAAATTCCTTCTCAATCCTTTTTAGGTTCATTTTTGTCCTCCTTAAGTAATTCAGGATTTTCATAAATATTACCGATAACTTCAAAATCCCAACATCGTTCCTTATAATCACTTGTATACGATAAACCATTATGAATAAAGTTGTTAATCTTAATATTATAACCTCTTACTCCATAAGCAAACTTAAACTCACCATCTTCAAAAGTAACGACACATCTATTTTTTGAAAACGATTTGCGTTTTTTCTTAGTCATCTTTTCGATTTCTTTTTTATGTTTCAAATCTTTCCACCAAGGTATTATTATGTGATAATGTTTATATTCAATAATATCTCCTTCATATATCTCCTTTCCATTTTTATCTTTTAGGTTGGTAGATTGCATCAAAACTAAGGTCTCTTTTCCTTCATAGGTCAACCCAAAATCTTTTTCTAATCCATAGGATATTATTGTGGGGATGGTGTCGGGGGTATTTCTAACCGTAACTCCCTTTATGTTTCCATTCTTATCAAAATGTAAATCGGTAACAGTTAACATCTTTTTGTGGAATGTTTGCCAAACTCTAAATCTAACTTTTTTCATTCTCCCCTCCTACAAGGTTGCTTCCACATTGGCAAATTACTAAATGATTGTGGATTATCTATATTACAGCCCTTTTCTGATAGTTTCTGTCTAACTCTTTGGTCTATATAATCCTTTTCAAGATATATAGGAATACTTGTTATCTTTTTGATAGACGAAACGATAATATAAAAGGCTATGGAAAATAGAATTAGGGGTAAGATTAGTTTTTTCATTTTTCTCCTTTTTTAATTTGTAATTTTTTGGTACAAATAAATATCATCAGCAATCCTTCCTTTACGTTCAAATTCCCAAACCTCTGCATGTGAGCTTGGGTCTAGCACTGGCTTAGGGTTTAGGATTCTGATTATCGGTATTGGTTGGGAGATATACATCCTTTTTAAAAAACCATTATATTCTAATATTGCTTTTAGTTTTTTTATGTTTTGTTTTTATTTAATTAGTAAAGACCGTCCGATATCGCTTCGGCTAGTTTCAATAAATTGTTAATTTCTTTAAGTGTCATCTGTTCTAACTCTTGCTTAGAAAATGTATGGTTAACCGACCACCTTGGGTTATACCAATTTTCACTACACCCCATACTGTTTCTTTGGTTAATGTCCCTAATGGTTGTAATTTCCTTGATTAAGTCTTTCTTTTTCATAGTTTATTTAATAAGTAATAATTAAACACTCACCCGTGCTACCAATCAAACTTGTACTTCGCCTGATTGGTAACCCTCGTATACTTGATGGAATTAGTCGCCTTGTATAGTTTCTTTGGGCTTCCATCGGGGCAACACTGAGTTGACAGAGCTGGTAATGAATCAGTTGCACTATACTCACGGGTTAATGTTCAATTTTTAATGTTCTCCCCTTTTGAGCATATTCCCAAAAAGGTTGCCTTTGGTGGGTCAACCTCCCAGAAGCCCACCATTGGCATTATAGTCCTGCTTTCTCTAGACTCACTTTCCAGTGTCTTAGGCCTCTAGGATAGCCCTCTCTTTCGAGAATAGAGTAAAAGCAGTTTACATTGTCTTTGTAGTTATATACATCACCTTTACAGTAAAGAGCAAAGGTTGAATCAATAAATTGGTAAAGTCCTTTAGCGGTAGAGTTGGGGTTCTTTGCTTTGGGATTAAGACTACTCTCAACCTTAGCCAATTCTATAAACTTGGTAATAGTGTAATCATCATATCCCAACGATTGACCTTTTCTTCTTATATAGCACATAGGTTCGTCACAAGGAGTTAAGGTAGGAGTTGGAATTGTAGTTGGGGTTACTGTCGGAGTTTTCTGTTCTTTAATTTGGTGTCGGTTAAACATTCCCATTGGAAAGAATGCTAGCATTATTGCAATTATAAAGGAGATTAAGTATTCAACGGTTTCGGAGGTTTCTTTTTTCATAATTTCATTATACTCTATCTTTACTAATCTGTCAAGTATACAAAAGGAGAGAGTCTCAACCGTTAGGCTTCCACCCTCTCCCCTTTCATACACTCAACTTATTTTTAACCCAATCAATAAACCCTTCCATTTTTTTAGCATACCAAGTATCAAATAGTTCGTCTGTTTTAGTTTGTTTCCAAAGAATAAATAAGACCGACCGCAGACGCTGGCTAGGAGTTTTAGTATCAGTCTTGCCTTCGATAGTTATTTCTTCTCTAACGCCTTTAGGAGTAAAGGTGGTCTCACATTCGATGTTTTGTAATTCCATAAATAAGACTTTTTGTTTTGGGTCTAATTCGGGAGTCGAGATAGTCAAACCTAGTGAACCATCTACTTTGGCTCTAATACCTGTAATGATAGTGTTTACCTTTACTGATTTCATTTGTCTTCCTTTTTGTCTTTAATTTTTTTCCACCAAGCATATAACCATTGTCTAGCTGTTCCAATTGGCTTGTAACAAAGTCTGTTGTTCTTCCAATAAACTTTCATAACAGGGTGATTTCTGTAAACCAACACCTTACCTTTTCCTTTAGCACTTCCAACCGGAACTGCTTTGGTATCAATAACAAAAGGAACGAATGACTGACCCCCGTTAAGAATTAGAAACACCACTTCATCTCTTCCTTTAACCAGCTTTTCTTTCCAATCAACAACAGTTTCAAAAGCCTTGTTAACACTCTCTCCAACAAAAGTAGTTAATCTATACTTCATTTTTTTTGACGACTTTTAACCTCATTTCTAACATAAACTTAAAATCAGCCCATCTTATATTTCCACCGTGATTAGGTCTATCATTACCCATAGCTATTATTTCCTTGTAGGCTTTTTCATATCCCCTTAACTCACATTTAGTCATTTTAGCCTCCCCAATAAATCCTTAAACATTTTAATTCCTTCGTCTAAACCTAGTTTTATTTTTTTGATAGCCTCTTCGTCTCGCTTTACTCTTTTGATTACTAAACTCTTTTCGAAATTAGGATTAAAAACCACATAATCACACCACTTTCTATTAGTAACATACATTTGCATTTGCATTTGCCACCTATGAGCCGAATCGATTTCATCGCTTAGTCTTTCTTTGATAAAATTGACATCGTTTTTACATTTAATCTCTACTAATCCGTCTTTGACTAATCCGTCTGGTGAGGCTCCGACATATTCGTTTAATTCACAAAACCCAACTTGTTCAACGATATTCCCAGTTTCTAATTCGTAAGCGTCTCGTGCCATAGCTTCTAGTTCGTGTCCTCGCTCCATATCTTCATTAGTATATTCTGGGGCTTTATTAGCCAGCTTCTCTGCAAGTTTTTTATAGACTAGGGTTTCTAATCCTTTTCCTGCGGTTGCGATAGCCTGAGCGGTGCTAGCGGAAAATACGCCAAGCCTTTTTTGTATCCACTCTTCCGAGCCTTGTTCGAAAGTATAGATTTTCATTTCAATTCCTCCTTTCTTTGATTGTAGATATTTAACAAGGATTTTTGATATTTATGCTTAGTTTCGGTTTGGATTTTCTTAGCTAAAGTATTTAAGGTCAATAAATCCGAAACTGCATTTAACTGCTTGACGTATTTCTCGGGCAAGTCTACAGTCTGCGGGACTGGTTTAGCCACCTCTTCTACTGCACACATTCCGATATTCAAATACCACCTTAAGGCTCTAGCGATAGCTCTTGTTTCAGCCATTCTGTATTTATGGGGGGCTATCATTTTATTAACATTTATGTTTTCGGCGTCTCCGTGTCCGGTGAATGTTCCTTTTTTACCTTTCACAATAGCTTTAAAAATAGGTCGTTCTGGGGTGCTAGACTTTAATTCATAAGTTTTGATAGAAGTTCCACCATTATTATGAAAGGCGTCTAATAATCCTTCAAATAAAACAAACTGTTTACCTTGTATACTTATGATGAATTTTTTATTCATAGTCTTTTTTAATTAGTAAAATCTTTTTTAATTAATAATTTCAATCTCTCTAGAGCCTCGTCGCTTTTACCTGTTAAATAGGCTCGCTCTAAGGCTTTTTCTGTGGCGTCTTGCCTTATATCGGGGTCTAAAATGCCGGATAGTGTTTTGGCTATCTTTTTGTAATTCATTGGTCGTTTACTAAACTGTCATAAGCGTGGGACTGTTCTAATATAGCTTCTTCTCTTAACTCTTCGTATAACTCTTGGTTGTATCTCTTTCTTTCCTTTTTGGATTTGGGGTCTTTGTATTTTTGGAGGTTTTTCATTTTTAAACTTTTTCCATATAGTAAACGGCAAGCGCCATCATTGTTATTGCGAAGAGCTCCCCAAAACCAAAGTCTCCTACACTAAGTAGATTGAGCATACCAGTAACCAAGATAATAAAGTATACTTCGTATATCCTTTTTATCCATTCAAGTTTCTTTTTCATTTTAACCATATTGGTTTTAGTTTAATTTTTAATTGCGTGTCCACCTGCATTTTCTGCTTTTCAACTTTTCATTTATAGTTGTTGTTGCCTCAACTGATTTGATTATAGACTATCTTTACTAATCTGTCAAGTAGTTGATTTAGTATTAAGCCAGTGGTGAATGGTTTGTCTGGTGATTTTAAACTTTCTTGCTATCTTGGCAATCGGAACACCCAATTCAATTAAACTCTTTATCTCGGCAAACTTCTTATACGAAAACTTTGTCTTCATAAGCTATTATAACATATCTGTAAAGAAGTAAAGTTGATATAGTTTTTACTAATTTACTTTCTAAGTTGGATAGTATATTGTTAGTTTAGTTACTAATTAGGAGGAGCAGAAGTTATGTCTACAACCCAAGAAGAAAAACCTTTTTCCGTATATAGGTGCGAGGTCTGTAAAGGTCGTGGAACAGTCAATTGGGGTAAGGAGGAGTGCAAGGCTTGCGGTGGCAAGGGATACATAGTGCTAGACAATATGACTGGTCTACCCGTTAAAGGAGGAGCTAATGGGGTGGAAACAACCAATACCAACTGACCTAGAAAAAGACTTTGGAGACGACAAGATTGCTTATATGTTGTTTCTACTATTACTGGTAAGGGCTAGAAATGAGGACACGGTTATAAAGTGGGGAGGAAAATTCATCAAACTTAAGAGAGGTCAATCGTTGTTTGGGAGGAACTCTTTTTGTAGATATTTTGGACTTTCACCGTCAGGAATTGAAAAAGTTTTAAAAAGGCTCGAAAAAGTAACAGGCAAAGTAACAAGCGAGAGAACCACAAGTTTTACAATAGTTACCATTAAAAACTACGATGAGATAACCTCAATGTCACAAGCAAAGTCACAAGCGAGTAACAAGCGAGTAACAAGCGAGTACCAAGCGAGTAACACTAACAAGAATGTATTAGAGAGTGTTAAGAGTGTTAAGAGTGTTAAAGATAATACATACATAAGTTCTTCAACTCATAAAAAATACACCCTAGAGGAGTTAGCTAAAATTTATGTTGATTTGTTTAACAAGGTAATGAAAACAAAATACAAATCCATAAAGGCAATACTAAAAGGACTAGAATACTGGTTACAAACATACGAAATACCAGACATAGAGATAGCAATTAGAAACATACCGTCAAATAAGTTTTGGAAAGACAAAATGACCCCAACTATATTATTCAGGAGAAAAAATCCACAAGGGGAAGATGTGGATTACATAGGAAACCTATTGAACCATTAAAAATTAAATAAACTATGCAATCAATAAAACAGATACTAGACAACAAAAAACTCCTACAGGAGAAATACAAAAATGAAGTGGGGATGAAACTAACCCCCGATAACACTCCAGAGTGGATTAAATTAAAGGCTAAAGTCAACGGTCTTGGGACAGATGTTTCAATGTGGGCGAGAAAAAGACCTGTGAACAAGAGAGAGATAAAGAATGGGTCATTAAAAGGGGCTATGGTGTATGAAATAATTGTAGAAAAAGGAAAGTTTGGACACAAAGATTATATGATTAAGTCTGTTGTTTATGAGAGAAGTGGTATCTTAAAGGCTTACTATGTCGGGTTTTTGTCAAACAAGAATATGTGTTATTACAGACACATCATCGACAATATGAGCCAACTAAATGATAAAAAAAGTTTTATTTAGTATCCTAATTTTCTCGCTGGCGAGAACTGTGCTATAATCAAGTATGAGAGGAGCCAACGGCGGGAGACCGTCCAAATATAAAGAAGAATACTGTGAAGAAGTAGGGAGATATTTAGATGAGTGTGGATTTGGCAGATTGCCAATGGTTGAAGACTTTGCCATAAGATTGGGAGTATCTAAACACTCAATTTATAGATGGGTGAAAAAACACGAGAAGTTTCGCGACTCTTTGAAAGCCATCAAGATAAATCAGAAGAGACAACTCATAAACGACGGCATATATGGAGGCAAAGAAGTCAACTCAACAATAGTCAAACTATTACTCCAAAACAATCACGGAATGAAAGAGAAGACCGATGTTACTACTGGAGGCAAACCAGTTGCTATACTAGGAGGAAATGCGTTATCAAGCCACAACAGCCACAAAGAAACTATTAAAGCTGAAAAAGAGGATTAGGGGTGTATCGGGTGGAACTAGTGCCTCTAAGACTATCAGTATACTTCTTATCCTTATAGATTACGCCCAGAGTGTCCAGAATGAATTAATCAGTGTTGTATCAGAAACATACCCACACTTAAAACGAGGAGCGATTAGAGACTTCCTAAACATAATGGAGGGTCATAAATACTTCAAACCAAAAAGGTGGAATAAAACCGACTCAACTTATACATTTGAAACTGGAAGCAAAATAGAGTTTTTTAGTGCCGACCAATCAGGTAAAGTAAGAGGTCCAAGACGAGATGTTTTATTTATAAACGAAGCAAATAACATTTCATACGAAGTCTACACGCAGTTAGAAATACGAACACGGAAAATAATATGGATGGACTGGAATCCAACGATGGAGTTTTGGTTCTATACTGAAGTCAAAGACAAAGAGGATACAGACTTTATAATTTTAACCTACAAAGACAATGAAGGATTGGATGAGTCAATTATAAAATCAATCGAAAGCCGAAAAGAGAACAAGAATTGGTGGAGGGTATTTGGATTAGGGCTTTTAGGAGAATTAGAAGAAAAGGTTTATAAAGACTGGAAACTAATAGACGACATTCCCCACGAAGCTAGACTAGAGAGATATGGACTAGATTTTGGCTATAGTAACGACCCCACAGTTATTATTGCGGTTTATTATTATAACGGCGGATATATACTAGACGAAATAACCTACCAAAAGGGATTAAGTAATAAATCTATCGCCGACATATTTAATAACCGACCAAAGGCTTTAGTTATAGCGGATAGTGCCGAACCTAAAAGCATAGACGAAATAAGAACATACGGAGTAAACATATTAGGAGCTTCTAAAGGTCAAGGTAGTGTTTATCAAGGCATTCAGTATGTCCAAGACCAAAGGATAAGCATAACCAAACGAAGTGTTAAATCTATCAAGGCTTATAGGAATTATATGTTCAAGACTGATAAAGACGGAAGAATACTAAACGACCCAGATGACACGATTCACGAATGGTCAAACTCAATGGATGCCGTTAGGTATGCCCTCACTGACCTCAAACCTAATGTAGACACTGAATTACCACCGGAAGAAAATTTAGATGGATTATATATATGAAATATGGAGTAAAATTAAATCCAAAGAATTTACAAGCACACTTGGATATAGAGTCCGACATCCAAAGGATTAAAAATGGAACAATAAATTTTGTATTGAAAGTAAACAGAGGAAATTTGGTAGACTATGTTATCTATGAAAGCGTCCGAGATACCGAATTTACCGCTTCACTTGCTAATAGAAAAACAAGCGTCTGATATTCAATTTGGACAGATAACTTATACTTGTCAAATTAAAAACGGTCTGGTGATTATGAAAACACTAGATGTTGTTACTGCCAAGAGAAAGAGATACAAAATTGAAAATTAACAAAATTGAAAATTAACAAAATTGACAACAACCAGTCTTAGTGTTATATTAAATTATTAGCAATGGCACAATGCGTGCGCACAGCTCCCTGATGGGGGCTTTTTTTATGAGCCTAATATTACAAAGAAAACAAGCGTCATACGAATACCTTAAACAAAAGAGGGATGACTGGGATGAATATGAAAAACTATTTCATAATTCCTTATCAAACCACAACGATGCCAGGTCGCACGTCTTTGACCCTAAACTTTCGACTTTGATGATTGAAAGGGCATATCGTGTTATGGCTCAAAACCCTACAGGAAAGGTTAGAGCTATAAGCAGAAACGATGAGGGAACATCCAGGTTAATGAATTTAGTCCTAGACAAATATATTCTTAAAAACGCTAATTCTCAATTCAACTTCTTAACTAAGTTACGAATGGTTGATATTTATTCTAGTTTATATGGCAGTTACTATGGTTTAGTGGATTGGACAGTAAAAAAGAATGGCTATGCTGGTCCTGATTTATGGTTACTTAATATACGAGATGTCTTCCCTCAAGTAGGGGCGGTATCAATTGAAGACAGTGATTATATTATCGTTAGAAGTTGGCAACCAATCTCATTCTTTGAGAAAAAGTTAAAAGACAAAGAGTTTAAGAATATCAAGAAGATTGTAGACATATTAAAGAAAAAATCTAACCCCCAAAAATCAGCTGGAGAGAAGACTAAAAGAACCAACGACAAATATCCCCAAGCAGAGGGAACCAAATCAGATGGTTATTACGAAGTCTTAACAATGTATGAAAAAGACAAATGGACAGATTATTGTGTTGACGCCGATTTAAACTTTAGGGAAATAAAGAATCCCCACGATAACGGAGAATTGCCAGTAGTTCAAAAATATTCTATTCCTTTAATGGACGACTTTATGGGTATGGGCGATGCCGAAAGAGGTGGAACGATGCAACACGTGGTTAATTCTGTTTGGAACTTATATCTAGACGGAGTTAAAACAAGCATTTATCCTCCAGTTCTAATCAACAAAGACAACATAGCCTCTATGAGTTCAATTAAAATGAAAGCAGGGGCAAAATGGTTGGTTAGAAATCAAATAAACAATGCAGTCCAACCAGTCAATCTAAGTCCTTTAGGTATATCCACCTTCAATAATACATTCCAAATAGCCAATGCCTCATTACTTAATATGTTTGGAACTACAGATACTGCGGTTACCAAACAGACCGAAGCAGGGTTTGGTAAAACTCCAGAAGCCTTGAAAATGCAGGGTGCAAGAGAAAATACAAGAGATAATGCTGATAGGTATTATATGGAGCAATTTATTAATAAGGTTGTGAATAAAATGGTCAATTTAATGTCTAAAAAGAACTCGGGCGGAGTGGCAATTAGGATGTTTAAAGATGAAATAGAAGAATTAGCCTCACAGTATGAAGATATCCAAGATATATATGACGAAAAGACAGGCAAGTTAACTATCTCAAAAGGAAAGATAGGCAATATTTTATATGATTATGAAATTGTAAGTGGTTCGACTTATTTAGTTGACCAAAAATCCCAGCAAGAAAATGTAAACGGATTATTAAGTATGATACTTCAAGACCCCGAAATGAAACAGCAAGTTATACAAACAGGTTATGCCCAATTAGGGAATATTAAAGTATCTGTAGGAGAATTGCTTAAAAGGTCAATAGTTAACTCAGGTCTACAAGACTGGGATAAGATAATTGAAGAAGAAAAACCAGAAGATATGACTAATAGGATTTTAGATGAGGGAACTCAACAATTTATTCAAGCGGTGCAACAAATGCAAAGTCAAGGTGTGCCAACAGGAGGTCAAAATGTCTGAAGCTATAAAACCAAAGTTTTTTAACATACCAGCACTAACTAAAACAAAAAAGTCTGAAGGACCAACCGATGAGGAAACCTCGTTATATACAATGTCCAAATCACACGGTTGGCAGTATTTAGTTAAAATAATAGAAAAAATGATATCCGACCTAGATAAAATCAACGACACAGCCATTACTAGCGGGGCTACATTTGAAGAAATAGGACGAAACACCATAGTTATCAGTTTAGTCAAAGACATTGTTAGAAAGCTCTTAAACAAAGTCAACGACGCAAAGGAAGCGTGTGAAAGCGGAGGAGGTAAATGAAACCTATGAGGAAGTTTTTAAATTCGTTCCCAAAGGTCGCCATAACTGGAGGCAACAAGGTTTTTACCTCGTTTGTAAAAGTTGCGACCTCCAGCACGCAATATTTATCGGACCTGATAAGGTTATGGTTGGTGAAACTAAGGAGGGTAAGCCAATCTTAAAGAAGAGGGTTTAATTGTGTGCATTATGTGCCTACAATCAAGCTCTTTGCTTGGGTAATCTCATATCACCTTACGGGTATGGTTAAAAGTTATTAAAACTATGGACGAAAGTCAAAAGATGGCGTTAAACGAAAACGAGGAAGCAAACGCTGATACCACGCCAGTATCTGAAGCTACTGAGGAAGTCAAGGAAACCGAATCGACGGAGGAGGTTAAACCTGAAGCTGAAACAGGTGAGAAGTCTAAAAAGGGCTTTTCTAATCGAGTTAGAGAATTGAATGCTCGTGCGAAGCAGGCTGAAGAAAAGGCACGCCAAGCTGAGGAGCAAATCAAATCGCTATCTGAAAGGGTTGAGGAACTAACAGGCGGTTCGCCTGATGTGCCACAATACACACCTCCAATCCAACCGGGGGCAGAAATAACCCCAGAGCAATATGGTAACGATGTTGCCAGAAGAGCTGATGCGATTGTTAATTTGCGACTTAAACAGCAAAGTGCGTCTTTGAAAATACAGTCTGACACTCAAGCGGTTGTTCAGAAATATCCCGAACTCGACCCTGATAATGACCTTTTTGATAAAGACTTATCTCAATCGGTTACTGAAGCAGTAGAGGCAAAGGTTCGAGCCAACCCCTACTCCGCAGATGTCAAAGGCTTTGTTGATAAACTGATGAAACCTTATAAAAGGTCGGTAGCCAAAGAAGTTGGAAAGGTAGGCGAGGAATTAGCCAAACAGGCTTCGCAAACCGCTGTAAAACCAACCTCAGTTAGAAAGCCAACGAAATCAGCAGAGGAAAAGTCTATACAAGAACTAGAAAGGGAACTGGGGATTGTTCAGACTTAACCTTAACTTGGCGTAAAATTAAATAGGAGTAAAAAATATGGCAGTAGTCGGTAGCGGAATATCCGGTGCAACCAATGTCAATACTACTTCATCGTTATCTGCAGAGATAATGACCTACTACGAAAAAGTTTTCTTAGCTAGGGCGGAGTATGACTTGATATTGAAAGAGGGTTCTCAAAAAAGAACTCACCCTGTTAATTCAGGACACACCGTAAACTTTACGCGTTACGAACCACTAAGTATTATTACTACCCCATTGGGAGAGGCTTCTAACCCTGTAACCTGTGCCGTCACAGCTTGCACCGTTTCGATGACTCTTTCAGCCTATGGTTTAACCGTAAACTCTGGAAAGATGGAGACTTTGGTTTCTATTGATTCAGGTGCTAAGGAGAAAGTCGAATTAGTCGGTCAAAATATGGGCGAAACTCTTAACCGTTTGGTTAGGAATGAGCTTGAAAATGGGACAGCCTATTACCCAAATGGACACGATGTAGCCAGCATCGCCGCAGGCGATGTTTTGGATGCTTGTAATATCCGTTTGATGGTGAGACAGCTTGAACTAAATAAGGCTCGTGCTTATAAAGACGGGACTTTTATGGGGAAGACAGACCCTTATAGCAAACACAGATTGCTGGGAGATACAACTTGGATTAATTCCAAAGTCTATTCTGATGTAAAGAAACTTTACAAAGGAGAGATGGGTGAGTTATACCAGGTTCGATGGCTTTTGAATAAAGACTTATCGTCTGGAACAGAAGCGGCATCAACAGCATCTTCGGGTGTTACAAGGTTCTATACTTATGTTCACGGCTCTGACGCATTTGGAACTTACGACTTAGCACAAGACGTTCCGAAACTTTATATTCTTCCTAACGTGGTGGATTCAAACTCACCTGTTGGTAGAATCACTAAAATTTCGTGGGCGGGTTCTTATGCAACTAAATTACTTAACAGTAATTGGGCATTAAGTTGTCGTTTCACTAGCGTTTAGTCGAGATAGGGGATACAGACGCCCTTAACTGTATCCCCGCATTTGTTAAAATAAAATTTTTGTTAAAATAAAATTAATAAAATTATGGATAAAACAAGACAAGCAGATTTACAACAACTCCGCAGGGAGTATAAAAACACTCGCGACCCAGTTATGAAAAAAGTAATTGAGGAAACTGGCAGAAAGATAAGAAACGAAGACAGTTGGACTAAAAGTGCTAGAGAGGCTTTACTAAGAGAAACAAGAAAAGGTAGGACTCAAAATACCAAAGACATTAGAGAAGATATGTTGAGGAGAAGAAATGCCATTTAGAACCCCAACAGAACCAACTGTAGATATAAAGACCGAAGCAAAAGATAAGACTACCGTTAGCACAGATAAGACAATTGTTCCTTATAAGGATTACGAATCTGAAAATGGCAGACCTTTTGTAGCCGAATATTATAAACTAGGTGATACCTGGAATGACCCAAATGGAGGTTTTTCAAAAGAAATATCACTTATACAAGAATTTTTTAACGATAGAATTGAAAAAGGAGAACTACCAAATAATGTCGAAGCCATAAAAGAAGCATTAAAAAAAATGGAAAAGATAACCAACATAGACAAAAACGAAAGACCAATAGTTAAAATTGAGGTCGTTTCAGAATATGTTAAATTCTTGAGAAATTGCGATAAAATAAAGTTTAATTTAGCAAGATATGGTAAGTAAAGATATAAAAACAGCAAAATCGGTTCAAGAGGTGTGGAATTTAGGTTTTGACACAGAATTTAATTTACCAGTAGTAGAGATGGTTGGGTATGACGGTAACGATATGCAAAGACTCACCTCAGATGCAGTGGCAACTAAAATTACAGTTTCGGGTGATGATACTTATATTGGAATCGCCCCACCTGGAACAGCACAGGCTACAGCTAAATGGCAATGTAAGAAGATTAGCGTAAGTGGAAGCGACACTACAATTACTTGGGCTGATGGTGATTCTGAGTTTGATAATGTGGCTACCGACCTTACAAGTTTATCTTATTCGTAATGGGAATCGTAATCGACAATATTGTAAAGGGAAATGTTTTAATGCACTCACACAATATGGATGTGAGTGATATTTCAATTAAAAAGTTAGGTTCACCAACCTATACGACTTTAGAAGAATGGATAAATACGACTCAATCGGTAGGAAAGATAAGCGGGGGGGGTTTGACAGATAATGGAGATGGAACAGTTGCAGTTTCTAATGGAACGGGTTTGATTAGGGCTACTAATGATGACACTGCTCAAATCCTTTCTATTGATTGGTCAAATGATTCAAGTGTTTCTCTTGTGGATAACAGTGTTAACTATATTTATGTTAGATACAATTCTGGGAGTCCAGATGTCATATCTTCTACCACACTTCCCTCTGATAAGAATACCGATATCTTATTAGGATTAGCCTACAGAAACGGGACGGATATCCACATAATTACAGCTGGTCAGCTTATAGCTAACTATCCAGCTAAAACTCTATGGAAGGATATTGAGATAAATGGTAAGTTTCAAAGAGTAAACGGTCTTATACTCGGAGAGAAATCTGACAGAAAAATCTCTATTACTTCGGGCTATATTTATGCAGGTTTAACTAAATTATCCATTCCAGCTTTTGATAGTTCGGTTTCAGATACTTTTACTTCAATCTATAGAGATGGTTCGGGAGATTATACCTATGTTACAGGGCAAACACAAATTGACAACACTCATTGGGACGATGGTTCGGGGACATTAGCAACCTTATCTAATCCGTTGGGTTGGAGGTCTTATTACGGTGTTCATTGGGTCTACCAAGATGCTGGCGGACACGTATTCGTTTTATACGGTAGGGGTGATTATTTATTAAGTGATGCTGAGAATACACAACCGCCATCTGATATTCCAGATTTACTTTCAAATATTGGTGGTTTGATAGGAAGAATTATTATCGAAAAAGATGCTACTAGTCTTACAGAAATAAAGTCAGCTTTTAATGTTGTGTTTATTCCATCAGTAGCTTCAGAACACAATGTATTAGCTGGACTACAAGGTGGAACAACCGACGAGTATTATCATTTAACAGAAGATGAACACACAGAAGCTACCAGAGATGCTACAAATACTCAAAACGGCTTAATGCCAACAGGGAAACTAGATAACTGGGATGATGCTTATACACACACCACTTCAAATGGTACAGACCATACTTATATAAACCAAGATGTACAGACTACTGCAAGTCCGACTTTTGCAAATGTCTATGTTCCCGATGGGGGATTTATGGGAGTTAGTGGAGAAGACGGTTGGACATTTGACAGCACGAATGGAGATATATCGACTATGAGTAACGTCGGCATCGGTGTATCTCCTACTTACTTACTAGATTTATATCGTTCTTCTAACGGTCCAACAAGAATTAGAATTTCAAACCCAAATACAGGAAATAATGCCTGGAGTGATTTTTACATTCGTGCAGATGATGGAGCTGGTGGATTACAAGGATATGCAATTCAAATGTTTGGAAAAGGATTCACATCGACTTGGGATAGCATTCCGATGGGAGGCTATGCAAGATTTCGTTCAGAGACCAGCGTCTCAGGATTGGTATTTACAACTGGCGGTAATAGTCCACTTATATTTGGAACGCAAGATAACGAACGTTTACGTATTCTAGGAAACGGCAACGTTGGTATCGGGACAGCGGGTCCCGCATCCCAGCTTGAAGTAAACGGGGGTTGTAATATCGGAGGGGCAAACGCCGTGTCAGATAATAATTTGTATGTTACCAATAACTGTTCTGCTGCTTCATTTACAGATAGAACGCCATACTATGAAGGGGATGCATTAGCAGAAATTAAAGCTATAAAAAGCAAAGATGGGAAGAAAGAAATAGACCATAGCTCATTGCCAGTGTTCGCACAAAAAGAACTACGACAAGGTGTAACAGAATTAGTAGAGATAGAACAAGAAGTTAAAGACGAGAAAGGTGAGACTATTCTCGATGAAAACAAAAAGCCAGTCACAGAAACAGTAACTGTAGAACGACAAAAATATGATGAGAATAATGAACCTATTATGGAAACTGTAGTAGAAAGAGATATCGGTGCAATGGTATCTATACTTACAGTAGCTGTTCAACAAATATCTGATAAACTTGATAAACTAGAATTACTAATTTAGGAAAATATGAAAACACATATTTAGAAATATGAAAGCACATATTTAGGAAAATATGAATATTACAAAAGAACAAGTTAACGTTATTATCAATTATCTAGCTAGGCGACCTTATATGGAAGTTTATAAATTAATAGATATGTTGAGTAATTTACAAAAAGAAGTTAAGAAAAAATAATGTGATATAATTGCTTATTAGCATTTTAGAAACTTAGGTGATAGAAAATTACATTACAGGAAGCAATGGTTTTGTAGGTAGCCACTTATGTAGGCGAATAGACTGCACCCCAATAAGACACCAAGATATTCAGACGGTTAAACTAGACAAATTCAAGAGATTTTTTTTCCTTTCCACTTATGGGAATATGCACCACCATAATAATGACGAATTAATCGTCAGGGCTAATGTTTTTGACCCACTAAGTATTATAACTAGGTCATCAGACTTCGAGTCGTTTGTTTTTTTTAGCACTTCATCGGTTAAATTACCCACTCAAACAATGTATTCAAGAACTAAAAGGGCGACAGAAGAAGTTTTACTAGCTTTTAGAGAGAAACACAAACTACCTATTTGTATAATCAGACCAATGTCAATTACAGGGGTAGGAGAACAAAAAGAACACTTAATCCCAACTTTAATTAGGGCGAGTTATAGTGGAGAAACCGTAAACTTTGTTCCCGAACCACGACACGATTTTATAGATGTAGAAGACTTAGTTAATGGGATTTTAAACCTATCAAACCATAAAGTCGGAGGAGTTTTTGAATTAGGCACTGGAACATCTTATTCAAACCAAGAAGTCCTAGAAATGGTTGAGGATATAACTGGAAACAAAATAAAAACCAACATAGTTAATTCTTTAAGACCATACGACACAAAAAAATGGGTATCGGATAATTTTAGGTCAAGGAGTTGGGGTTGGTTACCTCAAAAGACATTAGAAGTTTCAATAAAGGAGATGGTAGATGAATACCTTAGAGAAAAGAATAATTGATTTAAGTTACAAACACGGACTAACACACATTAGCAGTTGTCTAACGACACTTCCCGCCTTAGAAGACATATATAGAGTTAAAGAACCAAACGATGAGGTGGTGTTAGGTAACAGCCATTCTGCATTAGCTTTGTATGTATTACTAGAGGAGAAAGGAATCAACGCTGAAGATTTAATTAAAAGAATGGGGACACACGCTGAAAGAAGTTTAAAAGACGGTATTTATGTAAGTGGTGGAAGTTTAGGTCAAGCCGAAACAGTCGCAGTAGGAATGGCTTTAGCAGACAGAAGTAGAACAGTTTATTTAGTTACTTCAGACGGTGCTTGTGCTGAGGGTTCGGTCTGGGAAGCCTTAAGAATAGCAGGAGATTTCAGACTAGAGAACCTAAGGGTTTCGGTTATTGCTAATGGTTATTCGGCTTATGGAAGGATTGATTTAGACGATTTGGAACGAAGATTGAAAACTTTTTACCCAGTCTTATTTTATAGAGTTAATTTATTTGATTACCCCGATTTCCTACAAGGCATAGATGGTCATTATGTTAAGTTAGATGAAGAAAAATATAAGGAGATAAAATGAAAAGACACGAATCACAGAGAGGGTATTTTGCCTACGAATTACATCAACAGATGAAACAAAATAAAGATATATATCTTGTTACGGCAGATTTAGGTTACAAACTTTTTGACGCTATCAGAGATGATTACCCCGATAGGTTTTTTAACTTGGGTGCTTCAGAACAAGCGATGGTAGGAATAGCGGTGGGAATGACATATAGGGGTAAAATACCGATTGTTTACTCAATTACAAACTTTGTTTTATTTCGACCATTTGAATGGATAAGAAATTACATTGACCACGAAAAAGCACCAGTAATTTTAGTTGGAGCTGGTAGGGATATGGATTACAAAGAAGACGGTTGGACACACCAAAGTCCAGATGCCAAAAAAGCATTAGCTTGTTTTCCGAATGTAAGACAATACTGGCCTCAAACCAAACAAGACGGAGCGGAAGCCTTAAAACAAGCCATTGAAAGTAAACAACCTTCGTTTATTAGTTTAATTAGAAAATGACAAAATTAGGAGCAATTTATTATCCAGTTACCGACAAAGAGGGAAAAAAAGTCCCTTTTGACAATTTATACATTCCTTATATTTATAGGGAGATTTATTTTGAAGGAGTTTACACTGATATCCTAAATAGCAAAAAGGATATGGTAATGCTAGATATTGGTGCAAATATAGGTATAATTACCGACCATTTTCGCTCGCATTGTAAAAAGATTTACGCCATAGAACCTTCCACTATTCACTTCACCGCCTTAAAAAAGAACAAAGAGTTTAATCATTGGGATAATGTCGAGATATTTAATACGGCTATGGCTGATAAAAATGGCGAAATGATGTTAAACCTCAATGATAATAACCAAACTTGCCATTCATTGGTATTAAAGTCCGACAAGGGTGAAATGGTTAAGACTATCCGCTTTGATACCTTTATGGAAGAAAACAACATAGATACGGTAGATTTCTGTAAGTCAGATGTAGAGGGCGCAGAGGATATGATTTATAGGAGTGAGGGGTTTAGAAAAGTTGCACCAAGAATAAAATCAATTATGATGGAAATGCACTTCCCTAATTGGATGGAATTGGTTGAGTATATGAGTAGTTTGGGTTTTACCCCTAAAAGATACGCCTCAAGTGCCATAATTATACTTTTTACCAGAAATGACTAACCTTAAAACCTGCTTTTTTACTATCGTTTCAGATGATTATTACTATAAGGTCGGAACACATATCTTAATCAACTCATTTAAGAAGTTTCACCCCGATATTGATTTGGTAGTATTCCGCCAAGATATGATAGACAAAGTATTCGCCTTAAAGGGGATTAATTTTTATCAGGCTAAACCAACCTTTGCTAAATTGTTACTTAAAGACTATGACAGGATAATAAATATAGACGCCGATACGATAATTACAGGCAGATTAAGTGAGGTTTTAGACACAGATTGGGAAGTAGGTGGGGTGTGGAACTTTAATCTTTATGAGAATGCTAGTTTAGATAATATAAGCGAGTTAGATTATGTCCAAGCTGGTATGGTGGGGTCTACAAACCCAGAGTTTTGGGATATATGGGAAAAAGCCAACAAGAATGCAATGAAATATCTAAGACAAGAAAACGACATTCTTAACTTAATTTGGTATCAGAACTCAAAGGTTAAAAAAATGAAGCGGTTAATATGGGATAGAAAGAAGAATTACTTGGGTTGTAAATCATTAGGCGGAGAACAAGACTTTTATATTAAAGATGGGAAATTGATGTATAACAATCAAGTAGTTAAAGCCTACCATTGGGCTAGGGGTAAAGACTTCCCCAAAATGGATTTTGATAGAACAGATATCAAATTCAAACCCGAAGTTATTAGATATTTAAAAGACATAGCTTATAAAGGAGTAACCATAAAAATATGAAACCATATTCTTTAATGTCACCAGATTTAGTTGGTCAGAATGTAGTATCAGGAGGAGTGAGAGTTATGTGGGGATTATACGGTTGGTTACTATCTAAAGGACAAATAGCCTATATGAATAGGAGAGTCCAAGCCGACACGATAGCCATTTATCCAGAAATAGTAAACGGTAATCCATTTAATGCTAAAACAGTCGTTAGATATATATTAGCCCCACTAGGAGAGATGTCGTCAAACGGAATACCAGGACCAACCTCATACCCCTCTACAGATAAGATATATAGCTTTTCCAGAATTGTGCATAAAACAGACGAAAAACACACAATGTTCTTACCTATATTAAACTTACACATATTTAAAGACCAACACAAAAAAAGGACTAAAAAAGCAGTATTATTTGGAAAGGGAAAGGATTTAGGACTACACCCAAAAGACTGTATTATTATTAACAGAGCTTTTGCCCAAGACCAACAGAAACTAGCAGATTTTTTAAACGAGTGTGAGGTTCTATATTCCTATGACCATAGGTCGGCTATGTTTGAAGTCGCTAGATTGTGTGGGTGTAGAGTGGTGGTTTTAAGCGACAAGCTAAAAGATTTTAGTCTTTATGAACCAGGTATAAATGGATTAGGTTGGAAAAAGGATAAAAAGTTAGACACGGCTAGATTTAGAAAGCATTACGAACATTTAGTTAGTATTTTTGAGCGAAAGCTAGAGAGGTTTATCAATGAAACACAAAATTAGAATCTTCGCATTTCCAAGTCACGGCACAGAGTATAGGGTATCAGGAGTGGATTTTGCCAGGATAATACAACCGATGGAACATTTATCTAAACACCCCGATTTTGATATCCACATATTTAATCCCAAAGAAAAGATGAATTGGCTAGAAGTAGCAGAAAAATACGACATTATTTATTTTAATTACCTAAACGATGCTTGGGGTTTCGCCCATATGAAAATTTATGCTAAACACCATAAGACTAAATTAGTGTTAGATGTAGACGACGCATTATGGAGTGTTTTACCAGACAATCAGGCTCATAAAGTTTATAAGCGTGGCAGTGAGGGAATAAAGAATTTCACTACTATATGCAACGAGGTGGATTATATGACAACTACCTCAAGATACTTAAAGAATATAATCAGACACGAAACTAATCAAAAAGAAATAAAAGTTTTCCCAAATTACATAGATTTAGATTTATACTCCCATAGAAGTAAGTTTAAAGATACACACGAGATTGTATTACTTCATTTTGGCTCAACTACCCATTTTATCGACCTAGAAGAAAATGAATTTGTTTTAGGGATAGATAAAGTGATGAAAGAATACCCTAATGTGAAACTCATAACCGTGGGGGCGATGATGCCTAAACTAAAAAAAATGTGGGGAATGAGATATGAAAATGCCTTTGGAGATGTCGATGTTTATAGGTGGATTAAAGAGAAGTTTCCTTATTTTATGGACAATTCTGATATTATGGTTGTTCCATTAAAGGAAAGCACCTACACTAAAGCTAAAAGTTCAATTAAATTCTTAGAAATGTCATCTGCTAAAAAACCAGGTGTATATCAAGACATAAGACAATACCGAGAGGCGGTTAAAAATACAGGGTTTCTCGCTAAAACATCGGAAGATTGGTATCAATCTATTAAAAAGTTAATAGACGATAAGGAGTTAAGAAAACAAATGGGTGAAAATGCCTTTAACGAGGTAAAAAAGAATTGGCAATGTAAAGACCATATTGAGGATTATGCAAAATGGTTTTCAATGGTTGACAAATCCTAACACTTGTGGTTAGAATAAGTCAGCAATATGTTGGACATTCCAACAACACAGCTCCCTTATGGGGGCTTTTTATTTTTTTAATAGACTATGAAAAAAAAGAAGTTTCAAGAAAAGAAAGCAGACAAGCTCAGAGAGCTTAAAGATGAGTTATTAGATTTATTCCTAAGAGATGCTACAGAACTCCCCGCAAGAGGTTTCTATCAAAGGGTGTTTCCTATTCTCAATCAATTAGGTGGTTCAATAGACAAGAACACCGCACAACTTGTGAGAATTAAAGAATTAATAGTTGAATTAACAAAATGAGCGATTTCTGGCCACAAAGTAATACTAATCAACCGTTGTGGATGCAACCAGCCCCAGCTCCTGCTCCACAACCATCCGTTCAAGAGTTATTTAGACAAGGGGCCGTTTCTACTGTAGGTAGTGGCGGATATTCGGGTATGCCTGTGTCTCAATTACCAAGTGGACAACAATATCTACAAGGTTCAGGTGGAAGTGTTTTGGGTTCGGGTTCGGGTTCAGGTGGTGGTTCTAGTTCAGGTGGTGGTTTTAACGAACAGGCATATAGAGATAGGGGTTGGACTGATGTTAATGCTATGAGGGCCGATTACGAAAAAACAGGTGGTCCAGGAGGTGGTGGTGTTGATTACTCTGCACAAATGCGAAACGATATAAATTCGGGTTGGGACTCTTATATAGGGCAACTAAACGATATGTTGAATTCAGGTTTGCCAGGACAAAAGTCAGCCCAAGAAGGGATTATCCAAAACCAATACAAAACTGGTGTGGGTAATTTGGGAGTTGAAAGAGATACTGGTTTGACTAACCTAGAGGGTGAAAGAGCTTCGTTAGAAAAGAACCAATCAAGAAACTTAAAAGATATGGCTTCAAACATACGAAATATGTTTATGTCAGGGAATGTCTATTTAGGTTCGAGAGGTGCTGGTGATAGTTCCGCCGCTAATCAATACTCCTATGCTTTAACGAAATTAGGAAGTAAAGCGAGAGGGGATATTATGTCCCAAACCGCCGACCAATTAGGCGAGATAGGACGAAGAGAAACAAACCTTAAAACTATCTACGACCAAGAAACAAGAAATCTTGCGACTGAAAGGGACAACAAAGTTCTTGAATTAGGCAATTGGTTTAACGAACAACAAAATGCTATTAGAAGTCAAATAGGTCAGGCTGGTGTAGGTAGGGGAAAGGATTTAGCCGCACTATCCCAAACCTTACTAAATCAAGCATTACAGAGATTAAATGCTATAGACCAAGAGGCTTCAAATAGAAGGTCGATGTTAGACCAGTGGGCAATTGGAAATTCTAAAAATCTTGCTGAATTGAGACAAAATATGCAAGGTGTAGCAGGATTTAAGGCTAATCTTCCGCAAGGTCAAGTATTCCAAGGCACTCCTCAAATATCAGGGGGAAATTATACATTACCAGTTTACTACGGTAACGCCAACGAGAAAGAAAAAGATATCTTCGGAAATGTTATCAGTTAAAGGAGGTTAAATGGATTTACTATCCAAGATAAAATCTATCTTTAACAAAACAATGGACGATGAGGGTTGGGTTCGTGGCGGTAGGTTCGCACCCCTAGTTAATATCGCTGATAAAACTAAAAATCTTAAAAGTTTCTCACAAACTCTTAATCCTACTTATAACAAAGGGGATAATTTTTGGTCGTCTAAAACTGGTCAGTCTTTAGCTAATTTCCAACGCCAAACACAAGATTTAGTTAAACCTACTCTTAATAGATTAAAACAAGGTAAAAGCTTATTAAACTTATATGAATACTCATCTCCTGCTGTAGCGCTTAGACACAAGGTAGATAATACTCAATCGCAACTACCCACAAACTACAAACCGTGGCAAGATATAAAACACTCATTGTCGGCAGGTATGACAGCATATGGATTAGCAAAACCAAATATTGCTCTAACCTCAGCCTTAGGCGGTGGGGTTTTTAACACAGCTCTTAATATGGGGTCTAATGTCATAAATAAAAAACCCCTTACTCAAAATAACGCTACGGCTTTCAAACAAGGCTTTGGACAAGGCTTGGCTAATGCAGGAACAACACGAGTAACTAATTCCTTGGTAGAACACCTGGCTAATTATATCCCCGCACTTAAACCGCTAACAAACAAAGCATTAAACCAACCCTTTCAGTCAGATACCCTAAAGCAAGCAATTAAAAAATGGGCGGATGTAGCAGGCAAGAAGTTATTCAAGAGTGCCGTTATTGAAACAATGGTAGAAACACCCGTATGGGCAACATTAAACAGTAGCGATAAGGAGAAATGGACAGACGCAATGAAAAAAGAGTTTGTGGAGAACCTAGTAACAAACATAGGGTTCGCTGGTGTTGACTCTATTGGAGATGTCGCAAAGATGAGTCCAGTTATCAAAAAAACAATAGGTGATGTGGTTCAAAAGTATAAAAACCTACCAGTTCAACAGAAAATGGGTGGGTATATAAACCCAAAGGCAAAGATAGGTAAACAAGACCCATTGGAAGCATTAAAGAACGAAGCTAAAAAGTATAAAAGTGCAGAGGAGTTGAAAAAGGCGATTGGGACTGATTACACAATAAATTACCCTAACCACAATAAATTCTTAGAACAAATAGATGAAACAGCTCGCAAAATAGCCTCAAGCGATAAAAAGTTTAAGAAGTTGTATGGTGATTTTAGAAAAACCATTAGGTCAGGAATTATTGGGGACGGTGATGAGAAAATGTTTGCTAAGGCAACAAATCAGTGGCAAGAAGTGTATGACCAAACAATTGCCGACATCTACAACCAAGCTCACAAACCTACAATAAAAATAAAACAAGAACCTACCTCTTTGGCCAAAATAAAATATCCCAAATTATCAGACCAAGTAAGCCAAAAAACATTACAGCCAGAAATAGACAAAATAGGTAATAAAGTATCATCAGATAACATTATATCACAAGCCAAAAAAGAAATTGGTTCGCCCAGTGAAAATAAACAAACCTTTAGACAGAAGTTAGATAAGTTTTATACCAACTATGTTAATCCGTGGTATCCGGTCGAGAAACTTACCTCTAATTTAGAAAAGAAAACAAAAACAAAAATCCTACCTAAGTACTCTCCAGAATATACCATAACACAATTAAAAGGTGCTGGAGGGACAGCAGAATTAAGACATAAAAAGGTGCTTCAACCAATATTAGATAGACTAGACAAGATTGGTATAGGTTTTGACGATATGGATGTGTTCTTAAAGGCAAAGAGAGATTTAGGATTTAATCAAGTTGGTAGAGAAATAATCGGTTCTGACCCGAAATTAGCACAACAGAGGATTAACGCATTGGGTTCAAAATACGACATTAAACAATTAGACGAAATAGCTGGTCAATTATATAAATACCAAGACGATAATTTAAGAAAGTTAGTTGAGATTGGTTTTCTAAGCCCCGACTCATACGAAAAGATTAAATCGCAAAATGTAAACTATGTTCCATTCCAAAGAGTTAGAGACGAGATAGACAATTACTTAGGGCTACCAACTCGCTCTGCTCAACCAGGTCAACCCATTAAAAAGATTAAAGGTTCTAAAAGAAAGATTTTGTCCCCACTAGAGTCTATTATTGCTGATACTTATAAAATAGAGTCTGCGGTAGCAAAAAATAGAGTAGCCAAATCGATTGTTGATTTGAGGAAAATATCACCCGAATACGAAAAAATGTTCCCCGTTGCTAAAAAGGTCGGTAATGACACCATAAGTGTTTGGGAGAACGGAAAAAAGGTTAATTATAAAGTAGGAAAAGAAATAGCTGATGTTGTTAAGGGTCTAAACGAAGAAAATGC
>Ga0164310_10000136_pt1 | contig 36676 bp, 31 predicted proteins | sample GuaBasSedimGuay1_FD_121795 | JGI IMG/M metagenome (GOLD analysis project Ga0164310, IMG submission 121795) | Subseafloor sediment microbial communities from Guaymas Basin, Gulf of California, Mexico - Guay1, Core 4569-9, 0-3 cm | ecosystem: Environmental > Aquatic > Marine > Hydrothermal vents... | reverse complement strand
GAATAACAATGTTGGTGTCGGCATGGGATATTCCAGCATTCATAATGTAATCTACGATTGTAATATTTATGACAACGGAGGAGATGGCATTTATATCAGCTCATCAAACGATGTAATATCTGATTGTAACATTTCAAATAACTATAGAGGAATAAATATACAAGCATCAAGCAACGAAATCAAATCAAATTATATAACTGGAAATCAATACGGCATTTATATAGGCAGTGTAAATAACAACCTCATTTACAACAACTACTTCAACAACACAATAAATGCATATGATGAAGGAAACAACATATGGAATATAAGCAAGATATCTGGCAAAAATATTCTCGGCGGAGCATGGCTTGGCGGAAATTACTGGCATGATTATGCAGGCAATGATACAGATGGAGATGATTTGGGAGATACAATGCTTCCATATAATGCAGGCGGAAACATTATAAATGGTGGAGACTGGCATCCATTGCTTGTGCCAACAAATCATCCTCCTGCTGTGCCATATAATCCAACGCCTTCAGATGGAGCTACAGATGTTGAATTAGATATAACATTGCAATGGCAATGCTATGATCCAGATGGAGATGCTTTGAGTTACGATGTGTATTTTGGTTCGTTACCATCATCTCTGGAAAAGAAAGAAGGCAATATAACATCTGCTTCATACTCCATAAGTAATCTGCAATATTCAACAACTTATTACTGGCGCATAGTTGCATGGGATGAATATGGAGCTAAAAGCAAAGGCCCAATATGGAACTTTACAACAAAGGCAAACTCTCCCCCATCAAAGCCTAGCTTAAGTGGACCAGCAAGCGGATATACCGGCATGACATATACTTTCTCAGCTCTTGCCACAGATCCAGACGGAGATAAAATAAAATATGGATGGGACTGGAACAATGATGGCAACGTGGATGAGTGGAGTAACTATTATGACTCTGGCAAAACAGTTTATGCATCTCATTCTTGGGCATTGCCTGGCACTTATTATATTAAAGTTATGGCACAGGATGAATATGGCGCGACAAGCGAGTGGAGTGAAGTTCATCAAATAACCATAACAGAATATATTCCTCCTCCACAAAATACCCCACCAAATATTGAAATTACTTCTCCATCAGACGAAAGCATTATATCCGGCGTTGTCACAATACAGGGCAAAGCATGGGATGTGGATGGCAATGAAACAATACAAAAAGTTGAGATAAGAATAGATGGCGGCAGCTGGATAATTGCAAGTGGAACAACTTCATGGAGTTATTCATGGGATACAACAAAAGTTGCTAATGGATTGCATAAAATAGAAGCTCGATGTTATGATGGCCAGGATTATAGCAACATAGTTTCGATAAATGTAACTGTAAACAACATTGTAAATACTCCCCCTGTTGTTTCAATAGATTATCCAAGTAATGGCAGCACTGTCTCTGGAGAAATAATTATTAAAGGAAAAGCATGGGATGAAGACGGAAATGAAAGCATTGTCAAAGTGGAAATAAGAATAGATGGAGGAGAATGGCAAAATGCTACAGGAATATTGAACTGGGCATATAAACTGGATACGAAAAAACTCAAGAACGGAGTGCACACCATAGAAATAAGAGCATATGACGGAATAAATTACAGCAATATTATAAAAATTAACATAGATGTACAGAATAAGGAAAAGAAAGGGATACCAGGGTTTGAACTAGTCATTATAATTGCAGCAATTGCAGCAGTTTTGATAAGGAGAAAAATAGAAAAATCTATATGATTGACAGCATATAAAATAAAATGCCGATTGCAGAGGAGCTTGCAAAAAAGCAGCGCCAGATTTCCATAGCTGAATTCTTCGAGAGAAATAAGCAAATTCTGGGATTTGATAGTTTAACTAGAGCTCTCATAACATGTGTTAAGGAGGCTGTCGATAATTCATTGGATGCATGTGAAGAAGCTGGCATTTTGCCAGATATAATTGTGGAGATAAAGCAAACTGATGGAGATGAATACAAAATCAGTGTCGAGGATAACGGGCCTGGCATTGTCAAAAGCCAGATTCCTCATGTTTTTGGCCGCCTTTTATACGGCTCGCGCTTCCACAGTTTGAAGCAGTCACGCGGGCAACAAGGCATTGGCATATCTGCAGCTGTACTATATTCTCAACTAACTACAGGAAAGCCAGCTGTTATAACATCAAAAATAGGTGAGGGTTTTCCAGCCCATAAAATCGAGCTTATCATTGATACAAAGAAAAATCTGCCACGCATTATAAAGGAAGAAATGGTCCACTGGAAGAAAAAGAGTGGAACAAGAATAGAGTTATTCATAAAAGGCAAATATGTAAAAAACAGGAAACAATCAGTTTATGAATATCTACGAAGTACAGCCATTGTAAATCCGCATGCTCGCATTACATTCATTGAGCCAGATGGAAATGAAATAGTTTTTGAGAGGGCAGTGGACAAACTTCCTGAGCAACCAAAAGAAATCAAGCCTCATCCATATGGCATTGAGCTTGGCACCCTTTTAAAAATGCTGAAAGAAACAAAGGCAAAGAAAATATCCACTTTTCTGGCAAACGAATTTTCTTCAGTAAGCCTACAAAAAGCTCGCCAAGTGGTGGCGAAAGCTGGTATAGATGAGAATAAAGAACCAAGCAAAATAACCCTGGACGAAGCAAAAAAAATTCTCGAAACTTTCAAAAAAATCAAGCTCATGGCACCTCCAACTGATTGTCTCTCTCCTATAGGGGAATCGCTGATAAAAAGAGGATTGAGAAAAGAGACGATGCAGCTCTCTCCAGAATTTATTTCTACTGATACGCGCCAGCCAAGCGTTTTTTCTGGCACACCTTTCATGGTTGAGACTGGCATTGTTTATGGAGGAAGTTTACCAAGAGATGAAAGGGTGGAAATATTAAGGTTTGCCAATAGAGTACCTTTGCTTTACCAAGAAGGAGCCTGTGTCATAACAGAGGCAATAAAAAATATTGACTGGCGTCGCTATGGCTTAGAGCAAAAGGGTGGCAAGGGTATACCATATGGTCCAGCCATTATACTTGTTCATGTTGCCTCTGTAAACATTCCTTTCACTTCAGAATCAAAAGAGGCAATAGCTCATGTTGAAGAAATTGAAAAGGAAATACGGCTTTCCTTGCAACAGTGTGCCAGAAGGATGAAAACGCATCTATCAAAGAAAGCAAAAAAGGAAAAGGCAAAGAGTAAATTTTTACTGATATCAAAGATACTGCCAGAGCTTGCCAGAAAAACTGCAGAAATGCTGAATAAGCCAACTCCTCCAATAGATGATGTGATAAGCCAGATTATGAATATTATATGGATTGATGATGAGATTGTAAGCAAAGATGGCATAGCAGAGAGCAAAATAAGAATAATAAATTATAAGAGGAAACCACAGAAATTCATATTATATGCTGAGATTCCAGATAAAGAAAAGATTGTTGAGGTTAAACCAAAGCCAATGGAAATAAGGAGCAAGGTTATAAAATGGAGTGTGAACTTAAAACCCTCTGAAAAAGCAGAATATTCATTTAAACTAAAACTTGATGGCGAGGACTTTGATGAAAATGGTTTATATGTGCTGGGCATAGATCCAGTAAATATTGTTGGAGCAGAGAAATGGGAGGGTGAAGAATGAGTACAGTAAAGGAATTGAAAAAGGTAGCAGAAAAGATTTATAATGATTTGGTAAATGGAAGGATTCCTTCTCTAGAGTTACCAGCAAGAACAAAATCAAACATAGTATTTGATGAGAGATACAGAGTATGGAAATATGGAAAACAAAATATTACCAGAAGTGCAGTTTCTTTATCGGGTGCCTATATGCTTTTGCGCACCATCTATGTAATTGATTTTATTAAAGAGATGATTGAAAACAATAAATCTTCGACACTCAGAGAGCTTTATTATATTTCCGAAGGATGGGGAGAGGCAAAGTTTAACAGTCAGGATGAATCAGATAAACTGGCAGAAGATTTGGAGATAATAACAAAAAAGCTGAGAGAAGATTTTAAATTGCGCCCCGAAGAAGATGGCGCACGCGTTATAGGAGACATTGTGATAGAAGAAGTTACAAGAAAAGGGGAAAAGCGTCGCATTCATTGCCAGGACGATGTTGGTGATGCTGGATACAGCATTCCATATAACGTGGAGAAGGAAAAGCTTCGCTTTGTAAAAGTAAATGCAGATAAAGTTATAGCTGTTGAAACAGGAGGTATGTTTGACAGGCTAGTAGAAAACAGATTTGATGAAAAAAGTAATGCCATACTCGTCCATCTAAAAGGGCAACCAGCAAGAAGTACAAGGCGCTTCATCAAAAGATTAAATGAAGAATTAAATCTCCCAGTTATTGTTTTTACAGATGGTGATCCATGGAGCTACCGTATTTACGCCTCTGTCGCTTATGGGGCAATCAAAACAGCTCACATCTCTGAATATCTGGCAACACCATCTGCTCAATTCCTCGGCGTAACTCCATCCGATATACTGAATTATGAATTACCCTCTGATGATTTAAGCAAAGAAGATATTGCTGCCCTACAATCAGAACTCAGTGATCCACGCTTTCAGGATGACTTTTGGATAAATGAAATAAAATTGCAGCTCGAAATAAAGAAGAAGGCAGAACAGCAGGCTCTGGCAAAATATGGCTTGGATTATGTAACAGATGTATATTTGCCAGAAAAACTGGCAGAAATGGGTTATGAAGTATAACAAAATTTTATGAGGGAAAAATTGAAAGTATGTATAATTTATGACACTAAAAGAGGATCAACAGAGCGGATTGTAGAATGGATGAAAGAGGGATTAATGGGTGCCGGGATATCGGCGGACTTAAAAAAAGTCGACAGAGTGGATAATTTCGATTATGATTTCTTTATTATTGGCTCACCTATATACTGGGAAAAACCTCTGAAAAGCGTAGTTAATTTTCTATCTGAAAATAAGGATAAATTTAAGGGTAAGAAAGTTGCTATATTCGTTGTCTGTCTAGCAAAGCTTTTTGGGCACTTTACAGAGAGACATGTTAAGAACCATTATCTAAAACCGTTAGAGGAAAAAGTTTCGGGCTCATTGATTAAGAGTGGCGTATTTAAAGGCTGGTTGAAGAAGCCAAGCTATAGTGAAAAGAAAAATGTTATTAAGTGGATAAGAGAAGTGGTGCAGGAAAGAAAAAGGCTTTCTCAATAAAATCTAAGAGGGAGGGAGAAGTTGCAAGCTGGGATCACCAAGCAAAACCCATTGCTCCACTGTTTTTAAGTCTGCTGGATCCCATCCATCGTCTATACCCGGCAGCACAAACTCATGGAAATGAGTTATGTAATTGCTTATTGCTCCCGCATAAACATTTCCTAAAACAGGTGGGGCTTCCTCTGCATATACTCTAAAGAATTCCGTTGTGATCCAGTTATCAACGCCTCCAACAACACACCACTCACCAAGATTTCCATAGCCATACCCAGTATTGCCAATAGATGCTATCGCTCCTTTGTTTGGCTGCTTGGTAAGATACCAGCTCCAGCATTCTGGAACAGGGTAGCCAAATGTGTTCATATACCTCTTGTTAAACCAGTCAATGGCAGTTAAAACGGCTGAAACATTGAACTGGCTGTTGTGGCAACCACCTACAACACATATAAATGGCTTTCCTTCATTTGCTATTTTATCCATCGGGAAATATGGTGGCCCATATAAATCGCTGACGGATAAGCCTACTACTTCTGCATGCTGTCTATTGCCTGGTATACCTGGATAATGATTTGCCCATATTCCAGGGCTTCCATGCCCAGAGAAGAATGCAAAGCCAGCTCCCTGACTTAAAGCGTTGACAACGTCTTGCTTTCCAGTAAAATTGCCATTGGCTGTGGAAAGAAATATTTTTTCAAAGCTATCTGGCATGTAATAAAATGCTCCTCCCCTTCCATGAAGAATTTTTTCCCCTACCGTCCAGTCGCCTTCCGCAATTTGCAGCGTATTATTTCTCCATGCTTTAAATACCACTTCACCATTGCTGTTTTCAATCCATACATGTATGTTGGTATAGTCTCCATAAAGTTTTGGATCATATGATTTGCCTCTGATATAAAGAATGCCATCTATATATTCCACGTCTGCCCAGTGCAAATAAGAATTCAGATACGCTTCTCTTTCGGAAGGAGAGTAAGTATAATCATCCTTGCCAACAACATCGCCTTCAGAGATGGAAACAATTTTAGCTATGGGCGGAGCAGGATAACCATTCTGTAACTCGGGAATTAAATAGTCATCGTGATTGAATGTCAATTTTGTTTCTGCATTATGGTCTACAGTAAAATGAGTTATATCTATTGGCCCGGCTTCACCTTCGTCATTAAAGCTCTGTGCATACAGTGTATATTCCCCATCTGGAACATTATTTACATCCCATGTTATGTTTAAATCCTGTTGATCAAGGAAGCCGTCTCCTGTAACTCCAATCATTCTGTAGAACCAGCTACTTTTGTCATTGCTTTCATACGCGATTATTTTACTCACCATATCTCTGACTTCTTTCTCACTTCTGCATGCAAGCCTGCCGAGATATACATCTGGATATAAATCGAGTTCGTCCTTCTTGGCCATTGTATACTCTGCAAATATGCCATTGCCATTGCTGTCCCAGTCGTCAAAAACAGGCTGTCCATCCTCATATTTATAGATATCAGCATAATACAAATCGGTTATAAACCCGGGATCATCCCCTTCCCAATATCTCCAATTTGAATACCTTACTGGCACATACCATCCTTTTACTCCTGCATTTGTATTATCCTTTGGCTTAGCATACACAGCTGATTTTAAGCCTCCAACGAGCAATACATATTCTACACCCCACTGCTCAATTGCGTCCTTGATAGCATATTTTATTTTCTCTGGTTCATCCCTACCATTATATTCTGCGTAAATTTCCTCTGTTGTCGTTAGTATTGTGGGTATACCTATCGAATTTTTATGTTCGACAAGAGGCTCCAGATCATCGGCGAAGACAGATGGAGCTATTATCAACAGCTTGTAAGCATCTGAAAAACTGCTCTCCTCTGGCGCTTCATACTTAATACTAATTTTTGCCTTTTCAGCCGCCAATACTTCTCCTTTTGCAGGTATATACCTTACAGGATATATATTGATGGCCAGATGTGTGACTCTCTCTCCATTTTTATTGAGGCCTACGCCTATATGATAATCATACCATTTTGGAGGAAATGGCTCTGAACTTTCATATACTTCTTCATTTTTTATCTCTCCCACTAGTTTTCCATCTGAAAGACGATATCTTGCTGGAGCTGGGATGATTTGCTTGGAGATTTTGTATTGTTCTGTATTTTCTATAACAACATTTACTTCAATATTTTTTGCACCAAATGGCAATTCCACCGCCTTAACCAGTTTTGGCAACAATGGATAGCCAGGCTTTATAAGAAATGCATTGCACTCTTTTACAGCTATTTCTACATAGCTTTCTTTTTCAGTTATAACTGCTCTCGAAAATAATATTTCGCCTGTAAATTTCTGCTGTGCCTCTATCTTTTCCTTGTAATAATTGTTTTCTTTTACACTTTCCATGCCAGCCATATTGACTCCGCTCAATAAAAACGCAAGCGCCACCAACAACACAAATATTTTCATCTTCATTTTTCTCCCCATTCGACTAATACTGCCAAATTTATAAAATTAACCTACAAGTTGTATTTGTGAGCGTCATTTTATAATTTTTCTCCTAGATAAAATGAGGAGGAATGCAACAATAATAAGAGTTAATTCAAACCCATAGGTCTCCTTCTTTGTTTTCACCTCTATTAAATAGGAAATGCTATGCTCGGCACCATCATCATCAATGATTGTCAGCGTTACATTGTATGTTCCATCATCTGCATATTTATGAGTAGTGTTTTTTTCATAACTTACATTTCCGTCTCCAAAATCCCAAGTGTGGTTGACTATGATACCATCCAAATCATATGATGTGGAATTGAAATATACCATTTCATTTTTTTCTGGAATATGGGGCTGCCATGTGAAATCAGCTAAAGGAGGTGCATTTGCTACTTCTATTTGCTTTTCGATACTATCCCATGCTCCATCATCATCAATGATTGTTAGTGTAACATTATATACCCCATCATCTTTGTATTTATGGGTAATGTTTTTTCCATAACTAATATTTCCATCTCCAAAGTCCCATGTCCAGTTTACTATGCTTCCGTCTGAATCTATCGAAGAATCAAGAAATGTTATGATATCTGTATCCACTGGATATGCTGGCATATAGACAAAATTTGCTACTGGAGGAGAATTGACATTAATACTTTTTGATGTGATATTGGTGGAACCATCATCATCTGTGATGGTAAGAGTAATTACATAGATGCCACTACTTGAATATACATGTGGCGGATTTGGTAAAGTGGAAAAAGTATCGTCTCCAAAGCTCCAGTTATATGATATAACATAGCCATCCATATCATAGCAGTTACTGCTGAAATACACTGCCTCTCCTGGCTCTGGGCTCAATGGACTGAACGAGAAATCTACTGATGGGGGCCTGTTTTCCACCGTAATCATTTTTTTGCTCACATTTGATGCGTTATTGTTATCTATTACTCTAAGGGCTACAGTATAATTTCCATTATCATCCCATGAGTGCTTTGCAATGGGGCTCTTTTCTGCTTCATCATATATACCATCATTATTCCAGTCCCATTCATATAAAACAATCTCGCCATCCAGATCATGGCTTGAACTAGCATCAAACATAATCATTTGTTTTGTTTTTGGGGTAGATGGAATCCAAGAAAAGTTTGCTTTTGGAATGCTATTTATTGTTATTTGCTTTGTGGAAAAATTTATCATGCCGTCATCATCGACAACCCTCAATATTACAGTGTAGATGCCATGTTCCTCATACCTATGAGTTACATTTCTTCCGTATGCAATGCTTCCATCTCCAAAGTTCCATGTATAATTTACGATGAAACCATCCTCATCATATGATGCATCAATGAAAACTATTTCTTCTGATACATTGGGTATTGCTGGGACCCAGCTAAAGTTGGCATATGGATGTCTAAGAGTAAGCATTTTTATTTCCTCCTCATTTGATGCATTATCTACTGATCTATAGCGCACGATATGATGTTCTGTACGAGATATAAAAAATGGGCTGCCATAGACAATCCAGCTGCTATTATCGATACTATATTCTGTTTCATTTACACCTGATAAATCATCTGTTGCTAGAAGAGCTATTGAAATGTTGTCATTGGTTACACTATACTGGATTTCCGTGATGGGTGGATTTTTATCAATTTTGAAACAGTAAGTTTTCGTTTCTTCTTCATTACCAGCATAATCCACAGCTGAATAATTCAGGCAGTATATGCCACCTTCATGAAATACAATCGTAATATTATCTCCAGCAAATTGCCAATGTCCTCCATTAATTTGGTACATGATATATTGGAGAGAGGATAAATTATCTTTAGCAGCCAGCATTATCGTAACATTCCCTGTGTACCAGTTGTTCCATCCATCGGGTGTAGCGGGGATTATAAACATGTGCATCACTGGAGGTGTTTTATCAATAAATAATTCTATCTGCTTTATTTCCTCGACATTTTTTAGATAGTCCACTGAGTAGAAGGACACGACATGTATTCCCTCCTGAGCAATATTGAATTCTCCTGTATATTCCTTCCAGCTGCCATTATCAATTCTATAATAAGTGATATTCACTCCAGTCTCATCTGTTGCATTTAAAAATATAGTTACATCTGAAACATACCATCCATTTTCTCCATCTGGATGAGATGGGACAAAATTACATTCTGTTACTGGAGGATTGGTTTCGAAACTAATGATTTTTTGGGTAAGATTGATGGCTCCGTCATCATCCCTCACTATTAAAATAACGGTGTAGTTTCCACTTGATGCATATTTATGTACAGGATTCTGTTCATATGCGATGCTTCCATCTCCAAAGTTCCATGTGTAATTTACGATGAAACCATCCAAATCATATGATGTGGAATTGAAATAAATCATAAGATAATTTTCAGAATAAGAAAAATTGGCATGTGGCAACTCATTCAATATAGTGATATTCTTGGTGATTGTAACAGAAGCATTATCATCATCTGTGATAGTAAGAATAATACTGTATATTCCATTATCAGCATACTGATGCTGTGGATTCTGTTCATATGAAATGTTTCCATCTCCAAAGTCCCATGTCCAGTTAACAATGCTTCCATCTGAATCATAGGATAAATCAGTGAAATATACAATCTCTAAATCAGTCGGATTTTCTGGATACCATGTGAAGTTTGCTATTGGAGGAGTGTTTATCACTGTAATAACTTTTGAGATGTTATCCTGTGCTCCATCATCATCAATGATTGTCAGCGTTACATTGTATGTTCCATCATCTGCATATTTATGAGTAGTGTTTTTTTCATAACTTACATTTCCATCTCCAAAATCCCAAGTGTAGTTGACTATGAAACCATCCAAATCATATGATGTGGAATTGAAATATATAATATCCTGTGTAGTTGGATTTTTGGGCTCATAACTGAAGTTTGCTATAGGAAAAACATTTGCTACTGTTATTTGCTTAACTATACTATCCGTTGCTCCATCATTGTCTGTCACAGTTAGAGTGACATTGTATATTCCGTCATCTTCAAAGCCATGCTCAACAATCATTCCATATGCAATGTTTCCATCTCCAAAATTCCATGTGTAATTTACGATGAAACCATCCATATCGTAGCTCAAAGTTGCATTGAAAGTAACATTTTCAATATCAGTTGGCTGGGCTGGCTGCCATGTGAAATTTGCTACAGGAGGAATATTTGCAACAGTTATTTGTTTGATTACGCTGCTTCTCGCTCCATCATCATCTTTTACTGTTAATGTTACATTGTATATTCCATTATCAGCATACTGATGCTGTGGATTCTGTTCATATGAAATGTTTCCATCTCCAAAGTCCCATGTCCAGTTAACAATGCTTCCGTCTGAATCATAAGATAAGTCCGTAAATTGTATGATATCATGTGTGGTTGGAGAAGAAGGTAAATAATCAAAATTTGCTACTGGTGGGGTATTTGCTACGGTAATAAATTTGTATGTTGAATTGCTTGCGCCATCATTGTCAGTTACTGTTAAAGTTACCCTATACACTCCATCATCCGCATATCTATGTTGTGGATTTTGCTGAGTGCTTGTTGCTCCGTCTCCAAAATCCCAGTACCATGAAACAATTGTTCCATCGACATCATAAGAGAGATCGGTGAATTGAATTGTATCCGATGTTGTTGGGAAGGAGGGTGAATAATCAAAATCTGCCACTGGTGGATTGTTTACGCCTGCTGGCTGATAATAGAGGTAATATGCTACATCATCTATCAAATCGTCGCTTCCAGCTGGCTCTCCATATTTTATTTTGAAATAGCCATTTAACCCTCCATCTGTCCCCCAGCTGTTTTTACAAATCCAATATTGTCCCTCATCATCATATCCAACCAGAACCACAGCATGTCCACCTCTTTCAGTTCCATAATAATGATAATAAACTTGGTCAGGCCATGCATCTGGATTTGCCCAGTAATCATCAAAATCTGTATAAACTGTATATGTTACAACCAAAGGACCATATTCTATCAGATAGCTTTTAATATTCGTGGTTCCAGTGATGTATCCCCAGTCATTTATTTTCCATGCTCTCTGCTGCCAGTCGTCGCAGGTGTCTCCACATGATAAATCTGTTCCGTAATAGGCCCCATCATAAGGAAAACAATCTTCATCTGGAGTACCATTAATTTTTAAGTAATCTAGAGCCGGAGGAATATACCATCCAACATCACATTCACCCCCTCCACAGAAAAAGAGGTGAGCCTCTGATAAATCGGTTGTTATTCCCTCTTTAATTTTAATTACCGCCTCAAATGCCCCTAGTGTTGCAAAGGCAACACAACTTCCACATTGTCCCTGATCCTTAACAGGTGTCATGTAGTCAGTACCATTTACATTTCTCCAGTCCCAGGAGGGAGGAGGCACTCCAAGCATTGACACAGTTGCTGTGAGAGGAATATCCTCTCTGATGTAGCCCAATCCTTTTAATTTAACTGGAATAACATCAACATTTTTTGCATCGTGTTCCTGAACACTAAAAACAATTCCAGATACAAGGAAGCCAACCAGCAGTGCAAATATCATTCTTCTCATTTAATCAGTGGTAAATTGAAAAGCCCTAGAAAAAACTTCTTAAATTTTCACATTCCGCAGAATTAATAAAGGAATATTGATTAAAAATCTGGAATGAAAAAAACAATTTCATATGCTCTATATGTCTATGATTTAGAAGAGGATAATGCAAAAAAATGCACAGCAAAAAAACTTGCAAAATTCGGGATGGTTAAAATTGTTAAAAATGCAAAAATGCTGCCAAAAAAAGCGATTTTGCTTAGCCCCTTTTCAGAAAAAGCTATCTCGATAGAAGATTCTGATACAAAAAACATTGTTGCTATAGATTGCTCATGGAAAAAGGCGGACGATTTTTTTCACAGATTCAAGCATAGAATGAAGGAAAGGGCTTTGCCTTATTTGGTGGCTGCAAATCCAACAAATTATGGGAAACCTTTCAAATTGAGTACAGTGGAAGCAATGGCTGCAGCCCTTTATATACTGGGTGAGGAAGGTCATGCTAGAGAGTTGTTGAATAAGTTCAAGTGGGGAGAGCATTTCCTGGAATTGAATAAAATGCCCCTGGAAGATTACAAAAATGCAAAGAATAGCAGGGAAATCATAGAAGCAATGAAAGCTTACATATGAAAACATTTTTTATATCCTCTGCTTTTATACCCATGGAAGTTTCTTTCCCTTATGGCAGAAAAAATATAGTAATAGACATTCCAGAAAAAAATTTGTTAAAAGTTGCAGAAGCAAAGGAAAAGAAAGCAGGAAATGAAGAAGAAATTATAAAAAAAGCCATAGAGAATCCAGTAAATGCAAAAAAACTTGAAAAGTTAAAAGGGAAGATTGCAATAGTTGTTGATGACAAAACGAGACCATGCCCAACAAAAAAACTGCTGCCATATATTCTTGAAAAATTAAAGGGAGAGATAAAAATAATTTTTGCAACTGGCACCCATGTTCCAGTTAACGAAAAAGAAGCAGAGGAACTACTGGGCAAAGAAATAGCAAATGAATATGAATGGGTAAGCCACAGCCAAAAAGCAAAATTTGTTGATTATGGAGTAACAAACTTTGGTACTCCTTTGTTTTTCAATGCTGAATTTGCAAATACCGATGCAAAAATTTTGATTGGAGATGTAGAATATCATTATTTTGCCGGATATGGAGGAGGACGCAAGAGTGTGCTGCCTGGTGTGGCTGCTGAAGTTACCATAGAAACAAATCACAAGAGAATGTTTCATGAAAAGTCAAGATTTGGTATACTTGATGGAAATCCAGTGCATGAGGATATGGAAGAAGCTGCAGATATAGCAGGTGTGGATTTTTGTTTGAATGTTGTTATGAATAGCAGGCATGAAATTGTTGGGGCTTTTGCTGGAGATCATAAACATGCTCTCCGCCAAGGAGCAAAGCTGGTTGATGAGATGTATAGGGTGGAAATAGAGCAAAAGGCGGATGCTGCCATAATTGCTGCAGATGGTCATCCTCATGATATAAATCTATATCAGGCAATGAAAGCTATACAGACTGTAATAGATGTTGTTAAAGAAGGTGGCACGATAGTTTTGATTGCTGAATGTAAAGAAGGACATGGAAGTGAGAAATTCTACAATGAAATGGAGAAGTATGAAAGTAGCGAGGAAATAAAAAAAGATTTGCTCAAAAAGTTTGTAATGGGGAAACACAAAGTATATTACATGCTGAAAGCCGCTGAAAAAGTTAAGCTTTATACTATAACAGATATGGATGAGGAAATGGCTTCTCATTTCAAAATGGAAAAAATTGGCGAGGATGAGATTCTGGATAAGATTTATGAAAGGCATGGCAAGGAAGCAAAAATTATAGCATCTCCTCATGCTACAACAACATTAGTAGCATTGAGGTAATTCTACTTTTTCTCCTTTTGTCTTAATGAAATGTCTCCTCTCGATTCATAGATGATACCTTTTTCAACTGTATTTTTAACTACCTCCTCAATCCTACCTATTGCTTCTTTAATTTTATTCAATGCATGACTAGCCCTATCGGAGGCGCATTCACATGAAAGCACCTCGATATAGCCTTTAGCAATGGCTATTGGATTGAGGAAATAATGAGCAGCTTCCTCAAGAAATTTCTCCCTTTCCTTCAGCGCTTCTCTTTCCTTTTTTTCTGCTTCTTTTCTTTCATCGCTAATAATGCCGGTTAATATGGAAACTATGAAAAAGATAAATAACTGCGATAAATGCGAAATAAATCTTTCTTTCCCCACATCAGCATAAAAATCGCTCATGAGTAAAAAGAAACCCAGGAAAAAAGCATTTACTGAACCTTTTTTACCCCACCAGAAACTGGAAAGAATCGCTGGGATATAAATAAAATGCGTGTAAAATATTTCCTTTTTTATAACCAGAGTATAATAGGAAATTAGCCAGACACTGAAAGAAGAAAGGAAAATAACAATCAAAATTTTCACAATATCATCTATTGAATATCGAGAAGAGTTAGAGGATAAATGAAGTATGCCCATAGTATATTTAAATTTTTTTCGTATTTATTTATTCCGCTTTTCTTGCTTTTAGTTTCATTCCATATAAATTGCTGGCTTATAGGGCATTGCATATTTTCTTTTATTTGCTGGATCAGGGCATTCCCCATCCTTGCAAATATAGAAGGATGCATTAAATTCTTTTTCCAGAAATTCTTTCGCTCCTTCAAAATATGTCTTTTCGTCGATTCTGATAAACTTTTCTTTTCTCATTTCCTGTATCAATTTCGCTGCATACTGTGAAGCTTCTTTCATATTAACGTTGAGTTTTTTCACTTCATTCATCAAATTTTTCATGTTTAATTGTCCTTCTTTTTCCAGCTGCATTGCAATGTCAACAACATCCCATTTCCAGTCTGGAGCAAGATAAATGTAAATTTTACTTGGCCTTATGCCAGTAACTTTTATTATTTCTTCTATATCCTCCATTGTTTTTATTAAAACCTCCTCTGCTTTCAAAACAGCATAATCTATCTCATCATGCTCTGGGTACTCCTGTAAGGAAACAAATTCATCATTTCCAAGCTTTTCCCACATTTCCTCAGCTATGTGAGGTGTGAAGGGCGATATTGCCTTAATCCATTTCTCAAGCAATTGTTTAACAAGCTCTTTATTTCCTCCTCCTCTCTTTATATACCAGTTGAATGCATTGTAAATTTCAAAGAATAGAGCATTTGCTGCCTTTCTCAGCTCGAATTCCTTCATTGCCTCTTTTGCTTCCTTTAATTTTTCATTGAATACAGCCGCAATCCACTCATCTATTTTGCTTTCCTTTCCTTCTATTGCCACAAGCTCTTCAAAGAGATTCCATATCCTCATCAACCTTTTCCTATATTGCTCCACTGCCTCGCTGTCCCATTCTATGTCAACAAATGGGCTGCCTATATGAGCATAATAAAGGCGGAGAGCATCTACTCCGTATCTTTTGGCAGCATCTGGAATCGGCTCAGCCCCTCCCTTTGATTTAGATATTTTCATTCCCGCTTTCTGCGTAATCCACCAGTTTACGAAGATGCCGCGAGGCCAGTATTTTTCTGGCATAATGGCAACATGGTTCATTATGAAAACTGGAAAATGAACTGTCTTGTGTTCCTTGCCGCCAAGATTAATATCTACAGGATACCAGTACTCAAAATCTTTCCTTATCTGCTCCCATATTTCATTCTTCGGCTTTCCTTTACCAAGAAATACATAATCAAAGAATCCATCATCCATCTCCTCTGCTTTTATCTTTCCTTCATTTATATATTTGGAGATTATGTAGTAAGCAGGATATAGAGTTGAGTCAGAAATGGGCTCAATAACCCAGCTTTCATCAAATGGAAATGGTGTTCCAAGCCATGAACCCTGCCTTATGCATGCTCTGTCTCCATACCATTCCAGAATTTTCGGCAATTCTTCCTTGTACTCCTTTGGATAAATGTTCATGCTCTTAACCCATTCCTTGCTTTTTTCTGTAAGTTCCTCATCGCTGTATTTAATGAACCACTGATTAGGCACCCTTTTTATAACAACTTCTTCCCCACATCTGCAAACAACTCTCTTTGAAAATTCCCTCATTATCGCTGCCATATTATTAGCCAGCATTTCCTCCTTTATTTCTTCCTTGGCATCATTTACACGCATTCCTGCATAGCCATTGCAATTCTCCTTCATCACGCCCTTGTGGAATTCTTCTTTATAAATTATCTGCGTTGCCTCCTCAAGCTTCTCCTCCTCCATCTGATTTTTTATATCCATTTTTTCAACAATTTCCTTTGCTGGAATTTTATAGCCAGCTATATCTATAATAACAATGGGCTCAACAGGCATTCCTATATCGCGCAGTGCAACATAATCATATGGAGCATGTGCAGGAACACTCATTACTATGCCAGTAGCAATATCAGGGGAAGCAAACTTTGCAGCAAAAATAGGAATTTCTTTATTGACGATGGGAGCAACGCATTTTTTGCCAACAAGCTCCTTTCCATGAATTTTTCCTATAATCTCAACATTCTCCATCTGATAGCTTAGCTTTTTGGCTGCCTTTTCCGAGAGAATCCATTCCTCATCGCCAACCTTGGCCACAACATATTCTATCTCATCATTCACCCACATGTTTGTAACGCCAAAAATTGTTTCAGGGCGAAGAGTAGCAGCAGGCAAGATTTTGCCATCAAACTTAAATTTTATAACGATAAATTCCAGAATCTCTGCATCTCCTCCTTCTGATATATCTGTCTCAGATTTATCAACAGCAACTGGCCCGCAATTTGGACAGTAAGGAGCAAAATGAGGTTTCTGAATTAAAAGGCCACGCTCATTTAGCTTTCTGAATTGCCACTGTATGAATTTTTTGTAGCCAGGCGAGATTGTATTCATGAGGCGGGTATAATCAATGAGAAAACCAAACTTCTTCCAATAATCCTCAACATATACCTGACTGAAGAACTTGACCACTTCTTCTGGATCAGATAATTTTTCAATAATTTCTTCCGGACAGCCATTGTTGCGAAGATACTGCAACGTAGCTTCATCTTTCCTTGCTACCTTTTTCGCCAAGCTAACGGCAGGCAAACCAGTAGCATGAAAACCAGCAGGAAAAATAACATCGTAGCCATTCATTCTCATGTATCTTGCGATTATGTCTGAGTAGGTAAAACCACGCATATGGCCCACGTGCAAATAGCCAGAGATGCCTGGATATGCAAAATGGATAAAAAACTTCTTTCCTTTCTCCTTCTTTGCTTCATATATTTTGCTACTGAACCATTTTTTCTGCCATTTCTGCTCTATTGCCTCAAAATCCATCATATGGAAAAAATTGGGCATTATATAAGATTTGCTTATTGCTTTCTGACGATTTCATCAACAACTCTTGCCATTCTTTTTGTCTCAAGCACATCATGGCATCGCAGTATATCCGCTCCATTTGCAATTGCTGTTGCCTCTGCTCCCAAACTTCCCTCAAGCCTTTCTTCCACGCTTGCTTTTATAATATTTCCTATGAATGTCTTTCTGGATATTCCTATTAGCAGGGGCTTTCCCAGGCTTTTGAGTTCCATTAAACGCGCTATTATCTCGCAATTATCCTCTATACCCTCTCCTGTTCTTTTTCCAAACCCTATGCCCGGGTCTATTATAATTTTGTTATCATCTATTCCATTTTCAACAGCAAAATCTATTCTCTGCTTCAAAAATTCATAGATTTCCTCCACCACATCCTCATAATATGGCTTCTCCTGCATGTTCTTTGGCTCCCCCTTCATATGCATTATGCAGACAGGCACATCATACTCTTTTATGACCTCTGCCATTCCTTCGCTTCTCAAAGCCTTTACATCATTCACCATATCTGCTCCTTTCTCTATTGCCTTTTCTGCTACCTCTGGCTTGTATGTATCTATGGATATGGGAACTTTTACTTCCTTCTTTATTTCCTCAATTACCGGCAACACTCTCTTCATTTCCTCTTCAGCATCAACCGGCTGAGAGAAGGGGCGCGTTGACTCGCCACCAACATCAATTATATCCGCTCCTTCTTTCTCCATCTGCTTTGCCCTTTCAACAGCATTTTCAAGCGTGCTGTATTTTCCACCATTATAGAAGGAATCGGGTGTCACATTGAGGATGCTCATTATATAGGTTTGCTCTCCAAATCTGAATGTTTTGCTGCCTATTTTCATCTCCACTCTTTTTTCAAGATTTTCCATAATTTTTTCTATTTCCTCGCCTATTTTTTTAAGCCGATCATATTGCTTCTTTACTTTATTCGCCACCCTAACCATCTGCTTTTTATTTCCCATAAGCAGAATATCTGTTTTTTCTGTGTATGGTGGCAATGCCTTTTCAGCAATTGCAGCATCTCCGCCGGCAGCAAGCATTTCCTGCTTCAGTATGATGGCATCCTGCGGCATCATTTCTTTGAATTTTATGTTCAGGTGGAATAATTTCGGCAGCATGATTTTAATGGCGTCTTCATGCACTCCTATTCTTTTCAGCTCTTTTATCGCTTCATCCACATTTCTTATTACGCGCAACATGCTATCACATCGTTTTTGGCAACAGAGAGCCATGTAAGGTTATATTTGAAAGGATAAAGGTTGCAGGAGGTATTAAAGCAATTAAAGCAATGAAGGGATTTATTACAGTTAGCATTATTGGAACCAGCGAAAAATTTATGTAATAATGCAATCCGATATACTTTCTTACAGTGTTCCTGATAAAAATTTTTATTGATAGAAGGCGATAGCTCACATAAAGCATGGCAATGCTCAGCACAACAAGCACAACAATCTGTATGGATTTTCCCTTAAATTCTTCAAATGCATAAAATGGATAGAAAAGAAAGAGAAGATATATCGTCTGCAGCGCACACGCCAGAAATTTGAATGAAAATGGAATGAAAATTTTTTTGTTCTCCACTCTTACCCCAAGTTTTATAGCCAGTGTTTTCGCCTTTCCCTTATAATCATGCTCCGCATCTTTTAAGCCGCCTGCTATAAATTGCATGAATAACACCTGCAATGTGCCAAGCAATGCAACAATTAATGCAAGGCTGCTTAATTTGCCTACGGTCAATGCTCCATACAATATAATAAGAAATATGCCAGCTGCCACAAATATGTCCATTGCAGGCTTTTTTTTGCTTATGAAATCATATATGGTTATTGAAATAGCTGAAAAGATTAGCAATATCATCGAAACAAAATTGGAATAAATATATGCAACAAAAATTGCCATGATGAAGGATATAATTAGCATTGAAATGGTGAAAATCCACGCATTCCTCAAGCTTATTTTACCGCTGACCAATGGCCTGTCTTCCAGCTCTTTTGATAACCTATCTATTTTGTAATCAACTATATCATTCAATGCAAATCCATAACAATGTCCAAAAAAACCAACAAGGAAAAAGAGGAATAGGCGGAATAAATTTCCTTCTCCATTACTAATTGCTCCAAGAACAGGAGCTATTGCTGTTAAGCCAGCATTGAAGGAACGGGAGAGTTTAAGATACTCTTTTATCACATTCTGTATATGAAAATTCTATATTTTATTCTATCTATGTATGCAAAAAATGCTTTTCATCATCTTTTCATCAGATTCTGACCCTTTCATCACTTGTCAGCATAATTAAATGCCTAACTCATTATAATTTTTATGCCATCATATATGAAATACAGTCCAAAGAAAAGCATAAGGATGAAAGAAGTAGCAATCAATCCTTTCTCCACCTTCCTGAATTTCATTCCTTTATTTGAGGAAAATGAGACAATTTCATACCATACAAAATCGCACATTTCATGAAATATTATTAGTGAGATTAAACCCACTATTCCAAAAAAGGCAGCATTAATGGCTAAGGTAAAACCAACTGTAAGCCACCACATTATAAAATATGGATTTAATGTGCTCAATGTAAATCCTGCAATAAAACCCTTAAGCTGTTTCCCCTCTTTTTCTTTCAGAGCAGAAAATGCAAAGTATAACAGGATTATGCCCCCTGCTATTCCAATTGCTGCTCTTATAGCATTGCCCATTTCAATTTTTCCAAAAATGAATAACGTAATTATTATTGGCACCTCTATCACCGCATGTCCTGTAGCAATTAACAAGCCAGCGTGTTTGCTTTTTCGCCCCTCTGCTATTGCTGTGGCAAAAACAGGGCCCGGCATTAAAACGCCGCTTAAGGAGACAAGGACGACGGTGGCAATGAAGGCAATATAATCCATAGGAATATATATGCAGTATAAATTAATTTCATGGCAAAGTATTGCCCAAGATGTGGCTCTAGCAATGTTGACTGGGTTCTGCCCCAAACATGGAGTAAGTGGCAATGTAAGGACTGTGGGTATATAGGAGTATTGATTATAGAAGATGGCGAACTTGCAGAAGAAATAAGAAAAAAATGGAAAGATAAAAAACCATAATTATTTAAAATCATTTTATATTAAGGTTGTGGGAAAATGAACGTGACAGATTTCATAAATTTGCCGGTTTATACCAACAGAGGTATATATGTGGGAGAGGTGAGAAACGTTTTAATTGATGTTGATGAAAAATGCGTAGCAAAGCTTATATTAACAGAGACAAACAAAAATATTGTTGAAGGAGGCATGGATGTTGCAGTGCCTTATAGATGGGTAGCAGCAGTTGGTGACATTATAATACTGAGCTATTTTCCAGAGAGAGTAGAGATACCCAGTGAGAGTGAGGAAGAGGAGGAAGAGCAGGAGTGAGGAAAAAAATAAATATATAATTCCCAATATCAGATTATCTGGAGGGTTAAAAATGATTAAAAAACCGGTTATATTGGCTTTGGTCGGGGTCGTTCTACTTCTATGCCAGAGTAGCCATGCATTATCATGGGGTAAGATAGATGCAACCCCTGACACATCCATAGCATATGTTGAAAGATATGGGTTACAGGAGGTAAGGCTCACTGTTGAATACCAACCATATTATTTTGGTTATCTGCCTGCTTATGTTGAAGTTTCTGTGGAAGGCAGCCCAAGCTGGCTTACTGTAATAGCTTCTCCGAGAACCTTTGTTCTCCAACCAAAGACCCCAAAAACAGTAACTCTTATCATGCAGGTAAAAGAACATGATATCCAAGCTGGGCAATCTGGCACTGTAGACATTGCAATAAGAGGAAGGTTGGTTACAGGGGGAGTGCTGAGGACAATCGATGATGCAAAACTATCATTAATAGTTGGTTACAACCCATTTACTGAAATTGCAATAAGTGCAATACAGCCCATAGAGAGAACATCCCCAGATAGAGAATTGCCATTCATCATAAACATTTATAATTATGGAAATTCCCGTATCATTGTTGATCTCACTGCTGAAGAAAAGCCAGGAGACTGGAAATATGTTATAAGCCCATCTACAGTTGTTATTGAGCCAAAGCAACCAGGAGATGACACATTCCCATATGCAACAGTCACAATTACATTAACTTCTCCACATGGAACAGCCATATCATATCATAATGACTGGGAGGATTTTGCAATAAAAGCAAAGGCAAGGGCAGAGGCACCATACTATGAATATCAGGGAGGAAAATGGGTTCGAAGAACGGATGAAATCGACTTGATAACAAAATATGAAACCACTGCCTATTTCTTGGCGAAAAATAAGGGATTCTATGTACCTGGCTTCGACGTGCTGATAATGATGGCAGGGATTGCAATAGCCGGCTTACTTATTGCCAGGAAGAAAAAGTAATATGCGAATTTTACCCCTTCTTTTCTTCCTTTTACTTCTTATTCCTCTAACAGATTTTGCCTCAGCAAAAGAACCATTTGCTCAGTTTATAAATTTACAGATTGATCCTGTAGATGGCACAACAGCAGAGATAGAGCCGACGAAGGAATACACCTTTTATTTCAAATTTTACAATGGCGGCTCAATGAAAACGAATCTATATCTGTTTTATGTTGAATTTAGAGTGGAAGTGGAAGGAGAAGGATGGAAAGCATATGTTTCACCAACATGGGATTTTTTCTGGCCCAATGAGACAAAAGTTGGGAGAGTAAGAGTGGCGGCTTCAGCTAGGCCATCTAATTATGCCACCATACATTTATATGGGCGACTGCGCGACATATATGGCAATTGGCATTATGGCAATTTTACTTTCCAGGTAAAAGCCGCTCAATATCATTCTTTTGATGTGAGGCTGAACCAGACATTTATAAAAGGGAGGCAGGAGGAAATATACACTGTTCCTGTGAAAATAATAAATTATGGAAATTATGAAGATAGATTCTATATAAATACTGTTTATGCCCCCCAGAGGTGGAAGGTTGCATTATCTCAATCCCCTATAATAATACCCCCAAGAGGAGAAGTTACAGTTTATATGTATTTTGCAATCCCTCATGAAGGAGTATATGTCCAGGAAAGAACCAGTTTTATAATGCTGGAAATTAAATCCGAGGCAGCAGCAACATCAAAAACAGTGGCAGTTATTGTTGCAGTGAGTGGATTTCATCTTACTCTGGGCCAAATAGTGGCCTTGCTGAGTAGTATGCCTTCTTTGCTTTTGCTTGCCTTTATAGGAATAGTAATACACAGAAGGAATAACCCCTTCACATATCTTCCAAAACCATGGAAAGAAGAGGAGGAAGAAATTGCTAAGCTCAGTTTGCCTCAGAGGAGAAAAATACTAAAAGAAATGAAAGAAGAATGGAAATCTGCAAAATATTTCATGAAATGGAAAATTAAAGACGAAAGAAAGCTGGAGAAACTCAGGAAATTGAAGGAGATGAAACAGAAAAAACTGGAAGAGAAAATAAGAGCTGAGTGGAATTCTGCATGGATGCCTGTATACAACAAATGGAAGGAGGAGTGCGAAAAAATAAAGAAGGAATATGAAAAAATGAATAGCAGGCTAAAAGAAAAGATTGACAGAGCCAGAAGAATGGGAATAAAAATCGATGTTACTTTGCCTGAACTAAAATATCCTCCAGAGCCTAGAAAACCAGCTATGCCAAAAATTCCAGAGTACAGACTGGATGAAAGAAGGCTGATACTGATTGAACCAGATGAAATAGAAATTGAAAGGATTCTGGTGCCAGTAAGAAAGAATAAAATCCTGGCAAGAAGAGATGTTACAAGAATTGAAGAAATGAGTAAGGAGATTATGGAAAGAATGGCTAAATCATTTGAAACAATAGAAAGGAGGGTTGATGCTGAAATAGCGAAGGCTAGGCGAGAAATGGAAAAAAGAAGAATAACGATTAGAAGAGAGAAAGAAAAAGAAGAAATGAGGAAAAAGTTTAAAAAATGAAAAAATTGATGTTGCTGCTGGCTATTTTTATACTTCTGCCATCTTTTTCAGGATGCTTATTTGAAAAAGGAGATAGAGATAATGATGGTCTCCCCGACAGCAGAGAAAAGGAAGGATGGGATATTAATGTTGTATATCCAAAAGAAAAGAATATCACAACATACCATGTTGTATCAGATCCAACAAAGAAAGATACTGATGGAGATGGTTTGACAGATTTGGAGGAATTTTTATATCCTGGAGGAAAGGCGACAGATCCAACAAAGAAAGATACTGATGGAGATGGTTTGACAGATTTGGAGGAAAAAAATCTCGGAACAGACCCCACAAGCTGGATACATGATGTAGATAAGGACGGTTTTATGGATTATGATGAAATTTTATATTATGAAAAACAAGGTATAAGCCATGAAAAGATCCTGCAGTATCTACAAACAAGTGATGTGGATAAAGATGGAGTGCTAGATGGATATGATATTGATCCTTTGAGGGATTTAAAAATAAAGGTATGGATAAAAGCTCTCATAATAAAATCTAATATGGATGAAAGCGATGGGAATATCGAAGTCACAATAAATATTTCCACGGGAGAAGACTGGGCAGAATTTCCATCAGGAATCCCATATTATATAGTTCCTGTGAATAAAAATGAGAGCATAAATTTCAGCTGCATACTAGATATAGATGATATAGGCGTTCCAGGGAATGCCTCCAGTGCATTTATGATAGTAATTAAAGATCTAGATGAAGGGGCAGAAATGAAGTTGATAGACACTAAAGACGGCATTCCTCAATATGATTTTGTCAGGGTCTTTAGTGGAAATGAAGCAGTTTATGCAGTAGATTTCAATATTTTCACAGATTGTCATGCGTATCATACTGGCGGCGTCGATGGCGAGTTATGGTTTGAGATAATAGATGTTAGTGGGCCCGTAAAGAGTTAAATTCTTATATAGTTAAACAATGCATTTAACATGAGAAAAAAGCTAATGGCAGCTGTGATTTTAATTGCACTCGTTCTTCCTTCAGTGGCAGTTGATTTTAAAAACGTCTCAAAAAAAGAGTTTATTACAAAAGAGATGGGATTAACAAATGGTCCACAAGATGTAGCAATTGTTGTTGAAATAAAAAGAATAAGGAGTCTCAATATGCACAACCAAACTGTATACCTGAAAGTGCTTATAGATGGCAAAGATAGCATATGGTGGAAGCAAACATATAAAGGCATAGATATATGGCCTGAATGGGCTTTTGCCTATAATATTGTTGAATACAAAGAAAATAAAAAGGTGCCAATTCAAATAGAATTATGGAGAAAAGGAATAATGGATGAACCATGCGATATTTCAAAGAAGAAAGGAGATTATCTATATGGTAAAACGCTGACAATATTTTATAACCTAACCAGCGGGGAATGGAGTGGAGATGATTTTTTGGGAGATGGAAACGGTTACGGGCATAGTAGCGGAGGAGAAGATGGAAATTACAATGAAGATGATTATGAAATATGGTTTGATATCCGTGAAATAATTAATGGAAGCTGGTGGGGAAGAGAAGACCGAATGACTTACTGGGAAAAAATCAAATATGGTTTAGATCCAAACAAAAGCTATGGAAGCGTAGATTTAGATGGTGATGGAATACCTTCAGACTGGGAAGATAAATATGGTTACAATCCATTGGTGGCGGAAGATCACAAACATCTCGATCCAGATAACGATGGACTAGATAACGTGGAGGAATATGAAACAAGCCAATGGCTTTCTGACCCATTTTGTCCAGATGTATTTGTTGAAGTCGATTTTATGAAAGCCAAATATCCATGGCAAAAGGACTATGTCTTACCAAAAGAGAGTCAAGAAATGATTATTAATGCATTTGCGAGGCACAATATAACCTTGCATTTTGATGATGGTTCAATGGGTGGAGGAGGTGACTTGATTCCATATGATAACAAAATGTATGGCGATGAATTAATAGCAGCTAGAGAAAAATATTTCCTTAATGGCGATCCAAACAACTGGAGAAGAGGTGTTTTCCATTATGCCATAATGTGCTGCCAGATGGGATGGGGCGGCAGGCCAGCTGGTGGGAGGATGTTTTATATCGATAGTTTTTGTGTTGGAGTTCAATATGTTCGTGACTGGCTGTGGAGCATGAGACTCCAGGGAAGTGATTATACAACAGCTTTAGCAAGTGTAACGATGCATGAGCTTGGACACACGCTGGGTTTATTTTCATTTGATGGTATTGATAATGAAACAACTCGCTTCCCATGGCAACGCGGCTATTGGATATGGGCAAACTATGAAAGCTGCATGAACTATAGATATGTTTACAAGTTGGTAGATTACTCTGATGGTGATGACCCAGATCACGATCAAAACGATTGGGAAGTTATAAGGGAAAGAATGCCTCGCTTTCAGGGTGATTGGTGGTGAAAAGAATAGCGTTTGTCTTAATGGTTGCCTTACTGCTGCTTGTGGGTTGTTTGGAAAAGAAAGAGAAAAATCCACCGTATATTGAGCTGAACATAGATGGTGAAGAAGGAGACAATGGGTGGTATGTAAGCAGCATAACAATAACTCTTAATGCATATGATAATGAAAGTAAAATTGAGGAGTTAAAATACAGAATAAACGGAGATATGTGGAAAGATTATGTAATGCCATTCAGGATACAGAATGATGGATTTTATTTCATAGAGTATTATGCAAAGGATGGGAACGGAAATGAAATTTATAAGAATATTACAATAAAAATAGATAAGACAGAGCCCACAATAAATTTCTCAAATTTTGAGCCCGGCTATATTTATTTCAGGGGCAGGAAAATGATTACACCCCGCATACCAAGAGATACAATGATAATAGGCGATTTTACAATAGAAGCAGAAGCAAATGACAATCTTGCAGGACTACAAAAAGTTGAGTTTTATCTTGGAGATGGAATAGCGTTTGAAGATAACCAGAAGCCATATGAATGGGAAATTGAAAGTGTCATAGGCGTGTATAACATAACTGCTGTAGCGTATGATTATGCTGGCAATTACGCAGCCATCACCATTCCAGAAGTGCAGATAATAAATCTCTAGCTGACTATCTTCTCCACTTCATTTCTTTCAATAGCCATTTTTAGCTCTAAAGCCATTCTCCTACCAGTTGACATATTACATCGCCATAATGCATTGCCATATGGATGTCCTAGCCACATGTGTACATTTGTTCCTCCTCCTATACGTGGAGCAACATCATAAATGTAAAAATTCAAGTCTTTGTCGACACATGTCTGGAGGCAGAATGGGCCTATAATGCCATAGTCGTAATATTTTTTGCATGCCTCAACAAATTTTTCAGCAAGTGAAAAAGCTTTTTCTAGTAATGACTCACGTAACGTTGCCATGTTATGCCCACAGACAGTATACTCCGGTATCTTCTGCTTTTCAGGCAGACTTAATTGCTGATCAGCTGGCAAACGAACATGTCCATCCAAGCTTGTTTCAAAACGCCAGTCTATACCGAGTAATTCTATTTGATTGAGTAATGGAGAATAAAAGAAATCCAGATTGAAAACTGGCCCAATGATGTATTTTTCAATCCTTGCTTTCTTCAAGTCTTCTTCTGTTATCACCCCTTGCTTAATCAATTTTTCAGCCTTTTCCCTGTATTCCTTATATGATGAGCAGGTGAAAAAACCTCTTTCCAGCTTCTTCACGGCATGATGTAATTTTACAATGCATAACTCATCTATTTCCTCTGGATTTTCTATTTTTTCTGGAAATGGCATTCCTTCTTTTTCTAGAAGCCAGTAATAATCGCGCTTTTCACCTCTTTCCTCCATTCTCAGTAAGCAGCGGGAGCCAAACATTGGAACATAAAATTTATTCTCTATTTCATCCAAGCTGCAATAAGAAGTGAAAGAGCGATTTGGAATAAAAATAACATTTTCCTTCCTTAACTTTTCCTGATTTTCTTCTTTCAATATTTCCTTAAATTTATCAAAAATCCATGCTTCATCAATGCATCCTAGATCTCTGCTGCCAACTTTTTTTCTCTTAAAATATTCAGCATACGTTTTATGCCTTCCTTTCTGACATATGGCTATTGTATGAAAACCTTCTTCCTTTGCACCATCAAAAGTGTCCAGGGCAGAATGAGAAGCAACAGCAGCAACCTTTATTTTATCAATATCATATTCTTCCAGAATTTTCCATATTTCCTCTCTTTCAATCATATGAGTAATACAATCATGTTTTTAAAATGTATTTATGCAAAAATGAAATGGATTAATTTCATTGGCTTATTGCTGACTCCAAAAGAAGCACAACTTGCAATTTTTGCAATAAAAGATTACATTGAAGAAAATTTGTGCAAAGAACTTAATCTTATAAGAGTTACCTGCCCTTTAATTGTTGATGCAGAGAGCGGTATAAATGACTACTTGGATAGAGATGGCTCCCGCCCCCCATAGAATTCCCATGTGGCCTTGGACTGGAAGAGCCAATTCGTGCCCAGGAATACTTTGCGACATGCTTTTGCTGAGGAAAGCGCATATTGGAGAAGTTAGTGTAACGGTATGGCCAAAAGTACTCAAGGAGATGTGCAAAAAGAAAAATATTCATGTGCTGGAATGAATTATTCCCCGATTATACTAACTGCTATCCTGCGACGTCTTCCCTCAAATAGCTCCACCAGAAAAATTCGCTGCCATGTTCCTAACGCTATTTTGCCTTCTATCACTGGCAAGGCTATGCTACTTCCAAGCAACTGATTCTTTATATGGGCTGTGGCGTTGGCAACACCTTCATAGCAATGGCGGTATTGCCTGCTTAGAGGTACTATCTCGTTTAATGCATTGGTTGTATCAGCATGAACATCTTTATCACCCTCTTGAATGACTAATGCTGCTGTTGTATGCATCTCATGCAAAACAACAATGCCATTCCTAACCCCGCTTTTTTCCACTCTTTCTTTTACCTTTGGCGTAATGTCGATATAATCTCCTCTTTTGCTGGTATTTACTCCTATAAAATCTCCAAATACTTTCATGATTATATAGCCGCGGAATCTAATAAATTTTTGCTGTTGATTAAGCTAATTACTCCTTCCATATGTAGCGATGGAAAAGATGAATAAAAGAATGAATGAAACCAGTAATGCAACTATTGCTGGCAGGAAACCAAAGGTTTTGAAAGGAAAGAAAGCATGGAAGAAAACAACTGTTTCTCCTCCTATAATGCTTGCAATACATCCCCATTTTGTCGCCTTTTTCCAGTATAATGTTGCTATGGTAGCAGGAAATAAAACAACCAAGCCTGAGAACGTTGTTTTAACTAATGTGCCCATAATTCCTGTTTTGGGACTATAGCCAAATATAACAAATATTATGGAAAAAATCGTTAACAGGATTGTGATTATCTTACTATATCTTACTTTTTTACCGAATAAATCGCATGTCAATATTGTGGATATGGAAAGCAATTGTGAATCGGCGGTAGACATTAAAGCAGCCAGAGCGCCAACAATAACAAACGAAAAAATGAAATGAGGCGTATAATTTTCAACCATTACTAATAGCACGCTATCTGGATTGTTTATTTCCATTCCGGTTCCATGAGCCCATACACCAATCAAGACAGGAAATAAAAAGAAAAATGAAATGAGAAGAGGATACAACACCATAGCTGCCTTTAAAGATTTCTCACTCTTTGCGGTATAGAAGCGAGTAAAAATTTGTGGAAACATGGGGTCGCAGAAAATCCAGAGTATAAGGAAGGATAACCATATTTCCACGCTAAAATATCCATTTGGCCCGGGTCTCGAGAATAAAGAGGCATTTACTTCAAATGCTGATTGTGTCGCCTTTTCTGCTCCTCCAAGAGAAATTGCAATAAAGAAAAATGCTAAAATCATTGCAGCTATCATTATCATCCCCTGAAAAACATCTGTCCAGCCAGATGCTTTCATCCCTCCTGAAAGAACATAAAGGCAAATTATTGCCATCACAGCAACTGCTCCGATTTTCATACTTAAGCTTGGGAAAATTATCTGTAAAATATAACCAGCTCCAATTGCCTGAATCGCTAAATATGGGATGGTAAATAATGACATTATCAGAGCAAATAAAAGTTGTAGCCCTCTGCTGTTATAATGGCCACCAATTAATTCTCCGGGCGTAATATATCCTTTCTCCCTTCCAATTTTCCATATTTTTCTTCCAAGAATATAAAACATTATCGCCATGAAGGAAGTCCCTAAAGCCATTATTCCATATTGCCCCAAGCCATCTGTATATGCTTTGCCTGCAAATCCGAGAAAGGTAAAAGCAGAAAAATTTGTTGCAGCCAAAGTGAAAAATAAAATGAGTGGGCCAAATCTTCTGTTGGCAAGGAAATAGTCCTCCGGCATAGCTTTTGTTTTTTTATGCGCATATATGCCAATTAAAAGTAAAATGAGGAAATACAATAGCAGAAGCCATATCATTTTTCCTCCCTCCATGCATATTTTGCAAATAAAGCAAATGCTATTGAAAGGGAAATTGTCAGAACAAATATATACCACATCCAGTATGGCATGAATAAAATTATGGGCTCACTTTTATTCCAGTTCCAGAAATCAATGGAAAATATAAATAGAATAATGAATAGTGCCCACCATTTTTTCATGTATCCAGCATGTATAATTTATTTAAATTATCTTTGTCTCCATACAGCATATCCACAGCATTTCAAAAATTAATGCAATGACTGCAGGCAAAGCTGTTTCATAACTGAATAGAGAAGCAGCTATAATCATTACAAGTCCTTCGTTCTTTAAAGATGCAAAAAGTGCATAATTTACAGCCTTTCCTTTATCCACACCAATTTTTTCTGCAATCGTCCTTACAAAAAATCCGCTTCCAAAGGTTCTTATCGCCATCAAAAGAGAAAGTAGTATAAGGGTAGAATAATCTTCGAAAATGAATTGCCTGTTTTTCCCTATGACAGAAAAAACAAGAAAGAAAAAACAGATATTTGTAACTATTCTCCCTTTCTCTTCCTCTATTTTACCATATAAAATTCTTGATGCAACAATGGGAAGGAGTATGAGTAAAACAACATTTTTCATCAGAAGTATTGCGTTAACTTGCTTTGCAAGAAAAATGTAAATAATGAGAGGCATGAGTATAATTGCCATGAGATAAAGGAAAATGAGCGAGAAAAGCGAATGCCTTTCATCCCCTTTAAGAACAACAGAAAGAGGAACAACGGCAATAGCAGAGGGAGCAGCAGCCATTACAATGAAACCCTCAAAATATTCTTTCATGGCATAACCCATTAAAATTATGATGGCTGAAAGAAAACCATAGTTGAGTAGGAATGCAATGAGGATGTGTTTCGCTTCTTTAAGTTTAATTTTAAAAGGTATGTTTGATATGGAAAATGTCATGGCTATAATGAGAGCTATGGTGGCTATCTCTCCCCCATATTCTGGGAAACCTCCTGTTAGGATGCCAAGGAGTATGGCCATTGAAATAACAAAAGAAAAACTCCTGAGCAAGCGAAGCATGTATAAAATTCAAATAGGATTATTTATTCTTTTCATGTGATAAAGAATTTTGACGCACTTGTTACGAATACAGTAGAAAAATATAGGGAGGCGAGGCATGATGCTCTGGCTATACTGGATGATGTTCTGGAAAAAATGAATGGATATAATGTTATAAAGTCAGCAGTTGAAATAAAGGGTGATAGTATTGTTATAAAGGGAAAAAGATTTAATTTGCTTCCTTACAAAAGAATTTTTTTAATTGGTTTTGGAAAGGCTTCTGCAGCAATGGCAAAGGCAATGGAAGAAATTATTCCTTTTGATGATGGAATAGTTATTTCAACAGAGAATAAAAAATTAGGCAGAATTAGGGTATATGTTGGTAGCCACCCATTTCCCAGTGAAGAAAATGTTAGAGCAACAGAAAAAATAATAGAGTTGATGAAGAAGGCAGAGGAGGACGATCTTGTTATAGTGCTTATAAGTGGGGGTGGCTCCTCCTTGCTCTGCAAGCCATTGGTATCGTTAAAAAGCATGGTGGAAGTGACGAAAGAGTTGATGGAAAAGGGATGTACAATAGAGGAGTTAAATACAGTTAGGAAACATTTGTCAATGGTAAAGGGCGGGAGACTTGCAAAACTAACGAAGGCAAAAATAATTTCTCTTATAATATCTGATATAATCGGCAATCCTATAGAATTTATAGCCTCGGGTCCCACCTGCAGCGATTCAACAACATTCAAAGATGCAATGAAAATTTTGAAGAAGTATGGAGTGGAGAATAAAGATGTGATAAAAATAATAAAAGATGGAATAAAAGGAAAAATTGAGGAAACGCCAAAACACCTAGAAAATGTTGAAAATATCGTTATAGCAGATATTGAAAAAGCTGCCAGGTATGCAAAAGAAATGGCGGAGGAAATGGGCTATTATGCGAAGATAATTGGCACAGCATTGCATGGGGAGGCAAGAGAAATTGGTGAAAATCTGGCAGAATACGCAATTTATTTTCCGCGTGGCAAAAGCGTTCTGATAGCAGGAGGGGAGACAACCGTAACTGTTAGAGGAAAAGGAAAAGGAGGCAGGAATCAGGAAATGGTGCTTGCGGCGTTGAAAAAAATATCAAATGAAGCTCTTGTCTTTTTATCATGTGGCACAGATGGCATAGATGGTAATAGCCCTGCAGCAGGAGCTATAGCGGATGGCTACAGTTATAAAAAAGCAGAGCAAAAAGGATTGAATCCGGAGGAATATCTGAAAGAGAATAATTCCTATGAGTTTTTTGAAAAATTAGGCGATGCAATAATAACCGGCTATACTGGCACAAATGTAATGGATTTGCAGATTATAGTTAAATTATGAAGATCAAATTCTCTTTAGAACGATGAAAATATTAATAACCAAACATTATGTATTTACACTTAGGTGGTTGTTATGGTAAAAATGTGTATAGGAGGCTCTGAAAAGAGAGAGGTTGAACTATATGATGTTTTGAAAGCAGTTGATGAACTCCCAACGGAGGAAGAATGTAATGACGGGATATCATTTGTATTGGAAATATATGATGAAAAGGAGCTGTTTCATTTTTCAAGGTTACAGAAAGAATCCTGGCATTTTACATATGATGATCGATTAAAGGATATATCATATGAAGTTGCTCATCCATTAACAACAAATGATGTCAAAAAATTAATAGAGATGTTTTTTAATAAAATAGATTGGAAGAAAATGTATCCGCTAAAAAGACTCGAGACAATAGAATATATCCCAGGAAGAGAAGAAAATAGAGATACCCCTGAAATAGAATCCGCCTCGGCAGAAGCTATTGCAGAAAAGATGTTTAAATTCATCAAGAGATATATCATTTCTTTAGGGTTGGATATAGAAACAGATATATGGAATGAATGGCGTAGATTAGTTCATATGTTTCGGATAAGTGAAGGTTGTGGGAACATAGAGGATATGATTATTTTAGGTGCCTTAGATGATGATTTGCGTCTCAAACTGTTGGAGGCAGAAATAATAGTTCGACAAAAATTTCTTAAAGAAAAAGAAGATAAGGAAAAAGAAAATTTAAGGAAAGTTAAACTGCCTCTACCTTTTTAACTTCTGGTACTTTCTGCTTCAATATTCTTTCGATACCCATTTGCAGCGTCATTGTGGAAAACGGGCAACCAGCACATGCTCCAGTGAGGCGCAATTTAACTACACCGTGCTCCTCATCTACATCCACAAGTTCTACATCTCCTCCGTCTGCCTGTAGGGAGGGGCGTATCTCTTCCAGCACCTTTTCTACCTTTTCTCTCATTTTATTCCATGGTGATACAATTGTTGGGGCAAACCTCTACACAGTGTCCACACTCAATGCATTCGTCTTCATTAACTACTGCCACACTTTCTACAGTTATTGCTCCAACAGGACATTCTTCTGCACATGCTCCACAACCTGTACAACATCCCTCATCTACTTTTGCTGGCATGAGGGAATATGCCATCGTAATATTTATAGATATCGCTTCAAAAAATTGAAAATCGAGGGAATAAATTGAAATAAAAAAGTATGAACATGTTTCACTCCTTTCATTGCTTTTAACCTTCATTCAAACCATCTTCATGAGGAATATGAAATGCTACACCATAAAACACTCCAAATATTTATAAAGCCCCTTTATATATACCCTTGATTTCTATGGCAGAGAGAAAAGTTGATATGAAAATTGAGAATGTTGTTGCGTCAACAACAATAGCAAAGGAGCTAGATCTGTCAAAGCTTAAGAAGGCATTGCCAGAAAGCGAGTACGAACCAGAACAATTTCCTGGCTTAGTTTTACGATTAGATGAACCAAAAACCGCTGCTTTGCTTTTCAGAAGTGGCAAGGTTGTATGCACTGGAGCGAAAACTATCGAGGATGTTGAAAGAGCGATAAAGAAAGTATGCGATAAGGTTGCAAAAGCAGGATTTAAAGTATACAAGAAGCCAGAGATAACTGTCCAGAATATAGTCGCCTCAGCCAATTTGCATGCACAGCTCAATTTAATAGCGATAGCCCAGGCAATTGGTCTCGAAAAAATAGAATATGAGCCAGAACAATTTCCTGGTTTGGTATACAGACTGGATGAACCAAAAGTTGTCATACTTCTGTTTGGCTCTGGCAAGCTAGTTTGCACCGGAGCAAGAAAAGCAGAGCAGGTAAATGAGGCAATAAAGAGAATAATAGACGAACTCAATGCAAAACGTCTCCTGTAATGTTGCTATTATAGGCGCTGGTCCAGCGGGCTTGTTTGCTGCATATGAGTTAGCTTTGAACAGCAATCTGGATATCATTGTTATTGACAAAGGAAAGGATATAAAGAAAAGGAAATGCCCGCTGGAATTTTTTACAAAATGTATGAAATGCGAGCCATGCAATATTTTGTGCGGTTTAGGGGGAGCTGGTGGACTTTCTGATGGAAAACTGAATTTGAGGGCTGACATAGGAGGAAATTTAAATGAATTCGTTGATGATGCAGACAGCTTGATTAAAAAGATTGACGATATCTTTTTGAAGCATGGTGCTCCAGATAAGCTATATGGGAAAGATTTGATAGAGCTTGAAAAGCTTGCCTCGCAGCATGGAATAAAATTTATTCCGATTCCTCAGCGCCATATTGGCTCTGATTTATTGCCAGAAGTTATAACATCATTCAAAAAGGAGCTGGAAAAGCTTGGAGTGAAATTTTTGCTAGAAAAGGAAGTGAAAGAAATAGTTGCAAATAAAAAATTCAGGCTTATCGGCAACGACTTTCTCATAGAAGCTGACTATGTGCTGGCAGCGGTAGGAAGAAGTGGTGCAGACTGGCTGGCAAAGCAGGCTGAAAAGCTCGGTATAAAAACAAAATACGCCCCAATAGACATAGGCGTAAGGGTGGAAGTACCAAGTGTTGTCATGGAGGATGTTATTGAAAAGGCATGGGATCCAAAATTTCATATTTATACGCCAACATACGATGATTTTATCCGCACATTCTGCACATGCCCAAATGGCTTCGTTGTCATGGAGGACTATGGAGATTATATATCCGTCAATGGTCATTCATCAATAAATGAGAAATCAGACAACACAAATTTTGCTTTTCTAGTCAGGATTGAGCTAACTGAGCCAGTAGAAAACACAACTGCCTATGGCATTTCAATAGCAAAAATGGCCACAACACTGGGCGGCAAAATGCCAATTCTGCAAAGGCTCGGCGATTTAAAAGCAGGGCGTCGCTCAACTTGGCAACGCATTGAAAAATCTTATGTTAAGCCCACTTTAAAAAATGCTACTCCTGGAGATATTTCAATGGCATTACCCCACAGGATAGTTACTGATGTAATTGAAGGATTGGATAAGCTGGCAAATGTTATTCCTGGAGTGGCAGAAGATTCCACACTGCTTTATGCTCCAGAAATAAAGTTTTATTCAATGCGCTTTATTGTGGGCAAAAATCTGGAAACAAATCTGCCAAATTTCTTTGTTGCCGGAGATGGCGCAGGATTATCACGCGGCATAATAGCATCGGCAGCCACAGGTATAATTGCAGGAAGAGGCATATTAGATAAAGCATTGCATTAACCAGTTAGCTAACCAAACCTATATGCTTTTATAAATTCAATTCATTAAATAGTGGATGGATGACAAAATAACGCTTGATAAAAAAAGTTTCATGGCCCTCGCCTCAGAAAGCAGAATAGAACTTTTAAAAAAGCTGGATGAAAGGAGGATGACATTATCCGAGCTTGCAAGAGAGTTACAGATGAGCAAGCCAGCTGTTTTAAAACATCTGGAAAAGTTAATTGAGGCTGGACTTATAAAGAAAAATGAAGATAAGAGGAAATGGATTTATTATTCCTTAACATTAAAAGGAAAGAACATTCTTCATCCAGAAAGGGTGAAAATTGTTTTGCTTTTATCAACTTCATTCATTTCATTGATAGCAGCCATAGCCATGTTGTGGAAATATTTGCATGAAAAAACCTATAAAGTCGTGGAATTGGCGAGCCAAAATGAATGGACATATGATGTAAACAAGAGTGCAAGCTATAATATCAGTTATGTGGCAACCCATAATACAAATTTTTTCAATATCAGTTTATGCCTTTCAGTTTTCGCTGCCATTTTAATTGCAATAGCAATTTTCATATACAGCAAGAAAAAGATGGCGTAACTCATTAGCATTATCCAGCATTTTTATTCTCTCGCATCTTGCCAACTTTTTCTAAAATGTAATAGACGCCACTCAGCTCGCCCATCACTCTTCATTTCTCAGTGTGACATTCATCATCATTGTGGCACTTATTAAAGGCAAAAGCATAATTAAATTTTTGTAAAACTCGTTTAAAATTTTCTTTTAAGAATGCTTAAAAATAGAAAAAGATAAAGAAAACAAATGAAAAGCTTAACCGTGGCAATCACCTTACTATCCTCCTCTGTCCCCCATCTCTTTTTCAGGAGGAACTTGAGGTAAAGGAGAACGAAGAAATCTCGTCATTGTCTGATGAGAATGCTCAGGAAATTTATACCCAACAATTTCTTGAGGCAGATTTTATCATTGCCTATCCCCGCTGTTCCAATCCAGTAATAGTTGAAAAAGGCGCGAG
>Ga0164310_10000135_pt1 | contig 36834 bp, 39 predicted proteins | sample GuaBasSedimGuay1_FD_121795 | JGI IMG/M metagenome (GOLD analysis project Ga0164310, IMG submission 121795) | Subseafloor sediment microbial communities from Guaymas Basin, Gulf of California, Mexico - Guay1, Core 4569-9, 0-3 cm | ecosystem: Environmental > Aquatic > Marine > Hydrothermal vents... | reverse complement strand
GTTTAGTACTTCTTCTATCTCTTCAGCTGACTTATCTTCATTATTACTACTTTCTTTATTTACATCCTCACATTTTATTGATAGTAAAATTTTTAACAATTCAAAATCAGCCTTTAATACATTTATAAATAATTCTGCTAACTCATTATTATTTTGTCTTATAGCATCACGTACATATTCTAAACCATATTCAATTTGAGATACCCTATTAGTAATAAATACTGTTAGTTCTTCCATTATTTTCTCCTATTTTAATTTAATCCAGTTATTATCAACTATTTCACCTAATTGCGAAGTCTTGTAAATTCCATCTTTTCGTTTTATGACTATACCTTCATAACCTAAATCTTGCATTCTTTTTAATATAGAAAAAATCTCATCTGCATTATTAAACGGTATTATTTCTACTTTAATATTAAATAAAGCGTCCAAAATTTTTAATCGATCAATCAAAATTAAATTAGGTTTGTCCGGTATGAATATATCGAATATTTTTATTTTCCATGTTCCATTTTTGATGGCACGCCTAACTTTATGTTCAGTTTGAAATTCAGTTGAAATAATTTCCCCATCTAATTGATAATTAAAATCTAATTTGGGATATGATACATCTATATCAATTAGATTCCCTTTTCTAGTAAAGCATTTATTATTACTAATAACAATGCGCCATCCTCTATATTTTGGTTGAATTAACCATTCTTCTGGATTAATTCCCTGCTGCAAAATAGTTGTTGGCCTTGGCGGGTACCACATCATTTTTCTTTTCCTCTATAAATTCATTAATCCTTACATCATCTCTGATTTTTTCATATATTTTATATATTATACCAGAATTCAACTCGGCTTTACTCAATTTAGACAAAATAGCCCTTATAAATAATCGCAATTTTTTATAGCCTTCCTCTCCACCAGCTCTAACACATTTATCTATAACTTGACTATCATACTGTTCAGATGTTATTACTTGGCCGCCAATAAATCCTCTAACTGAACCATCTTCTTTATGAATTACATAAGTTCCGATACCACAAAAATTCAAAGATTCAACTGATTCTGGATCATAGCCTTTTAATTTCATACGTTGTTTCGCAAATTCAGCATCATATTTCTTTTCATATTTTTTAGCGCCGGCCCCTTTAAAACCACGTTTAGCTGCTGCAAAGAAAATAGCTCTAGATAACCCCAATGATTTCGCTTCTTCTGTGTCATACCCTATTAATTCTGCTGCTTCTTTATAAACGATTGCACATACTGGGAATCTATTTATCCAATATTTCTTTCCCATTTTTGTCCTCCTTTTCCTTTTTCGTTTTACGTTTGCTTTCTTCATAAAATATTTTTCGCATATTAAAATCAGAATCGTGTATTAAAATTTGCTCTAATCCTTTTCCAGACATATATTCCTCCTTTTGTGAAATAACCCACCCTAAGTTTTATACCGTTTTTTGACTTAGTTTTTCCCACCCTTAGTTTATATATTGTCTGGTTCCAATACATGTTTATAGTTCTTGTTGTACCATTAGCTTCCATTTCTAAACTAATTTCTTCATTAAAACTAATCTCATTAAGTAAATTGTTAAAAGTCGTTGTTGTTGTGAACTATTGGTCTATATACATTCTCTTCTTGTATGTTGTGAGCAGCATTAGCAACCAAAGGCGCTATCCTATTGACAGCAACTTCTCTTTCACGTATTATATTCAGTATCTCATTAATTAAATTTAGAAAATTTATTTCTAAATTCGTAAACCCGTATCTTGTTGTTATTAGTATTTCGCCGCTTCTCGTTAGTGTCAATGTATATTCTTCATTAGCTAATAGACATCTTCTCTCAATCTCTTGCTCTCCCACATTAAATCGTGCATTTCCTTCGATTGCATTTACTACAATAGTGTTATCTATTAGTTCGTATATTGTGAGACGTAATGCAAATGGGATATATAATTGTCGCAATTTAGGAGTTACTTTGTCTCGAACAAGTCTCATTATTTCTTCTCTAAGTATTGTTTTTGGATCATGATGTGCGTGACTAAGATGTCGTATTAGATTTTGTGCATGTTGTATTATAACATTCATAAGGATTTCAGCGCGGTTTCTACCATTCGGATTTTCAAGTTCCCGTTCAGCTTCTGCATTAAGCCCTATATCATCAGGCATACCATCAGGTTCCACATCATCAGGTATGTTATCATGTTCTATGTCATCAGGCATACCATCGGGTTCTATATCATTAGGTTCTATACCATCTATATCATTGTTATCGAGGGGCTCTTCATCGTTTTCGTGTATTAAATCGTTTCCATATATTAAATCGTCAATATACACATTATCTCGTTTCACAACTAAACAACCAACTGTCAGATCTATGTCCTTTGAATTGTATTCACCTGTTAAATGATCAATAACAAAATTGGAGTATTGATCTTCTAATAGACGTGTTAGTTTAATTAATTCTTTTATAGCTTGGCGTTTATCACCGTCTTCAACTAAGATTAAAGTTTTTGTTACTAAGTCCCTCTGTCTAACAAGATCGTTATAAGCCATTCGCTTTACCCTTGCAAATAATATTGGGGCCAAATCTTGTGGATCGTTATTTTTTATAAAGTTGTAAATACAATAAAACTTTGATTCTTTTAAATAATCATGAATTGCTAATTCATCAAATTTTCCAGTTAAAGGATCATATAAGTCTTTCGATTTCAATAGCAAATCAACGTAAAATTCTATTTTTGTGTTTTGAAATAATTTTATTAACCATGGAGGAAAATCTTGTGCATAACAATATCCTCCGCGCAAATTTATTGCTTCGAACAAGTCATTTAGTTTATTTATTAGAGGATTATCGCTCATATTCTTCTCCTTTTTAGTTGTGGCAATAGCGCTTTCAAAGACATCAAAAGAATTAACAGTATAATATGTATTATTAGATGTGCTATAATAATATGTATTATTAGATGTGTTATAATAAACGGCAGTTTTCATATTAGGCTTGATTACATGATTATCATAATTACGTATTGTATAATAAGCATTATCATTAGGCATAATTAAATCTCCTCTTCCGATTTTGACATTTCTTCTAACTCATAATAAAACTCATTTGCTAATATTTCATCACGTGTGTCTTTAATTTTCTTTCTATGTTTGTGGTATCTTATAACACTTTTAACCACCTCATTAAACAGCAAAGGGTGTTGCGCCTTAAAAACACGTAAGTTAAATGGCAATTTATCATCATCAATTTTTAATTCATTATTATCTTCATCAAATATAGTATCTTCTGCTTTTAGAGATTCTTCTGCAAATCCTATAATTCCACCTATCTCAGCTGCATCTAGATCAGGATTATCATTATCAAAATCAAATAAACTCATAATGAAACTCCTTAAGAAAAAGGTAGGTTTTTGTCTTACTATCTTTTCGCTACTTCTCCCGGCATTGCCCGGACTATTTCGCTACTTCGAGAGTAAGACAAAAACCAAATAAACCCTCCCGCCATAACCCACTCGATCTCGCCTTTCGGCAGAACCTGACAAAAGCCAGGTAAATGCGTTGAATCCTGTAATAATTCAACACACGAACTAACTATCTTAATACATTTGATAAATAATTTTTAGCTTCATTTAATAAATAATCTTTTTTGTTAATAGTTTGATCCTCGATAACTAAACCCAATAAATAATTTAAAACATGCCCAATAGTAGGACCCGGTTTTAGATTAAAATGTTTAATTATATCCTCGCCACTAATATCCAAATCCTTAATACTCAGTGCTTTCGATTTTCTATAAACCTCAATAATACGCTTTTCGAATAATTCTTGTCTATGTGATACCTCTGTTAAATTACCACCATTTGCTAATCTATCTGCGCGTCTAAGTAGAAATAATGGAAAATTTTCCAAATCTTTTAAATCTTTCTCTTTTATACCTACCTTTTTTATAAATCTTCTGACTGCCGAATCTTTCCATTTTTTTGGGTCATAGTTATACATATGATTATAGACCAAGTCGCCTACTTCTCTTACTAATTTAGGATCGTATTTTAACTTCCTCAAAAATCTTTTTGCTATAGATTTACCTTTTACCTCATGGTTATAGAATGTTATTCTACGTTCACCATTTTTTACTACCTCCGCTTGAGTATAAGCTTTGCCTATATCATGGAGTAGTGCTGCTAATTTTATTTTCAAGTCGGGAACTGCATATTCACATGCCAGTATACAATGGGTAAATACATCATATTTATGATATTTAGGATTTTGCTTTACGCCCAGACACATGGCTAATTCAGGTAGTATTGAATATATTAATCCTGAATTTAATAATAATACGAAGTATTTGGAAGCTTTCTTACTCATAACTATTTGATTAAATGCTTCCCTTATTCTATCAACTGTATTACTATTGATATCTAATAATTTCGAATTAGCGATTATTGCATGTAGCAGCCGCTTGTCTAGCTCATAATTTAATTCCGCAGCAATACCGATAGATTCAATCATAACAACTGGATCTTTAATAATTGTTGAAACTGGATCATTTATTACTTTAATTATTTTCTGTTTAATATCAGCTTGTGTATCGATAAAATCTAGTAAGTTGTATGATGCTACAAGTGGAATATACAACCCATTAATAGTAAATATACGTGTTTGAACATCTTCTTGAAGACTTATGTAAGGATTAATATCACCATTAATATTTCGAGGTAATTCGAAAATACCTTTTAGATTATCATCATTAACAATTATTAAACCTTTCTTTTTCTTTAATTTGACATTATTAAAATGTTTATTTAAATATTTATAGATAGATATTAATGATAGATTTCTAACAAGAAATCTAAATTCTTTTGGTTTTTTGCGTCTAACTATATCCCGCGCACAAGAGCCTGAATAATAAACTTCAGCTTTTGTGTCACGAATTAATTTTTTAGCTATTTGCTTAATCTTCATATCATTTCACGCCTCGCTAATTGATTTATTTTTTTCTTCAATCGCTTTAAAGTATTGCCTACACTAACAGCAGATACCCCCATTTCTTCAGCTAGGATGCGCAAAGGTACATGATTGACATATCGTTGCCATAGTAAATTAAATTCATCTTCAGTCACTATTTCCATAAGCCACTGGATTTGAATACTCGAATCAATCCTATCAATTATGTAATCTTCGTAGTCTATAAATTCAATATCATTGAATTCTATCTCTGAAGTTTGTAGTGGTAAAGGTTCGATCCTATTTAGCAGATTATATACTGGACTAGAAGATCTATCAGCTAATAATCTAAACTTTTCCACTACATCTTGTATCTTTTCATCTAATTTAGTCTTAACTTCTCTATTTTTAGCTAATTCCCATACTTCAAAAATATCGAGCAGTTCAATATTTTCTCCAGCCTGTCTCAATAGCTCTTTCAAAGTAACCATTAACCTAACACCATCTTTCAAATATTGTGGTGTTTTTAACGTTATGGCTTGCTTCGTCACAAACTCTCTCATGGCGTTTTTTATATGATAAATAGCAAAGATCTTAAAAGCTTTGTCGCCACTGCTTCGTTCTTCATCGAAGGATTTTACAGCCCTTGCTAAACCTATTAAACCTTCTTGAAATAAATCATCTGAATCAACACCAAATGTAGAGTAATTATTTGCTAATTGTTTAATAGTGTTATAGAATTTAGAATAGTTTTCGCGGGCTTCATCCTCTGTTTCACCAAGGAAACATTTACAAAATTGTTCATTATCACGTATAGGCATATTTTTACTCCTACAATTCAATGTAAAAATTACTATGATTTAATTTTATAATCCCTTTTTGTGCTAGGTATTCAATACCTTTTTCAGTAATTTCGCGACCACGTTTACCTCTTATAATCAATCCTTGTTGTATTAGATACGGTTCAACAGTTTCTGATAGAACTTTGGGAGACTCATGTAATATCGTTGCTAAATTTTCTAACCCTATAGGAGCATTTATCTCGTATAGGATTTTCATCAAGTCAATGTCTGTTTTAGTCAATCCATTATCATCAATACCAGCTAGTTCAAATACAACACTGGCCGATTCATATGTAATCTTAGCTTGATGTGAAGCTATTACAAAATCTCTACATCTTTCTAATAAAGACACTAAAATTCTGGGAACTCCGCGACCTCTCTTTGCAATAGCTTCTACTGCTTTTTCTTCAATAGGTATTTCTAATCGCTTAGCATGTACTTTTACTATTTCCTTTGCTTCCTCTATATTATAAGTTTGGAATAAAAAACGCAACTTAAATCTATCTCTGAACGGCTTTGTTAATTTACCATCATTTGTTGTTGCACCTATCAAAGTAAATTCAGGACATTTAAATATCATTTCTTGCTTAACTTTTTTATTTGCAAATTTTATAATACGCAAATCGTCTTGTGTTAATGGTAAATAAAATTCTTCCATTAGAATACCAAGCATTTCTTGTGCCTGTACTGATAGCCCATGAATCTCATCTATAAATATAACTGTCGGTCTAATGTATGATACTTTATTACCATCTCTGTCATAACCTTGACGATTCAATTGAGCAGCCAGTTTTAATACATCCCTTCTTTGCTTTAATGAATCACATGCTATAGCCTTAAAATCGGTTTTCAAAATTTTAGCTATTTGTTTTGCAGTACTTGTTTTACCACATCCGGCAGCCCCAGCTAGTAAGATATGAGGCAATGCCCTGTTCTGCTTCACAGCTGAATGCATAGCTATAGATAATTGTTGCCATATCCCGTTATTTCCTATTAAATTCATAACACCCTCCCAAAAAGTAATTCTATTAATATTATAACACAAAATTGGGAAAGTGTCAACAACAAAAAAATTCAGGATGAAAATCTTCGCCATAACATCCAGGCGGAAGCTGATCTTCATTTGGATTAGCTGCAGTTTCTGATTTGGATTTATCTTCCTTTTCTGTTGGCAAAACGACGACATATTGATCAGCTCTTAATTTGTTCACTTTGTCAGCTAGATCTGCCAGTTTTTTAATTACTTTATTCTTATCGTATTTAGTTCGTTTTAATATTGTTGTTTTAACCTCCACTGTTTCACTAGTATTCTGTTTATTGTTTGAACTTGCGGTAATTCCCTTAGTATTTTCTTTTTCTTCTGTTAAAACATACTCCAGCTTATTATACTTTTTAAAAGCAAATGCTAAATAATTACTCACATCAACATTAAATTGCGATGTGTCAATTAATCCTGCTTCATCAACATTATTAGTATTAACGAAGTATTCTTGAATTTGCTTAAGTAATTCAACAGACGCATTGTGCGCTAAGCTAAACGAGCGTTTACTGATACTGGCTTTGCCAATTGTAATACCAACAGAAATAGTTGAGATAGAAAAATCATCGACTCTTAATACAAAAATGTTATCATCGTTTTTTAATACAATATACTCATCTTTTAATTCTATTGAATAAATAGTGCTTTCGTTTAGTGATACAAATCCTTTAAAATAACCTATCAGGACTTGTTTAGTTTTTTTGTTAGCTACTTCAACAACAACATATGTTATATTCTTAAGATCTGTATCTGTTAACATACTTAGCCTCCGCTCCAATTTTCGACTTTGCAAATATTATCATTTTGTAATTTGGATTACGGCCACGACAATACGCAATTGGTATCATGCCTAATCGTAAATTATTTCTAATATTAGTACTATTTATACTTCTTACTACACCATAAACATATGGCGTTGTAGCAAATTTAATGCCCATTTCTAATAATTTCTTACCTATACCGCGTCGTCTATATTGAGGATGGACTGCAAGATGTTTTAGCTCTGTTACATATTGATTTTTAACTTGCAGTCCAATTACGCCTATAACTCTATCTCTATCAAGCTCTATTAAATACCTAATATCATTATGTAAAATGTGATACGGCATTATTGTGTAATAAAACTGGTTGCCTATGTTTAATAGATGAGCAATTTGTGACGCTATATTATTTTTAGTCATAGATAAAATGAATTTACTCATTGCGTCTCCTCATTATTAAATCTATTACTGCACGAGCTTCTTCATCATTTCTTACGTTTCGTACTACTCTTATAAGGCCCTCATCATTAATATTGTCAACAGGTTCTATGTTTTGTTCCTGCTCAACATTAATTTCTTCAGCACCAACAGCCCTTCTAGCTCTAGGCTGTGGCCTTTCGTCACTTAATTTGGCTCTAAATGCTGCAACATATTTATCAAATGCCGTACCTTGCAAACCTGGCCCACTATTTACTTCGATAATATATGGCCTGTTAGCTGTATCTAATGCACAATCAACAGCACCAAAATCTAAGCCAATTGCTGCTACAGCATTAATTGCAGCGTCTTTCAATGCTCTACTTACGTTATTCATAGCAACTCTGGAAAATGTCCAGCCTTTTCGGTTGCTTCTAACAATCCTATCTGGAATTACAATTTCTTTTGATACTATTTGCAAAACTTTATCAATTGTTTGATTGTCGAGATTCCATTCGTTTTTAGCCGCATAATCAAGTACTTTCTCTTTCCTTTGTTCAATCCAATGATTAATATTACTATTTTCAACTTTCTTAACAGCATATATTACTCTTCCAAATGCAACGTGAAGTCTATATTCTGTTTTTACGTCTATATATTCTTGGAAATACGCTGCTCCGTCACTTATTGCTGATCTAACGTGAGATTTGGTCAAACAAACCCATAATCCTTTTCCACCCTGGTGATATGCAGTTCTACCTATCAATGGCAAACTGATGGAATTATTCCTCAATTCAGATATAACGTTTTCTGCTAATACAAAATTGGCAACATTGTTTTCGAGGTTTCGATCTTGTTTCATGATTTCTAATGCTTTGAGTTTGTTCCTATTTACTCTAATCGCATTTGGGTGGTTATAAACGGTTACATTGTTAGGAATATTTATATCCTCGTTGATTTTAGTTCCCCAACCTATTAACATATCCCCTCTTCTTAATCTAGGTTTCTCTCGCGTTCCTTCAATTCCTAATGCATCTGCTAATGCTCTTCCTGTTACATCCGTTGCGCCACTAAACCATAAATAAATCATAATTATTCCTCCACATATTTTAATTTTTTATTTTGTCTCCACGCCGTTTTAAAATACGGGGACACCTTTAAACCATCATTTAAACTATATTTAACTAGTTCTACAAATAAATCTATATACTCGCTATATTTGTTATATGTAGGCAATTTTTTCAAACATTTCAAGATTTTTTTCAATTCATCATGTGATAATTCGGCCTCTCCTCGTAAAATATTGTCTGTTTCATCCGCTGGAATAAACATAGCAAATTCTTTGGCTACAGCTAGATTATTTATTTTAGCTTTTAGTTTATGAAAATTTCGAAAATCTTCATCGAGAGCTTCTTCAAATGCCTTTTGGGGGGACACATCAACAACATATTTATAATAAGATTCGGCTATAGCTTTAGCTGTCCCCACAACTGCTTTTGCTATTGTAGGGTGCTTTAACCATGCCCCACTAATTACTCTATATTCCAAGCGCTCTCTGTCAGTTCTAAAATCGTCACCGCGGCCATATCTACCTTTAACACGGCGTTTAACTGAGTCATCGACATTCTCTATATGCATAAATGGTATCGCTACAAAATGATTCAAGATATAATTCAAAATACCAAACATTGAATATTTTACAGAGTCATTATTTTCTACTTCGTGCAATGCTAATTTCGGTGTCCCGATATGAATGTGTCCACCGATAGCATACACATGATCTTCTACCTCTTTGTCATCATAATACGGATGTGCATACCATCTATATTTATCTATATACTTTAATCTATAATTATTTGTCAATATATTTTTTATATTAGATATAAATTTATCAACGTCTACTTCGGGATTTGGCCTTAATTCAGCTAATGGACCATCGCTTGCTAATTCACCATTAAAGGATAAACCATTGATGTGACCTGCGTATATGAATTGATTTAAATCTAACAAAGCAAATTCTGGATCAGCTCCTACCAATATTTCTTCTACAGAATCTGCTAGCCATACATTGTCAGCTTTGTCTAAATATTCATCACTACATAAATATCTAAATGTAGTAGATGTGACAAACCCTACCCTCAAATATTCTTCTTCGGACATTGTTTTCTTTATTTCTCGCAGATCAGCTGTATATGCTTGGTAAATATGGAGAACCTTACTTCTGTTTGCTCGATCTTTTGGAGGAACATCAGGCCACAACTCCACCGTCTTATCTTGTGTTAATCCGAGGTGTTCTCTCGCTCTCCTACCAAACCTGATTAATCTATGTTCGTTGCTGCGTTTATTACGCCCGACATTATGATCCATCTTTTTAGATACTACTAGAATAATACCTTCTTTCATTTTTTCACCTCAATATGTTTCTTAACAGTTTCTAATTCATGTATGTCGAATATGCTTTGTAATTCATTTATAATTTTATCAATATCTTTGTGCTCCTCATTTTTCTCATCAGTTTCAGTATTTGTAATGGCAATTACTAATTTTTTCAACTGTTCTATATATTTCGTTCGTTTGGCAGACTTTTCAACAATTTGATAATCCAAGTCTTCCATAACGGCAGCTTCGAAACCTTTTTTCCACGCATATTTGTAAACGCGGTTCGCAATTAAAATAGGTCCAAGGGTTTTTAGTAAATTCTCGTTTACAATATCTATTGTGTCCATCAGATCATCATCAGTTAAAAACCCTTTTTGATTAGAAGGTAATTCTCTATAAGCCAGCTCAGCCATTTCTCTAATTTCTACTGGCACATCATCAGTATCTACATATACAGTCTTTACATTATCTGTACTTACAACTTCTGTAACATCAGTAGATGTTTGTTTATTAGCATCCTCAGTTTTATTAACACCATAATTAGTTTTGTCTTCTATTGTAGCAGCAGAAGACTTTATTTCTTGCTCTGTATCTAATTCATACCCTAAATTAGTACCAGAGTCAACATCAATTATTGCTCCTGTTTTAGCGTCCAATACCTTATCGCCGACTTTTACAACATACTTTTTTAATATATTATCAAATACGCGCAACTTGCCCTTCTTTTCATTTCCATCTGCTCCATTCGCACTATTCGTGTTATCCGTTGTTGATTTATTTGTAGCTGACTTAGTTGTAGTATTGGCTGATTTTTCATCTTTAGAAGTATCTTTATCTTTAGAAGTAGCGTTATATCCAACATAACCACACCTATTGTACATTGTATTACCGTAAGTCCTTCCCACGGTAGAACTAGATTTCCATATTTTATTTGTTCGATTCATCTTTTTCACTTCGGCAATATCTTCAATTGTTGTATCTTTATTTACTTCCGCATCTAAGTCAAAAATGAGAGCAGTATCGTCTGTCATACTTTCTAAGACAATGTTTCCATCACTTACCAATGTAGGCAACACCTCTTTATTTTGATAATAATGTACAAGTCTTTCATATCTTGGCCAAACTGCATTCCAGAACTTACGTTCTGAAACCATGAGGAGTATACCTAGACTCCTGATTAGTATGAATTCAACTGGCCTTGCATCTCTAAACACTGGTACTTGTTTCAAATTATCAGCATTGAACAAAACAACAGCGAACTGGCCTTCTAATCTATTAACAACTTCTTGAATCATTTCCATTGTAAACGGCTCAGTGCCTTTTTTAGTAAAATATTCAAATAATCTGAATATTGCTTCGCTATCAACTTCACCATCCCGTTTACATTTTAAACGCTTAAAAATTTCTTCATGATTTCTTAAAGTACCATTGTGAATACCAACCAAATTACCTATCTTTATTGGATGGTTATTAACATTGTTTTTCTTATCACCATATGTTGCAGCTCTACAATGCCCTAAGTATACCCGTACTGGAGCATCATATTTTTCCCATACTTTTAAAAATCCACCATAGTATTCTCTACTACGGCCGAATTTATGTATAAATTTACTCACTTGTTCACCACGCTTAATACCGTAGAAGTTGCCGTCGTTAAATAATATAGCAGCACCAACGGCATCTTTGCCTCTCGTTTCAGTTTCTAGTAATAATTCAGTTGTTAATACTTTCAATACATTTTGCCTAATTATTTCCTCTTTTTTCGTTTTTTTACCAAGTGTCAGACCAACAACTATTCCACACATTTACCTTCCTCCACTATTCTTCGGATTTAAACAAGTATAAACGTTTAATATAGTCCATATCGCTTTTAGAAAGTAAGAAATATTCACTCTTGGACATAATATATTTTGTTCGCCATCTATTTCTAATAAATCATCTCTACTATTCGAACCTCCTATCATATAATTAGCTACATACCCATCTCTCGTATAATACGTTAAATCGTTGAATTTACTTGATGTTAGTTGGACCAATAAACAATAAATATCATCATTTGTAAATACCGGATAAAACTCGCTATATTTAATAAACGCTATATTTACCTTATCCACTGTTGAACAATGGTGAGTACAGCCTGCTGAGATGAAAGTAGTATACTTGAACTTTGACCTAAAATAAGTAAAATAATATTTTATAATACGAAATATTTCTTTTATATTATCATGCATAACATTTGTTAAATTTAGATTTACAAATCTATAGTTATCTAGCATAGATAGCAAATCTGAATCTTCATTAATATCAATTTCACGCACACGCGTAATATTTTCATACAAATGACCTACAATCGTACCATTATTTATATTATCGAATTCCACATGTAAATACCTGTCATTAAAAATGACAGGTTTGTCTATAATGGATAAATTATCTAAAATATTATCAATTCTGTATTTGCGGTGTTTAACTATAGGAATTATTACATGTACAAAATTTGGTTGTTCAAAAGTAAATAAATCTAGGCTCATCTGCTGTGCCTTTTTGATACTTATATCTTTAAGTTTAGACAATTCTTTAATTACCAAATCTTTATCAATTAACGCGGTTTTATTCGCGATATCGATATTCTTAAACGACACAATAAACGGTTTACCAACAATAGCTAATTCAGCATTGATATCATTTAAATATTGTTGCAATCCACCCTTAGCATATGCCATATACGAATATTCTGGCACTAACGCACGATTTAATAACTTTATAAATTGTAAATCCATAATAACACCTCAATACTTATCTCACAAGCGTAGTTTTAAAAATTTTACCGGTTGCAACATCAATCCTTAGAATTGTATTATTCATCATTATTTCCCCAGTACATTTCGACTGTGTCAATAATGTATAATTATTGATCGCATCTAATATTGACGGTGTCGATGCAAAAGCTATTATTTGTTCACTTTTATAAATCCTCACAACTAAACTAGCATAACTAATATCTCTGAATAGTACTATATACCGTGGATTAGTACTACAAATAAAAGCTCCTGCCATAGAACCAACTACTCGTGTGGCCGTAAATCTTACACTATCAATTAACGATTTACCCATACTACGATATTCATCTATTAGTCTGAAGATAATCTCGCTATCAACTTGTCCTCTCCTTTTGAGATTAGGATTAGTTTCAAAAAGTACTTCGTCATTTGATATAATACCATTATGAATACCAACTATTGTTCCAGCAATTATTGGATGATTATTAACATTATATCTCGCAGATCCTTTAGTTTGAGATCGAGTATGCCCAAGTATTGCTTTTGTTTTTGTACCCATTTCTATTGTAGCAAAAATCTCTTTAACTTCTTTCTCATCCAATAATTTATCAGCGGGAAGCCTATCTTTGTATGTATAGATTTTATCTTCTTTCAATACTATTATACCACTTGCATCTGTTCCGCGTACCATCGATGCCTTAAATAATTCTGCAAATATATTTTTAAATTGATACTCTATAATACGATTAGGAATTTTATCACCATAATATACTAATCCACATATACCGCACATATACACATCCTCCATCAAATAGGAATGACAGTTCCTAATTTTTCAGACCAGACTAGATTGCCCTCCCTTATTTTTTCATCTATATAATTCTTTATCAAATTAGTTGTCACTTTCTCATCGTCAACCAAAGATTCATTTACAATTTCTGCTACACTATTAATCCATTCATCTATATCATAACATTCATCAACCAGTCTTAAATCTATTGCCTCATCAATTTTTATTTCTATTTTATTAGTATCATTAATATCAACTTTAAGATCTTCTTCAATTGTATCCCATGTATCACCATCTATACGTCTTAAAGCTACAGGCTTATAGGCTAACTTTTCTAATACATCATACGCTGGTCCCAACTTGATCAAAATATTTTTCATTTGAGCTAACATATCGAGAGATTCTTCTCTGAAATAATCTGCATGATCTAATAGTTTATAAGTATCACTAAATCGCGGATCGCCATATCCTCTATCAGCTCCATTTAAAATTAAGGCTTTCATATCTCTTGCTTTCTTTAACGTTTCACTATCGCCAACCATCAAGAGGCCGTATCTGCTAATCTCTACTGCTTTAATTACAAATGCAAAATGTAGACATGCTAATGCAGCATAAATTGATGGGCACAAAGTAGCGTCGGCTTCTCTAAATTCAACGTGAAATATCTCAACATCGCCGTTTTTATCAAAATAACAGTTGCGATAATTTACAAATCCGTATTTTTGACCACCAGCTGCACTGATAACTTTATCATTCACTGTTTTCATTTTATTACGAATTGGAGAAATGTCTATTATACTAACTCTGAATTTTTCCCATCTTGTCATATGATTTGGATCATCTAACGCCATTGTTATCCATGTCAATGCATTTTGATATTTTCTAACCAATTGATGGAAATTTGCTAGTATCAATTCTGGCATAGGTTTTTCTAATTCATTAATCCCATCATAATATGCTGCCAATACATGCATATGAGCACCGCACCTCTCATTAACATATGCTCCATGCTCTTTAGCTAAATCTAAAATTTCTTTTGACATGTTATAAAATTCCCAATAATTTACACGTCTGCCAACTGTTATAATTTCTACTCCACCGTCTGAAACTAATGATCCATCTTTTGTAATTCTAACAACTCCTTTACCTATTTTACCATAGCTACCACTAGGCTTAAACTTATCCGTCAACAAGCGTCTTACATCGCTAGGCGGTAATTGTTTCGATTTGTATTTATCACATTCATTACACGGTCTTTCGAAATTATTACATTTTATACAAAATGGTATAAATTCGTTACAATACAAACCTATACATTTAAATTCATACTCTTCACATGTGCTACACATATCTGGTTTACACTTCTTTGTTCTGTTAGCACAGGTATTTATATTATGTTCCGCTCTACACTTATCTTCGCTAGCACATCTAGTCCAGCAATTTTCATACACCAGATGTCTGCATTGACATCTTGGATCATTACCATCACATTTCTTTTTACCCTTTGGTAAATTCAATTCGAATTCTATACCAACTTTTAGAATTTTATACAGTATATCTTTCCAATATCTAACTTCATGCGCACTTAGTGTTTTATCTATCCTTACATTGTGCTTATCAATTATAAATTTCCATTTGTTTCTGTTGTCTCGCATCGTATAGCCTCCAACTATATTTCAAATTAGCACTAAATTTATGTTTACCTGTAATACTCAATATAGCGTATTTATAATAGTTTAATATAGCTAATTTTTCTTCTTTATACTTTAACATCTTACTAATATCATTAACTATATTTTTTATTATTGAAGCAGCCTTATCTATCTTCTCAGATACTATAGCTGTTTTAACTTCTTCTTTATCTGGAATTGATGGATATATAACTTTGATATCATTGTAATTGAATTTTAGTTCGTTAGTAAAATTATCACTTATATACGCTAATCTACTTAAGATGTCATTCATAACCACTTTAGCTATTGATAGAATACCATGACTATAAATAGGGTGTCTTAATAAATGACCTCCTGGCACTCTATATTCTAATGTCATTCTATCCCATCTATAATCTCCCGGTTTTCCATATCTACTAAATCTCTCTGATCTTCTTATATAATCGTCATTTCCTTCTGGCAAAACAGATGAAACACCAATATAATAATCTAAAACATCCACTATAAAATCCATCCAATTCAATTTAGACGCTTTTAAGATTGAAGCTGGTAATCCAAAATGAATATGAAACCCGGCTGACATATTATTACAATGTGATGCACCCAGCATTACTATATCATGTTTTCTTAAGATACCTCTATTGCTAATATGATTATAAGCTTTTTTCAATAAAATATTCATATTGTTAACAACAACTGCTGGATCGCTCGATGGTAATGGCCTTAATTCGGCTAATCCACAATCATTTCCTATTTCACCATAATGCGGAAAGAAATGACTAGCTGAAATAGCGAAACCAGTGTTGCTGTCTACAAGATGAAATTCTGGATCACAACCTAATGTTATGTCATTTGCTGGCTTTATTGAAACTACTTTATCTTTTTTTAATCTATTGTAAATATTACTACTTACATATGCTACTTCACTATCGCGTTCAGCGTCTTCTTTATATGCAATGCTAACTTGAAGAGATATAACTCCAGTGTATGTTGTTATATTCAAAAAAAGCCCGGTCATAAGACCGAGCCTTTCTCTGTATTCTTTTGGTATTCTAATTAATCTATCTTCAATTGATCCTAACAGAGACCTCTTTTCGTCCATTAAATCTGACACTTTTATTTTTAATTTCATAAATATCAACTCCTTTAATCATTTATATAACCTCCTCTATTACAGCTCCTACCATATTATATACATCGGCTCTATGCCAAAATTGTGCTCTTAGAATACCAATATTATCATCTACATAATCATACATAATAGCTTCTGTTTTACCTTCGCATCTCCGCTGAATCCGTCCTATAGCCTGTTCTGTATAGGTTTTATTCCTAAACGGTAGAACTAAAAAACCCCTATTTAATTTTGGCACGTCAAAACCTTCTCCTAACAAATGGAATGTTGTTACTAAAATAGTTATTTCATCATTTTCCAATTTATTAACTTGTTCTTCATTGTATGCCTTTGGATAATCACCGGTTGCTAAACCTGTTTTAGGCCATTTCTTTTTCAATTCTTCATATAATTTTTCACAATAACTTTTACGTACTGAAATGACTAAACAATAGTTTCCTTTCTCAGCTTCATGTATAATATCTTCAATTATTTTATTAATTCTAGCCTCGCTATTACAAATAGCTTGAATAGCATGACTATAATTATTGCCAATATATGTTGCGTATCTTAGCGATACTTTCTTTACAATTGTTTTATCCACTAAATTTTTGTCCGCAATTTTACGCGGGATATATGCATTGATATCTCCAATTGACGCATACATCAAATCTTCTAATTTATCCCTTCTATTTGGAGTCGCCGTTAATCCATATAAATAATAACTTGAAAAATGAGAAATAACTTCTGTAAAAGTTCGACTTGGGGTATGATGGCAATTAGAACTTAAAACCCCATTAGCAATAAATAAATGTTCAGTAGTTGTAAAATCATATACAATAGTTGGCTTATTTATATTAATTTTTCTCATTATTGGCAAACAGTTATATTCGATTCCATTATAAATTACGAGTTTAGAATTATGATTAACAGATTTATTAATACATAATAAATGGTCACCTTCTTGTATAGTATCTAATGTACCAAATATTACATTTGCTGTATTTATAATTTTACCTGCTGGTATGTAAGGTAGCTGGTGTGTAGGTGTACCTTCTATTGTACCGAAACCGCCTTGTAAAATAATTGTTTTATCTGTTAATCTAGAAAACTTACTACTTACCCTACCAAAAGTAGTTATATCACCATTCTTAATATCTTCTATGTTCTTAACCGATCCATCTAACATCAAAATCTTAGTTCCAGCTACCAAACATTCATCCACTACAACTAGTCCAAATTCTCTACCCAATTCAGGTAAATATTCTTTTCGTCTAATTAAAGTTTGGACTAAAGCTACCGTTATTTTATCTCCTAATTCAATATTACCTCTTCCTATAAACCCTATTTTTCCTACATCTTCCAGAAAGAAATTTATTCTATCTATAACTTGATTAACAAGTTGATTAGTATGAGTTATCCATAACATAGGTTGATGCAACGTTGCAAATAAATACAACGCCATAACCGTTTTGCCACTGCCTGCTGGCGCCAGTAGAATCCCGTTAGGATGTCTCAATAAATTACGTCTTGCAGCTTTTTGATATAAAAAAGGTTTAATTTTACTTACTACATTTATAGGGGGTTTTAAAATTCTATTATCAACAATTTCTAATGGGATATTTTTATAAATAAGTCCTTTTTCGATTACTTGCAAATATCCTCTAGGAACTATAATACCACTAGGTATAATCTTCGCTAAAGAAATAAATTCGGGTATATTACCAACATAGCGGCCATATTTAACCGCTTCTTCAAACACTGGATTTTTAAGGGTTAAAGTCGTTAATAACCAGTTTTTTAATTCTTGTGGTATATTTAAGAGAGTTATGTTATTATCAATTATTATCTTCATCTGAAAAGATCCTTTCTAACTCTCCTTTCCAGTTAGTCCATTCGGCGTTATCGTTATAAAAACACGTAGTTGTAACTTCTATATTTTGAGGAGCTTTGTGCGCACTCTCTTCTTTTACACAGCTTTGTGCAATGCCTTTTTTTACTTTTTTAATAGCTGCTTTAATTTTTCTTCTAATGGATTTACGCTTTTTACTTTTTAAACGATATTGTAAATAAGGTAAATCATTAAGGTCATAATCAACACCTATCAAGGCAGGCGTAACACCAGCATATTTTTCATAAATTGCTGACTTCATTTTTAGTGATAACTCTTCACCATTTTGTCTTAAAAAAGCATCATAGCATGAAGGCTGATTACCGCTCGGTAAACACGACGGTGTACGTTGAGTACAAATAGCACCACATATAATACTTGAGAATGCTTCAAACGTTCTTAATTCTAACACACGTTTATCAGCTAATGCTTCTAATGTTAAAATATAATATAGAAAATCTTTAAAAGCTGCCTCATTATTTACAAATAAAATTCTACAAAAAGCATTATCTCTCAAATTACAGCATAATTTACATATACTACAAATATGTGTCTTGAACAATTTAGCCTGCCCACTAAGAATTATTTCATTCTGTGCTGACTGCATCTTTGAATACCTCTTTCACAGTTCTACCGTCTGGCAATTTCCAAAATGTCCAACCGCTTCTTCTAACCCCACTAACAGCTTCTGCGGCAGCTGATAGGCTATCGTATTTCTTATCACCGATCCAAAATGCACCGTCTTTCACTTGTAGGAAATAATTTAAACCGCGCGTTGAACCATATAGAACTGTTCCTTCTGGGATTTCTGCCTTCCTTTCCTTCTTCTTCTTTTCTATTAATTCAGATATAATTCTATCATGTTCTTTATTTAAATCATCTCTCAAATCTTTAACCATTTTAAATAAATTATCTAGCCCACTAGTTAAATGGAAGATACGTTGCTCCAACTCTGTTAATTTATCTACTTTAGGATCTTCTGGAACCTCTACTACTTCCTCTGGTTCAGCCCCTAAAGATACACACTTCAATTTTTCTAGTTTATTGTTTGGCATATTTTAAATCCTCCATTATTTGTTGTAATTTTTCAAAAGAAACCGGGTAAAAATTATTATTATCTACCCCTACATCGTATTGCAATCCTTGTGGCTTTAGTTTACCATGAGAATGGCCATACACTTGCCAACTACCATAATGCGACATCGGCCACACACGCATAGCCCAATGACAGGCTATTATAAACTGATCTCTATATTTTCTGATTTCTAAATATTCTAAGTTTTTATAAATCCGCTTTATAGCTGAATCATGATCTCCTTTTATAAATACATGTGTGCCATTTAACTTATTAATTATTTCACGAGTAATTTTTTTAGACGCAAATGAAAAGTCCCCTACATGAACTACTACATCTTCATTTTTAACAACTTCATTATGTCTACGTATTAATTCTTCAACCATTTCATCCATGCTTGTAAATGGTCTATTCGAATATTTTATTATATTTTTATGATAGTAGTGCTCATCTGCAGTATAAAACAACATTTTCTACCTCCAATAAAAAACGGGTGCTGGGAAAATGGCTAATAAACCCAGCACCCAACAAGGGAGAGAGGTACATAGAGGTACAGAGGCGCTTACATCGGGAATCCTTGCTGCGCTGCTGGCTGTTGAGGCGTTTCTTGCCTTGGAGAATATCCCAATGTTAGCGAAATAAGTTTAAAAGCATGTTTTAGAGTGCCATTGGCGTCTTTCCAATTTTTATACTGGCATTCAAGTAACAATTCATGGCCAGGCTTTACATATTGTTCGATAACGCCTGCTTGTTTACCTTGAGTGTATACCGTGATTTCCATTGGCCTATTAGTCCATTGCCCATCAGACTGTTGAACTCTATCGTTAACAATAAAATTTATAACTGCCTGTTTATTACCATTAGCATCTGTTGAAATTTGTGGTTGACCATTAACCTTCCCTACGAAAATGCATTTATTATAATCCATAACAACTCTCCTTTCGAAATAAATAATTAAATTTCTTTATTAGTTCTTGGATCTACTATTTTATATTTTTCTAACGTCCTATTCATTACTGCAATAGGCGACATATCTTCACCAGCAAAAATATTTTCTAATATAGCTGAACTAAATCCAGACACCATTGCTACCCCTGTTTTATGAGCTAGCTCAGGCGAGCCGGCATAGCCAGCAGTATTCCAATAAATAATTTTAGGCGGAATATAACCTGCTCTCTCAAATTCAAATAAACAAGCTTTAACTGGTGGAACATCTTTTCTTACTCTTGTTGCACCATGAAATTGCATATCAGAAATTATTAATAAAGTTGTCGGCATTTGATCTTGTTTTAAATTAAAAAATTTAGCCATATCAAGAATTGACATTAGTGCTTTATCAATTCTTGTAGCTCCAACTGCACCATCAAATATTTCTCGATTTCTTACGGCAGTTGAAAATTTCATCCCATTCCAATCTTTAAAGTTACCTTCATCGCAAAACGCAATAAACTTCTTATAAAATGGATTATCTTTACCAATTTTAGCTGAACAGTATAACGCCATACCAATAGATACATAAACGGCCCTGGTTGAACCGCTTATATGTGTATCCATCGAAGCAGACGTATCGGCAATCACAATTATTTTTTCATTTGTTCCTTCTAAGAAATTCGGCAATGCTTCAAATTGAGCATCAGCTATTTTTTTATCCCCGTGAAATACAGTTCTTACACAATCATGTGGAAACAAAACATCAGAATGTATAGTTGCTTTACCTTCTGATAAAGCCTGTTTGTATTTTTCGAATCTTTCCTCATCATGCCTGTTAAAAGCAACTGTATATCTAGCCATAGCTACAGAAGGAACTTTTTCATACTCTATTTCCTTCCACATATTGTGACACATTTTGTGCTCAACAATATGATTTTTCCTAATTGAAGCTAACAATTTTCTAAATGGTTTTATCTTCAAACCTAATACTTTTCTTATTTGATAATAATCTCGCTTGGCCCATTTGGCAGCCAGCACATCTCTTTCTTTAATAGCATTGGCCCATAATTCAGCAGCTGCCTTTTCAGCTTTTGTACCAAATAAAGCTTTAAGATCATCCCAGCGACCTACTAATGGAATCCACCCTATATTTATTTCAATCCATTCAGGAGCAGTATTACCAAGCCAATTATAAATGGCTCTAGCTCCACTCCTGTTTCCAGCGCCACCACGACAATCTCTTAACCAAAGTAATAGTTTCATGGCAATTACAGGATCTACAACCCATACTTTTTGGAAAAGCCCAAGAGCTGATTCTTCTTGGCCGTAAAAGCTTTTTCTATTTTCAAACAAAGAACCAGCTTTACTGAAAAACTCTAACGCATGATCCATTGAAAATTCATACTGTGTAGCGCCTTCATTTGTCAATTTCATAATGATCCTCCTTTCAGGCTGGCTTTTGGCCAGTGTTTATTGCTGTAACCAACCTTCCTATATTATAACATAAAAATTTTAACTTGTTAACTTTTATTTACAATTAAATAATTTTTGTTCCCCCTTCGCTGTTATTTTATCAATATAATCAGATAGCAATCTATAAGCATCTTTCATTCTTGCTGTAGTTAGAATGTCTTTAACTTTCATCTTTTCAGCTTTAAGCCGTTCCAACTTTTCTTCTATACTTTCGCTTTGTGTTCTCAATAGACGCTTTAACATAAAGCTAGGTAAATCAGCAGCATCGTCTTGCAGATGATCCAAGAGACTGAATGGACCAAGACTTGCTCTAGTTGCAAAATAAACCTTATTTCTTCTTCTTACTATAAAGTTAATTATTTTACTACCACCTCTAGCTTTAGCTCTCATATGGAACTCTTTCAAATCTGTTATACCCAATTTAGTTGCTTCTTGCCTAATTAGATTGCATAACAGCTCACTAGGCCGCCTGTCAAATCCCAAACTCACCATAGCATCTACATCTGCTACACATATAGCATCAGTTGCTTCTTCTTGCAAAGATTTAATACCATGCTTTTGCTTGAAAACAGTATTTCCTAGAAAATCCAACAACAATTCTAAATGTGCATGTTCTTCAGTTTCAGAATATGGAACATTACGTTCTACAATTCTCATCAAATTATAAGCCAATGCAATAACAGGACCAGTATGACTTTTAACACCAGTTGCCTTTCTTACTAATTCTGCATGTTCTTCATTGTTTGGTCTTGGAAAATAACATATATTAAAATCATCAAACGTCATTTCTTTTAATACTGGTATCTTTTTAGAATTCATTTTATTTATAGCATCTATACATACTTTATTTGGATTAGTGAATTCTTTTCTTAAAGCTTCTTTTGCTTCAGCTGTATGAAACGATGCTAGAAATAAAGTATCTCCATCAAAATCTAGACTTAGACTTACCAGACTATTACCACTTACTCTAATTACATATTTGCACAATGGATCATCAGTCACTTGAACTTTTTGGGGCCTAATAGACATAAATCCCAAACATGGAAATCTTTCTACAAGTACTATATCTCCAGTTTTTACTTTTAATTGGTTTGCCATATCTCTGTGAATCTCAATAGTATTGGGCGGTAAATGGTCAGCTAGAGCAGCAACTGCATGAGCTGAATGTGGATATCTAACAGCCATTCCATATGTACTTAACTCTCCTCTTTTGGTACCCATACTTTTAGCTACAATCATAAAATATTGAGATATAGCACGCATCAAATTATTTTGATTTATTATACTTTTATCTTCTATAAAATCATGTACTAATTGAACTATTCTATTAACCAAAATACCTACTTTACTCAAACCCCATTTACCAGAAGGATGTCTCCAACATCTCCTCAATAGAGAATTAGGAATGAAAACCTTATTATATCGATAGATATCATAAGTATTCAAATCCACATCGTCGTCTGGCAATCCCATAGAAAAATCTTCCTTATCGCGTTTATTAACTGCTACTTGAAAATAACATGGCAGTTTCATTATAAATCCATCAGGAAAGAATTCATCATCGACAATTGTTCCTTTTATTTCATCAATTGTATGAAGAAATCCTGTTCTTAAATTTACGAATCTAATATCTTCTGCATCTATTATAGGATAATTATTATCAACTTCTCCTCGTGCGGAATGAAGAATCCTTATTTCATCCTTTAGAATTTCTATTCCTTGAGCATGAGACATTACTTCCTTAATAATAGGATTGCCTGCGCCAAATCGAGTCACTAGTGCTTTGATTTCAACATGACTAAATTTCAATCCAGAAGTTCGCAATTCTCTATTATTCGTTATCCATGTTTTCTTATTATCCCAGATTTGATCTTCTGGGTCTTTAGTAGCTCCCCAAAACATTTTCCCAACTACAGCCTGGAATTCACCACAATAAGTATTAATCATCCAGGAACCATCTTCAGGAAATCCTTTTGCTTTTAGAGCAGCCTTTATTTTATCTTTACTTGTTATAAAATCGTCTTCTATTATTATAGGTTCATCGCCTTCATTTAGGTTATTAGCCAAAATTTCCAACAATTGGCCAAAATTCTTTCTTTTATTGATAGAAGTGCCGGAAATCATCACATCAATAGGCACTTCCTCACCTGTTTTAGGGTTAATAGCTACACCGAGATCTACAAATTTAACAATGCCTTTATTTGCATGTAAATTAGAAAATTTACTACCATCTTTTAGAAATCTTTTCCCTTCTACAGTGATTACAAACATTTCAACTGGCATATTATCCAGCTCAGATATAACCCTTTTTATCTTTACAATTTTAGCTTCATCACATCTTAGATCCATCACAATAGGTTCACCATCTGGAGAAAATCCTAATTTATCACCGAACTTTACATTATCTCCTTCCTCAACTATAATTTTATCTCCATAAACCGTGAATTTCTTTACCACGGTACGGGATAAACTTCTTAATCTGTTATCTACTAAAATTTGATCTTCAAAAGTCAAAGGAGTGTCTAGGACAGCAGTTACAAGATTCCATCCTTTCCTTTCGAAACCTTTATCGATCAATTGTTGCATGCTCTTAGTTCTTATTCTCGGCAACTCGTCGCCTTGCATGCACAAAGTAGAATATAAATTTCTTTGAGGATTATGAAACATTCCGAATGGAGTGAGTTTTCTTAAATCTAAATCTAGTAAATAATTCTTATCTGCTAGTACGCCATCACTCAATCCTATCGCAGTCCAGCCAAATTTCTTATAATACTTCTTATTCTTTTCCACTTGATATTCTAATCTTTTGTTTGGATCTTGTATTCTATTAAATTCAGGATCAATAATTATTATTCTATGATTCATTGCCCAGGTATTCATATCTGTTTCATGGATAGGCATTGTATTTACTATTTCATCAATCAATCTCTGAGCGCTCATCACCATATAACTTACTTGGTCATTTTTAAACGCCCTAGCGATTTTGGCTATTAATGGAGATCCACTTTCGAGGTGTGGAAATATAACATTCACATCATCCAATAATAATCTTTCAATAACTTGCAGATACGACAGTTCCTCTTGCTGTTCCTCTAGCCAATAGCGAGAGACAACCCTCTTAATATCATTTCTAATAATAAAGATTAAACCATTCTCTACTACTGGTATTGGAATTTCTAACGCTTTGCTTATTTGCCCATCTTCAAATAGAACCCAAAGGCTCTGGTCTATAACTTTAGTTTTAATGTTTGCCCTTACTTTTACAAAAGCTCTATTTCTGTTAAACTCGCTTCTGACCCTTTCAGCCAATACTTGAACCTCATTCATTATTGACTCCATACCTTCTCCCCTATTGTTGAGATTACTATTAACAGATCTTATTAACTTAACTCATAAAAACGGGCCAGAGCCGCTTTATTAAACCTCCTTAATGAAAATTTGTCCAACCTAGCTTTAAGATATACTTCTGGTATATTTGCTGCAAAGGTTTTAGATTTGATAATAGTGATGATAAAAGATAGCCTATCCCTTGTCGGTAACATGTCGTTATATAAACATGATATTAATATCTCTAACAACTGATGCATTTTTGGATAATAATAATGATCATAAAATTCTCTATTATGTGCCTCATAATTTAATGTATATTTCCTCAATGCTGTTAAATGACTTAAAATAGTCCCAACCCTGATTGATAAAGCGGGCATCTCAAGCAAACATCTTCTATATTTATTCATTAAATATTCAATTATAATGGGGTAAAAAGATGCCTTAAACTGCTGTAGATCTAGACATAACTTGGATCTTGACGCTACATTTAATCGCTGTTGTGTAAGCATAATATATGGCCTGCCATCTAACCATGCCACTTCAAAAACCTGATTAGTAAAATATTTATTGAGCAAGATAGTTAAAGTTTCTCTGTATTGCTGATCAGCATTAGGAGCATTTATATTAGATTTAAATAACGTTTTTGAATAAATGATAATGTTGTTAAGGCCTAATACAACTGCCTTCAACCATGTCAAAAATTCTTCGTTAGAAACAAAAAATAAATTTGTAGGTTCTTCATTAAAAGTTACTAATGGAAATTTTATACTATCTTTTGTAGCAATTGCTAAATAGGCGTGACTGTTCAGTGATTGTGGTAATGATAAATTAACTAAAAGCGATTCTAAAGTCGCACGCGATAGCTTTTCTGTTGCTATCGCATCAATAGAGTTTTTAACATACAACCCATTTGCTACTTTGAAAATGTTATATCCATTGATTAACTTATGCCTTATTGATTTTGTAAGTCCTAAATCCACTACCATAAATTTATGTTCTGGTTTCTCTTTTACGACAATACTTTCTATTAGTAAACAAGACATAGTAGGCTGAAAGAGTGCATTGACTACATAAGCAGTAGCACCAGCTTTAACAGAACCTCTTTTATTAGAGCTAGTTAATATTTTTATTCTGCTTCCACATGATAACATGATATACCCCATTTATAATGAAAGTCGTTTGTATATAACACTTTGCAAATCACCAAACATATCAATTACTACAGAAGGTCTAAGATTATCTATATGTACTCTCCTATCATGAATAGCAGCTCTGATATCCGTTATTCTTCTAGAAATATCTTGGATATACCACCTATTTATGCCTTGGTATTTACCAAATAGAGCACGCAGATCTTTTAGCTCTGAAATTCTTAATTCTATATCTTTGTAACGTTCAAGTAACATATTTTTGTATTCATCATTACGCATAGCTTGTAAAATATAGTGGTGATAGTTAACACGTAATATTTTATCTTCTAACTCTATATATGATGATAAACTTCCTGTACGTGGTATGCTTTCGAGAAAATCATTGATTGAGAAGTCAAGTCTACGACTTATTAAGCCATTTACGAAGTTAGCATTTCTAAACTTTGCCACAATAGAGTACAACTCATGCCATTTACTTGCTAAATAACAGATAAAAACAATCGGTTTACATTCTAATAAATTAAATCTACTTAATACTTTTATAGTACATAGACCCTTTGGACATCGTTCTAACACGCGATATTTATTCATCACAGATACCGGAAATGTTGGCAATGGTATTTCATGTATCTTAACCAATCTAGGTTTCCCTCTCTTACCTATTCTATAAAAAATTACGTCGTAAGTACACAATAGTGGGTGATTTTTAAACCTTCCAAAACAACTAACAAAACCAAGAGAGTTGGGGTTTATTTGCGACAATCTATGTTTTTCTATAACTTGGATATGGTCTCCTCCAAATAACATCGTATCCCTCCTTAAAATCTATTCATCATTAGATATTTTATATGTCCATCTATTAACCTACTATATCTAGCCACATAATACCTCATAAACTTCAACTCGGTATCGCGCATAGACATGAAGTTGGGATTTTGACGGCTATATTTCGTGTATAGACCTTTTAAATCTTTGTCCCTGCTAGATAAATAATTTATAGCTGGAACTAATATATCACTATAATCAGTTATTTTGAATAAACCATTCGTATTAACTACATTAAATATTTCATCTAATCGATTCCTATCAAAAACATGTTTAGGAATAAATTGTTGAAGTAATTTAGCAATATAAAAATAGTTTGCCAATAAAAAAGCTATAAACTCATGAGATTGCAAATCCATAACATTAATTTTATATGTTATAACCTTAACCACTCCTAATTCTTTATTTATCACTGCCTCGTTAAGTTTGCGTTTAAATTTAGAATGATTAACTTCTAACTTAGCCAATGTAACTCTGTTTCTGCCTCTACGCCCAGCCCGTGTAAATATAGCAAAATACTCAACAGGTTTAGAACTCGGATGGAGTGCTTGACGACTAATAAAAGAAATAAATCCAGTAGATTGGGGGGCGATCAAAACTGAGCGGCACGGAACCAAAACATCTTTTATAATGAATTTATAGCCCGGAAACAAAAACATAAAAACCTCCTAAACGTGTATTACACTGTGCGTACTATAATTCTATACTCTTCGTGATTAACGGTATGAAAACATATACTACTTTTGCCATTACCATTAAATCGCATTGAAGTAAATGATATTTCAGGAGTTATAATAATTACACGCTGATTTTTTCTTAATGTAGTTGACGCTAAAACCAATCTTTTGCCAACTACTTTGCTATAACCAACGTGTGGATCTAAACTTGCTGAAGTAAAAACAGCTCTTGGCGCATTTTTGGTATTTAAAATGGCACGAGCCTCTTCATCATTTATTATACCTACAAGTCTACCTTCAAACTTGACCTCTTTATGGTTCTTCTTTTTATAAAATATTTCCCTCCTCATATTTTATCCCCTTAAATATAGATCTTCCTAGAATCTATAGGCGTTGTAGACTCCATTATCTGCAATACAGGTTTAATTGGCCTTCCAATAACTACTGCAAAATCTTCTATATTAAATGCATCTTCGACCATACTTTCTATCTCTTCAGTCAATTCCTCCATTGTTTTATATGGAGTGCAATCGACCAAGTCGCCGCCGAAATCTGGTGCTAATAAATATATCTGCATTTCGCTAAACTCATCTGGAACTTCGTATGGCAACTCCCGCGGATCTAAAACTAATCCATAAATCATAATATTAGGATCATCAATAGCAAAAATAATAGTATCAATCTCACTAGGCTCAAGATCTTTCAACTTTTCATTTATTTCTTTTTTTGTCGTTGCTGCTACAAATAATTCCCCAGTGTTTACGATGTACACATTTTTACCTATATGTTTCTTGAATTCCGAAATCGACTTAACTAAGGACATAACAATCCTCCACATTATTTTGCGTAATAAAAATGTTTAATAAAATTCTGAAAGCTGGAGAATATTTGTCTGGATTAGAACTTACATCATCGATGATTTCACGAAATGGCATAATGATAATTCCTTCTAACTCAGATTCATTAATTCGAATGATTTCCTCACGGGGATCAAGCAAGTAAGAATAAAGTTTTACAAATTCATTAGATGTTTCCTTACATGGTTGTAGATACGCTACTTCTTCTAACTCAAAAGGATCTATTGTTAAACCTAGTTCTTCTTTTGCTTCTCTTATTGCGGCTTCTATATAACTCTCGCCATATCTAACATGTCCAGATACAGAAGAACTTAATAACCCACCGTTTTCAGTGTGTTTGGCTTTCTTTTGAAGAATAAAATAACCGCCAAACACCTCAATAAAGACATGGACGCCTCTATGAATATAATTATTACTATGCAGTTCCTCTTTCCCATAAACTGGGAATCTAGGAAAATCGTTCTTATCAACTACCCAAAAAACTTCACTCATTTGCGGCCTCCATCTTTCTCTTATTGAAAAGAATTCTATTAATTACTCTATGTTGTTGTTTTATAGGTAACTCGTCTCCTATAATAACAGCAAAATTGTCTATGTCTTCATACAAACTATTTAACTGTTCTTCTATATATTCGGTACAGGTTTCCATATTTCCAAAATCTATAAAATCGTAATCATCAGCTATTACATAAGCGACTTCATCTACATCTAAATCATATGGCAGTTCTTCAGCTAGATATACATATCCCCGCAAAAGCATGCTTTTTTCTATACTAATTTTAGAATATAAATTATGGGTACGAATATACGCTATGATTTTTACTATACTTGTAGCTGCTGCATATTCTATTAGCGTGTTTTCTGTATTAAAGAGTAAGAGATATACTTGTTCTCCTTTCAACTCTCTTAGTTCTCTTACAGTCGTTGCTACCTTATCGATAAGATTGGTCATTTCTCCGCCTCCGGTTTTATTAATTCTACATCTTCAGCATAGTCTACTCTTTTATGATAATTACTAGCTACGTCCGCAATAATAGCTTCTTGAATAGATTTTAGATTTCCCAGTAGAACTGTTACATTGTCGAATTGGCCATCTAGATGAAGTTTGTTATAGATGTTTGACACTACGGTCCTTGGATCATGTTCTACTTTTGAATCGCGGTATATTGCTCTAGATGCTGCCTCGACTTGATCGCAAAACATTAAAATTAGTGACTCCAAACTATCAGGCTTTTGTGTTTTATATCTAAATTCATCCACTCTTTTTGGATCGACTTTTTCAGCAATTGCCCTTAAAACACATGTTCCATGATGTTGGCTAGCTATTTTTATTACTTCTAATGGAAAGTTATTAGCGATTAAAATGGTCACTGTATCTGACACATGTCTTGTTATTAATTGATAACTTATTTCAGGTTCTAACTCATCGTGAATATTTTTATTATCCAGTTGATTTTCAGTAAAAACTTCAGGATTCCACATTTTACCTATATCATGATACATTGCTGCAACTTTCAAAGTTTCTGAGTCCATTCCTATAACAGCACATACGTTCTCTATCATACCTACTAATGATTGAGCATGTTTATAACTGCCAGGGGCTTTTTCTCTAAACTCTTTTAACAATGGGAAATTGGAGTCAAGATAACTTAATTCCTTTTCTTCTTTTACTTTTTTTATATCCTTTTGTTCCTCAATCAATTCAGGCTTTTCTTCTGACATTTGGAACCTCCAGATTTAGATTTATATAACCTTGTGAACGTATCGAAATCATAATTCAGGAAATCTTCCATTATAGTTTGATAAGCAACCACCCCAGGGTCTGTTATCTTCATTATCTCAGGGTGGAATTGTACACCAAATCCATTAATGTTAGTAAATACCGCTCCTTCAACTTCTTTAACTTCATCTTCTATTTTTATACATCTATAATCAAAATAAAACGGTGAAAGACTTGGTTCAGTCCAAATCAATGGTATAGCTTCATCATTAATATCTACTAATTGATGATGAGTACTTGAAACTAAATAATGTTCGTTGAATGGAGCAAAATAAGCATTATGATAACCAGGATGTCGCATATGTTGGTACATTTTACCACCAGCCATAACATTTATAAATTGAAAGCCTCTACAAATCCCACTCACTTTAATGCTGTACTTTTTGCATAATGTAAAAATCTTACGCTCTGTTATATCTCGTTTTTCATTTACATAACTCATTCCACTATTTTGTCCATCGTATAATTTTGGTGAAACATCCTCTCCACCAGTAAATAAAACCATTTCTATATCGTTATGATGCAATTCTATAAGTTTTAATAGCCCTTGATATTCATTTTGGATACCGTAATCAGAAGCATATAAAACTCTGCTAAGACTATATATAGGATACGCATAAGCCGATGGGCCTACTACCACAATGTTATGCATTAGAAACCTCCTTTTTAGATTTGCCCGGAAATATAAAATTATAATTTTTTCTATTTTCATTAAACAGTTGTAAATATTTCTTCATATCATCTAAATTATTAGCTTTGGCTAAAGCTTTTAATTCATTAGTGAATAAATCTTTTACTTCTACATATTCTTCTATATTAGCTATTTTATGTGCATTACCGATATTAAGTATTTTATAACTACAATCAAAACTACCTGTATAAACATCTTTATTTTCATGTTTTCTAAAATCTGAAAGGAACAGTTTCAGACCTATCAAATTATAAACAATAATTTTAGCACTAAAAATTTCTTTATGGTTTGAAAATCGCTCACCGTAGTAACGTAAAGCAGTTAAAATATGATGAACGTCGTTGTTAATTACTAATCGGGAAGCTGCTACAAATGCGCTGTAGAATGGTAACCCAGCATCGTACAACGTTAATACAAAGCGTACATAGTGGGGCCATTCTACCAAGTATCTAATACTGCATATGTATACATATAACTGGTTTTTCGTATATTTATCAAATCTTATTATAACATAGGGATGTTTAACTCCAAACTTGATAGATATGTCTTTATCAATAAACCCATATTTCTTACACAGCCGTAACCATCTGCGCACCTCTTTAGTTGTTAAATACGACATGTCAGTAATATTAATATCACTTAAACAATAAACTAACGTATTAAAATCTTTATCTATGTGGTACCTGATGCTGCTAAAACATGCTGCATTCTCAACTTTTCTTTTTTTCTTTAGAGCATCAATATATTTAAGTGTTACATTGCGAGGAATTTTATTAGTCTTGAACAAATAATATGTAACATCATATGATTTAGCTGACATATTAATATCTCTTAATAATTTCTCATCAAATTCTGGTAGTTTAACATTATAATTCGGCATTTATATTCCTCCAGTTACTTTATTGCTTTAGCTAACGATTTTTCATATCTAATGGCTCTATTTATACCCAATACAGAACTTATTCTATTCCGCAACCCATTGATAAAACTATTGTTATCTCCCCACCTATATTGATAAGTTTCTTCGTTTTCTAGTTGCCATTCATTTACAACATTATTCGTGTCAATTAATCCGTCTGGCCCCCTAGTAATAAGATAGTCAAGAAGAGTTAATGGCTGTAAGTACACAACATTTTTGATATTAACATTAACAATCTCACTATACTTTGAGTGCAATATACTTATGCGAGGACGAATACCACTGAATAACGCTCTACTTGAACGCCACACTCTTTTGGCATATTTTACATCGGACTCATCAATTGCCCTTCTGACATCTTCTTCTTCAATATTCAACATCTCTAATAGTTTCTTATAGTTATTAGAATACGCAACCGCTGTACCTAATTTTGCTAATCCTAGTACTAATGATACAAAAATTGGAGACTTAAGCCACCAACAACTTAAACTTCTGTATTCTATTCCATATGGAGTTGGTCTAAAGCAACCAGCCTTTCCATATTTTGATCTCCTGCGTTTAGAAGCAGGAGAATTATCTAATGGTAATGTCAACAGATTAACAAAAAAATCTAACGATTTTATCCAGTTTATATGCTCCGTTTCGTTTTCTAATAGCTCCCTCTGCCGTTTGTACTGAGGACGACTATGCCCGCTTTTTATTAAACCGATATGAATATGTCCACCAGCATATCTATATGGATGACGCTCAGCATTCATTTCAGGAGTATTAACACTCAGAGTATATGCATTATAATCTGGCATACAACCAAATATTTTCGCATCCGGATGTGCATTTACCAATATATCCTTACGTATTCGCACAGACGGTTTTAATACAATCTTGTGTTCACCTATTTTATTTTTTGCAGCTGACAAAATTTGTTTAACTGCCATAATGAAATAGACTCTACAAATAGCGGGAGACATACCGAATTCAGCTTGAATACCATCAAAATACAATTTACCCTTACCAGATCCATAGTTAAGATTAATAGTATATGGTTTTGTTTTGTGAGGAAAGAATTGATCTGAATTTAAAATTTTGCCTCTCTTATCAGCTACAAAAAATTCTGGGTCTCCCCCAAAAAATATTGGGAATGGGATATTACGATTGAACCTCTTAAGAATTTTGCTATCCAGCATTGATAGTTTAATCCGCCTCATTTCTAAATATCCTCCATATTTGTTGTAAATTATAATACCTCAACATTATATTATTTACATATTTTATTTCATATCGCTTAGCATTCAATTTAGTAGAACCGGTATGGTAACGATTAAGAGCTACCACTATATCGCCTTTAGCTTCATTTATATATTTTTTTAATATTTTAACACCGCAATTTATATTGTTTTCAATCCAAAATAGTTTATCTTTCGCACTAATACCATTATTCTTCAGTATGGGATGTTCCTTCCATACTGAAAATCTAATTTGCATTAACCCCACAGCACCTGCTTTACTTTGAACCAACGGACGAAAACTTGATTCTTCGTAAATTAATGCGGTAATAAGCAACGGATCAATGTTATGTTTTTTACTAACCTCCAAGATTGTTTTTGCTATTAACCTTCTAAGCTTAATATCTAATTTAGGTTGTATGAATTCTATCACGTTGGACAAACAGGTTATCTCGTCTCTGTTTTTAATAGGTTTGGTATTAGAATTATCCTTGGTTTTATTATCTATTTTATTCTCTATATGTGTTAATTTCTTCTCAATATCTACTAATCTTTTCGTTACTTGAGAGGTAATGTCCGGTTTAGGTTTAGAAACAATAAAAAAAATGTTTAGAATAATAACACCATAAATAATAATAAAGAACACAGCTGAAATTTTAAATAACTTATCAGTATTCATTTTATTATTTCCCCTGCATTATTTACTTTTCTAGATCTTTCGCAATCCGTTTCATACAGGCTTCTAAATCTTGCACCACAACGTTGGAAGCGGATACTCCACTTGGGTATGAAATACTACTAGTTCTAAATGCTTTATTATATTCCACAGCAATAGAAACATTTGGTTTATTTTTATGCCTAAATATGGCTTTTATTAACTTCTCATTTTTATTTATAGACAATGCTTCTAAGGATAAATTCCGCAAATCTGTATAAGTGAGATGTTCAAGACCCATTGTTCCCCTCCATTTTATTATATATTTCTAATATTAAATCATCTATTATTTCTTGGTAATTAGAGATATTCTCATCGATAATCTTGTCAGCAACCAATTTTTTTATTTTGCCAATTATCGGAGAAGGTTCTAAATTACATAAAGTCATTATTTTATTACCGTCTATCATATCAATCAACTTCTTATCTTTAATTAATTTCTTCTTTATTGAGGTTATTTCTTTTATCCTTTCTAATTTAGCATTAAATTCACCATAATGCATAAACTCCTCACCACGGGAGAATTCATCTGCCCATGCAACTTCAACTAAAACATCAAAATATGGGCTTTCTAATAGTTTAACAATTTTAGACGGTCGCATATCCAGTATATGGTTAAATTTCATATGATTTCCTACTGCAAATAGGATGGCTTCTTTTTGAAGATTTGAAAACTTTAATCTATCTAGTATGTCTTCGGCCATTAATCTACCAGCTTGTTCATGTCTATAATAGTGAACACCGGCTGAATCCTCGCTAAATGTAATTCCTTTCCCAACGTCATGTAGGAGTATCGCCATCAATACAGTAAAATTATTAGTTCTGGCTAATTCTAAACATTTTAGTACATGATCAAAGACTGTGAGGCCTTCTGGATGATGTCTTAAATTATGCTTGTAGTATTTAAGAACTGAAATTTCAGGAATGATCTTAGCAAGCAAACCTAGATTATCACTTATTTGTATAAATGAAGCGAATTCTTTTGCTCCATATTTACTTGCTTTATAAAACTCACCTCTTATTCTTTCCGGAGTTATTTTCTTTATATTATGACAATATTTTCTAATTGCTCTACGTGTCCTGCTTTCTATTTTAAATCCTAACGCTGCGAATCTTGCAGCCCTTAACATTCTTAAATAATCCTCGTTAAATCTTTTTACTGGATCACCAACAGTTCTTAAAACCCTATTTTCTAAATCCTTACGACCGCCACAGTTATCAATTATATCGCCATCCTTATTTATAGCTATGGCATTAATAGTAAAGTCCCTACGTTTTAAATCTTCTTCTAATGATACGCCTATTTCAATAAAATCTGGATGTCTACCATTTGAATAGGCTCCGTCTGATCTGAACTGAGCTACTTCATAATTTATGTCTTTATATCTAATTAAACATATACCAAAATCCTTTGATTGTCCTATATCATATGTTTCAAAATGTTTTTCAAGAATTTTAATCGGGCAATTAGTAGTTATATCAACATCATCGGTTTCTCTCCCTGCAAGAATATCTCTTACTGCTCCTCCAACTATATACGCTTCAAATCCCAAGTCGTGTATTTTATGTAATAAATCTATAGCTGTTAAAACAGTTTTCGTTATAAACATAATCGCCTCTTTTAATTTAGTTTGCTTGGGTCTACTTTATAGCCCTCATCCTCTTGAACCGCAGCAGTTACTATTATTCTTAACCATAATGTTATTAAATCACCTATACCTGAATTGTCGGAGAAAAATACGTCCAGCCATCTTTTGAAATTTATTTTATCGGCCACTTCCAGAAATTCATCTATTTCTTTTTTTGTAAATATATTACTTATTTCTATCATCATTGCTTCTATTAACACTGTTTTGTAGTTGTGACCAATTTCTATCAACCTATTTGCATTTGGATATGCATGGAATATTTGTAGTAGAGTTTTATCAATTCTCTCATTAATATTTAACACTTCAAATACCTTTTCTATTTTCTCTCTATCCATTAGCAATCTCCTTTTATTACATAAATAGGCCTGGCAATGTCTTCTATTATAACAGTTTCCTTCAAATAATTTAGAATTATAGAACTATCTTTATAAGCCATGGGAGATTCATCCAATGTAGCTTCGTTAATAGAAGTAGACCATATACCCTCCATTTCATTTTTAAATTGCTCTATACTTAAAGATTCCTTTGCCTTACGTCTTGATAAGGCCCGCCCTGCTCCATGTGGAGCCGAATAATTCCAATCCTCATTTCCGCGACCTTTTCCAATGACTATACCATCTCGCATATTAAGTGGAATCACTACTTTCTCGTCTTTTCTAGCTGAGATAGCCCCCTTCCTAATTATTCCATATTCTAGGTCTATATAATTATGTTTGGATTCTATATAATCTACCACTGATAAGTTGAATCTATTTATTATATTATTCAAAATAATATGACGGTTTAATGTGGCATACTTTTGTGCAATTTTCATGTGCTCTAAATACAAACTTACGTCTTCGCCAGTTAAATACTCTTGTCCAGTAGGAATTTTCATTTGTGATTTTAACTTTAATATTTCTCTTTCTATTTCTTTT
>Ga0164310_10000134_pt1 | contig 37003 bp, 32 predicted proteins | sample GuaBasSedimGuay1_FD_121795 | JGI IMG/M metagenome (GOLD analysis project Ga0164310, IMG submission 121795) | Subseafloor sediment microbial communities from Guaymas Basin, Gulf of California, Mexico - Guay1, Core 4569-9, 0-3 cm | ecosystem: Environmental > Aquatic > Marine > Hydrothermal vents... | reverse complement strand
GAGGTTATTATTATCTCGTCTCCTTCATCTAGGATAACTTTAAGCAGAGCTGATGTGAGGTCTGTGCTGCCTAACCCTACGATTATCTGATCTTTAGATATTTTTCTTCCTATAATCTTTTCCTCGTAGTTTGCAATAGCGTCTATAAATTCTGGAATTCCCCTAGTAGCTCCATACCTTACTGAAACTGTAAATTTCTCTTTATCATTTAGTACTTTCATTATAGCTTCTTTCAGTACTGCTGGCGGGTTGTCTTGAGGCCAGCCTCCGCCAAGGTATATTAATTCCCTAGGATATTTTTCTGGGTGCAATTTGTAGTCTGTAACAACCGTCATTATTTCTCTTATGGAACTTGGATTTTCTAATGCGAATTTCGCAACGGATGATAGTTGAACCATCTGAATCATAGAGGTTTAGAAGGGTAAATGTAAAATATTTTTCCATCGGTACATTATCATATGGAGTTTGGAAATCTAATCTCAGAAGCGGCTGTCATTGGTAAGAATGTTCAGCTTGGTGTCGCTTCGATTATTTTAGGAAAAAGTAGGATTGGAAATGGGTGTTTTATCGGATCATTTAGCATTATAGGATATCCTTTACGGAAACCTCTTCTGGAATCGGTTAAAAATGGTGTTAACATCGTTGAAGGGTATGTTGAGGATAAAGGTTTAGGTTCAGTCTTGGGTGAGGGATGCATCATTCGAAGTCACTCCGTGATCTATGAGACAGCCGTTTTAGGGGATAATGTCGAGACGGGCCATTCGATTATGATACGAGAAGAAGTAAAGGTTGGGTCTAACTCTAAAATAGGTTCACATACTATTATAGACGGCAATAGTTTTATTGGCAGGAACGTGAACATCCAATCTGGGAATTACATTCCTCCAGGATCTAAAATCGAAGATGACGTTTTTATAGGGCCATGCGTTATCATAACTAACGATAAATATCCTGTTAGTAAGAGATTAGAAGGTGTATCGATAGGAAGAGGAGCAGTTATAGGAGCAGGCTCCATCTTAATAGCGGGAGTTACGATAGGAAGAGGAGCAGTTATAGGAGCAGGCTCCATAGTCACTAGAGATGTTGACGACGATACTGTAGTTTATGGCTGTCCGGCGAGGTTTAGATGTACACGGAAGGATTATGACCTAAAAAGATCGTTGTATGAATCTAGAGAATCATAGAAGTATTTATGCTTCGATTATCCCCTTCTCCGTTATTAGTACCTCAACTTCACCTTCAGGTAGATACGGGCTTTTCATGAGCCTTACTACTCTAACCCCCTTCTTTCCCTTTCTAATGTAGAGCCTCATCGTTACACCGTGACCAAGGATGTGGCCACCTGCCGGTCTGGTTGGGTCTCCATAGAAGGTTGATGGGTCGGCTAACACCTGATTTGTTACTAGTACTGCAGCGTTATAGACGGTTGCGAGTTTTAAAAGTTTATGCATATAAAGATTGAGTTTTTGCTGCCTCACAGCGAGTGTTTCCCTTCCCACATACTCACCTCTAAAATGGCTTATCAAAGAGTCTATGATTACTAAACCTATGTTTTTAGGTCTCATCAAAGCTTCAGCTTTTTCTGTTATGAGCATCTGATGATCTGAGGTGAAGACCCTCGCGTACCAAATATTTTTTAGTGTTTCAACTGGATCTAAACCGAACGCCTCAGCTATTTGTGCTATTCTTTCAGGTCTAAATGTGTGTTCGGTATCTATATAGAGGACTCCTTTTTCATATCCGCCTTTATCTATAGGGAGCTGTGTTGTAACGGCGAGTTGATGGGCGAGTTGTGTCTTTCCAGAGCCGTACGGTCCGTATATCTCTGTTATTGTTTGAGTTTCTATTCCCCCACCAATGAGAGTATCTAAAGAGCGGACTCCTGTTGTTATTTTAACTATGTTCTTCCTCTTTAAATAATAGTCATATGCGGTTTCCACTCCTATTTTCAGTCTTTTCCTCGCAGATGCTATTATCTTTGAAGCTGTTGTCTCGCTCACCCCTATTGATGCTGCTAGTTCAGCTGGAGATGCAACAGCTATAGATTCAAAGGTGGTATAACCCATAGAAGCAAGTTTTCCAGCTGTTTGAGGACCTACCCCTTCAAGTTCTGTAAGGTCGACGGTCGTAGGCTCACTGTCAGACTCAAAATCCTCTACAGATTTTTTCCTGGGCATAAACTCACTATAGTATTAGGTCGGTACAGAGTTATTTAATTTACCTGTCGTAATGCATTCGGTACATGCGAGGCTTTGAAGATGTTTTAATGCCGAACTCTTCAGCCCGATCAGCCGCGTTGAGGACAAGAGGCATTATGTTTAATCCTCTAATAAATCCAAGTCCTCCGGCAATTGCGGATACTTCATCGAAGCTTTTAACCTCATCAATCCTCACTCCACCATGGAAGAGTATTGGAACAGGATCACCAGTATGCATACCAGTAATACATGAGGTTGAATGGTCACCTGTGAGTACGATTAATACGTCCTCGGAGCTAAGATTACTTAGAATTTCCATCTCATGATCTATTTTTTCTATTAACTCCACCTTTAACAAGGGTTTCCGATCGTGGGAAGCTATATCCGTAGCTTTAATATGAATAAATACGAAATCGTATTCCTTAATAATTCTGGTTGCATGTTTAAATTTAGAGCTAAAATTACTATCCACTCTACCAGTCGCCCCAGGCACATTTATAACATCCATCCCCAACGCCGCCGCTACGCCTTTGTAGAGAGGTCCTCCTGCTATACAGGCTGCTTTAAACCCCCACCTATCATGGAAACTTTCCAAGGAAGGTTTTACTCCTGCCCCTCGAATAAGAATAACGTTAGCAGGGGGCTTTCCCTCCTCCATTCTGTGTTTATTCACCTCAGACTTACATAACACACCTCTAACGCGTCTTAGATATCTATTAACGGCGTTTGCCGTTCTAATAGCATTCTCAGGGCTAGAGGCTGCCTCAAGAGGCTTGCATCTTAACGGTGGAACACCTATGGTATGAGGATCAGTGTCGGTAACTTCTCTAGACACATTTGACCCGGAAACTAGAAGAATCCCCCTATGATCTAACGTATTTATCAATTTGAAATTGAAACCATTAATGCTCTTTATCTCCTGATTTACTTCTTCAGCCAACTGTGAAGCATACTCGCTTTCTATTCTCCCAGCTCTTCTATCGATTATAACATCCCCGGATAACGTTGCAAAGTTGACCCTAAAGGCGATTGTATCATATCCGATTTTTATTCCGTATCCGAGAGCTTCTAAACTACCCCGACCAGGGTTTTCAGTAGTTGGGTCGTATCCGAAATATGCTAGATGGGCACTATCGCTACCCGGCGGAACACCAGGTGAAATCGGATGCACAAGCCCAACTATGCCTTTCGAGGCTAGTTTATCGATATTAGGCTTAAAAGCTGTTTGAAGAGGCGTTTTATAACCTAGATCAGCTATAGGTCTGTCACCAAGACCGTCAAGAATTATAAAAACGACCCTTTTCAATTTAGCAACCTTACGGTGTTCTTATAACCTCGAAGACTGCCACTCTTGGAGCTGTCCCCTCTGTTAGATTGCCAGGAAATACCAGCCTAAAGTATTTTAGAATATGATAATTATAGCCGGCTTCAATTCCCATCTTAAATAATGTAACATTAAGGGCGGTCATGTAATTAAGCGTAATCTGAGAATCCCTTATCTGGAAGTATCTCCTAAAGTCGTACTGGTAAAACTGTCTCACTGTCTTTGGAGAGTAGGGATTATATGTAAACTTCTTAGCTATCCACCCTATTGCGACCCACTTGCCATCCCCACTAAAAAGCTGGCCGGAGTGACCAGCAAGTTCTCCTAACAGGTCAACCACTACATAGCTAATGTTATATCTCATACAAATGTCGTAGGCCTCCTCCTCGCTGCCCATGAATGCCATGGCTATTACCCTTATCTGTGAGGAGTTGATTGTAAGTCCGTCTGCCATTGTAACCCTCATAGACCCATTGACTATCCAGTAGCCATAATCCCACCACGACATTATTACGTCATTGCTATCAGCATTTTCTCTAAGCCATTTAAACGCAGCCTGCCATTCTGGGTCTAGCGGGTCACTATAGGCTAGGCTTGGTATTAAACGGTATGTTTGAACGGACGATCCAACAAGGCATGTAATAACAAGTAATGATAAGAGGAGGGGGCTTATCAGGAGATCATATCTTGTTTTAGCTTTCCTTCTCTTCTTAGCACGAACTTGCTTTATTCTTTGGACGGTTTTTATCCTGTCTTTAAGCGTTTTATAACTCTGAGACCACGTTATTCCGGATGCTACCGCCACGAATGGTGCCGCTAGAGGAGGTAGTCTAGCCATGGACCAGGCAAAGTATAATGATGTTAATGTAGCTAGCATAACTAGTAAGGAGGACTCGTCCTCCCACTTTTTAGTAAAAAAGATTAGACCTACAAGGGCTATGGGAAGTAGGAAGTTGAAGTCAAAGAAAAGCCGGCCTGTTGAATGTTCTGCAACTGTGTAAACCACGGAGCCTCTCTCGAATTCCGTGAATGGGTTTACCACTCTAAGCAGTCTACCCCGCAAAGGTGTGCCAAAACCTAGGTAGGGAAAGAGCATTATTATTATGGATAAGAGAATTGAAAAGAGACTTCTATATCTTACCTTCAGCTTTAAGCGAGGTAGAAGCTCATACATGACTGCTGAAAGTATCGCTCCGTAAGCTATGTAAGCTTCAAGGTCATCTGGGAAGAAGGTGTAAGCGAGGTTAGAAAACCATAAGGTTCCTGCAACCGTGTACAACATGGTTATTGACAGTGAAAGTTCGCTTTTCAGATCTATCCTTCCCAAAAGCACCAATAGTAGCATAAACAACGCATACCCGTCGAGAAGAAACCTAAAACCTTTCCACATTCCAGCTACGTATATTGAAGCGAAGCCAGACATCATCGAGTATATTATCGTTTTGTAGAGTTCCTCCGACTTAAAAGCTCTGATTAGCAAATATATCGAGAGTAGTATTCCCGGGATCGCGAATTGTTCGTGTCTATAGAATGACGAAAATGTTCTCTCGTAATATGCAAGGACAGTGGCTAGCCCAAAGGCTGCAAAAACTCCAGAAGATTCGTCCCACACCTCCCTTCCTATTAAGTATACGAGAGGTATAGCAAACGAGGAGAAAACAGCCGGAATGTATACACAAAAATCGTGAATTGAAAGGTCTGGAACGAAAATTTTAGAAAGCTTGTATAGATATGCTCCTACGTAGTAGTGCAAAACAGGCAAGACATAATTTGGATTATAACTCCAGGGATGCCAAGCATAAGGATCTCTACTAGGCAAGGTTCCATTCTTGACAACATACTCTGTCATTCGATAATGAAGAAGAGGGTCGTCACCTGGAAGGTGCTCCCCATATCTTAAAGCAGGGAGGATTCTAATATACACAGAAAGAGTAAACGCTCCTAGAACCAGTAAGATAATTGTACATCTCCTTACAAATGGTTTTTGGAAGATCCCAGTTAGCGCCTCCAATCTTATCAGCACTCAACTATAGAAAGCTATATCATATAAAGTTTGCATGTTCCCTTACAAAGTCATGTATATGACTTGTTCTACCGATCAACCGCCTGAAATAAACCATTAGGTTTATATTCTGCGAACCTTCGCTTTCAGGGTATAGATAAAGCGTATGATTGCGAACACCTTTGAAACTCTCAAATTATACGAGTTCTGCTCATAGGTAATATCATAGAAGTTAAACTGTTATAATGATTTTGAGGGTTAGAGATGAATGTGAATAGGCGGAGGGTAACAGTAATTTCCTTAATTCTGTTATTATTGCTTATCTCCCTCTACAAAGGTGAAAGATGCATAATTGAAGCAAAAATCCGTATTGTAAGTGTAAAGCTTGATAATCTTAGATCGCAGAGGGATTCCATCTTGGAAGACATCCTTCTCGCAACGGATTCAAAATATGTTAATAAAGCCATGTTTGACTACTCTGAAATAGTAAGGGAGATTTGTAAGCTGGAAGAAGAATTAAGTAACCTTGAATATAGTTTAAGACCTGAAGAAGGGCGAGATGAACTCATCAAAGAAATGGAGGAGAAAATAGAAGGTAAACTCAAAGGGCATTTAAATGCTATTATTAGAAATTACCCAGATATAGTGCCTTTTAATGATGAGAGGATAGCCTTAGTACTATATGAGGGGACTAATGGAAGGAGACTCTACTATAATCCAGAAACTATTTTCTGGATGGGACAGGCAGCGTACCTTGACTATATCGAAACCGGTGAGCCCTTTTACAGAGAATTTTTTATGAGAGTTTTAAATTGGTCGGTTAAACACGCTGTTTGGAGGGCATGCATGGAGGATCAGGATATTCACATGCCTTTGAGAATTTTACCCTCGCCAGGATGGTCTCAACCAATTGTTGACGGAAATGTAAGCTTTAGATACCTCATTCCTAACATGGAAGCAAAGCTTCATGTTGAAAATATTTCTGGGGGAGGTAAACTTTTCATCGAATATTCGGGTGGAGGAGGACGATTAAGTCTGGATTACGGATACGGTGAAATGAGCATTTCGGTTCCAAAGACTCCAAAGGGAGAGGTTGATGTCGAACTTTCTATGTTTAAGCCTGAGTTAAAGTTGGAATATAGAGGAGAGAGAATTAGAGTTGATAAAGTGATCCTTCAAGTAGGGTCTAAAACTCTTGTATTGGACGTTGGTGGAAATTCAGGACCTTATATTTCTCATGAGTATGGATTTCTCTTCCCTTACTCCGGGGTCGAACCACCCTGGATTTCAGCCATGGCCCAGGGCGTCTTGCTTGAAATATTATCCTACGCGTATAATCTTACTGGACTGGAGATTTATTATGAAATGGGATTAAAGTTGCTTCCTGTGTTTGATATCCCCTCATACATGGGGGGAGTTAGGGAAGTAGATACCAACCATGAATGGTGGTATGCAGAATATCCTGGCTCGAAAAACTATGTGTTAAATGGTTTTTTGACCAGTCTTAGAGGATTACATATATTTTACACAGTTACATGTAACCTAAAATCATACGAATTGTTTATATATGGGTTTAACGAGGCCAAGAGACATCTTGATGAGTACGACACTGGCTCTTGGACGTTATACGATGCTAAAGGAAACAAGGCTACTATAGGGTACCACAGGTACCACATCAAGCTACTAGAATATCTGGTGGAGGCTACCGGAGACAAAGACGTGGAATCTATCCTAATAAGGTGGAAATCTTACCTTACGGGCGGTTAGCCCGGCACAGCCTTTACGATTACAAAGCCTCTTCTGTCTCTGAATTCTACCAGGTAGGGGTAAAACTTGAAGTGATAGTAGACGTATTTGGGTGTGGTTTTCTCGTAGCTGTCGATTATTATTATGGAGACGTTCATCTCCTTTATATACCTGTCAACCCTCATCTCTTCCGGGAAGTAATAGGTCACCTTTCCGGAAAAGAAGTGCACCTGTCTATAAGACTGGGCTAAGATTGTTATATTACCTACCCAATGAGTTCTCAACCAAATTCCTGCATCCTCAATTAAGGAAAAAGTCCAATTATGGCTATATGTTAAACTTAACCCTGACTTACATTGGAATATCACACATAATAGGAATACGCATAGTATCAATCTCCTGCTGAACTTATTGATTGAATGCGAAGCAGCAATCAAAATTGATGCGTGCGCTATTAACAAGTATCTAAGGGTTGGATGATACCATAATATGTTTGCAATAACTGGTAGAATGAACAGGAGAAAACTTCTCTGAGTCCACGTGCTCTCACGCCCTGATAGCCAACCCACAATTGACAATATGAATACTGGAAATGGTAGGTATATATAGAACCTTAAAAGGACGACTCTCAGCGAGTATTCTATATTCCCCCCGATGTATCTTATAAGATAGGCAGAGTGAGAAACCAAAGGTGTCCCATGGTTAGACATCGACCAATATACCCATGGAGAAATCATCATGATAATTAAACATAGCTGAAATATGCACCGCTTAACATTTGGTTTACTCCTTACATGTTCGTAGAGGACGGGTAGGAGATACACAGCTGCACTATACTTTGTAAGAAAAGCGGAAGTAGCAGGTATCACTGAGAATGTTCTAAATAATCCACCGAAATCGTTTAGTATGTATGTTAATAGGGTTAAAAAAAGCAAAAGAGTGTCAGGTGTAGTTCTTGTGGCAACTTCCATATAAACGGGACTTAATCCTAAGAGAAGCGTGGATATCATAGCTATGTGAGGGTTTGACTCTTTGCTGATGATATAGTATAGTAGTAGAAGAGTTAATACAGCAAATAGCGGGCTCGCATAGTGATATCCATCCATCCCTAATATTCCCATGAAAAGCGACATAGTTATGGGATACCCCGGTGGAACATCGCCTGGCCTATTATTAAACTGGTAGCGACCGTTTAACAAGGAGCATGCGAGAGATGCGTATAGTCCTCCGTCGTAAATCAATCCTGAATAGCTTGCAAAATAAAAGTACAAGAAAGAGAATAGACATGATATTATATATGGGTAAATTCTTCGCTGGTCCATTTTAATCATCTATGGACCTTTATAGACGCAAGTAAGATGGCTATAGAAATAGCAATGTAGATATATACGTTTAAGTCGAGCAATCCTGTTTCTACAGCAACAATTGTATATGCTACTATCGTCGAATAGGGGCCAAGAAGGGGTTTACAGTTAGGCTTCATAGAAAGACCGTAACCTAGACCCACGACGAAGCCGTACAAGAGAAGTATAATGATAGCTCCTATAAGCCCGAAATCTATTATTAATGGGCCATATAGCGTTGAAGTCATGGAGATATAGGGTGTTCCTCTTAATAGAAACGCCACTATTCTACGTGGGGCAATTTTTGGTCCAGGAAGAGACCTGAACATCGAGCTTAAGACAGCCCAGTGTAGAGATCCTTTCGTTAATCCTCCTATACCAAATTTTTCTATTAGAAGATCGAGGTTAGAACAGGTGACCGTGTTTCTTATCAGTACTGTTTGAAGAGGCGAAAAAGCTACACCTATAAGCCAATATCTTAGCACACTTATGCCGATATATAGGAGGCTTGACATTATTACAGCTATTCCTATTTCGATAAATTTCACGAGTTCCAGGTAGTATGCAACTATCAGATAACCTATAAGAAGAGCGACGACCTCAGTCCTATACGCCAGTAATATTACGGCAATAAGTGATGGAACAAGGATTAGCAACGATTTAAATCTGATATTAACCTTTTTCTCAACATTTCTAGACGTTTTAAGGCTGCTTATTGTGTATAGGCTTCCAGGGACTATTGACCATGACATCATTGTGTATAACGGTAGCAGTCTCCGTCTTACATCCTCACTAAATAGAGGAATACCTCCAGCGATTCTGATCTGGTAGATGAATGCTGAATATCCGATGAAAAGCATCGCTAATCCAATTTTTAATACAGTTTTGGATTTAATTTCCGCCACTACTGTCGTTGAATCCTTATAACCCATAATTGCACCAAATATGAAACTTAACGAACAGCCTACAATTACTGTTAGAGTTCTTCCGGAAAAATGAGTTTTTGCAAATGAAAAAAATACCAATATAGTCATTACAATGATAAGTGGGCTCATAAGATGTTTGATTGTCCAGCTTTCCCATCTAATTTCTGGGAGTATGTTTGCCCAAATTGTGTATATTTTATAGTGGAGCTTTTCAAGGTAGGCATAAATCATTTTTATGATTCTAAATGCAAGCGATTCATGTATAACAGCTTTTAGGTCTATCTTTGTTTTTCTTGTTTCTATCCTACTTCGAAGCTTTTTTGTGATGAAACTTTGATGTATCGAGTTTCTAACAAAGTTAAAGGTTTGATTGAGGGTCCTATAGGCTATACTCATCGTGGCTATTCTTTTCAGATTTTGGATCATGGCGGACACCCTATGGTGTTGGCTGAATTGTCAGATGATCTTTATCTACGACTTTTGATAGTTGGATTGCGTTTCTCTGTATCTCTCTCGCCGCGCCTGGGGCGGATAATCCTTTACTTGTTCCTATATAAAGCTTTAACTCCCCTGAAAGGACCCCTTGAACTTCTATTTCAAGTTCATTCATGATTTCGTCTAGGACGTTAAGGCTGTCAATGCTCCATCCTGGCGGCTTAACGCTAATAGATATATAGCCATCACCAACTGAAACGTAGAAATCACCCATTGGTATCTTTTCCTCAATCATGGACCATACTGCAAGCGTGTTTTTGGGGGAGGACTCGAGTTCTGGTGTATCGAGAATAATAAGGCCTACAAATTTGATCGTTGAAACCCCGTATTCTCCTGCTATTATGCTAGATGTATTGTAGATTTTAGAGTACATTTCTGTGAGAGAACTGTAAGAAGCCGGGTACATTGTTACTCTTATAACCGAGGAAGACAAGGGTATAAACTTTATGCTTGAGGCTGCAATGTTCTCAATATAGGCTGTGGATCCGCCTATCGATATTAACGCCTCGTCTACTATTATATATAGTCTATCCTGTTCAGCTTTCGCTACTATTCCTTCTACTGTAACCTCACTATTATTTATAGTCCATTTTCCTTCTACCTCGGCTCTAACTATGAAACCTGCATTTGCTAGCCATGTATACTTTAGGCATGCTTTACTTATGTCGTAACCGGAGAATGTGGTTGATGAGGTAATCCTATAGTTGGAGTAAAAGTATAGTAGAGTTCCTATCACAACTATCACCAATAGTAGGTCGAAAAAGTTGATGCCAGCTATTTTTCCTTGTTTTAAATCAACGACCTTCATCGTGAATACCGTACACCGGATAAGATTAAAAACTATCAGTCTAACTATTTTAGGGTTGATGAGTGTGGAAAGTTATTTTAAACGGGAGGACGAAGTTGAAGCAAAGGTATATGATGAAGTTTATGGGATAATCAAAAAAACAGTTGGGGATGAAGATCTCAAGTTTCTAAGGTATGTAGGATTTATTATTTTTAAACCTGACACTGTAGCTAGGGGTATAGCTGGAAAGGTTGCGGCAGAATTCAAAAAGAGAGAAATATATGTTTGGAAACCGAAGAAGGTCTATTTAACAGGCGAAAAGCTTGACAAATTATATATGTTTGTTAAACAAAAGTATGCCAATACGTGGTGGGTGATGGAAAAGGTGTTTAGGCTGGCGCCATGCATCGTTAGCCTATGTATAGGTAACCCTAAGGATTTTCCCCATCTACCTGGCCGCATAAGGTTTGAGATAGGGCCAACTACTCCTGCAGCAGGGAAACCCGGGAAAATTAGATATGATTTTTCCGGGTCCAATCGTATATTTAACGTTGTCCATGCGACCGACGATCCAGCGGCATGTGTTAGAGAAGCGTTAATCTTTTATACAAAAGGAGAAATGAAACAAGCGATTAAAGACGCGAAATCTTACGCCTTAGGAGGTAAGACTCCGCAATATGAGGTTAAAGATGAAACTGATAAAACTTGTATTGACATATTCAAAATTATAGCGGTTTTTAAGAGGAGAATCTGTAACGAGTTGGGAAATTACAATGAATATAGGGATAGCACCAGTTTATTTATTGACCTTTTAGAGCAAGAGGAGAGAGTAATCCATGAGACAACGGAAATAAGGAGAAGAAGAGAGGAGCTTTCTCCAATTTATAAGAGGGAATATGAACTATCTATTAAGATGAAGGAAGAATTAGAAAAAAACATCAGAAGATACGCAAGGAAACCTGGAGAGTATGTGTTAAAAATTAAGGTTGGAAGTTTAATTGGAAAATTAGAGTCTCTCATTACTGCTCTGAAAATCTTAAGCTCGGAGAGGGAGATGGCTAAGATCGATATGGACCGTCTTTTACTGGAAATGATGTCTTTCGGAATAGTTAAGGGTGGCTGGGAGGAAACACTCCTCCACACTACATGGGCTGTTATGCCTCAGATGATTAAAGATATGAAAGAAGCTAAGACGATAGTTCTATAAAGTGAAATAGGATGAGGCAATTATTTCCCCTAGTATTGGTTGCTTCAACACTTATCTTATTATTAATGAGCGAATACGAGTATAAAAACCCGGTTCAGAGTCAATCTGTTCATGTTCAACATATAATTTTCACCCCAAGTTACGGTCTTAGAGTTTTTCTTGAAAAAGATCCGGCAGGTATGGAATTCTCAAGATGCAAATTTTTAACCGTCAGTGTAGAGTTAAAGAGGATATCTGGGGAAATATTAGGGAGATACGGTTTCAAAAGTGAAGTTGGAAGCTTCTACTGCTGGATCCTCCATATCTCATCAAAAAAATGTAAAAATAACCCATGTAAGGTTACTGTTATAGTGAAAGATGGTAGAGTTCTTGTAGAGGATTATGCGCTAAACAAAAGAGGATACATGCCCTGCTTAAACTATACTAAAAATATTACATTGTGCTTAACATCTTTGTTTGATGCTATATCTAAAGTAAAACGGGACGGTAGGTGGAAGAAGGTTGAGAACACCATCTTAAGAATTAAGAGAAGATATGGAGGAGAAGATAAAATAACGGTTGTAGGTACGAGAGCATGTTATTTTGCTACAGATGGATTCGTAATTGAAAGAGGATTTAATATTAGTATCAGATATTTTGATCCCCTATTCGCAGAGAGAGACCAGAGGATAGGTTCTAAGGTACAAAGCATAGATGAGTTAGATTTCATGATTAACTTAGCCCAGACGGTAGAGTGGAGGGAAACCGCTGGCTTAGGCAGATACATTATTGTATATGCAACTTACTATCCCTTTACAAGAGTTCTTTGGGTAGAAGTTGCTGAAGCATATCCAGTGATGGTAGTTAAAGAGTTTGTATTTAATTTGTGAAACAATTGCTATGTTATCCGCTATTGTTGCCATTTTACATGTATTTTTTAGACCTGACTTAATATGTCTGAGTCCTTAAGTTATAAACTGACCAATTACACATCCTATTGAAAAAATGAGGCTTGAACTTATAGTCTCCGAGGTCCTGAGACAAGATGACATAGGAAAGAACGTGGTTAAAATAGATCCCCTCATTTTTGAAAGAGAAGGCCTTAAAGTTGGTTCTTACGTTTCAATACAAGGTAGCAAATTCACCCACGCAAGGATATATCCCTCAACCCAGATAGATGTTGGAGCTGGAATCGCAAGGATGGATAAATACATCAGAATGAATTGTGGAGTCACCACCGGGGATAGAGTTTTCATAGAACCTGTTAAGTTTACAAAGGCCAAGAAAGTGATTGTTGTCCCACAAGAGGGCGCCATAGTCGCAGATGAGGTTAGCACATGGATTAGACATAGACTTTTAAACAGAGCTTTAACTAAAGGAGATTTCATATCAATCAGCGGCTTCGTTGGGTCTCTACATTTGAAAGTTATGAGTGTTCAGCCAGATGGATGGGGAGTTGTGTGTAGCGACACTAGGATAATACTAAAAGAGTTCATGGAAGAACCTGAACATGTACTTACCCCTATAACATATCAGGATATAGGCGGACTTAGAGAGGTGATCGAGAGAATACGAGAAATGATTGAACTCCCGCTAAAGCATCCCGAGCTTTTCAAAAGATTGGGTATTAAACCCCCAAAGGGGGTGCTACTATATGGACCGCCGGGAACAGGTAAAACTTTAATTGCCAGGGCTGTAGCAAATGAAAGTGGCGCGCATTTCATATCGATCAATGGACCAGAAATCATGAGCAAATACTACGGAGAATCAGAGAAAAATCTTAGAAGTGTTTTTGATGATGCATCTAAGAATGCCCCGGCAATAATATTCATAGACGAAATAGACTCCATAGCCCCAAGAAGAGAAAACATTTCCCGAGATGTTGAAAGAAGGGTTGTAGCAACGTTACTATCTTTGATGGATGGATTAGAGCCTAGAGGAGATGTCATTGTGATAGGAGCGACGAACATGCCTGAAATACTTGATCCAGCGTTGAGGAGACCTGGACGTTTCGACAGAGAAATCGAACTACCAACTCCGAATTTCGAGGGAAGAAAGGAAATACTTAAAATACACACTAGAAACGTGCCACTGGACGAAGACGTCGACCTTGACAAGATAGCAGAAGTAACAGTAGGGTTCGTAGGCGCTGACCTAGAGGCGCTAGTTAGAGAAGCAGCGATGATAAGGCTTCATAAAGTTGCACCAAATATCGAGGAAGAAGGAAAGATACCAGAGAGCATGCTTGAGAACTTGAAGGTTAATATGTCTGATTTTATAGATGCATTAAAAATTGTTCAGCCGTCAGCTCTTAGAGAGATAAGCTGCGAGATATCGAAGGTGAAGTGGAAAGATATAGGAGGCTTGAATAAAGCTAAGAGGCTCCTTAGAGAAGCAGTAGAGCTACCATTCACAAGGCCTGATGTATTTAAACGGTTAGGAATTAAGCCTGCAAAAGGTGTGCTTCTGTACGGCCCACCTGGATGTGGGAAAACACTACTAGCAAGAGCAGCAGCAGGGGAAAGTATGGCTAACTTTATCTCCATAAAGGGTCCAGAGATACTTAGCAAATGGGTTGGTGAATCTGAGAAGGCTATCAGGAGAATTTTCAAAAAAGCAAGACAAGTTGCTCCGGCAATAATATTCATAGACGAAATAGACTCCATAGCTCCTAGGAGGGGGTTGTTCGACAATTCGGGAGTTGTTGAAAGAGTTTTGAGCCAGCTTCTCACAGAAATCGATGGTATACACTCATTAACAGGGGTAGTCGTAGTTGGTGCAACAAATAGGCCTGATATTGTCGATCCAGCCCTTTTAAGACCAGGAAGGCTCGACTTGTTAATATATGTTCCACCCCCTGGTTACCAGGATAGAATTTCAATCTTGAAAATACATACTAGGAAAATGCCCTTGTCAGGAGACGTAGACTTCAAAAAAATTGCTGAACTAACAGATGGATATTCAGGAGCAGACTTAGAAGCATTAGTCAGGGAAGCTGCGATGAATGCAATAAGAAGGAACATCAACGCTGAAATGGTTAAAATGGAGGACTTCATGCTCGCCTTGGAAAGGATAAAGCCTAGTTTAACAAGCGATATAATAAAATACTATACAAATATTGAAAGACAGATGAAATCTTACATCTCAGATGATAAAACTTCCTATTTCACGTAATGTAAGTACGCCGCCGGCCGGACTTGAACCGGCGACCACTCGGTATCTGTGGGTATTAACAGCCGAGCGCTCTACCAACTGAGCTACGGCGGCATAATAAAGTATAGCCCCGGCCGGATTCGAATTCGCCGCTTCAAGCTCCGGCGTCAGCGGGTCCAGAGCCCGCTGTGCTTGGCCACTACACCACGGGGCTACCAATATAATAGCAAGGATTTGATTATTAAGTTTTAGTTACACCGTTAACCTCGGATCTAAATTCTCTTATCCACTCTTCAACATCACCCACTTCCTCTATAGCTGTCCCAACAACAACTATGTTGGCTCCAGCCTTGAATTTCTCAGCAGCTACTTTCCCGGATCTAATACCGCCACCAACGATTATTCCAAGACTAGTGTTTTTCCTAATAATGGCTATAGTTTCGGGTGGAACTGTTTCTTTAGCTCCGCTCCCCGCCTCTAGGTATATCCACCGCATACCTAGAAACTGAGCTGCTAAGGCATAGGCTAGACTTATCTCAGGCCTATCCCGTGGTATAGGATTGGCATCTCCCACCCATCCTGCCGACGTACGCCCTCCGGGCTCGAAGATTACATATGCCGTTGGTATAGCTTCAAGCTTGTACTTCAACACAATTGGAGCAGCTAGGGCTTGAGCTTTGATTATCCAATATGGGTTGGTAGAGTTTATAAGGCTCATAAAGAGTACAGCATCCGCGTATGGCGACACACCATCAATATTACCCGGAAATAGGATGATAGGGATATTTTTCACTCTTTCTTTTGTTAGACGCACGGTTTGGTTGAGAGAAATGCCGGCGCCTACTGATCCACCGATCAGTATGATGTCTGCACCACCTAGCGAGGCTTTTAGGGCTCTTTCAGCGTTGACTTCAGGTGTGTCCTTGAATGGGTCTATGAGAGCTGCAAGTAAAGGTCTTTTCTTAGAGGCTTCGTGCATATAGCTTTCGACTTTACCGATTTGCATATGTCACAACATACTCAGCTCTGATTTTAATTTTTCTACGTCGACCTTTGTGAAGAGGGGCTTTGATCTTTTAATTTTCTTACCGGGGCTTATTGGGTGATAAGCATCCGACCAATTAAATGTATGAATGTTACCTGGTAGGTCAAGTGTTTCCCATATTTTTTCTGCGGTGTCTGGAAGGAAAGGTTCCATTATTATCGCTATCGTCTTTATCGCAGTCGCTAGAATATATAAAGATGTTGAAGCTTGCCCTTTATCTGTTTTTACCAGTTTCCACGGTTCTTTCATGTTAAAATATGAATTGCATTTTCTGGCAAGATTTAGAACCTCCACTAGTGCGTCTCTAAACTTAAATTCCTCTATCTTCGCCGATACAATGTCCGTTGTTTCTTTTACTGTTTTTAATAACGCTTTATCCTCTTCAGTCATTTCTGATGGGTTTGGTATTTCTGAATTGAAATATCTATTTATGAAGCTCAAGGTTCTGTGGATGAGGTTACCTAAGGTATCATTTAACTCGTTATTTATTTTACGTTGAAAGTCGCCCCATGAAAAGTTAGAATCGCTTGTCTCTGGTCTTATGAGAGTCAGGTAGAAACGCCAATAATCTGATGGAAGGAGCTTTATCGCCTGGTCAAGCCATATTCCAATCCTTCTACTTTTTGAGAATTTTTGACCTTCATACATCAGGAATTCCGTTGAAGATACTTGCCATGGCAGGGGGTAGCCGTCGCCGGATGCAAGCAATAGGGCCGGGAATACTATTATATGAAACGGTATGTTGTCTTTTCCTATGAAAAACAAGGTTTTCGTGTCTTTAGATAGCCAGAATTCCCTCCATCTCTCAGGATTGCCTTTTTGCTCGAAGTACTCAATCACAGCTGATATGTAGCCAAGTACAGCCTCCATCCACACATATATTGTTTTGTTTTCTGCACCAGGGAATGGTGCGCTTATCCCCCATTTATTATCACGTGTAAGCGACCTCGGTTTTAACCCTTCCCTTATCATTGATAAACTCATATTTTTAACGTTAGACGGAAGCCTGGGATGGCCCTCTATGTAGGTCTTGAGTTCTTTTTCAAAAGCTGGAAGATCGAAGTACCAATGTTTAGATTTTTTAAACGAAGGTTTAGACCCGCAAAATGTACATTTGGGGTTTATAAGGTCTTTTGGATCTAGAAGTCGCCCACAGTTCTCGCACTGATCGCCCTTAGCATATTCGTAGCCACAATGCGGGCAACGTCCTTCCACAAAGCGGTCTGGAAGGTAAATATTACATTTATTACAGAATGGTAATATTTCATCCTTTGTGAATATATATCCTCTCTCGTATATTTTTCTGTAGAATTTCCTTACGAACTTCTTATGAGTTTCACTTTCAGTTCTAGAATAATTATCAAAGGATATTCTGAATTTTTCGATCAGTTCTTTAACGATCTCATGATACTTATCTGTGAGTTCGCGAGGGTCTACGCCCATCTTTCTAGCTTCAACTTCTATAGGAGTTCCATGTTCATCAGAACCTGAGACAAATATCACTTCGTTATCAGGGTCATGCCTCAGGTATCTTGCGTATATATCCGCTGATAAAAGGGAGCCTATCAGCGTGCCTAGATGTGGAACCGTGTTTATGTATGGCCAGGCACAAGTTACGACCCACTTCGTCTTGAGTTTTACCACCCCCTCGAGTATCATCGTAACTTGATATAAAAGATTTAGTTAATGTTATTAAAATTTGATGGATAGAACGGGATAGAGAGGTGTGGATTATGACAGACATTAGTGACATCTTAGAAAAAGCTAAAGCAGAAGGAAGAAATTATCTCCTAGAACCTGAAGCTAAAGAGATCATTGCAAGATACGGAATACCTGTAACGAAGATAAAGGTTGGAAAAGATTTAGATGAGGTCTTGAAGTACGCCGGAGAGATAGGGTATCCGGTTGTCCTTAAGATAGTGTCACCTGACGTTATCCATAAGTCGGACATAGGAGGAGTAAAGATCAATCTTAGAAACAAAGCAGAAGTCGAAAGAGCATATAAAGAAATTATAGCTGCTACTAAAAGGTTCAAGCCGGACGCTAGGATCGTCGGGGTGCTGGTACAAGAATTTGTACCTCAAGGGACAGAAATTATTATCGGTGTAAGTAAAGATCCGCAGTTCGGCCCCACCATTATGTTCGGTCTTGGTGGAATATTCGTTGAGATATTGGAAGACGTTTCATTTAGGATAATCCCTATTACAAGGAGGGATGCTAAGGAGATGATAAGTGAAATAAAGGGATATAAGGTCTTAATGGGCGCTCGTGGAAGGGAGACATGTGATATAGAAGCTATCATAAATGCTCTTCTTTCCGTATCTAAACTCGCGTGGGAACATCAAGAAATTAAAGAGTTAGATCTCAATCCCATAGAGGTTTATAGTAAGGGTTTAAAGGTTGTGGACGCAAGAATAGTTCTGGAGGGATAATAATATGCCTATAAGAGTTTCAGCCATGTATGATAAAGAAGTCTACTCCATGGATGGAAGAAAGATCGGTATCGCAGTTGATTTCATCTACGATGATGTTGAGCACAGGATCGCCGGGATAGTGGTTAGAAGGCCAAATAAGGAAGAGGTAACGATTCCTTACGAAAGTGTTAGAGCGTGCAAGGACATATTCATCATTCAGTTCGAGTAGATTCCAAAGCCTCCACCATCTCTTCAAATAGTGCGAAGGCTTTGGGGAAATACTCCATAGTAATCTCTTGCTTATGATTGGCGTATAGTAATGCTGTTGAGAGAAATAGTAATAAGTTTATTATGCGAGAAGCAGTTAGGGAATGCTCGAATAAAATCTGTCTACGGTTGAACCTTGTAAGTAAATAACTAATCAGTTCCTTTTTGAATTTAAGAATAAGTTCCATGTACTCTTGGCTAACTTTTACCTTCTGAATGTAGAGTTGGAAATCTCTGAGGTTTTTCACATCTAATCTAAGGAGTTTTGATAACAGGTTCGAGTATATCTCAAAATCGAGCACAGTAATCATAGGCTTATTCAATACTAAGTATAAGAGCGTTTCAAAACCATAGTAAACGGAGTATCTACCACCATCTTGCCTAAATACGTCTCTTATGTCCCCAGATGGAACAGACAGCCTCCCACGAATCTCTCTTAATATCCTTGATAGTTCCAGATCGCATTTGTAATTTGGCATTTCGGGGATGAACTCCGATATGATTCTACGTAAGGCTGTGATTGCTTTGAGAGTGTCTAAGTCTACTGAGTACAGCCTCTCAATCAGCTGCAAAGCTTTGGATATGTTTTCTTCGCTAATTAGGGTTGACTGTATTAAATAAGAGTGTAAAGTGGCTAAGACGAGTATCGTGTCTATTAATAGTCTTTCTTCAAGTATTTTTACATTTGAAACTAGATCAGAGACTACCTCCTCCGCTTCTTTACTGATCCTTGCTTTGTAAATCCACGATTCAAAGTCAGGATTTACCAAAACGGATTGGACACTTAGAAGTTTTATGCTATTATCAAAATAGAGGATTCCTTGTTTATTCGTAAGAATAGAAATCAATGTGTCTGCAAAATATACAGCTGAGGGGCTTATGGCTGGCATTCTAGACCTGTCAGCATATATAGATGCCACCCCGATTAAACACCTGTATAAGGAAGATTTAGGCCACAGCGGCTTCCTTCTGGGTTGAATCTCAATCTTCGACAATACCTGGGAAAGTTGTAGAATTTCAGGCTTGACACGTTTATATTTGTTAAATGACGTAGAAATCTTCGACAATACCTCCAGTTGTATCACCTTTTCAAGGAAATCTTTTTAGAAAGTTCCACCGCCACTATTTTAAAAAACAATGTGAGGTGGCTTGAAGGACATCGAAGAGCTTATAAAGCAACACGACCGTCTGAGAAGCGAACTTGCCAAACATTATAAAGAGAAGAAGAAAAGACTTGAAAAATTCAGAAAGCTCGTAGAGGAAAAAAAGAAACTGTATGAAGAAAAAAACAGTATTTATGAGGAAATAGAAAAGATAAAAGAGGAGAGAAACAAGCTCATTCAAGATGCCAAAAAGAAAAGGGCTAAAGTCAAGGAGTACATCGAAACAAGTCGGGAACTGCTAGAAGAAGCAAGAAAATTGATGGAAAAGCACCGCAGTCTTATGAAGGAGGTAGGTCTCAGCCTTAGAGCATTAAAGAGGATGATCGCTGAGAGGGAGAGAAGAATAGAAACAAACCCGATGGATCCAGAGCATGAGAAAAGAGCTGTCATGGAAGTTTTCATGCTGGAGGAGAAGATGAAAAAGGCAAAAAAGGCCTTAGAAATAAGGAGTAAAGCATTAGAGGTATACGCAGAGGTGGCTAAATATAAGCTACTGGCTAAAACACATAGAGAAAACGCTGAAAAACTTTCAGAGAAGATTGATAAGCTCTCAGAAGCTATAAAAGACAAACTTATAGAAGTTGGCAAGATAAAAGAGAAAATTAAGGAGAAAAACGAGGAGATAAAGAATGCCGAAAAAGAGCTTGACGAGATCTCTGCTAAAATTCAACCCATAAAAGAGGAAATACAGAAGTTAAAGAAAAGGATACATGAACTTTTAAATGAGGAGGAGACTAAAAGAGAAATGATGGTTAATGAATTGCTGAAGGCAAAGGTTGAAGAAGCAAAAAGGAAAATGATGACCGGGGGGAAGATCTCGCTAGAAGAATTAAGACTAATTCTAACAAGTTCGGAAGGATAAGTATGAAAAAGGATAGAATAATCGTACTTTGCGTTGATAGAGATAACGATCTAGGGGAAAAAACAGGAATAGAAGGCCCTGTTATAGGCAGGGATGAGAATCTAAAGGCGGCGTACGAGCTTGCTATCGCAGATCCTGAGGAAGCTGATGCTAATGCTATATTTGGAGCTATCAGAGAATATGATCGCTTAAAAAAGGAAAACCCCGACAAAGAAATAGAGATAGTAACGATTACAGGAGACTCCAAAAGCAATTATCGGGCGGATCAGAAAATAAGATCTCAGATTGAAAGTGTACTTGAAAGGTTTAAAACAAACTACGCGATCCTCGTATCAGATGGCGTGGACGATGAGATTGTAATACCTCTTCTACACGAGTATTTTCCATCCATATCTCCCCGTAGAATAATAGTTCAGCAGAGTAAAGATTTAGAGGAAACATATTTTTTGATGAAGAGATACTTAAAGAAGCTTTACAGCGACCCGACCCTTAGAACAATTACAATCGGGTTACCAGGCCTAATAATGTTTTCTGCGGCGCTTCTGGCTATCTGGGGTTACCAGGGCTACATATGGAAAAGTGTCGCAGGTGTTCTAGGGGCTTTTATGATGATTAAAGGTTTTGGGCTTACGCCCACAGTTAACGAACTTAAAGGCTGGATTGGTGGAAAACTCGGGATGTTTACTTTTACAGTTGGCGCGATACTCATTGTTATAGCTGCTGTTTATGTATATTTTAGAGCGATGGAACTTGCAGTTAGATACCCTTCTATTATCGCACTTACCAAAACTCTTCAGGAAGGTCTAATTCTCGCAGTTCTAGGAATAGTCATATCGGTAACAGGAGGCGTTTTAGAAAAGTACGCTGCTAAGGATGCAGGGTTCATAGACAGGATCTTCATAATATCTCTTACAATTATCTTATACTTCATAGTATATCAGCTTTTAAGGTTCCTTCAGGGGGAAATCTCTATAATTTATCTCTCGTCTCTCGTAGTTCTGGGCGTCATGATGGCGGCTGGCAGTTTTGCTATAGCAATAACAGGGAAGAAAAAGATGCTTGAAGAGATATACAAAAAAGTTGAGGGTAAACTATAAAAGTTCATTATATTACTTTATGCCCGAATTATTCTGACCATGTAACATTATAACTTTGTCTGCAGCGTTTCTCAAGGCTATACTAAACCCCGGTTCAGCTCCAATAACGTAAACCTCTTTCCCAAAATGCTTAGCCTTATATATTAGTGGAAGGAAACCGGCGCTTCTTGTAACAAGCGTTATAATGTCTATTTCAGAATCGTATATTATGTCCATCGATTCTATCGTAAACTCGACTTCTACCTTACCTTGGCTTATAATAGCCTCGAAACCGGCGTTATTAACAGCTTCAACAAGCTTAGACGGGGCATGTTTATCAAGAATTACCTTTGCATATCTGATTCTCCCATAAGCGGAAAGCTTCCGCTTAATCTCTAGTAAATCGACGGAAATTTCTTTTCTTAGGATATTAGGCCCGTCAACAATAACCCCTATATGTTTCTGTTTTCTCTTTCTCAACGATCCAATAACCCTTACTAAGTCTCTCATAGTACTTGCCATATAAACCACCTATTTCCCGGGTGCCGTAAATTTCACATTTCTAACTAGAATTGGGGGAGCAATTACGGGTATCCCTTGCTCAAGCCACCAATGATATATCTGCCTCTTCTCTTTCCCAATCTCAGCTACGTTTTTAAGAATGTTAAGGAAGCTATCGCTTAACCTCAGATTTCTTACCGAAAATTTTATATCTCCATTTTCTACGTAGAAAACCCCATCTCTTATTATAGAGGAGAACTCCCCAGTCTGATAATTTTGAAATCTAGTGTAAGTTGCATTCATCACAACTAGACCTTTGCTTATAAGGGACAACAGCTCGTCTATGGAACTATCTCCAGTTTTTAGTTCTATCTGCCACGCTGACGGTGATATCCAACCAGCATTCGCTGTTGTTTCCGTATTAAACTCCTTCGCAGTCAATCTATTGTGTAGAAACGTCTTTAAATGACCTTCTTTGATTATGACAGTCTTTCTAGTAGGTACACCTTCGTCGTCGAATGGTCTTGAACCGAAACCTCCTGGATACAGAGGATTATCTATAAGTGTCACCTTGTCAGACGCTATTTCCTGTCCAAGCTTACCCTTAAAGAATGAGAAACCTGCAGAAACGTAGAATGCTGATGCCGCCATTGCTATATTATTGAGGATATTTGCAACAGCTGCGTGATGGAAAATGGTATCGTACACACCCGGATCTATTTTACCCCTTTTCGTAGACATCCTCGCCACCTCACCTGACTCTCTACCAGCTTCTTCTGGTTCAAAATCACTAAGTAACCTTGAACATCTATCCCCGTGCCCGGTAGCTTCGCTATTCACGAACGCTCTAACGTCCACATATATGAAAGTCTCTTTGGTATCAGTCTGTACATCCCTTGAAGTCGCTAGACCTATTTTGTTTACCCCCCATCTAAGGCTCCCGGCTACCCTCCTCGCGCCAGCATTTAAAGCTGAGGCAATAGTAGAATTTACCATGTCCACGGCTTTATCGCTGAGTTCAGCTATTTTAGGATCGTAAATCCCATCGATCTTTTCATATCTGAAAGGTCCCTTAGGGAGGCGTGTATAATTTTTATGAATGGGAAGAAGAGTTATGTAGGAACGAAGTTTTCCAAGAGAACGCTGTGCAACCTTTGCATCCTCAAACGTAGAGACCGCCATTCTCCCATCTTTAGCCACAAAAACATTGATTCTACGGGATATCCATCTTTTTGCTATGTCAATAGAATTATTCGAAAATCTTATCTGTGATTCCACAGTCTCAATTATCTCTACGGCGGCTTCATCGAATCCTACATTTAAAGCGTCTCGAACAAGACGGCTAGCCTCATCAATTATATTCGCTTCAACCATTTATATGCACCTCTCTTAGGAGAATGTCAGGTCCCCCGGTCCATACAGGTACTCCTTGAGCAGGATCACTCTTGCCGCATGTAGCCGCTTTAAAGATAAGGTTCTTTCCCACCCCTGCAATGCTCTTGTGGAATGCGGGAGTAGTAATTTCTAAAATTGGTTTTATTATAGGCCCTTCTAATTTTCCTGATTTTATTAAATAAGCCTCTGAACCTACAAATCTCATATTGTATCTTCTATCGTCTATATTCCACTCCATAAATTTTTTCATGTAGATTCCAAAAGAAACCTGTTCAATCAGCTCTTCAAGGCTCATGTCACCTGGAGCCATGTATGTGTTAGCCATCCTTATTATTGGCTCCCTATCATAGTTTGACGCCCGGGCGGACGCATTACTTTTTACACCAAAGGTTGCTGCTGTCTCCCTATTATGGAGAAACTCATTTATCACTCCGTTTTTTATGAGGTATCTAGGTCTAGCCTTTACACCTTCATCGTCATATAAGTAGTACCCATATGAACCCTTAATCGTAGGGTCATCGATCACTGTATCCATATCAGATCCTATCTTAAAGCCTATCATCTCTCTAGATATGAAAGACTCCCCTGCCTGAGCAGCTTCCCTACCTAGTATTCGGTCAGCTTCGTACGGATGTCCTACAGATTCGTGGACAGCAAGACCTACAACATCTCCTCCAAGGACTACATCCATCACACCAGTCGGTGATTTCTCTCCTTCAATAAGACTCTTAGATAGAGATGCCACCATATTGCTGGCTAATGTTACAGGGTCTTCTTTCTCAATAAGTTCCCAGCCACCCGATCCGCCTATTTCTTCCATATTTTGAAGTATTTTCCCATTATGAACAGCAGTAAACGCCATGAAAAACAGAGCCCGAGGTACTTGTGATAATATTCTCCCACCCTCACTAGTTAATATATATTTACTTTGCATATCTAATTTTAAATATACATATCTACTTGGTACCTTCACCTTACATTCACGGGTAACTTTGTCTACATCTAAAAGAAGGGACAACATATCAGATACATCAACGTTTGCAAGCGGTTTAACCTCGCCGGCACTATATTTATCTTCGTAGACTTCTTCTTCACTAAGCCTGGTCGAACTGCTTGTCTTAAGCCCTATATTTTTAGCCATCGAAACAGCCTTTTCGATTTCGCTTTTAAGCGTGCTTTTGCTCCCATGATTCAATGAGAAAAAGGACATTCCACCAGAAGCGAGCACCCTAACCCCTAAGCCCTCCGTCTGTGTAGTTAGTAGGCTCTCTACGTTTCCATTTTTCACGATCAGACTGCGACTTATGTTATGTTCCAATCTCACCTCAATGTAGTTGGCCCCTGATTTAAGACCTTCCTCAACGATGTACTCAGCAATGTCTATATCGAACTCCATCAGGCAGAAATAGTATAGCAGAATTTAAAACTATATGCTATGCCGCCTTCGACAAAAAGTTAAAAGCTCACGGTTGTGTTCATCCGTGTGAAGTTTCTGTTTGACTCGATGCTAACTAAGACAGGAAGAATGTTTAGAATAATGGGATATGACGTTAAGATTGCCATGAGCAGTTCTAAAGATGAAGAGATACTAGAGGAAGCTAAGAGAGAAAATAGGATTCTCGTGACGAGGGATAAATCACTATATCGAAAGTCTATATTACATAGGTTAAAGGTTATATATAGCCCTCATTCCGATCAGTACTCCATACTGCGTGATATAGCACACTCGTTAGGGATCAAATTAAGAATAGATCTGTCGAAGACGAGATGTGCAAGGTGCAACCAGCCTTTAAAAGTGAGACTTAAAGAGGAAATACCAGTCGAGGATAGAAAATTGATTCCTGAGGGCTACTGGACTGTCTTCTATTGTTGCAGATGTAGGCGTCCCTACTGGCTTGGAAGCCACTATTCAACCCTAATTAAGATATTAGATATAACTTAGAGAAAAGTCAGCAGGTGACCCTTCTGAATCACACCTATAGGAGTGAACTCTGAAACTACTGGGAGGCCTGGAAGCTTATTTTGTAACATCATATTAACCGCCTCCCCTACGCTTGTCGTTTGCTCAACATAAGGCGGGTTTTGAATCATTATGTCCTCCGCAATCAAAGATCTTACCCTTACATCCATCTTATAAGGATCTTCCACCGTACTCCTTATACCATAAAAAGCTTTGGCGAGATCTCTTTCTGTAACTAAACCTACAAGCTTGTTTTCCTCACTGACAGGCACAAGTTTAAGATTATAATTGTGGAAAAGCCTCTTTATATGAACTATCCTTGTTAAAGGTGTAACCGTAAAGTTTATTTTCTGGAATACAGGTGAGATAGATACTCTCTCTTCATTTCTTAGAAGTTTAATGAGGTCTGTCTTCGTAAGTATCCCGACAAGCTTTTCCCTTTCAACTACTGGAATACCTGAGATGTTTCTTTCAAGCATTATATTGACAGCTTCTTTTACGTCTGCATCAGGAGTTATAGTTATTAAGTTTTCACTCATGACTGTTGAAATTCTAATCCTCGATGGTGGAAGGTTCTTAAGTCTTGAGGAACCAAGTCTATCCATAATATCCCTGATGGTTACTATACCCACGGGATAGTCATTTTCTACGATTATAAGCCTTGAAATGTCTTTTTTAAACATTATTCTGAGAGCTTCATCGACATTCGATTTTTTGGGGATTGTATACACCTTTCTAGACATAATACTTAACACTTTCATTTGAGTACGCACCTAACAATCTCTTTTCTGGATACTCCCCCTTTTAGGATTTCATTACTCACAACAGGGACAACGATTTTCCCTGGTTGAATAAGTATCTCAGCAGCTTTTACAGCGTCACTGTCAGGTGCTACTTTAGGGTAATTTCTATCCATAATATCTTCTGCTGTTAGAATAGGAAGATACCTATACTCTCTTCCCTCTCTAGCATAGATACTGATTATCTGCTCGGTTTTTTCTGGATTTACGGATACATAAGTTAATGTCTCGGTTGATATAATACCTATAAGTTTATCAGATGGGTCGATAACGGCTACCCAATCGGACTTCTTTTTATCCATTAATTTAACTACGTGTGCCACTGTGTGGGTAGGCTTAACATGTGAGAATCGTTTGTTCATTATGTCCCCCGCCTTGTACACACCCTCATAGTGTTCAATAAAGTATCTGCATATTCCAATACGGGTAATCAGTCCAACGACCCGATCGCCTTCTAGGAGGGGGATAGAACCTATGTCTTCTGCAATCATTAGCCGGGCTGCCTCTGTTATCTGAGCGTCTGATGATAAGGTTTTAAGGTTCTGGGACATTATTCTACCTACAAATATTTCATCTATCGGGCGCCTCCTCCACGTGGGAGAAGAGGAAAACAACCTCCTAGATATATCTTTTAGAGTAAGAATTCCCACAAGTCTACCCTCGTCCTCTACTAGAAGCCTATCGACCTTCCTCTCAATCATTATATTCCTAGCTCGAGCCAAAGTATCATTAACGTTTACGAACAGGGGCTTCTCCATATACTCCCTACAAACAACCATTACAATACACCTACAATCGCCTCTAATATATCTCTCTCCGTAAGAATTCCAATAAGGGTTTCTCCCTCAACAACAGGCAGACCCCCGATTCCATAATCAATCATTAGATCAACAGCACGCTCTATGGTATCTTCAGGCAGGATAGTGATTACATTTTTAGCCATTATAGTAGCAACAGGTAAAGTTAAGACTTCATCCAATTTTCCCATCTGCAGAGCGTTGAAGATCCTGCCGGACGAGATAAACGATATAACGTCACCAGCCGTGGCCATTCCTATAATTGCACCTTTAGAAAGTACCGGCAGTCTTCTGTAGCCTTTAGTGATCATTAATTTACATGCCTCAGCTATGGAATCATCAATATCACATGTCACGAGCTGGGTTGACATGTAGTCCTTTACCTTAAAATTGAGGTGTTTACCATGTAATTTGACAACAAAGTCCCTCTCGGATACTATTCCTTTAAGAACGCCCTCTTCGTCTATGATCAGCAGAGAACCTACATTTTGACTAACCATTTCATCAACAGCCTCCTTAATATTTGTATTGGGTGGGATCGTTTTAAGTCTATCAAAAGGGGTCATTATATGTTCTACTGGCGCGTTTAAGGCCTTTATAATGTCACCTTGATATCTTTCCGTAATCAACGATGATTTATGCCCTCCTATTAGACTCACTATATCTGTTGCCGATACTATTCCCTTCAAAACTCTTCTTGAAGGAACAACAACTGGGAGTCTTCGCAGGCCGGTATCAGCCATTTTCCTAATGACCGATATAATGGGTGAAGTCGAAGATGCTGTTTCCACATCTATAGTTGCTATCGAAAATATATTACCTTCCTTACCTTTAGACCTGCGTTTTACCTCTCCACGATAGTAATCCCATGACCTAGAATCTCTAATTACATGGGACATAGCATTACACACCAGACGCTATGTTTCCCGGCAGCTTGGACAAACTAAAAGTCCCCCGGCTTCTATAAGGTTATCGGAGTATTGACCACAAACCTCACAAATTCCGCTGTACCTTCTTCTTCGTCTAAGCCGCTCCCTCCCGCGCATTATGCTTAGCTCCTCATAAAGTATGCCTATTATATCGGGATATACCTGGAGTAGATCCTTAGATGTTACTATACCGACAATTTTTCCGCCTGAGACAACAATAAGCCTTCTTATTCCATATTGTCTCATTTTTTCAGCTGCATCAGTAAGGCTATCATCGGGTGATATGGTAACAAGGTCTCTCGTCATTATTTTGCTGATAGGCATCATACGAGGATCGCTAGACTCCGAAGCCAGAGCACGACAGACGAGATCTCTCTCTGTCACTATTCCAACAGGCTTGCTATCTGATACTATTACTATAGACCCTATATTATTCTCCTTCATCAGCCTTGCTGCTTTTTCAACGCTATCGTTTGGTGATACTGAAACTATCTCCGTCCGCATTACATCTTTTACTCTTAGTTCCTCCCCCATCTCCATGTACCTCTAAAATTTCGTAACCCCCAGGAGGGAGTATCCTCAATAGCTCATCTATCGATAGTAAGTTATTAAGTTTGACCCATGGAAACTTTGATAATGATGATAATTTATCACTCAAACACTGAAGTATAATTTTAGCGGCCTGGTCTTTTGGTATATCGCCTGGTCGGAGGATTATATGAACTGGGGAAGACTTGAGCGCAGAAGGCGGGGCTGAAACGAGATAAACATCATTATTGTAAGATATAAATCCCACTGCAAGTTTCACTTCAACAGATACATAGTTTCTTTTTCCTTCAATGTAAAAGGAGCCTTTGGGGATGTAGTGGCCTGGCGGGGCCGATTTCTTAACCTGTTCGCCCTTAACATAGTAAACCTTTTCGACAAATGACCTTTCCCGCCAAGCTCGTGAATTACAAGCTGCATATGTTGCCGCTTCAACGATAGTTCTCTCTCCTAGCTCATCCTTCAGCTTAACTATTACACAAGAACCCCCGGCTCCTTCTATGTGGAAGAATAGATCGTCTTTTTCAAGATACTTATTCACAAGCTCTTTATTGCTCTTGTTATCTTTACCTGCTACCACTAGACATCCATCGGATGAGATAAACCATCTGAATCTTGTAAACCACCTAGCCTTAGGCCTTATAATTTTCACCTTATCCTTCTCTACGGGTTCTGCCTCTTCATGAGTGAGTTTAGATAAGGCTTTAAGAGCAGACACTAACTTTCTCTCCATTTTACCTGAGAGCATGTAGTAATGGGCTGCATTCTCATCTACGTTACAGCTAAAGTCTATGTCAAAAGTTATTCCAGATACTTCTATTTTCGCTTTTCTACCCCCTTTATTAACCTCCACTATTTTCGCTCCTGCGATGTCGACCTTCTTGTCATTCCGCAACGATTCGATTATGGCTTCTACTACTTTATAGTGAGAATATATGGTGTCACCAATCTTCCTATACTCAGTAGCGAGATTCTTATATCTCTCTATGTTTGTTTTGAGTTCTTCGATAGATTTTCTAAGTCTTTCCTTTCTCTTATCGGTTAATGCCTTTGCTTTAACCTCGTTGGTGAGTATATCGTCTAACATTTCTGACATGTTGGCGTAGTATTTGCTTTGAAATGGACTGTAAATCTTGAGAGGGAAGGGCGAATAGTCGACTATTCGCTCATCACGGTCAAGATATAAGACAGGTTTAGGAGTCTTATTAACCCGTTCATAAAGCTCCATGAGGGATTTAACGATAGCTTCCACTTCTCCATGTGATAATTGTTGAATTTCAATCTTAGGGTTGATATTAAGAGGTTTTACGATTTCATCTATAAAAGGCGGCCCGATTCCAGCTTTATGAACTAGGAATTTCCAGACTTCGCCTTGGAAAGCAACTGCACTTTCAAACATCTCCTTAAAAGATGAACCGGGAGATAAGGGTGGACTTATAGGAGGCTTATATGCTTCTCCCCTTTTAATAGTTCTACTAGAGGTTTGGAAACTTCTAAAGTTCAATAGTATCTTACCGTCAGGATCTATTAGAAGTATGTTACCCGGGGCGAATAGTTCGATTATTACTGTCCATATAGCGCCGGCTCTTAAAAGTTTGAAAAGTACTATTCTATCAAAGTCTATCTGTTCAACATCTTTAATTATCGCATTCTCAGTATATTTTCTCATGGCCATTGCAAACATTGAGGGCCTAATAGGCTTTAACCACTCTCTATTGCTGAGATATACAGCTCTTCCCGGTGTGATCACAAGATGATATTTACCTGCCCTGCCAGAAACCTTTACAAGGAAGGTATCTTCTGACACTTGGTAGGTTTTCCCCCACCTTGAACCTTTGATTTCTTTTAATTCCCTAACGACGAATGTCAGGTCTATACTGGTTAAACCCCTCATGGTCATCCTATAGTATGGAAACCAATATAAGATAATAAGGGTTTTATGGATCTGTGAATTTAGAATTAGGAAAGCTTTTCTATGTAATGCATTGCATAGCGGGGTTCATAGCTGGCTTCATATCTGGAATACTATTGCTTCCGGGATATTCAGCATTGGCACTCCTAGCATTCTTATATAGCTTTACTTCAGCGCTATCGCTAAGCGTGATTGTACGGAAAAAAGGCGCCAAGCTGCCTATGAGCAAAGTGTACAGGGAGGGGTTATTCACAACATTAGCCATATTTATAGCGGTATGGGTAGTCTCATACAATCTTGCAGGGGCTCATCCAGTAATCGTTAAAGTAGATGTTAAGGTTAAAGAACCTCAGATTCTGAAGTGGACCTCTGGAGAAATGTTATTACCAAACGAAAACATAAGTTACGGGTATAATTCATGCTATATTACAAAAAAGTATCCAAATGGAAGTTTCAAATTGATTCTCGGCAGATATTATGAGCCTGCTGTAGGAATGTTTGAGTTCGTCAATCCTATAAATGGGGAGATGCTGATATGCAACGTAAGTAGTCTGTCATTTACTCCAGTATCGATCTTAAATACTTGTAGAAGCGGCTTTCTATGGGGATTATTTAACATTACAGCCGATGTGGAAGAAGATACTGCGATAGTCAGTCTTAGATGTGCTGACAGTGAAATCTCCGAAAGAATAGCGGTCGGGAGCACTAAAAGCTTTTACATCGAAAAATTAGACGTAACTCTTAAAATCGAGGTTCTAGAGCTGGATGGAAACTGTACGCTCCTAAAGATATACGGAGAAGAGTTTAGTGGAGCCACGGTTAACCTCAGTATGGGTAAAATAAACTATGATGTTGCAGATCTTGTTGTTTTTCAAGAAGGAAAAATTTATGTCTTTTATTCCGAGCCATACAACATTAAGGATGTGCTTAAAATCGACGGAGCCTACTTGGTGATTGAAAGTTGAACTACAAGCTTATGGAAGACTCTAAAACTGAGAAGTTTAAGATGGATCCGCAAGATCTCCTTTACTATGTTGTTAAGGCAATCGAAAAAATGGGATATAAGTATACTATTAGTACTGAGGGTTTTCCGGGGGCTGGCTTACTACGAATTGTGAGGATCAAGGATATAGATGTTAAGTTTATTATACACGGATTTGGCGGAGACACATGGTTGGAGATGGGCCCCGCATCAAAATACAAAGAACTTATTTCGAAATTTATTTTTGAACTAGTGAATATTCTCCCTGAAAAGCCTTGGAATAGAATAACTCGAAGGTTTTGGATAAAAAGGTGGCCTATACTTAAGGAGATAGGTGACTAGAATGGTCGAAGATCATGCACACTGCCTAGTATGTGGAAAGGTAATATCTCCTGGGAAAAAGTTCTGCTCCTCAAAATGTGAAGAGAAGTACCTAGAGAGAAAGGCTTCGCTTGAAAGGTCAAGGAGAATGATCAACATCCTTATGCTACTTACACCAATTTTACTTGTTATATACATTGTGATTGTGAGGCTGTGGGGAGTATGAAATTCGGTAAAAAGGGGAAAACCATTTCTATAGATAGGGCCAAGCTACTTTCACTAAAACCTAAACCGTCGAGCAATGTTAAATGGGAAGTTTATGATACTGGAGAAGTAGCGATAATCATAGAGAGAAAATACAGGGGTAGACTTGGAGAGATCCTAGCAACCATCTTCATGCAGCCCAAAACAAGGAAAATAGTATTAGATGAAATAGGATCATACGTCTGGAAGATGTTTAATGGCAAAACATCAATTAGAGAAATAATTACAAAGATATCGGAAAAGTTTAAGATGTCGAAAAGGGAGGCAGAAGTGTCTCTAATAGCCTTTCTGTCGGATCTAGAAAAAAGAGGGGCTATTACGGTGGCAGGCACGGATTAGTACGGCGTTGCCCATATAAGTCGTGGGTAGAAGATTAAAGCTAGATATAACACCTGAACTATTGAAACTCCTGCAAATATGCCTGCCGCAATACTTACAACGTATCTATTAACCCATTCTTCACCGAAGACCTTGGTCATCACCTTTTTGGCGATAATGGCAACGATATATGTAAGGACAAATGATGTTGGACTCCCAAGACCTGCGTATAAACCGATTGTAAACAGGTAGGTTTTAGGCCATATGCTTAATGCGAAGGCTAGTATGAATGATGGTATTATTAGGGCAGGTTTGAGGATTAGCTCCAGTTTTTTGGTGATCCAAATATTAGTTGTTATCACAAGTGGGATCCACGCTGGGACTGGAAATACGTCACTTGGAATACTATATAGACGCCAGAAGATCGATACTATTAGAAATCCCATTACAGTTCCTATGACCCAGCCAAGGAAATCTGCTTTGAGTATGCTAGTAGGTTTCGTTTTCGTTATTTCCGCCGCTTTAAAACCTATTCCAAGCCCTAGAGCGGCTGACGGGGCAAATGCGGGGGCGATAAACCATCCTGCCACACCATCGTAAAATTGAACCCTCATGAATTCTGTAATATATGGAATGTTGATTCCCACTAGGGCTTGCCCCATAGTATAGCCTGAAACAAGTGTTATAAACACTTGGTATATGACAGCTGCTACTGAAAGCCAGACAGGATAGTCCGGCGCCAAGATTTTTGTGATGATGATATGGTAGAGATATCCTCCAACCAGCATAAGAATTATTGTATTTAACGATACAAGACCGCTCCCCTTAACAGAGGATATCTTCCTTATACTTTTTATGCTTCTGGGCAGCAACTTCACAGATGTTATTAAAGGTGGGATTGCTATCGCGATTGCGAAGCCTATGAATGGACTTACCCAAAAGTAGAGGGTACTGTCTCTTAACAGCATCGTCCAAGACTCTTGCGGGATCCATGGAATTACCCCTTTACTGACTAGTAATGGGTTGATAAATAGCTGTGAAATCAACGAAGATATTATATATCCAAGAAGATACGGAGTTCCAAGAACGAGTGCAATTGCAAAATCGTAGGCTGTTGGATAAAACACGATCATCGCACCAGGAAGCTTTGTGCTTAGAAAAGGTGTGAGGTCTAGAGCTGGCTGAAGCCCCATGATTGCGGTTACAATTAGAGTGTAGAGAGCTGATGCTGCGGCAGCTATCGAGAATATTCTGAATCTGGAGGGATCACGTCTGCCACTCATATCCAGCGCTAGTTGGCCCGCTATGGCACCTGTTGGCCATGGAAGCTTCTCCTCTACGATAAAGATCTGCCTTACAATTAGACCTACCCCCCAAGCTACTAAGAAACCGAACAGTCCGTTGACTACTGTAAGAGTAATGGGGACTAAGAAATCATGGTGGAATAAGGTTCTCGTTAGTATTGCTTCCGACGTTGGGGGTGGTGCCACCCAGTCTGGTATTTTATCGGCGATGCCCATCATGCTTGTTATAGGGCTCGACCTGAAAAATACGTTATACATAATTCCTGTTCCTGCTAGACTAGTTACAGCTGCTGAAGCACTCCATCTTATAGTTGCAAGTTCTTGCGCTGACAGCGAACTTCCAAATATCCTAGCTAACTCTCCAAAGAGTACCATGGCCATGAATGCCGCCGCTATTCCAAACGCTCCTATCCCCGCTAAAATCGCCCATACCATCACAGGAGCTAAAACTATACCGGTTACTAACGTAATTAGTACTACTCTATACGTAAAACCTTCTTTATAAGTAACTTCCTCATTACCACTCATAAATAACACCTCTACTTAGATTCTGTTTTTTCCCTCTTCACCTTATAGACAACTCCTGTGTATCTTGATTTCTGCTCAGGGGTCAAACTTCTCCACACCAGGCATTGTTTTCTTATTTCGTCCGCAAACTCTCGTACTGCGTGCTTCCAAGGGGATGTGAGACCCCCAAGTCTCTTCACATATATGTCCATAGAACATGTTCCCTCTTTCGGTATTCTTGCATTTATCTTTATTATGTTCATTATTCCTTGATCCCACGGCCTGTGCCTTGTATGGGCTACTATTGTTTTTATACGTTCTGTTTCGGTTTTCTTCTCCTCCATCCACAGCTTGTCTGATGTGAATTTCTCTTCTTTTTCTGTCCTGTGCACCTCGAGGTATTCGTAGATGTAGTTCATAAGCCCGTCTACTTCGATTTTTGCTGGCGCGAATGGTAGGGGTATGAACCATTCGTCTCCTTTAGGTGGTGGAATCTTCCATTTCCTCATAACTCCCGGTGTCACTAGCTTAGACGCTACCCTCATTGGATATAGTGTTGAAGCTAAAGTTGTTAATAGGACAATAAGCATTGAACCTGGTATCCACCCCGATGTGAAGTTGGGATGTAATGTCTGGAGGATATTTAGTGCGTCGAATATTATGTGTAGTCCTGTGCCCAGAATATAGCCTAGCATTCCTCCAACTAGCCCTACAGTCACTGCTTCGGCTATGAATAATCCTGAGACATGGGTGGGTGAGAGTCCCACAGAGCTGTAGGTGAATATTTCAGACTTCCTCTCATATACTGCTGTAATCATTGTGTTAAGTACTGTTATTATTAGTATTCCCATTAGGACTATTAGCATGGGTAGCCCAAGGGTCATTTGTTTGAATTTCGGAGAGTATTCCTCCACTGTGTTGTTAAATCCCATGTAAACATGCATCTTATATCTGAATGCCATGTCTAATGCTGATTCTCTCATAGCCTCGACTGTAACGTTTGGCTTTGCTTTAATGTATACCTTTACAATCATCCCTCCAAGCTGATATGCTGTTTCGGCATGTATTATTATAACGTTCTCCGGTAACAGGAATTCTTCCTCTCTGGCTGTTACTCTACCTCCTATTCCTACAGATAAATGGGCTGGCCGCTTGGGGTATCCATCGAAGTCTACGAGTTGTATTAGGTTTTGATCGTCGATTATCCCCTTAACATGAAAGCTTATTCCATAAATGTTTATCGTGTCTCCTATATCAATTTCTAGCGATTCAGCTAGTGCTTTGCTGAGTATGCATGCCCTGTAATCGTCTTCTTCTAACCATGAGCCTTTAACTACGGTTGCTGCCACTCCGGATGCTTCCCCCTCCCACGGGGTTACACCCCAAAGAGCGTTAATACCATATTTTTCCCCTGTCTTTTCAACTATGAAGTCTATTTCCCCTGTGCCAACCGGATACGCCCACACTGTGAACCCGATATTTTGAACTATCTCGTATTTTCCTATTGTCTCGTAGAATTTTCTGCTTAAGGGGTTCCATTGTTCACCGCGTATTAGGAACCCATTATAAGGTATCTTTCGCTGGGTGCCAGTAATGTATGAGGGTAGGAATGCTGTTGATATAGATACTGAGGAGACTAGGGCTCCTGTAACAACCATTATTGATATAATTGTTAATGCACTCCTGAGCCTTCTTTTCTTCATATTCCTTATGCCAAGTATGAAGGCTGCCATCAATGCGCCTAGCCTGCTTATCTCTGATGCGTGTATACCCATTTTCGACTCTCTTTTCTCTCTGAATAGAGCAAGTAGCTCTCCTATCATCAAAATTAGGGCGACTATGCTAAATAGTGACATTGAGAATACGAGTATATTCATGCCTAGGTTAGGCGCTATTCTGAAACCTGGGTGTATCACATACATTAGCCCCATAAATACCGCAAATATCACTACAATAGTTTGTAATGCCCTCATGGTCTTTTCATGTTCGAAGAGGAGCCTCTCTAATACTACGGCGAAGGGTAGCAGGAAGAATAGGAATGTGAAGCTACTACTTGTGGCTCCCTTTAATACTTTCATAACTTCGAGATAAGCGTTTATATAGAACCCCCATGCTGTTTTCGCATCTATCCTATGCATTATGTAATCTCCACGCTTCCAGTCTTCGATAGCTATTTCCTCGTACTTCTCACCGTTTTGGACATATAGATATGTCATTGGAGTGTAGAGCTTGCTCTTATTACATATCTCCAGCCTGTTTAAAACTATGTACTTGAGATTCTGCGCTATTTTAAGCTCCTGCTGTTGAAACATCAAGATCTTGGCATCTTCAATAAGGTAGCCATATCCGTCGGGATTGTCAATTGTAGCGTTGTTCAGTATTCCGGAGATCTGGAGTGAGGGGATGAATTTCAAAAACATAAACTCGTATCTCTTCCCGGGAACGAGCATCAGCATTGTCCACGTCGGCAGGTTAGGATG
>Ga0164310_10000131_pt1 | contig 37600 bp, 51 predicted proteins | sample GuaBasSedimGuay1_FD_121795 | JGI IMG/M metagenome (GOLD analysis project Ga0164310, IMG submission 121795) | Subseafloor sediment microbial communities from Guaymas Basin, Gulf of California, Mexico - Guay1, Core 4569-9, 0-3 cm | ecosystem: Environmental > Aquatic > Marine > Hydrothermal vents... | reverse complement strand
TTCCTGTAATAGTTTAATCAATTCGCGTACTTTCACTATTTGTCCTCCTCGTCGCTTTGATTATAAGATCCTCACCACAGAACTGCTCCCGTTCTGGGCGGGGCGGATTCTTGATCGACTTCAAGCTCAGCCATTGAACCGCACGATTCACATTTAAAATACTGTAATAATTGCATTAAATTCTCCTAACATTACTTAACTTAATGGGGACAAACACCGCAAACTGGGTACATATTAATCCCGGTGGTGGATCGAACCCATAGTTATCTATTTTAGATCCTGCGCCAACGGGTGTATACTCGACCTCTAACAGCACAGTGCCAAATCCTTCTCCGACATCATCGGGGGCTAGGTAGGTGTGGCGACACCCCTCATTCTTGGAAATGCCGAATAATACTCCCTCTTTCTGGATTTTAGCCCAGCTATCCTCAGTCGTTCGGTGGTAGAACCTCATCACTTACTCCTCACCTTTCATTCCGGTCTCTTCTTCGATCATCTCGGTTACTTCGATAAGCTTATCATACGCAGCAGCCGACATGTGTAATTCATACGTGGCTATGGCGTCGAGCAGTTCCTGTAACTTAATAGCTCTATTGTATAAATCATTCACCATCGCATACGCCTGCGGAGAACAGACAGCGGTATCCAACGGTACGAACTCATCGAAGTAAAATTTAATAGGTCCTATATCCGGGTACTTACGAGTCATCATCAAACTCCCATCTCTGAATTCCAGTTGTTGATTGCGTCTTGTCGAGGTCCATCGACTCCCCCGGTCTCGCCACATCCCTGGCACTTGACGCGGTGTAGTACGTGAAAATCCTGGTACATCATTTCGACGATGGGCTTCGTATCAGTTTGGCAGTATCTACAGGGCTTTAGGTGTTCAGCAGGTTCATCCATTATATCCGCGCCGTACATTGCCAGATAGAGTATACCGAGCCCGAATAGTAGTCCTAACAGAGTTATGGGTTCTACTATGACGATAAATACGAACCCGCCCAGGAGAATGCAGATAGCGGGTGCCATACATAACCCGCCGATAATGTAACGTTTAGTCATCACTCTTCTCCTATAAAGTCATCATGTGTATTTCACGCATAAGATTATTTAATTCCCGGCGATGTTTCTCGGTATCATAACATTCATCTTCGGCCAGTTGTAGTTTATGTTGTAATTGCGCACAGTTATGGCAATCATCATCATAGTCAAGTACTTTTGATAATCTGATATGTAGACGTTGTAGTCGACGACCAAAGTTCTGTGCTCGGTTAGTGTCACGCTTAACCATATCAACCACTTTTTGAGGGGTCTTTTCAGGTAACTCATCTTTAAACCAACTGGCCTCACCTACACCCTGTAAAAGGAAATTGTAAACCTCGTATAGTTCTTCTAATAATTCATTCCGCTCATTCTTTTTCATCACTCTTCTCCTTTGTTCGATATATCAGTCCTTAAACCACTTTAGGGAGCATCTATAGGTACATACTTGTACAAGATATCATCAACCCCATTAAATTGATACTTTATGTTCAATCTGTATCAATTGATTGTATGTTATGATCATACATTACCATCAACCGTTTTTCCACCTTTAGTGTGAATATACGCATTTTTCCACCAGAGTGAAGGTTTTTCTACTTATAGTGCGAAATGTATCATTAATCTTCCGGATCGTTGAGTGGCGCAAGACCACGTTTGTGATCCCAGAACTGCCCGTCACGCGCATACTTCTCTTCACCGTCTGGAATTCGTAAATCTACACCCAGTGCTTCGGCATCGTCAATTGCATCGTTGATAAGTCCCGGCGCGTAGGTGCAGCGACCATCGGCGTAACGCTTTGCAAATATTAGTGTATCTGCGATAATGCGTTCGAGTTCACGGATTTTAATACGCAGAACAGCCACCTCGGCTTGGAGAAGTTCTTGGTTATTGGTCATCATAACTCTACTCCTTTGAAAACGAGAATCGTCTTACAGATAGCTTTTGCAGTTGTCTCACCATAATCAGCTGTTTGAACATCAGTTATTTTATCATATAATATACACGACGTCATATTATCTAATTCTATAATTAAGCCCACCCTAACGGCCAACCGATCTAATACATAGAATGCATCCTTGATACTTGTTGATGGACTGAACGTCATCCCGTCTTCTTTGTAATGATTGTCTTCATCGAACCAGGCATCTTTATATAGGTGCCAGCCCAATACTTTGGTCGCAATCAATTCATTAATCTTCACGTTTGTCATTTAGTCGCTCCTGTAATTCCCATAACTCGCGGGATATCCTATATTTTAAGGGTTCCGGGTCCATTATACACATGGTGATTAACAGACCGATCATCAATAGGTAAACGGCTATGGCTAAGTATTTCATTTATTTTTCCATTTCGACAATGCGCCTAATCTACTATTTTCAGACTGCGTAATCCACTCAACATTAGGTAAAGTGTACCCTATCTTGGAATCTACCCTATTGATTGATGGGCATAATTTTCTGTCGTATTCAGACCTCTCCCAGGCCTGAAATAACCCTAAAAAATCCTTATCCTGTCTCGCCCAAGTATAGAATTCAACTCTTGTCATCAACTCTAACCCTTTATATAGATGGGCCTTTTTCTGCTGTACCCCTGTTACACGGCTTTGCATATTACGGTAACATCTCATTAAGAATCCATTTGGGGTCTTCTCATAACTTTTAGTATTTTTATTACCATTTAATTGCCGACGTTCACGTTGTCTCTTATTTCGCTTTTCTCTATCACTTAGCATGTTTACCTCGCTGTATTATCATTTCTATTTCTTTTAAGGATACGGGGCGGTCCCAAGCGTCCCAACACACATTTATCATTTTATCTCTAACTTTCTGTATTTTATGTGTATGCCCATGTATCAACCAACCCCCTTTATTTAAAGGTCGCTTGTGATTATCCGGTGAGATGAACCTACCAACAAATTTATCCCACCAGGTTTTACCGTAGGGGTAGTGATTAACCTCAATTGGTTGTTTACAGATTAATACGGACATTTTAGTAACCACCAAATCCCAATTTGTATGATTTACACCATTTCTACAATGGTTCCCTTTGACTAATATTTTAGTTTTTGCGTTAATACGGTTCAAAAAATACCTAACCTGTTTACTTGACCCTAAACAAAAATCACCTACGATTACTAGTGTGTCCTCTGATTTGACGTATCTGTTAATTGTTGTAATGATAAATTCGTTCATATCTTGTATGACATCAAATTGACGATTGGGGCAGAATTTCAGTATGTTATCATGACCAAAGTGTAAATCTGATGTAAACCAAATCATAATAGCCTCCTAATACATCATCTCATCCAAATTAACGTCACGATCACTAAGCGTTTCATAATAAACTTCACGTACTTGCTCCAGTATAACGTGACCCCACGTGGTATAGTCTTTCGCATCTTTATCTGTAGGCTCCCAGTGATCACTCATATTAAGGCCTATGGCCGCACAATCATTGTATGATAAGTAACCATGTTTTTCACACAGAGAATGTAATTTGGCATCCTTTGGACCGTGTTTATTGAATAGACGGTCGCGCAAATCATCAATACAAAATAATAGATCCTGTGCCTTCATCGTAGTCTTGAAATTACTTGCGGCATGTGGATTACCTAAATTATATCGGAGAGTTACAATACCATCTTCATCACTACTGTCTTCGCGTTTTTCGGCAATGAGTTCTCGTAATTCCATGATTGTTTCTTTTAAATTGTAGAGTAATTCTTTAACCTTCATTTTTATCTCCTATCACCTGGTGAGCTATACGACGAGCCTCGGATACTGACTTGACTTTCTTTATTGTGAGCTCGTAGTCCTCCGGTTTACCGCCTATTCTATAGTAATCAAAGCCACCGTCTACAAAGCAAGTTTCACAACTACAGAACTTAAAATCGTGTGTATAGAGTGATATTATTACATCATTGCATTTTTTACAGCGCACTATTGCCATTTCCAATGGTGTGTCTTTTACTTCCATTCTATGACACCTTCTTTATTAATCCTAATTTGGCAGCTACCAATCGCGAACCACGTGGTCGTCAATTTAACTGGGTAGGAATAGAATACATAGTAATCATCTCCGTGACTTATGACAACTCGGTTGCAATAATATCCTTCATAGACTAATTCATACTGGACGTATTCGATTTTTTCCTCGATAATAATCTTTTCAATTTCGACGATTGTAGGTTCTTCAACTATGACGGTCTTCTCAACTTCTATTGTTTCAATTTGCGTTTCTGTGACAACCACGGGAGTTTCGATTTCTACGATTTCAGTTTCAGTATACGTTTCAGTTCGTGTATCATTCTTTTTGTCGTCACCGCACCTAACAGTACAGAAGCCCATAAGTGCCAGTAATAACGCCCAAAATATCCAATGCATACGAATTGATAACATGTTACCTCCTAAATAACTTTTGAATAAAGATCTTTGATTATATTTATTTGTTTAATCGATAAACAATTTTGGGTTTTCGTGGCGGCTACCATGTAACCGAGCCATTCTTTGTCTTTTTTCGTTAGGAATCTCTTATTATCGTGTATTGTGCGTAGGAGTTCCTTGAGAGTATTTTTAGAAATGAATCGATTGGTGAGTAATTTGACCTGCTCTACCTCCTTACGTACCTTTTTAATTTCAGTATCCATATACGCCTTCATGTCTGCACTAAACTTTTGAGCACCTTCGGCACCGAGGATGTCAGTTTGTAGGTTAGCCTGTACCTTTGGACTACGAATAGCTTCTAGTAGATGACTATACATATCCCAAGCGGCGGATGTATTAACAATCTTGACCAGTTTATCAACTGTATCGAGCGGAATCAGTTTAGCGACACGTCCCGTTTGGGCGCAAAGCCTGTAATCCCTCATCTTTTTCACAGTTACGTGACTCGGAGTCACGAAACTCATCTTCGGTGTTTTACTATTTGCGTCGCGCTTAATAATATGCCGTATATTCGACACTTCAACCCCTAATAATACTGCAACTTCCCTTACTGTGAAAAATTCACCGTCATTGTTGGACAACCATGTGGTAGTGCAGCCCGGAATAATCTCTTTTGATCTCACTTCACTTTGCTTTTTCACGTCATTGCTCCTTAATAAGGAATAGTTTACAAGTCCCACTCTACGATAGTTCTGATGAGTGCATCGCGCATCCACACACCATCACCCAGGTGCTTATGTAATGTATTTAGGACTTGTGACTCCAAACCATAAGTCATTGATAATTCGAATACTTCGAGTAGTAGAGTCTCGTCGTCCGGGTTATGTAAGTACTGTTTAAATTCTGATACGTAGTCCATTATTTTACTCCTTACCAAATTCATCAGTTAAAAAGTCCTTAAGGTCATCGAATGATTGAAATACTTCTGTACAGCAAGCAGATAGCCATGCAGGAAGTTCTGTCTCTTGTACACAGTACACATCTTTACCTAATTCGAACGCTTTACCCATTTCGTGGTACGATCCGGCCCCTAGGCGTGCAGCTTTATCCCATTTAACAATAATAAAATCACAATCAGTGACGATCTTTAGATCATAATGGATTATTCTTCTCATGTATCTAATGAAGCGTTTGTAAAGATGTGGTTCTGTGGCTGCCTTGAGTGAGTGCCAATGGGTAGGTTTGATCTTTTTACCCTGTAAAGTAGTGTAAAATTCTGGTAGGCGATTTGGTTGAAGTCCAGCGAGTTGCTTGGATTCGAATTCGGTCGGATCTAATACTTCCAGATTTAGGTCTTCTAGGAATCCGCGAATTTCACGTCTCCATCCGACACCCAGATCATCTGCTTTTTCTATCGCCCCGACAAGATATGTCATTAATTTCTTCGGGTTACTCATCACTCTCTCCCTTCATTGGCTCCGGTCTATCATCTACAGATGTACCATCTTCAATATTTTGTAGTAACATCGATAAGCAGCATCGCGCATGTCCCAGGTGGTTCAATCCGCTCTCAGGATCAATATCTTCACCCCAAGAATAGGCGAGAATGTGGCGTAGACATGCGTCAATTAGTCTACTCTGATTAAACCCATCCCTGAAATTGAATTTGCCGTACTTATTCGCACCAAATGCAAATACTTCAGCTTCTAATTGTAGGGCTACCCAAGGTATTATAGATACTGGAGGTTTTCCAGAATCGAACTTCTTACCGCCAGAGGATTGAGCCTCATGATCAAGTGCGCATTCTTCGCACATTGCGTCTATTTCAGCTTCTGACCCGCCAGACCACTCAATTTGTTTAATCATCTCTTGTATATCTGCGTGTGATTCATCGTCAGTCCACCCATAATGACCATAGATAGGTTCTGATGGCCCGTGAAATTCTACAATCCCTTCACCCGCTTCATACATATTACCACATCCGCAACGACCATCTGGACCCATTGTGGAATAACATTTAGGACAATATATCTCATGTCTCATAACTTAACTCCTTATGAATAATTACCTTCATCATCGACTCTTGCATAGCCATCCCGGAACCAGCCGCGTCCCAGTAACAAGAAACTTCCATTTACAATCACTCTACCCATATTCATCCCACATTCACATTTCTCGATGTGAGTATCACATTCACTCATCTTATGGTCAACTTCTCTTGTTTTCTTACAACCGTCACATTTATACAGGTACCTCATCTGAGCCTCCTGATCCTAACCCTACCTCAGATACCTTACTGAACAACGAAGGCCCTGAGGGTGCCTCTGAGGCCCTCTGAGAGGCTATCATCTTCTGGCGGGTCTTTTTACTAATTCGTAACATCTGAAGGATGATTTTACCCATCTCATATGGTGTAGGTGCTCGGAATCTGTCGCCCTCTTCAATTACCCACATTTTGAACTTTCCACCATTCGTGCATTTAGTCATTATTGTGTGCCAGCGCGAGGGTGTACCCCATAGTAGTGTAGACAAATGGTTGAGGCGTTTGCGTTTAATGTAACTTAGCTTATTTGTTGGCATTCTTAGCTCCTATGATCTCGTCTATAATTCCAACCTTTAATGCTTCCTCCGACGAGTATAGCATCTCACCCCTGTTGAATGTCCTCTTCCAATACGCCCTAGATCTACCACTACGCTCAACGAACAAATCTATTATGCGACCATTAATTTTGTCAAGAAATTTACTCCATTGGCGGTTATCACTAGGTGTACCCTCCAGAGTTTCTGATCCCTGGTGTACCAAGAATGCTGTATTTGGGTAGGCTAATCGCTTAGTTCCAGCCTGTAGTATGATGGCACCCATCGAGAATACCGGTCCGGTCGCTACTATTATTACGTCTGAGTCGAGATTACGTATCACATCGACAAGACCCATACCGCTAAACACACACCCACCATTAGTTGATAGATGGATGGTGATGGGTTCCTGGTTTAACGAATCTAAATACAATAACCACTTACGAGCCTCAGCACATACTTCTTCATCAATCGTCTCAAAGAGGTTAAGTGTTCGGTTGTCGAGGTCTACACCCCATGTACCAAGTACTGCCAGATTTTTAGTCTCTCCGTCAAACATAGTACCTCCTAACGTGCTAGAATATCACCAATATCGTCTTCGGTTATTAATCCTACTTTAACAGACTCATCTAAGATCTTACGACGAATCCACATGGTTCGTGGGATGCCGTCCGTGTCTGCTAATTTTTCAAGTAAGTCTCGTACTTTAGGTTCTAAACTTAAAGGTGTGATCTTGTACTTAGCTGCCATGTCATTACTCCTTGTGGTTAAATCGTTACTCTATTTATATGGTACCAAGATTAATGCCTACTGTCAACCTCTATATATTACTATACGGTATTTTACCATATAATCTTTAATCTATTTTATAATGCCATGTAATTGTTTAGATTATCAACTACATTTATTTTCTTGTTGACAGGGGGTATCTAGATTTGTTACAATCTATTTGTCTCTCCCCACAGACAATGAATAGCTGTGTCTATCCTGTCTCCCCCTAGGAAACAGAAAGACCTATATAAGGTATATTGATAGAGAGAGATAGATAGATAGAAAGAGTGGCTGCATGTCGCGTCTCAGACACTTTTGTATTTCGACTATTCTGTAGGGGGATTTTTGTTAATAATAGTTGACAACCCACCAGAACTGTGAGATAATATATTGGTGAGATAGGGTAAATAACTACGCAATAGGAGACGCGCAATGGAAGAATTGACCAACCTAGAGAAATTAAACCTACAATATCGTAATCTTTGCATTGAGTTAGGCGATCACCTTTATAAGGCTGACAAGCTTAAGCAGCAAATGGCCGTTCTGGATCAGCAGTTTGCGCAAATGGAGATGAAGGCTAAATTGGATGAAGCTAGTCGAATTAAGAGCGAACAAGAGAAGGTGGATACACCATGCGAAGTGACGAAAGCGGAGTAAATTCTTTATTTGTATTGAGGCCCGCAGAATCTGGCGATATCTCGTTTATATTCAATAGCTTTTTGAAATCATATCGGGATGGTGAAGCGGTGCGTAGTGTGCCGAACACTGTCTATTACGCAGAACAGCATAAAGTTATTGAGAAAATATTACAGAGACCGCAGATTCTGGTGAGTGTGGCTTGTTGTCCTGAGGACCATTCTGAGATATATGGGTTCGTTATCTGCGAGTACCGTGACAATACGGCAATTATTCATTGGTGTTACGTGAAATTTGCCTTGCGCGGATTCGGGGTTGCTAAAAGTCTACTGGATCTCGTTGTAACTGACAATATTCAGCGAGTCGAGTATAGTCACAGGACAAAAGTAATTGATAAATTAGGGAATAGGTTGAAGGATTTCATCTATAACCCGTATACTGCATTTTATGGAGAGTAATTATGGCAGGTAAGCGTGAAATAATAATGGCGCGAACGGTTGAATCGGTAGATGTCGGCGGAATACCTCTGGACCTCTTCTTTGTGAGAGATTTTGAATTAACTTATGAGAAAACCCCCGACCGTTTGATGATTTTCAGTAAAAAACAACCCGATTTGGTGACAGAAGTCCCATATAGTAACGTAAGATACATACAATACAAGACATTCGAGCGCGGAGAAGAGAGAATAGTCGAAGTTCCGAGTGAGAAGTCCCTGCCGGAAGCCAAACCTGTGAGTAAACGGGGCTGGCGTAAGTAGTGCAAAATACTATATTACAGGAACAGTTAAAACGAGAACTGGCGTCGCGAAAAGGTGATGTGGCGGACGTTAAGAGCGTGTTGTGCCCAGAACAGTTGGCGTATATTGAAGATCCGGCGAGACTGGTGATTGCGAGATGTGGGAGACGTGGGGGCAAATCCTTTGCTAATGCCGTTGATTTTATTGACACTTGTATTAGGTATCCGAGTAGTCCGCTTCTATATGTTGGGTTGACTCGTGAAAGTGTTAAAGAGATGGTCTGGTCGATCTTTATAGATCTATTACATGATTTTAGGATTCCCCATAGGGCTTTTGTATCCTCATTAAAAATAGAGTTTCCGAATAAGTCATTTATTCAATTATTCGGGGCAGATACAGACAGAGCCAAGGCTAGGCTCCGGGGACGTAAGTGGAAAAAGGTTGTTGTGGATGAGTCGGCATATGTACAGGCAGTGGACAGTTTGATTTATGATGTCCTATTGGCCTCTACGGCTGATTATGAGGGGCAGCTTAGAATATCGTCTACACCCCCACGGATACCGAAAGGACTCTTCTACGACGCATCTGTGGGCGATCAGAAGGATATCTGGTCAGAACACCATTGGACGCTGAGACACAATCCGTTCTTTAGAGGCGAAAAAGGTGAAAAAGAGCTTGCATTTATCGTTAAGACGGTATTTGGAGGCAATTGGGAGCATCCGACGTTTAGGCGAGAATACTTAGGAGAGTGGGTTTTTGATAATACTTCCGCTATCATACCATTAGAACAGGGTAAGAATTTGGTGGATCACGATACTGCTAAAGCGGCAAAAACTGGTACAGACTTCCACGTTATTGGGCTCGATTTAGGATTAGTTGATCCAAACGCCGTGGTAGTACTTCGGTGTTCCGAAGATTCTCGTAATACATATGTGGTGGATTGTTGGAAGGCGGCTGATAAGACCGTGGACGAGATTGCGGCTGTATTAGAGACGTTGCAACAAAAATATAAGGCGTCGGAAATAATAGCAGATACGGGCGGATATGGTGCCGGAATTGTTAATGAATTGCGAAAAAGGTATCAGTTACCGATTAAAGCGGCAGATAAAAAGGATAAAGGCTTTTATATTGAGATATTGCGCGCGGATACTATAAGTGGGTACATTAAGATACTGAAAACATTGCCGGTTGTTGACGAGATTTACGGAATATCTAAGAATCCAGATACTGGTCTACCGTTAGATGGTAGTGAAGATCACTATTTTCACGCATTATTGTATGCCTATCGATACGCATATGTAGTACACCTCAGAAGTTATGAGACGCCACTGACTGAAGAAGAGAGAATGATTCAGCAAATGGAGCATCAAGCTACGGTGGGTGATACAAAAGAATATTGGGAAACCCTTGACAAAGACAGAGATTTTTGGTAATATATAAGTGGAGGATCTATGACAACGAAAAATACGCAACGATTGACGGTCGAACAGATTAAGGAACTGATAATATTCGCGAAAGAGAACGGTGCGGTCAAGTTTCGCGCTGAAGATCTAGAAGTAGAATTTCATGTAATGGCGGTTACGCTACCACAAGCTGAACCCCTACCCAAAGAAGAGCTTAAAAATCAATTACTTGATCAAATTCGGCAAAAACGAGAAAAAGAAGAAAAAGACCTATTTTGGTCGGCATGAGGTAACTAATGACCAGTAACTTTCAAGGTGGATTTGAATGGTGGTTAGAGCGTAAAGGTTCTAATGCTGTACATGACAGATTATTTGGCCTTATTAATTGGATAGCGCGAGAACAGGCTATTCGTAGGGATGATAATGTTAAGACTTTGAGACTATATGGTGGGCCACAGTTCCAAAATTTCGACCCATATAACTATAGTAATCAGAATACGTTAGAGTGGAATAATGATCGGGCGCGGTTTAATATTGTGAGTAGTGCTGTTGACACAGTGTACTCAAAAATAGGAAAGAATAGACCCAGACCATTATTATTGACTGATGGTGGTGATTATTCGACGCAGAAGCGCGTGAAAAAATTGAATAAATTCCTATTTGGTATGTTTGATCAGATCGGTATGTACAAAAAAGGTCAGGAATGTTTTAGAGACGGTTGTATTTTCGACGTGGGTGCTGTTAAGTTTTATGTTGAGGATAATATGATTAAATGCGAGCGAGTATTACCGAATGAGATATTTGTTGATACAGCTGACGCAGTTTATGACAACCCAAATCGCATGTACCAAGTTAAATATGTAGCTAAGAGTGTTCTAAAAGGTATGTATCCTAAGAAATTACACGCACTTATAGATGCAGCTGCGGGATATTTGGAAGGTACAAACGTTGCTCCTACGGCAAATGCTGAAACAAACTACGTAGTTGTAGTGGAGGCCTGGCAGTTAGGTGACAGCCCTAAATACAAGAATGGTAGACATGTAATATCATTGAGTAATACAACCTTAGTAGATGAAGAATATACACGTAATAAATTCCCATTTACATTCTTTCGATGGACTAAGCCATTGGTTGGATTCTATGGCCAATCGCTGGCATATCGATTAATAGGGAAACAAATCGAAATAAACAGGATGTTGCAGATTATCGAGCAATCTTTTCACTTGGGTGCAACTTTCAAAGTATTCTTAGAACATGGTGCGCGAGTAGCCAAGGAGCATTTGAATAACCAAATAGGTTCGTTGGTGTACTATACAGGGACCCCACCCATATACACGGTACCACAGACGGTACATCCTGAATTCTTTCAACATCTTCAATGGTTAATTGATGCGTCATATCAAGAAGCAGGGATATCTCAATTATCTGCCCAGGCTAAGAAGCCTACTGGGTTGGATGCAGGTGTAGCGATTAGAGAGATGCAGGATATTGAATCTGAGAGATTTGCCGTAACTGAGCAGCAATATGAGCAGTTTTATCTAGATTGTGCTGGACAAGTACTTGATTTGGCTGATATAGTCGGTGGAGACTTGGCAGTTAAAGCTGAATCGAAGAAGTTCTTGGAGACGATTAAGTGGAAGGACGTAGTTCTTGATAGGAATAGTCTGGTGACTCAGATGTTCCCGACTGCTATGTTACCTAAACAACCAGCCGGTAGATTGAATACTGTTAATGATATGATGCAGATGGGCCTAATCGACAATGATCTCGCACTCTCCCTATTAGATTTCCCAGATTTAACTGCAGCGTCAGAGATGAAATTAGCCCCATATAACGATTTAAGGGATACATTTGATCGAATTATCGAGGATGGGGAGTATTCTGCACCAGAACCGTTCCAGAACCTACAATTAGGTATTAGAATGGCTAAAGATTCATATTATTACGCCAAAGGTAACGGAGTAGAGGAAGAAAAACTTGAAATGTTACGTAGATGGATGGCTGTAGCGTCTCAAATGATGCAGAGTACACAACAGGCAGCACAGCAAGAACAGATGCAACAGGAAGCCCCACAAGAGGCTCCTGAGCAGGCAGCACAACCTATACAACCATTACCGCCCACAGGGGGCAGCGAGCTACCATAATTTGAGGAGATATAGAGATGCCAAATTCAACCGACATTTTAGACCTTTATAATGAATCAGTAAAATCTAACAGCGAAGGAACAGACGCAGAGGCTGACCTTCTTGACACAACACCACCAGAAGAGAATGGTGAAGAGAGCCTATCTACTGATCCGGACCCATTAATAGGTAAACATACTGGAAATACTGAAGAAAGTAATGAATCTGATGAGAAGGTAGATGATGTTGAGACGAAATCGAGTGAAACTAGCGAAAATGACACAGGAACTACTGATTCTAGCGAAAATGTTGAAAATAGTACTTCAGGGGACAAAAATGACGTAAAAGATACGAAAACAGACCCCGTTCAACAGAGATTTAACCTTTTAGCTAAAAAAGAACGCGAATTTAGGGCAGAACGGGAGAAATTTCAACGAGAACGTAAAGAAACTGAGAAAACTCCAGTAAAACAACCTACTTCTGTTAATACACCTTTAGAGGCACTTAGGGCATCTGGTTTTAATCTAAATGACCTCAATGAGTACATTATATCGGGAGGTAAGGAGCAGGAAGTAGATCCAATTGACGAGAAACTGAAGCCTTTTAATGGTTTACGGGATGAAATTAAGGTTTTACAAGAGAGATTGGCTCAGAGGGACGCAGCAGACGCTCAAACGCAGTATGATCAACGAGTAGCACAAAATAAGAAAGAAATCAAGACGTTAATGACGGATAACCCCAAATATGATATGATGAGATCATTTGGTGACAAGGCTGTTGAAGATGCATTCGAAACAATGGTAGAATATTACAATACTTATGAAAAAGTCTTGACATTTGATGAAGCATGTGATATGGTAGAAGGGTACTATGAGGAGACTTTTATGCCGAACCTCCTCCAAAGTGAAAAGCTTAAGGCAAAAATGGGTATCACAGCGAAGCCCAGCGAGTCACGATCTTCTAAGTCTAGCGAGCAGGATACTAAGAAATCCTCAAACACTCTTACAAATAAGCAAGGTTCCGCAACCGGAGATAAGATGGAGTTCGAACAATTATCGGACGATGAGAAACTAGAGTGGTTGGCGAAAAACCGTGTAAGATTTTTGGACTAATTTTTAGGAGATTAAAATGGCCGCTACAATGGACGTTGCTTCCGCCTTGGACGCACTTAAAACTTTCTATTCAAAAGATAAAATGGCAAATCTAACTTATCCAGATCGCCCACTATATGCGATGCTCGATAAGAAGACGAATTTTGTTGGTGATAAGTATAAAGTTCCGATGAAATTAACTAATCCTCAAGGACGTGGTGCAGATTTTGCGAGAGCGCAAGCTAACAAGCAAGCATCTGTATATAAAGCTTTCTACCTTGAGCGTGTAAAAGATTATTCTCTTGCAAGTATCGATACTGAATCCGTCCTTGCTTCGCAAAATGACGCTGGAGCATTCCTTCGGTTGGCAACAGGCGAGATTGATGGTGCTGTTGATAGTTTAGCAAGATCATTAGCATTTTCCTGTTACGGCGATAGTTCTGGTTCGTTGGCACAAGCCAGTGCTGCCGGTACATCTGCAAATCCTACAGTTGTCACTCTTTCTGATGACGAAGACATTGTTAAGTTTGAAGTTGGACAAACATTAGTAGTATGGTCCGCTAAGTCAGCCGGAACTCAACGTAATTTCGACGGCACGAATGCTCGTGGTGTTGTTAGTGCAGTAGATAGGGATGCCGGAACAGTGTCGATCAATCGTGATAACAGTGGTGCCGGTGGTACAATTGTTGCTGGTGATTATCTCTTTGTTGACGGTGACCGTGGACTTAAGATGTCTGGTCTTCTTGATTGGATACCTGCATCTGCTCCTAGTTCTGCATCATTCTTTGGTGTTGATAGATCAGTTGATCCTGTTCGTTTGGCTGGTACTCGTTATAATGCTTCTGGTATTCCGATTGAGGAAGCACTTATTACTGCTGCACGTAAAGTAGCACGTGAAGGTGGACGACCCAATCATTTATTCATCAGTTTCGAAAAGTTTGCTGCTCTTGAGAAGTCTCTTGGCACAAAAGCTTTCTATATTGAGAGAAAAATTGGTGATATTGGATTCAAGGGATTGAGAATTAATGGACCTAAAGGCGATATTGAAGTATTTGCCGATCAAGATTGCCCAAATGCTTACGGATTCATGCTCGACATGCGACATTGGTCACTATATTCACTAGGCGAAGCTATTAGGATCTTAGATCTTGATGGTAACAAAATGCTTCGAGAATCAAGTGCAGATGCCATGGAAATTAGAGTAGGTTTCTTTGGCCAGATCGGCTGCAGGTCGCCTCTTGGAAATGCTATTATAACTTTCTAATTGATTATTGAATATAATGGGGGCGTCATGCCCCCCTACTTGAGGAGATATGTATAATGGCAAATAGATGGTTCGAACCCAATATCTGTAATGCAGAAAAAGGGTTGGTAAAACTTCAGATCAAGGTGACGATTGGGGCAGTCGGAGCTCCTACTCTAACAAAGGGAAACTTCATTGCATCCATAGCAAGAACAGCCGCAGGACTATATACTATCACTTTGGAAGATAAGTATGTTGACCTATTGGGCTTTTCATGTGTACAAATGATAGCCGCAGCTCAAGATCTCACATTTGACGTGGTATCCGAAGCTGTTGATTCTGCTAAGACTATTAATATAAGATGTAAGGCGGCAGCGGTAGACACAGATCCTTCAAGTGGTTCTGTTCTGTTCATCGAACTTACACTTAAAAATTCCTCTGTTGCTTAATAGGGGGATCTAATATGTCTATGGGTAGAAAAATAGCTGCATTTATAGTAGCTAACCATAAATCGATGAAAGATAGTGAAGATCCTGGACGAGCCGGTAATGAGTTGGCTGAAGCTGCGGAAGAGATCATTGCGTCTATACGAGAACGGGATGCCGAGGGATTGGCCTATGCATTGCAAGATTTCATCGAGATGTGTAATATAAAAGATAAGACAGATTAACATACAGGGATACTTTCCTAGCGAATTTATCCCTGTATACTTTTTGGAGAGATCATGGCACGAACTTTCACGGTTGCGGAAATAGAGTCACGTGCCCGCAATATCTCAGATATGACAGATACCGATTTTGTTACTTCTGCTGAAGCAATCACCTACATTGACTCTGAATATACTGATTTATACGACTTATTAACTGAAAAATTCGAGAGTTATAATGTATCTACTACACCTCATAGTATAACTTTAGTTACTGGTACCACCCTTTATGATTTACCGACGGATTTCTATAAGGCAGCGGGCGTAGAGAAGAGTTTGGGTGGTGGCAAGTATCGATCATTATTACCATTTAATTTTCAAGAGAGAAATGACCTACAGTCTCGTGACGAGCGGTATGCGTTGGTTGGTGATAAGATGATGTTTAAAGATAGTAATTTGACCGGTACAGTGCGGTTATGGTATATCCCGGTACCTGACAAGTTGACGTTGACTACAGATATTGTTGAAGGTGTTAGTGGTTGGGAAGAGTATATTGTATTGGGTGTGGCTATTAGGATGTTGGACAAACAAGAAGGTGATTCGCGAGCATTTGTACGGCGTAGGAAAGAGATCAAAGAACGGATTGAGAATGCAGCGCAGAATCGTAATGTAGGGGCACCCCATACGGTGACCGATACACGTCCTTATGAGTATGATGACCTATACTGGATATTAGGTAGACAATAGATGAGATCAATTCGCGGTATTAGAGTTAAAGATTATGAATTATCCCGTGTTCAAGAGGGACTAATAACTGCGTTAAATCAAGTACTTCCGGTGCAGATTATAGATGGGGTTCTCTTAGAGAATATTGAAATAGGTACCTCTTCAACGAATGTTGAGCACAGATTGAATAGACAACCACTCGGGTGGATAGTGGTGGACAAGCAGGGAACGGGCGACATACACAGAACAGCCTGGAATTCATCGGTAGTTGAGTTGGAGTCAAGTGTAGCAGTAATCGCAAGTATATGGATATTTTAGGAGATATAGATGAGTACTACTTTCATGGGCCTAGATTTACCTGTAGTATCAGTGACTTTGGGACCAACTTGGGCTAGTGAAATTAATGTAGCTCTTGAAACAATAGATGACCACGATCACACCTCTGGAAACGGTCAACAAGTCCCCACAGCGGGTTTAAATATTAACGCAGCGCTAGATTTCAATGAGTATGATGTCACGGGTCTCCGAACTTGTAGGCTTCAGAATCATAGTTCTACACCCTCCTGGGGGGTTAATGATAAAGCGGCACTATTCGTGGAAAGTGGCGAATTGTTTTATCGAGATGCAGCTGGGAATGATGTAACTATCACTTCAGGGGGCTCTATTGCGGGTGCATCGGGCGTCATCCAGAATTTAGTCTCTCCCGCTTCTGCCATATTTACAGCCGGTACTAGAACCTGTACGTGGAACGCCACTGCTACCGAATTTATGATCATGGAATTTGAACAAGCTAAATTTACTGATAATAGTCATACAATTACTATAAGACCGGATTCCTCTTTAGGTGTGGATTATTCTTTAGTACTACCCGACACCGCCATTGCTGCAAATACTGTTATGCGGCAAAATGCAGGTAATACTCAATTAGAATTTGCTACAATTACAGGGACCTCCGGCGAGATAACTGTTACACATACGTCTAATAATATCGACGTTAGTCTCCCAGCGACAATAACGAGTGCTCTGACATTTAGTAATACTGTAACATTTAGTGGCCCTATTACATCACCAGGATTAAATGCTAGTGAGATTGTAGCCACTGATGGGTCGAAAAATTTAGTTAGTATAGCGTACAGTAGTTTAGAGGCGAATAATAAGATTGCCATTAGAGATAGTTCTGGTAATTGTACATTCGGCACAGTTACTCTGAATGATCTTACGGCAAGTTATGCTGTGGTGACTAATGGATCTAAGGTGTTGAGTTCTTTACAGTACACGGATTCATTGGTTAATAGTACATTGGTGTCTAGGAGCGGTAGTGGTGTAGTAGATGTTGCAGAACTCAATATGTATAAGGCGGGGAGTCTGGGACCTTTTATACGATGTAATCAGAGTAATGGATCTATAGGGTCACCGACGGATACTGGTTTAAATGATCTATTAGGCGGTATAATATGTAATGGTTATGATGGTTCATATAAAGAGGGTCCAGTTTTACGGTTTGTATCTTCCGAGAGTTGGTCGGCTGGCGCTAGAGGGTCCAGAATGGAGCTAACTGAATACCCTACTGGTGATACAACTCCTGCCCAGCGAGAAACGTTACAATATTCGAATGGTGCGTTAACATTACGTCATTATAATGATGCGGTAAGTTATGCAGATACACAGATTACTCTATATAATTCTAATCATAGTGGAATTACTTGGAGTTCAGGTATTGAAGTAAATGCTTCAAGTGGTAAGGATAGTTGGTCCATTGGTCGTAGTACTTCATTGGCAACGTGCAAGGATACTTTCGCGATTTTAGCGGATAAGCAGGTACGTATTGGAGATGGTGGATCGTTAAGTGGTGATGTATCGACTGGCCCCGTCGGTACAGGGGGTAATACTCGAACGCATAGAATTAGGGCGACCATGGGTGTCGGGAACTATCAGTCGGTAATTACGGCTTATATGGCTACGTCATTGGATAACACAGAGCGGTGGTTATATGGGGGATTCTCGAATTACGGAACGTCTGGTGATGTTCAGTTTTATGTCACGACTCGTGGGGTAATACATGCGAAATCGTCATCCATTTCTATAATATCTGACAGGAAATTTAAAAAGAATGTTACCGCAATAGATAATCAGTTATCTAATATATGCCGTTTGGAGCCGTCTGTGTGGGATTGGGAGAAAGAAGGTCATGCGTGTGAGAATGTGGGATTTGTTGCTCAAGATTTAGAGAAAGTGTACCCAGAATTAGTACAGGATACTGAAAGGGGTAAGAATGTTAGTGTATCTGGTAATACTATGATAGCTTATTTAGTCAAAGCAATCCAAGAACTTAATGCGAAAATTAAAAAATTAGAGAATAAATAATATGGCTCTACAAAAACAAACACTCCCCGTGATTTTCTCCAAGGGTATTAACCAAAAGGTTGATGAAAAATTGGCGATTAAGGGCGATTTACTAGCTCTTGAAAACCGTATTTTCAATAAAATTGGTAGGTTAGACAAACGTTATGGTTTTACAGGGTTAGGAACAACAACCACAGCCTCCGATGAAATTTCATCCGGGAATCTCCTTGACGTATTCAAAAATGAATTATTATTAATGGATCAATCCCAGCTATACTCATATCTCACATCTGAGGATCAGTGGATCGCAAAGGATACCTTTACCACTGCGGAGGTAACTTCTCAACAGTATGTACGTAATTCAAATACGCAAGCATTACAAGATATTGCATATTTGGATGGCACCTTCTGCGCTGTATGGGCTGACAGTGACGGGGATCTGAAGTATAGTATTTATGGTGAGTCAGGGATGGCTTTTGTAGCGAACGCCACGGTATATTCCGGTGGAGGTACGCGACCCAAAGTAATTCAATTGGGTGATGGGTTCTTAATTACTTATATACGTTCTGCAGGCCTTCGGGCGAAATACATTCTACGCAGTGATTATACTACCATCCTTCCGTCATCTAGTACAGAGGTAGACATTCAATCTTCCGGGATTGCTGATGAGGACTATGATATCCAGGAATATACCACGAATGTTGGGGCATATGCATGCCGTAAATCTACAGGTGGCGTGATTGTAGGATATGTAGACATTACTGGTACGAAACCAGTAGGGTATCCGTCAGCTGAAGGCGGTATTATTACAGACGATGCTGTTAGTATCAGTGTAACTACATCATATGCGACCTCCCAATTAATTGTGGCGTTAGCGACGACTACGGCTGCCCGTATTTGGGGAATAGACGCTCCTAGTTTGTCTACTACCGGTAGCGATTATGATGACGAGACTCTTGAAACAGTCTCCAATATTAGAAATATTACATGTGCCTATAATGATTCAACTATTGAAGTGTTTTATGAGGTAGGTAATGGCGCAACACCCACCACACAATACATCTCGTACAATACGGCGACATGGGCTGGTCCAGGGAATACTGTTGTAGCTGGGACCCCAGTGAGTCCCTTAATACGGTCAGTTGGGTTGGCAAGTGGTGCATTCATAGAAGATAGTGTGGTTTATACGAATACAGTACATGACTCTAATCTTCAACCAACATATTTTACCATCAACAGTAGCGGTGAGATTATAGCTAAGGAATTAGCTAATATTGGTGGTAGGTTAACGCGAGAGGCTGATGGGACATTGGCTTCACATTTAGGACATGTAGTATCTGATAATGATGGTAATTTCAATTACTTAACTCAGATTCGTAATAAGTTATCAACTTCTGATGGAACTACTCTTACAGCTAACTTAGGATTAAATAAGATAAAACTAGATTTAACGACAACGGATTATACGGGTGTTGTATTAGGTGATAATTACCACATATCTGGCGGTATTGTTACTGATTATGATGGTGCGGTAGCTGTAGAGCATGGGTTTCATGTATTTCCTGAAGATGTGGATGTGACAATGACTACCACTGGCGGTAGTGGCTTTGCTTTAGGTACTTATAGTTTTAGGGTAGTATATGAATGGATAGACGCTAAGGGTCAATTTCATAGATCTGCACCGTCCATTACTGCATTTGATATTGTAACTAACGCGACAGATACTTTGACCGTAACTATACCAAGACTTAGATTGACTAAAAAATCGAATGTTAATGTAGTACTTTATGCAACCGAAGCTGATGGGACTATTTATTATAGATTATCTGAGATATCAAATACTTACACAGGTACAACAGCACCATGGAATGGGTCCGATGATGATACCCTGGTATTCACAGATATCAATGGTACCCCTAGGACTACCCCAGATCTCGATACACGTGAGATATTATATACAACTGGCGGAATATTAGAGAACATAGCTCCACCAGCTTGCTCAGTTATACATAAGCATGGAAATAGAGTATTTATTGGCGGGTTAGAGGACGAATCATCATTCTGGTACTCTAAAGAGCACGTATCTACTGAGGCCATTGCTTTTTCAGATGCATTAAAAGAGACCGTTGATCCTGAAGGCGGAACTCTTACAGCGTTCAGTACACTAGATGACAAGTTAGTGATATTTAAACAGAGTGCTGTATTTACCATGTCAGGTGAAGGACCTCTCGATAGTGGCGCACAGAATAACTTTACACAGCCTCAACTAGTACAGGGCGACGTAGGGGCACAGAATCAACAATCTGTAATTATTACACCTATCGGGGTTATGTTCAAATCCGACAAGGGTATATATATATTAGATAGATCCCTTAAATTGGATTACATCGGATCACCCGTAGAGGACTATAATGATCTGACTATTACGTCAGCAGCAGTAATTGAAGATAATAATCAAGTTCGGTTTACGACCTCTGGGGATGTAACTCTTGTATATGACTATTTCTTTGGGCAGTGGTCGGTGTTCACAAACTACGGAGCACAGTCATCCACTATTTGGAATAACACACACGTACATCTTAAATCAACTGGTTTAGTTAACCAAGAGATAGTAGATAGTTACAATGATAATGGATCTAAAATTAAGACCAAAATCGAGACATCCTGGTGGACCTTCAAAAACTTACAGGATTTTCAGCGTATATATGAATTATCATTTTTAGGTGAGTATTTTTCTACACATAACTGTAGAATAAAGATTGCATATAACTATGAACCAGTGTATAATGAAACTAAGGTGTTTGCATCATCGGAGATAGTTAGCACAGATACTTATGGTGATGATAGTACATACGGTGATAGTACGGTTTATGGTGGTAGCATGGGATTATCCTACGAATTTGAGATTAAGCCTAGACAGCAGAAATGCGAGTCGATTAAATTATTGATTGAGGATATTGATACAGGAACGGTCGGCGGACAATCATTTAGTCTTAATTCTTGTACGGTTACGGTAGGACAAAAAGATAGAGCTAAACCACAATTTAGGATAGATTAGGGAGAATATGGATGGCGTATACTACTAGTATTACGTCCGGGCCAGTAGATATTGACCTGGATATAGAGAAAGCCAAGCGTGATATGGAAGACGCAATGTTACAAGAACAAAATCTCCCTACTGAGATAGATGTACAGCCCCCCGGTACGCTCGCAATAGATATACCTCCCCCTCCTCCAGCCCCCCCAAATGACGGGATTCAGAATATGATCGGTGAGATGTGGGAGACGGGTAAGAATCTAGAGACACCGAATGTCAAATATGTTAACACACCTACAGGTATGGAAAAAGTCCAATTAGATCCAGTATCTAAGGTAGATCCGGCGACTGGTCAGGTTGATCTATCCGGGTTAGATCCCATACGAGATGTGAATGCTAGTCAAATAGATCTGGGTGCATTGGGCGGAGTTGATCCCGCAGTTCGAGCACAACAGATGCGAAACTTGGACTTCTTGAATGCACAAATAGAAGGTACAGCGCCATCTGTAGCTCAGCAACAATTACAGTCAGGTCGAGAAGCCAATATAGCTGCAACAATGGCGGCAGCGTCTTCGGCACGTGGTGGAGCTAACCCCTTATTACAACGTGGGGCAATGCAATCGGCAGCGGAAATGAATGCGGCAGCTAATAAAGAGGCGGCCCTACAGCGGATGCAAGAACAGATGTTTGCATCAGGATTATTAGCAGAACAGGCACAAGGAATGGCTGATACTGATACTCAATTGGCTGCACAAAGATTGTCTGCTTTATCGGATAACGCCAAATTCGAGATGCAGGCAGGAATACAAAATGCGCAAAGTGACATGGTCAAATATCAGTCAGGTACTAACGCCATGATTGCAAGTGCGGATAATGCCACAAAGACCGGAATAGCTAATATGCGTGCTGAGTTAGATCACGCTATTGCGCAAGGTAAAATAAGTCGTGAGGAAGCCGAACAAGTATTTGACGCCAAAGTAAAAACTATGATTGTTAATGCGGATTTACAGAAGTTAGATGTGAACACCCAAGTAGCTATGCAAGAATTAATGAACAAGTATTTGGCACAGGGTGTGGATGCGGCGATTGCGTATCAGCATGCTATGAACGAAGCAGAGAGTATTCTAAGTGGCGAGCGTATGGCGCGTGAGGCTGGTAGAAAAGATGATACGAGATTTGGCCAAGGTATGTTAAGTAAAGTAACTGAAGGGGCATTAAAATATGCCGTACCTGTGGCAGCGACTGCCTTTGCGGGACCTGCGGCTGGTGTTGGTGCGAGTGCCCTTATGGATAATGTTGTGGAAGAAGAGGGTCTAGAAGACTTTGATACTGACGAGTATGAAGACCCATATAATAATGACTCATCTACCCGGTTTTTGGAGGATGATCTATAATGGTATATAGACTCGATAGTTTACCACCTAATGACGTAGAAGAGACTCAAACTGAGAGATTCAGTCGAAATCTAGCTAAGTTAGGTTATCTGACTAAGCCCCCTCGACAACCTGTACCGGGGACTCAGCCACAAGTACCATTAGCTGATATCCCTGCACCAGTACCGGAGAAGCCCCCATTAGATAAACAACCATTACCGCCTACGGCACCTAGAAATATGACTTCTACCACCGAGACAACAGTTGAGAAGGGTGGAGTACCTGGGATCGAACAATCCATTAGTAATATACGGGAAGCAACCGACAAAGAACAGGCTGCAGTAGGGGCCATTAGTAAACAAAAGGCTAAAGATATCGGTGCTACCGACGAGATCAGACATAAATTGTTCAAAGATGAAGCTGAGGTAGTGAAAAAAGAAAAGGTAATGTTGGATCTCACTAATAAAAAACTACAGACTATCACCAAATTAGATGAACAATACCGGAATGAACTAAAAGAATTTAAATTCCAAGATTATTGGATAGATAAATCAGCTGGTCACAAGATATTTGCAGTGATAGCCTCGGCCCTAGGTGGGTATGCGTCGGCTTATACTGGTGGCCCAAATGTGGTGGCTGATTCGATCGACAATACTATTGAGCGCGACCTACGACTACAGAAGGCTAATTATGATAAGATTGGTGACAAATTAAAAGCCAATAATACCGTGTATGGGCGCATTCGTAATAAGATAGATGATGATAAGACTGCGTTTACTATGGCGAAAAATATTTTACGTCAGAGTGCTGTGGATCAGATAGCGACAATTGAAGCTAGTTCTCAGATAGCCATAGAGCCACAATTGGCAGAACAAGCTAAAGCACAGATTGAGGCCAAAAGGGAACAGGATATATCGGAACTGGCGAAGCATAGGGCACAAAAGCAGATAACTACTACGAAGAAAACGATGCCAGTATCGGATAAGAAGTTACCAGTACTGCCCCAGGAAGACCGTAAGCGCATGAGATTGAATATGGATAACGGACGTGCGGTTGATAAAATGATAGAGTATGTGAAATCTGGGAAAATCGATACGGGATTCTTTTCCACACTAAAAGCAAAGGCACGGACATTAGCGGGTCAACAAAGTGCTGATCGTGCTGAGTTCGATAGTATATACTTAGGTATGTTGTTTGATAAGACCATTGCGGCCTCTGGTGCCCAATTTTCGGACAAGGAACTAGAGAAGCGTATCAAGGAATTACCCGCAGGAACGATAACCCCCGAGGCATTTTTACGAGTAATGACTACGTATAGAGATAAGACTGTTCGGACTATTGAACAGGATATTAAAGACCTAGGCGGACATTACTATATAGCTCCAGAGTATCATGATTATGCAGGTGGCGGTAAAGCTGAACGTGCGAAGCAACAGGAAAATTTTAAGAAAAAGTAAGGCTAACATATGCCGACATTATATAACTGGCAAACCAAACAATGGGAAGAAGTACCCGTAGAGAATATGCGTTCCGTCCTAGAAGCGGGCACACATACTTTCGAACAGGGTATGGATATTCCGGTTATCTCTCCAGACGGTGAAGTAGGCACAGTCCCCGGTGCTAATATTGGTAGCGCACTTAAAAAAGGCTTCATCCTCCCCGATGAGAAGCCTGAATTATATAAGAAAATTGGTAATCAACAAGATGTAGAAGCTAAAAGAGCCATCAAAAAAGAGCACTTCGATATGCCGTGGACAACTGCTGTAACAAGTGCGGCTTCTGGTGCCACCTTTGGTTTATCCGATGTAGCTATGGCCGCTGCGGGCGCTGGTGAGGGACTAAAAGAGATAAGAGAACAGTCACCTACGGCTCACGCTGTTGGGCTTGGTGCAGGTATGATCGGGACAGCATTATTAGGTCCGGGTGCGGCTATTGTGAAGGGTGTAGGAACGGGACTCAAGGCAGGTGCCGGGGTACTAACTAAATTAGCCCCCACAATGGTACAATCGACTGCTAGAGCTATTGTAAAGAAATTAAGTATTGAGGCTGCCAAATCAGCTACGGGTCGTGCAGCGTCCAAAATAGGGCATTTAGCGGCAAGTTCTGCATTAGAGGGTGCGGTTTATGGGTCTGGTGAGATAGTTAGTGAAGCGGCATTGGGTGATACACCGACAGTATCTGAGGCGTTATCATCACTCGGAACAGGTTTATTATTTGGTGCGGGCGCAGGTGGTGTATTGGGCGCAGTACAACATGCCGGAATTCCAGCGTTTCAAGCACTTTTCAGAATAGGTAGCGCACCAGTTAAGGCGGCATTGGGTAAGGCTAAGGATGTTTATGCCGGTACGGTTACACGAGGTGTTGCAAAGCACCATGGTGATGATTTAGCTAAGACCGTGAAAGAACTATTGAAAGATCCAGATCTGACACCTGCAATGAAGATGTACGGTACGGGTACAAAGGCTCTCAGTGAAGCCAGTGAATTAGTTAATAAAAAGATACCCGGTCAATTTACAGCAGATATACGAGAATCAGAACACGCTATTAAAAATGCATTGGCGGCCGAGCAAAAGGTTATTGACGCAGCATTATCAAAAGGTGGTGATGATTTAGTGGTAGTCCACGACCAACTCGCTGAGGCTAAGAAGTTAGCTAATACTAAATTCGCGAGTGATATTGAAAAACTACAAGGAATCCCTCCAACAGGTATTACTCAGCGGGCTAATGAAGTACTAGGTAACGCATTACGGCAGGCAGATGATATGATAGCTCGACGCGCTGGACCTGCAAAAGAGGATGCATTACGGTACAAGGAGCAGTTGGAGACATTGGCCGGAGGTATACCCGCTAAATCTGCTAATCACGCTGATGAAGTAATAGCGTTGAGGGATACGCGTCAAGGATCTAGATTCTTCACTAAAGATGGTGAGTTACAGAAACTAGTTGAAAAAACATATAATGATATTGGGACAATAATTAAAACTGAGACTGACGATGTTGCTAAGGCTTCATTTCAGACAGCAGATCCATTCTGGCATCGTCACGCTGTGTTCATGGATAAGATAGCTGATCATGCGATGACCAAGGGTAAATTAAACCTCGATAAATTCATGAAACGTATGAAGAGCCCGGTACATCGCGAAGAGGCCATGCAATTATTCAATGATATTGCAGAGCATGCACCAGGTGCAAAGATAGCCGGTAATGCCTTGGAGCAGGTTGGGGAAAAATCACAAAAATTGATAGAGATGAGTAATGCGTTTAATCGTGTATTTTCTAATGTAAAAGAACACGGACTACGTTTAAAGAATCTAGCTCCGGGACGAAAACAAGAGATAGCTGCATCATTAGACGATATCATGCAAATAGCTGATGATTTTAAGATAAAAGGAACAGTTGATGAGAAGATAGGTAGAGCTCAGCGAGTATTAAAAGCGTACGAGAATCCGGATTTGACCACCATGGACAAGGCTATGATTTTCCTACGAGAATTCGGTGAGGATGCCAGTGATACGTGGCGTCAAACACAGAAGTACGCGAAAACATTAGAGAAGTTAAAGCAAGTAAAGTCCATGGGAGAAGGTAATTTATTAGCTTCCCAGGGCGGTAATGAGTTTGCCAGGACAGCCACAAATATGGCAATGATGGCAGGGGCAGTATATAATCCCGCAGTGGCAGCCGGTATCGGAGCTGCTAAAGCAATAGGTGCAGTTCGTGGAGCGGGTCGTCAACCCATAAATAGTATTACTAGACTTCAGAATATAGAACAGGCTGTAATTAAAACTAATAATATGTTTAAGAGTGCGGTAGATGGTGCCACTAAAGCTATTCTTAGTACGTCAAAATTCATGGCTCCTAAATTGGGTGCGCGAGTAGAAGTGAGTAAGAATATTGAGGCAATGCGTAAGAATTACCCCAAACAACGTGAGATGGTGCAAGAATTAGCTGACCCTCAAAATTTGGAGAAGACGGCTGAACGTATGTCAGAGGCCATGAGCGATGTAGCACCAATGGTGACATTAGGTACAACGCAGCAAGCACAAAAGATCGCCTCGTTTTTACACGCAAGAATACCCAAAGACGTATTAGCCAATCAATATCTTAACCCATTGAAAACAGGCTATAAACCTTCGGATCAAGAATTAGCGAAATGGAATCGGTACCTTGAAGCTATCAATGACCCCTATCAAACAATCAAAGATATAGGGAATGGTAATATATCAGCCGAGGGTGTGGAAGTATTAAAAAATGTTTACCCAATCATGTTTCAGAACTTGAAAAATGATCTCATGAGTGCTATAATGGAACAACAGCCCGATCTCGATTATCAGAAAAGGATCATGTTGTCACAACTATTTGAAATGCCTACAGATCCCACATTATCGGGAGAATTTGTACAAACTATGCAGAGTACGTACGCACAACAAAATAATGGAGAACAGGGCGGACGCCCTAAGACATCAAAAGTAGATATGGAAACATTAACGACACCTACGTCGGCTCAACGTATTGAAAATAAATAAAGGGGATAGAAATGCCAGCTAGAATTATTGACGAATTTAAGTATCAAGATGCAGCATCAATGGATGCGAGTTTTAATGGAGCTAATGTAGGGCTCGCCCATATGAGAGGGTTCTCGATTGTAGCGGCTTGGACAGAAACCTCGGCCACGTTGGCTGGAGATTTGACTCTTGAAGCTTCAAATGATGGTAGTGTTTGGTCAACAATTAGTGGTAGTACTGTGGCAGTATCTGGTACTGGATCAACCGCTTGGAATCATTCAGATAGTTATTTTAAGTACGTACGGATTAAGTGGGCCAGAACCAGTGGTGAGGGTACGATTACAGCTATACTACAAGCAAAAGACGTATAAATTATAATTAAGGGATATCAATATGTTGATGAAGGAACTCCCCCCAATAGTAGCTAGTCAGATTCTGACTGTCGCAACAGTAGGTGACCTACCAACCGGTCTTGCTGAAGGGGCAATTAGATATGTGGAAGACGTCGATTTATTATATACTTATAATGGATCTGGCTGGGTGGCAACTGGTGGACTCATATCAGCGGTCGGCGACACGAATTCCATTGACCTAACTGAATCATCCGGTACACTTACAGCTGATTTACGATTGAGTACTGATGGGCCCTCGGCTAATTTCCTTAAGGCTACTACGACGATAAAAGCTGGCGGTAATCCGGGGTTACATGTCGAGATACCACATGCGGAAACGACCACAACTGGAGTTATAACTAGTACTGACTGGAATACCTTTAATAATAAAATGCCTAATGAATTCACTACCCGAGGCGACGTCTTAATACGTGGCCCAGCTGCACCTGCAAGGTTGGCTATTGGTGGCGCTAATACAGTCTTCAAATCAGACGGCACTGACCCAGCTTGGGGATCTATTGTTGACGCTAATGTGGATGCTTCAGCCGCAATCACATTGAGTAAATTAGCTGCATTGACTATCAGTAGGGCTTTGGTATCTGATGGGTCGGGAGTTGTATCTGTATCTGCAGTTACTTCTACTGAATTAGGATATGTCAGCGGAGTTACATCGGCTATTCAAACACAACTTAATGCCAAAGAACCTACCTTAACTAAGGGTAATTTAACAGAAACAACCTCTAGTGTACTTACAATTGTAGGCGGTACAGCGGCAGTTATAGGGTCCGGATTAACCATTGAAGTAGATCAAGCAGATGTAGCGAATGATGGTTATCTCTCATCGACTGATTGGGGTACCTTTAATAGTAAGTCAGACTATAGCAATCCATTGACTACACGTGGTGACGTATTAATAAGAGATGCATCGATTACTACTCGTCTAGCTATTGGTGGCGCTAATACTGTTCTTACGTCTGACGGCACAGATACTGCCTGGGCACAAGTCGACCATGTGAATTTAGCCAATAAAGGTACGAACACACACGCTCAGATTGATACACATTTAGGTTCAACCTCCAATCCCCATAGTGTTACTAAGGATCAAGTGCTTAGTGGTGATCTGATTGATAATGATGATGTAGATGCAAGTGCCGCTATAGCGTGGAGCAAATTGGCAGTCGGGGGGACCACTAATCGTATTTTACAGACTAATTCTTCAACTGGAGTTATTGAAGAAGTTTCTGATACCCCTGCAAGCGATGAATTTTTAAAATATAATGGTTCATCTTATGAATGGGCGGCGGTAGCAAGTGCTGATAATATACCGCCGATAGGTTCAATCATTGCCTGGGTTGGAGGTTATTTTACCAACGGTAGCAATGGTAGTTATACTAGAGTTCTAGGTTCAAGTAACGATGTAACAGGTGTTAATGGATATTTATCAGCGAATTGGCGTGTATGTGATGGAGCCACACTAAATGATTCCGACTCCCCGATTTTTGATGGGGCTGGGCGATATCTTCCAAATCTTACAGACGATAGATTTCTTATGGGTGATACTACAATCACAGGACAAGCTGGTAGTAACACAATGGCGCATACTCACAGTGTAACATCGAATGTTTCTGTTGGTAATCACTCTACATTATCTTTAAACAATCACTCAAATTTATCTCTTAATTCTGAATCATCACATACTCACAGCTCAGGAAGCATCTGTGCACTAGTTGGTGCCAACACCGATACTGGAGGTTTAGCTTCAAAATTAATGTTTAAAAGAAATACTGCTAATTTTACTCCTACTACCTACGTTAATTTAACTGGAGGCGGTGGTCACGATACAACCACCGAAGGTGGAAAATTTAAAACCCGAACAGATGGAAATACGGGTACAGGATCTGCGCATACTCACAGCTTTTCAACTAATATTTCTACTCACCATTTTTCTCAAAACATTACAGCTCACAATGTTACAAACAATTCCGTAACTTCTGGGGCTACGTCTAACACTGAGAATCGCCCACAATATTTAACGTGTTTCTATATTATGAGGGTTAAGTAATGACTTATATAGTACGTTATCGGAGAGTTAATCAATGGTTATTTCGGACAATTAAAGGAGTTAAGGGTGATTTATTTGCCGAAGATCTCCCACATCGACCACGGATATTCATCTTGGAGGATGAGAGTAAAGTTGAGATCCCATGTGTCGGCACTGAATTTAGATTTTCCAAGGAAAGATTTTTAGTAATCAAACAAAATATGGAACAACAGTCCGGTCAACATGTTGTGACTAAGGGGTAGGTATGAGAGGGATTACGTTTTTAATTATTAATTTACTACTACTAACATCTTGTGGTCAACACAAATCTACCCCCACTCGTAATGTATTCGCTGAGTTACAACAGCGACGTGACTTTTATGTACAGCAGATAGAATCCCTAGACGACAAATCCGTTGTCTTTACCAAACCGTGTGATCGCCTGACTTTCCAGGCATTATACTCCGCATTCGGTATAAAGCAGGACTTGTCAGGCTTTGAGGTTGAGTCTGGCCATTGGGTAAGAAGAGTACCAGCCTGTTACCCACATGAATCTCGAAGTACTATATCCAGAGACAGTTATATAATGATGATGCACAACTGGTGGACACATAATGACTTAGATGCGGTTGTTAGATCTATTGAATATGCCGAGGATAATTATTTCACAGTAGGTAAAGGAGAGTCGTTAGACCTAATAAATATCGCGCCCCTCATGCCAATTATGTGGAGAATAGAGGAACGGCTACAGCTTACGGGTATAATTGAGGAGAATTTAACAGGGTTTAAAGGTCATTTATTGTTCATGTATATATATTTGGCCTCTCGGGTTGAGGGACATTTAACCAATATTAAGCTTGACTTATTAGAAGAATTAGTAGACCATAATCCAGAGAATTTGCTTTACTGGGCATTATTTAATCGTTACTCCGGCAGAGATCAAACGGGTGTCATTAATAAGGCGCTTGAAATATTTCCAGCCGACCACCTCCCGACAGATGAGGCAATTTGGGGATGGGGAAGTTCACCGGATGCGGTTACATTCATTTTATTGGTAGCAATATTAGAGGGAAAATAACATGGGTACAATGCGTGAATTACGACATGTCGGTTTAGGTGAGGCGACAGCTAACAGCCTAACATCACAAGAAGATATACAACAGTTTGCGTTAGTGTGTGGAGCGGCGGACTTAAGATCGGTGCAACATACTGGTATCTTTGTGGATAGTGAAAATAATGTTTACGGAATTAACTCACTCGTATTAGGGTCTACAATCTCCTTATCTTCAAAAGATGATGCAGCACCCTTGAACATTGAGGCGAGCTCACAGGCCCCTTTAAACGCCTCTGAGGGGGATGTTTATATTGCTAAAGGATTACAGGGACCTGCATGGAGAATATTCCAGGATAACAGGTGGATAGACCTCAACCAGCCAAAAGATTTGACAGATGATATTTATAGTATCGCCAAAGAAGTGGCACGCTCCGAAATAGGACAATTACCGGAGCCACTAGTATTGGATCAAGGCCTATCACGAGAAGATCATGTTGAGTTTAAAAGTATCACGGTAGAATCGCTTCACATCCGTGATGAATTAGTATGTGACGTATCACATTCTATCGTCAGCCTGGACAATGTAGCAACGATCCAGGACCAGCCCGTGGTATTCAATGCTCCATTGACTGTGAATGCACCATCTATTATTGATCAGAGTGTAGCCAGACATTCGTCACCTACATTTCACACAGTCACTGCTGCAGAATTTAAAATAAATACAATGAGTTACATCAATAGTCGCGAAGTACATATTGGTGATAATATTATAGTTTTAAATGCAGAAGAAATGCAAAATCCCACAGTGAATGCTGGTATAGAGATCGAACGTGGGTCAGAAGAAAATGAACAATTACTGTGGATTGAAAAACGTAAGACCTGGCAAATGTCTAATATGACGGTAGATACTGAGGTTCAGTTTAAGGACGTTGAGTCAGATGGTTACGGGAAGTTAATATGCCGTAATAATAAGATGTTTTTTGTTGCACCAGACGGACAAGAAAAAGAAATAGCATTCGTATAAAGGCCGATTGATCGATGTTAATGCGAGAGCTCCCAGTACACGCGGTTATTTACCGGGTTAATACGTTCTCTGAACTAGATGTCGGCTACCCCGATGGTACTCTAGTCTTTGTACAAGACGTTGAAACTATTTACTTTTATGAGACTAGTACTACTTCCTGGCAACCGGTGACAGGGTCCGTTGTTGGTGTGACCGCCACCCACCCGATAGCTGATAATAGATTAGTACGTGGTGACGGTGGATTGAGAGGCATTCAAGGGTCTGGGATTACCGTTGACGATGCTAATAATATATCCGGTGTAGCTACAATCACGGCGGATGAGTTCAGGGTAGACGCATATACGTATATAAATTCGACGGATGTACAGATTGGGGATAACATAATAGTCCTCAATGCCGATGAAACAGGAACTCCTACACAGGATGCAGGTATAGAAATAGAGCGAGGAACATCAACTAGTTCGCAGTTATTGTGGGATGAGACAGGAGATTATTGGACTGCGGGCTTGACAGGATCGCTTTCTCGTGTTATAGTGGAAAGTGTATTGTCTAGTACGTCTACTGGTGAAGGCGCTTCATTAGTAGGGCTAGAGGACTCAGCCGGTTATTTCACATCATCTGATGTTGAGGGGGCCTTAGCTGAATTAGGTTCAGGGTCAGTGGCGACAGAAGAGGCAGCGGGTCTCGTCAATGAGTTCACGACAGATCCTGGAGCGGTAGTAGTAGGAGATTTAGTGTATCCAGATTCGGCTATCGATAACAAAGTATTAAAGGCGACTGATAATAATTCGCCATCAGCTGTGATAGGCTCTGTCAAAGAGGTGGTAAATTCGACGACCGCCAAGGTGATAACCGTAGGTACATTAACAGGTTACAGTGGCTTAGTACGTGGTAAGTCTGTGTGGGTAAGTACATCTGGTCAGCCGACTACAACTGTCCCGGTAACCAATTACAGACAGAGAATAGGGTCTGCTTTTTCGTCGAGCAAGGTATTTTTAATGGTAAATACTGATAGGGTAAAATTAACATAATGAAATCAACTGACTTATGGTTCTCGGCATTTTTAAAATTAAAAGGTTACCAACTTATTGACTTTGAGGTAGTAGGACGTGGTAAAGGAAAATTTGTATTCGAAATTAGTGAACAAGATTGGAAAAAAGAAAGAATTGCTTTCTTCGCTTCTGATACGAGTAGGCTTAAGCAGGCTATTGAAGAACTCAAAGACCTCTTATATTAAGGAAATATCTGTGGAACAAGAAATAAAAGAAATCATTGAAGAGCAAAATTGTGAAGGATATGAGGATAAATTTTTATCGGAAAATCAGATGCGTGTTATGGATATACACCATGAAAAAAATAAAATACGAAAATTAAATGTTAAACATCTAGAATTGCAGAGAATGATTCTAGAGTTAAAGAAGAATCTTTTGATTAAAGATATTCAACTGTTAGAAGCAGAACTTGCCAATGTCAAGACAAGGAATTCTGACGAGCAGGCGGCGCACAAACAGTGGGTTAATCAGTTGAAGGAAGAGTTAGGCATAGTTACAGATAATTGGGGTTACGAGCCCGACTCGGGTTTACTACATGTAGACTCAGATAAGGATTAACCATGTCTAAAGACTTTATTTTTGTAAATGCCGGTGGTGATTACGAAGAAGCTATTGGGTACGAAACCAGTGATTTTATCAACTCGTCTGCCGGTGCAGGGGACGCAGGGAAACCTATTGTTCTTGATGCGGCTGGGCATATTGATGCATCTATGATCAATGACGCTGATATCGATCACGGTGGATTAACTGGATTAGCTGATGATGATCACACTCAATACATCCTTGTTGCTGGTACTAGGGCCTTCAGTGGCGACCAGTCAATGGGAAGTAATCAATTAACAAGCGTTGGAGATCCAACAGCTACTACTATCGATTCGGCATCTAATGACGCTGTACCAATGTCATTCCTTGCTAGTTCGTCTAGTGGTGAAGGTGCAGCATTGATCGGTATTCAGGACGCAAGTTCCTATTATGCTGGCAATAGTGTTGAAGCTGTATCTAACGAATTGGAAGCACAGATTGGTGGCGCTACTTCGAGTACTTATGCCTTTGCAGAAGACAATGTTTTAGCCGATAACGATGCAATTTATGCTGCATTGAATAAGCTTGACCTCAAATGGGGTGATATTGAATCTACTGCGAATGGTGAAGGTGCTTCTATTGTTGCTATCGAAGATGCTGGTTCCTACTTTTCTTCGGCGAATGTTGAAGGTGCCCTACAAGAATTAGGTGCATCGATAATTGAATCTGGAGTATCTTATACAGCTGGTACTGGTGGGGTTACCAAGGGAGACCTTGTTTATATTTCCGCTAACGATACTGTATTACCTTCAGATAATTCGCAGAGTAACTGCCCCGGATTGGCCGCGAGCACAATAGCCGCAGCTAGCCCTGTGACTGTCCTCGCAAATGATACCGTACTGACTAGTGTACTGACTACTGCTATAGCAGGCGACAAGTATTACTGGAGTGGGTCTGCACATTCAACTACAATCCCTACGGGAACTGGAGCATATGTGTGGAAAACTGGATTTGCTAAGAATGCTACTGACTTACACGTTGAAGTTAGACTTGTCAAGAAGAATAACTAAATGTTTGGGAGCCTTCGGGCTCCTCCCTTTGAGGGTATAATGGTTCAACGAAATAATGTATCCATGTTAGAGCAGGACGGTACTGAATTAGGCGTCCCCACTGAGTTGGATCTAACCAAATATGTCGAACAAAATATATCTATGAATCCGTTCACGTCAGTACATTGCGGTGAGGTTAAGACAGACAGGATTTATGATATTTATGATAGTGCTGGCGGACAGACCATCACGGCGTCAGCCATAACAATAGCTCTCAATACTGTACGATCGCTCAGTGACACATACTCATTTAACAACTCTTCAGGAGAACTTGAGTTCATAACTGCGAATCAATGTTGGGTGAGTTACAGAGTGTCCGCTGATGATACCTCAAATTCTCGATCAGTAACAAGATGTTTTATGGAGATTGATACTGGGTCAGGCTTCTCTGAAGTTGCGGGATCTAGAACATACTTATATAATAGAACGACTACTGCGGGCGAGAATAGCGCTCATGCTATGATGCTGATAGATGCGGATGCTGGTGACAAGGTACGGGTTAGGGCATCCAGAGAAACAGGTAGTAATAACATTACGATAGCTGATGGTTCCAGTTTATCTATATTTCCAGTGTTCCCTAACCGACAGACTACCAATCTCGAAGTTGATTGCGGGGATGTAAATGGCGATTATCACGTTTATACTGATTGTGGAGAGTTATAATGTCACAAAAGATTAAGTTTGTTGTGTTACGATGTACGTCTGCTAACCGTACTTCTTATACGCCCGATGCAGGTGAGTTTTTGTACGAGACTAATACGAAGAATGTATATATGGGTGATGGCTCTACGGCAGGTGGCGTATTACTAGGTGGAGGTAGTGGTGGCGAGTCTAATACGGCGAGTAATGTAGGGACCTCCGGAGTTGGCGTCTTTAAACAGAAGACGGGTATTGATCTAGAGTTTAAGAAGATTAATGCAGCTAATAATAAGATAACTATCACAGATGATACGGGAAATAACGAAGTCGACATAGGAATCGCTGAGGCTAACTTTACAGAAGTAGTATTAAAGTCATTGTTTAATGCAAAGGGTGATATTGTTTCAGCTACAGCAGATGATACTCCAGCCATCTTATCAGTAGGTACAGATGGTTATGAGCTCGTGGCTGATAGTGGTGAGACGACGGGTCTTAAATGGCAGGAACACCGTCCTAGGGCTCAGATGAAGGCCGCAGCCAAGAATTCTAATTATACCGTTCTCACGACGGATCAAGTAGTTTTTGTGGATACGACCTCGGGCGACATAACAATAACACTCCCGCTATCAACAGCTTATCCGGCAGATGGGTATCTATATGAGTGTTGGATTAAGCATGGTGGTGGGTCTAATAACGTGATCATACAGCTATCTGGGTCAGAGGTTTTTGCTCAGGGGCACGATAAGGTAGTACTCACTAATATCAGAGAAGTCTACCACTGTGGAGCCATGAATGGCGGGGGTTGGTCAAACGTGACGGGAATCCATGTTATTGAGCAATTGGGGCGCGATGCTTCTTGGGCGGCCTCTAATTTTACGTCCTATACGGGTATTCCTTGGGATGTCGAGGATATACATGACAATGATAGTATCATGGATAACGATATAGGGGGATCTAATCCCGGTAGAATTACCTGTAAAATTGCGGGTAGATATAGGATTGCCTATCATATAGAAATTGACTCTACTGGTGGTAGTACGTGGACGATCAATTCTCGTATTAGAGTTAATGGTACGACTACGGTTGCGGGGAGTGAGGTCCGGACAGGTAACTATGGTGGAGAGGATGGTAATTTGGCATGCCCTTGTGTGGTGTACGAGTTAGCGGCCAATGATTATGTTGAGTTAGAAGTGATACACAGTAGTCTGACTGGCAATATAGATACCGCCACTATTACTGTAGAGACGGAGATATAGTATGGGACTCAAACATATATATATAGATGACAACGTCTCGGGTGAATACTGGAAGATAGGCGAAGTGTTCTTCAACTCCTATCGGCTGGTATCCCACTGTAAATTAATGTTATTTAAGGATAAGGCGGCTCGGGATAATGGGGCTCCACCATTGTATGAAATGAGATGGATGTGGTGCGCAGGTGATTTCTTTTTGACAAACACTAACCTCGAATCAAGTACCCCCCACACTCTAATGTATGATAAAATAAAAGAAGTATGGACAGACGCAATAGATCAATAGGAGATAGGTTATGAATTTTATGGAGTTAATTAATTTAGCACAGGTACACCAGGATGACCTCATACTGGCATGCTTTATTGTATTGCATTGTTATACGGTAATCCGCATGTGGATGTTATCAAGAAAATATCGTAAACTCACTAAGTTAATGGAACGCGCTGAGATGAAGTTTCAACAAAAGTCTCATAAGTTTGTAACCAAGCGGAGTAAGTAATGAAATACCTCTGGGCTTGCCGTAGGACGTTTATGGCTATGATAGGTATCGTGTGCTTGATGTCCTTGGCCTACATGAAAGATTTAGATGTTGTGTGGGGTATTGTGAGCATTTGCGGTATGATCGCAGGTGCTAACGCTGTTGAAAAGTTCGGTAAACCTCCAGTTAAATTACAAGAGAGGAAAGATGTCTGAAGAACAAATTCAGAAGATTGTCGATCTGTTACATTCGGTAGATAAAAAACAGGCAGTCCTAATTACGCGATTTGATGAGCATTTAAATACCCATGCGAGGATGTCATCGGACGCGGTTGAAGTTGAAGAACGTATAGATCAGTTAGAAGAAACGGTAAAACCCATAGGTTGGATCGGTCAGAGTAA
>Ga0164310_10000130_pt1 | contig 37683 bp, 53 predicted proteins | sample GuaBasSedimGuay1_FD_121795 | JGI IMG/M metagenome (GOLD analysis project Ga0164310, IMG submission 121795) | Subseafloor sediment microbial communities from Guaymas Basin, Gulf of California, Mexico - Guay1, Core 4569-9, 0-3 cm | ecosystem: Environmental > Aquatic > Marine > Hydrothermal vents... | reverse complement strand
TTCAATTCTGTGTACGAGTTCGGACTTCTCCCTCGAAGCCTCCCAAGCACTTCTGGCTACCCATGTGAGAGATCCTGTTATTGATATTGCTACCAATACAATAGTTCCCAGCGAGAGCCTTACGATTCTGTCTTTCAATTCCTTCATTTGGTGTTTTTTAAGTGATAATTGCCATTCAGGGCTTTGTCTATTCCTGCCTTCTGAAGGCGACCTATCGCTGCTTGTTGCTCTAGGAATTTTTCACTATTATCTTTTTTTTGCACACTTTCCCCTGTGCCAATTTCTTCTGTTTTCTCCGTATTAAGTTCGGGAGTATTCATTGTTTATATTATGGCACGGAGAGTGCCGATTAAGCAAATAAATTAGTCTGTGACAACATGTCCCTGAGCCATCATTTGGAAGTCCGTTAAGTCGGTTAAGTCGTCTTGGATAAGCACTTCTAAAATGTCGCCAGCCTCAAGCCTCAGCGTAACACCGTGCTTACTCTGCCCAGCATAAGTATTTCTAAAGCGAAACCCATTCTCTCCTGCTGGTGCTTTCGTAGTATAGGCAGCATCAAAACAAAGTAATCCAAGTGCTCCGTTGGTTTTTACATTCCAAATATTTGTCATTATTCCGTTGTTCACCCTAAGAACAACACCATTTGGCAATGGGTCTAATCCCGCAAAAGTACCATCGTCCATTGCAGTACCGTTTGAAATATTCCCCATTATCCTCGTGATGTCGATTTCTACCCCTGTTTCACCACCAACAGGTCCAATTTGGAATATCTGCGTTGTTCCTGAGCCATCAACATTCATGTGATGATTTGCTGCCAAAGCAGAAGAACCTATCGGGTAGTCTGTATCTATTGGGGTGTCCAGCGTTACCACATTTCCAGCGACATCTCCAACCTGTTCACCAAAATAAAAATCTCCATCAGGAGTAAAAATAGCGATACTAGCACCATCAACAAATCCCGCAGTTGATGTAACTGTTACAGAAAGGTCTCCTTCGGAAGCAGCAACAGATAATGTAGTAGGTGCTGCATTAGCTTTAATAAATCTCAAATCCAAGGCTCTTGAGTGCTGGTCTTGAATATTTACTGGCATCGCCCCATTTTGCTCTAAATTCCATGTGTCGCCGTTGCTGTCCACAATCTGCGTTTTTTGGTCGCCATTTGTTTGATTATCCTTTGTAGCCAAAGGACTTATATCAACGCTTCCAACAACTCCTTTTACTATCATTGTTTTAATTCGTTACGGAATGCCCCCAAAAGTTTGGCAAAATTCTTCGCTTCTTTCATTTGCTCCGTTCTAAAAGCACCGAGCAATTCTGCAAACTTTTTAAATTTACCTTCCTTCCCTTCTGTAATCGATAGCATTTCCGAAAGAATAGCCGTCTTCAGTTCACCAGAAAGCGTTTCCTGTGAAGAAATAATGTTATCAATTTTTTCAACAACTGATTTAAAATCCCCCTTCTCAACATCCATTTGGAGAGAAAGTTTTTCAATAAGCTGTGCCTGTTTTTCTGAAGCCAACCCAATCTTTCTAAAACTTTCTTTCCCAACTGTCTCAATACGCTTTACAGCGTTTAAAATCTCTTCTTCCCCTATCCCATCTGGAAGTTCTATCTCAATACCGTTAAGGCTCTTTTGCAGCAAGTGAGTCATTTCTGAAACGATCCGCTCAAGCTCTTCTTTTGTCATTTTATAAACACCACCACCGCTACCGCCTCTCTCCACCGTCCGAGCGAGTATTGTGCTAAAAATTCCATTATAAACTCCGTCAACAATTTCTCCGTCTAACACCATTCTCGCAGAATAGTCTTGGAGCTGGTTGATCTCCTTGTACTCGTATGCGTATTTCCCTGTAACAGGGGTAGCCTTCATTGTGTCCGATTTTACCAGCGTATATTTTTCTCCAACCACTCTATAAATTTTAATGGTCGGAGTACCTGTTGTTACGAAGCTGGCTTCAAATGTTGTATTCATTGTTTGACTTTTTTCAAGTTTTTAGTTAGGTTCTCTCTATGAAGTATTTTGCATTTTTTATTCTGCTTGTTTTCATCTTTGCAGCGGTTGATTTTGCTAGTCGAAGATCAGCTTAGCACCACCAGCACCAAGCCCCGCTTTTATAAGGTTCTTTCTTGTAAAGATACCTTTTTCTGGTTTTAACAGCTCAGGTGCTCTCTGAATCATATTTTGCCGAACCTCGAAAAGAGAACTCATGTCGGCGAAATCATCAACAATAGAAATATCTTCAAGCCCCTCTGTTGCTTCTTTTAATATTTTATTTCCGTGCCTTCGGCTATCAAGCCAAGCAGTTTGCCTGTCCTGAAGAGTTGAATCAGAAAGGTCTGTTGCCTGTTTCGTGTTCTTTGGAACAGAGCGGTCATATTTTGTTCTCGCCTCCCAAATTTCATCGAGATTTTTGGCATTCTTCAAATCCTCTACATAACGAGTAATTGCCTTTTTCTCTTTCCCAGAGAGGAGGGAAAACACCCTTTCATCTTTCAAAACCTCTTCCTCCATTATCTTTATTGCGTCGTCAATTTGCCCTCTAGCAGTATCGTCGACTGGTATTTTTTGCAATTTTGGTTTCAGTTTTTTTGCTTTTTGTATTCCAGTATCCTTCACTTGGTTGAATAACTTTTGTGGGTTACTCGTATCTGGTTTCGCAATATCACGGAGAATTACATCTGTGGCTCGGTCAACTTCTTCTGTTGGGATAATCTTTCCCTTTTTCCCGCCAATAACTTTTTGCCAAAAACCTCTCTTCGCAGGATCTACTCTACCCTGTCCAAGTGCTTCTCTGGCTGTTCGAGCCGTTTCTGGCTCTTTGATTTTCTCCTGAACCCTCTTACCCTTTCGTGTTCCAATTCGCTTCTCAAGATCCAATGCTCTTTGTTCGGCAGCCATTTCAGCAAACTCAGGAACTACTTTTGCGTCATCAACAAGTTCCTTTGCTGCTCGTGGGCTTTTTTTCAATAACTCCATAAATTTAGGAGCGGATTTCTTGAACAAATTTAGTGTTCCAATGCTCATTTCTGCAACTGGTACTACCTCAGAAAGCCCTATAAGACCTTCTACATTTCCTGCAATTCTTGGGTTTTTCTCCGCAAATTTTTCCCAGTCCTCAAGGCTTGATTCCAATGCAGCAATAGCAGATTGGAATGTTTCAGTTTCCGCAACCTCACCACCAACAACACCGAACGCTTGTTTTAAATCTTCTGGCAAAGCTGCTCCAGCTATGTCTGAAATTGTTTTAAATGCAATATCTCCAACAAGTCCTGCAACCTGTCCTCCCGCCTGTATTGCCGTTTCTGCTGGTGTTTCTTTCCCCAGCTTTGTCGGGTCAACTTGAAGAGGAAGGGGCATTGTTGATTTTGCCAAAAAGCTCAATATTTCTCGTGGTGTTCCTCCTTCAGGAAACCCTCTTTTCAGGGCTTCAACAAACTTACCACCCCGTGATCTCACTCTTTGCTCCAAAAAAGAAGGCTCACCCTCCTGAGGAATTCCATTTCTCTCTAAATCTCGGCTAATTGCCGATTCCTGATTGACTTGGTCTGCTTCAAATTCTGTAAAGTCAGCCCCCTCGCCTGCTGGAAATTCTGAGAAATCTGGCACATCGGGTGAAGGCTCAACGGTTTCTTTTACATCTTCCGTGAACTCTGAGAAGTCTGCCTCAGCACCTCCTATTGGTGCTACTGGGGCTTCTACTGATTCGCCAGTTATTTCAGAGGAAATTGAATCGAATTCGCTAATTTTTCGGTTTTCTACCTCTGGCTGGAAATTGATGTCTTCTGGATTTAGTAAGGTCATTATATTTTGTTGCTAGAAAGTGAGCTTAAAGTTTTTTCAAATCTATCATTCAGTCCTGTCTCAAATTCGTGTCCTTTAATTCGTTTCTTCCGTTCTTCCGTTATGAGCCTTAATGCGTCGTCAACGGAGCGTATCTTTTTCCCTCTCAAGGCTGTAATAATAAGGTCTGTTCCAGCTCCAGCATTCACGGCAACATCCATCACCATTTGCTGAAACCTCATATCATTTATTAAACCCTGTGGGTATTTCGCCTCAGTTAGTTTTGCTATTTGTGGGTCGAAGTGAGTACGCTTAATGAAAGCCTGCTCATTCTTTATAAAATCTGGATCTGAAGATTTTTCGTCCCATTCTCGTGCAAACTCTGGGCTTTCTGGGTCTGTGTTTTCAAAGCCAAGCCAGCTAGCGAAAGAGCTTGCCGTTCCTCTGTTCATTTGGAAAGAACCATGGCTTTGGAATTCACCGCCATCAAGCCCCTTGTCTAAATTGTGAGAGGTTGGGTTTCCTTCATTTGAAACCGTGAGTGCGAAAAGGTCACCCCCTGTTGTTGCTGCCGTTGCAGTAGCCCCTTCAGGAGTTGTTTTTGTAATTGTATAGAGGTCTTTTTTCAAGCCTTTATCGAGCAGAGCCTCTTCTGAAATAGTTGGCATTCCATAAATTTCTCGCATGGAATTCAATTCAATGAGTGCGTTTTCTTTCAAGTTGTCCAATTTTGCCACAATTTGCGATGGTGTATCAGTAGCCTTTGGTAAAACATCTTCCAAGAACCGTTCTTCCGCTGGTGTTACAGCAGAACCAAGCAATTCGTTTCTCATTTTGGCAACGGCAGAATTCATCATTGCCCCTATTTTCTTTTGTTCACTTTCTTTCGCTCTTCCGAACCAGTTTGAAAGTGTACCAGTAATCGGACCAAGTCCAAATGTTGCTCCAAAGTCTTCAAGCTCTCGCTCAACTTTGTTGTATTTTCTAACATTTGCAGCAACAAACGCTTCGCTTACAAAATTTTCACCTTCAGTTTTTCTTGCCAATGCGTTGGAAAAGTTTTCAACCTTTCTTACAGCACCGTCAGTATTTCCGCTATTTAAGAGCTTTGCCAGCCCAAGCATGTCGAAGGAAGCAAGTCCTTCTTCAGGGGAAACTGCAATAATTTGGTTCATCAAAGCCTCTCCAAGTTCAACATTTTCCTTAACATTGAATCCGAGAATTCTTTGAATTAATCCAAAACGGTCAAGCCCTGCTGCTTCGGGAGCGGTAACAATATTTTGAACTCGCTCTGTTTCCTTGTCAGAAATTCTCGCTCCGTAGAGCATTCTACCAATGGAAGGAATATTGAGCTGTTGTTCAAATGTTAAATCCCCAGCACCACCTCCTCCGTCAAAATCTTCTTCAAGGATTGCCCTTGCTTCGTCTTTAACGGCATTGTTCAGCGTAGGGCTGATTATCATTGCGTTAAGCTGTTTTTTCTTGAAAGAATCAGAGTAGCCCAAATCTTCAAGCTGCTCCATGAAATTACCAACCGCATCTGGATCGACCACTTGCCCAGTCCAGAAATCATTTATGGTTGCCTTAATATCCTTTCTCTCAACTTGTTTCTCGCTCCAGCCGTTCTTTTTTAGGAAGTCGCTTTGAAGCCTCTTTGCTTCAAATTCACCGTAGCGTGTTTTCATTGCGTCGTAAGCAGCCTTTGTGTCGTTTCCTGCTTTCGCATAAACAGCACCGAATTGGTCGTCAATTTCAACACCACTTTCGTCGAGACCGCTTATAAATTCGTTCAGTTCAATTTTTTGTGGGTCGTCCTTCATTTGTGCATACTCTCTCTCCACTTGAGCAAGAGCCACCATGTCGCTCTTCCCCTGTGCCTTTAATTCGTTCAATCGATTTACTTTCGATTTTGAAACCTCTTCCGCAAAAGAAAGAGCCTTTTTGCCAGCCTTAGAAGCCTCGATTGCAGTATCAACCTGTATTTGCCGATTCTTTTCAGACCTGATTGTTTCATCAAGAGCGTCGTCAATTTTCTCTTCAAGCTTCTCAGAATTTTTATTGTACTCCTTTTGGGCTTTTTGCATTTCCGTTACCCCCTGATCGGTAAGATTTCCGTCGTCAGTTGAGTGCTGGCTTTTAATTCTATCTGTTGTAACACGGTAAGCCTCATTCAGCGTGTCTCGTGCGTCGTCAGCTTCTTTTTGCACCTTTAATTCAGCTCTCAAAACTGGGTCAACTTCCTCTCCTTCTTCGTCTCGGAGAAAGTAACTTCCGTCTTCTCGAATATCAAGCTTATCTCCAGCCTCAGCACCGAGCAAATCTTTTACTCGGAATAGGTTTGCTTCAATGTTTCCTTTTACGGTTTTTCCAGTTTCGGGATCTGTGAAGGTTTCCCTTCCCGCAGCAGCAGTAAATTTTGCTTGCCTCTGTTCGTCGGTAATCCGAACATTCGTGCCAGCATTCATTGCTGCAATCTGCTCTGCCGTTAAATCTTTTTCAGAAATTTCAATAGTTTCTTTAATTTGTTGGTCTTCAGGAAGTCCTGCATTAAGCCGTTTTTGCTCTGTTGTAAGAGCCGTGTAAGCAGGGTTTGTAACCGTTCCAAGCCCACCAATTTTTCCTTTCTGTCGAAAAAGAGCCTCGGTATCAGTTCTCTGTCGAGATTCCACATCTCCCCTGATTTGCTCAGTGGATTTTGCAACTGCGTTTGCTTGTTTTATTGCTTGGCTTGCCTCCCAGCGTGCCTCACGAACAGCAAAATCTTTCGCATCCTCGTTCTCACCTTGAGAAGGTGCTGGGTCTTGAAGAAATGCGAACCCCTTTTTATCTCGCAGGTTTTCAGTTCCTTTTGCCAAAACACCAGTTCCAGTAACATCTCGAAACCCAGTCATTCCTTGGTTTGCGAGTATTTTTTGTGTTCCGCTTCTCGAACCTGCCAATGGTTCACCACGAACCTTTGAGGTCGCACCAAATCTTTCTGAGATATCCCCAGCGTCTTCGTTTTTAACAATTTCAATTCCGTCACTGGTAAATCCAGTTCCAGTTCGAGGACTTCTTGGTACAGCTTTTGGAACAGGCACGGTTTCAGACTTCGTCCGAACCTTTATACACCGTCCGAGTTCTTTGCTCCATGACCAGCCAGCTTGACATTGTGCCATATTTTTTTGGGTTTTAATTTCCGCTAATTACGGAAGGAATAAATAATTTATGTGTTTTGAATTCTACATCGTCTCCGTAAGCCGTTCCTTCTGAATTTGTTGCGAAGGCTCTTACATAATAGGTTGTGTCTGGGTCGAGTTCGTCGAGTACAGCCTGCATAGCTCCAACAGTTCCAGCAACAATTTTTTTGTAAGCGATTGTGCTGAACCCAACTGTCGCACCTATTGTAGTACCGATTGAGTTTGTTGAAAAGGCAGCTACTCTAAAATCAGTAGAATCTGGCAATCCAGACAAAGATTCTGTATAAGCACCAACTCCAAAATCCCCGAAGGAACTTATTTTAGAATCTGATGCAGTTGGGTCTCCACTTGAACCCTCCTTATAATAAAATCCTCGCTCTGTTGGGTTGTCATTTCCCGTATCTGTAATAGTTCCATTCAATGTTGCTGTTTCTGGTTCAATATCGCTTACGGCTTCGGTTGTCATACTTGGAACATCCAGAGTTAGCAGATTTACGGTTGAACCAACAACCGTTCCTCCTCCGTTAGTAGCAAAAGCAGCAACCCTATATGCAGTACCCGCAGTAAGTCCAGAAATTCCTTTTGTGTACGCACCAGCTCCAAAATCTCCCAAATCACTTACAACGGTATCAGCTGAAGTCGGATCTCCTGTCGTCCCTTGCTTGTAATAAAATCCTCGCTCTGTTGCGTTTTCATCTCCAACATCGGTAATATTTCCATTCAAGGTTGCTGTTTCTTGCACAACATCAGAAGGGTTTTGCGTAGTAACGGTTGGTGTTTCTATTAAAGTCGTCATTCCAACTGTTTCCCCAACATCCGTTCCCGCTGAATTTGTTGCAAACGCAGCAATTCTATAATCTGTTCCAAAATCAAGACCAGTAAGCTCTTCCGTAAAAGCTCCCGCACTAAAATCACCATTTGAGCTTATTACCATGTCAGACGCTGTTGGATCTCCAGTAGAGCCTTCTTTGTAATAAAAACCTCTCACGGTTGGGTTAGCTTCTCCAACATCAACAATCGTTCCATTTAAAGTTGCCCCTTCATTTGTAAGACTAGTCGCTGCCTCTGTTGACATAATCGGTGTTGTTGGTGGCAATTCTCCAATAATAGCCGTTCCGTATGAGGAATTATTATTATCCGCATAGCTTATGACAAATGCGGTAGCACTGAGCATTCCAACAGCATTGTACGCACCATAGCTTGGTGTTGCGTAATCGTTTTCTGTTCCGTACCCATCAATCGTCGTTCCTGTAACACTTCCGACAACAGCCGTACCAGTTCCGTCTGTTAAGCCACGAAAGGCAACGACAAATGTGCCACTGTCCAATGCAGCAAGTCCGTTTTGTATTGCATTTTCACTGGCAAACGCAGATTCGCTCCCATAAGAGTCAATCGTAGTTCCTCCGTCGGTTTCCCCAACAATAGCCTTTCCTGTTCCGTCAGAAAAAACAACGACGAAATGGGTCGAGTTAAGCGTTGCGATAGCAACCTGACTCGTTGCCGAACTATTAAAAGCACTTGCAGTTCCGTAGGAGATTGTTGTACCAGAAACAGATCCAATTATAACAGTTCCATAGTTTGAGTTCTGTCCATCTGAATAAAGAAGGGCAAAGTGTGTTGAATCAAGTGCTGTTACTCTCGCATTTCCTGAGTTTATCCCACTTGCTGTATTTGGAGTTCCGACGGTTATTGTTGTTCCCGACAAGGAGCAAACAACCGCTATTATTGCGTTACTAGCAGAAAAAGATTTATATCCGATAACAAAATGCGTTGAGTCCAAAACATCAACCTCAATGTCAGGGGTAGATCCACCGTTAAATTGTGCTGTTGTGTGTAGCGTTATTGAAGTTCCTGAAACAGTACCAATAACAACTTTTCCAGATTGAGGAGAACTTTCTTTGTATGCCAATACGAATGTACTGTCGTTAATTCTTTTAATACTTGTTATATCAACATCTACACCAAAACTAACGGGAGTTCCATAAGAAGTAATCTCGTCTCCGTCGTAAACACCAATAACAACCTCACCATTCCCACCGCCAGAAGTATCTCGATATGAAGCAACAAAATGAGTATCATCAAGCTTTGCAACATCTGTGTGTGCAGTTGTTCCGCTGTTGAATACCTCTTCTGTTCCAAAATTTATATCTGCCATTTAAATTGCTGGGTTAGGCGATTTGCTGTAAACAAATCCTCGTTCTGTAATTGCATTTCCTCCGTCGCTCGATACATTTCCATGAGCCGTTACTTGCCGTGCAAAAATATCTTCAACTGGGTCTGTCGTAAGGCTTGCAGTGGTATCTACTTCAATAAGTTCCACTATTCCGTCATTTCCCTTTACGGTAACTCCCCCATCTCCAGTAACACCATCCCCTCCTTCGGTTGTTCCACCGCCACCAGCACCACCACCTCCACCTGCTCCACCCGCTCCTCCGTCAAGATTTTTTGTGTCAAAGGCTTCAGCAGCACTTCCAATGTGGTAAAGGTAAAGGTTTCCTGAGTGTCCACCAGCTCCCCCAGCTCCTCCTCCACCACCTCCTCCACCCCAAGCAGTACCAAGGTCTCTTCCTCCATAACCACCAGCTCCTCCTGAGCCTCCGTTTCCACCATCAGTACCATCTCCCTCAATAGTTCCTCCAGTAATGCTTACATTTCCTTGAACATAAAAGGCGACATTTTCAGTAGATACACCATGTAATCCTGCCGAACCACCACCACCTCCTGCTCCAACATACGAGTTATTTACAGAGCCAGTATCTCCAGCTCCTCCAGCTCCAGCACTATAAACACCTCCCGCTCCACCTTCTGCGTCGTAATATGTTGTTCCTTGGCTTCCGTTTGCTATTCCTCCACCACCACCTCCATTTGCAACGGAAGATCCGCCATTCCCACCATTTCCATAATTGAGAGCTTCTGCGGTTAAATCTCTTGTAATTCCCAGCACCGCAACCTCTCCAGCAGAAAGATTTACCCCATTTCTGAGAGTAATTACTGCCGTTCCAGATACTTGAAAATTTCCAGTAACAACAATAGGAGCACCCAATGCCCCTCCTGTTCCTGAGTTGGAAAAAGTCATGGTGTCGCCATTCCCCATAATCACATTATCGAATGTGTTTTCTACGGAGAGGTCAATTACACCAGTATTAAAATCTGCCATTAGTTTAGAAATTCAAGGTTAGTAATAAGCCCCTTTGGAGCTGTGCCAGTGCTCACGGTATCAATATCAATTCTCAAAATATCTCCTGTTGAGACCACCTTTTTGGTTGCGTCAACAACCCCGCTTCCAGTCAATTCTCCACTTTCGATTGTAATTGGAGTGGAAAGCATGTCGTAACCCTGCGTAACATTGTAAATTTGAATTGTTGTATCTCCAGTAACTCCTGCCGTTAGAACGCTTGCATTCGCAACAGAAAGCTCGTCACCGTTAAATTTCGCTGGAACTTGCAAGAAAACTCTTCCATCACCAACTGAAACATCTGTAACTTGGTCAAAGCAGAATGCCTGCATAAATCGGTTCGCTACATTTTCCTCGAACCTTGTCTCAAGCTCTGCGTATTCACCTGTTCCAACATTCAAATTCACAGAAGAATCCTTGCTAAAGCTCAACAAATCAAGCCCTGTAAGGTTCGTTTCTATAATATTGTCGTCGTTGTTTGTTCCGTCGTCGTCGTTTGCCAACCCAACCATTAAATTGGAAGAATCGGATTCCCGAATATTCAGAACATATTGCTTTTTACCGCCCACAAGTGACTCACTCGCAACCCCAGAAATTCCCACACGAATAAATTTCGTTTTGTCCTCTTTTTCCGTAATGGTGAGGCGAAAGTTTGTAAGGTTTCCAAGCTGCCGTTGCAGTAAGAGATTGTAAATTTCGCTTATAGCGATAATTGTAATTGTTTCATCTGGCGTCTCTCCTGTTGGAGTATATTTTGCAGCCAGTTTGAACTTAGCGAAATCGAGAATTTTTTGGGTCATTTAGAATAAGTTATTTTTTAAAGACATGGTTTGAGACAGCCTTCCTGTTGCTTTGTAAGCAAGAAGAATGTCGTAAACTTTGAAATTGTCGCTGGATTCCTCCCATAGCTCAACAGCTATTGTTTTGAATCTCATTCCAGCTTTTACCTTCTCCCCTCGTACCACTTTTTCCTTAACAAGATCGCTTGCTCCAACGGCGAATACATATTCTCCATAGGCAGCGTTCCCATCTGGAACAGTGAGGTCTTTTATTGAGATTGTTTTTTCCAAAGAAGGCACTGTTTCATTGTCAAAATACACCTTCATTTTTAGTATTGCGTCTGGATTCACATCGGTAATTGCCGTTACGCTCAAGAGGTTCTTGTCCTCCTGCATTGTTCCAAGCCCATCAAACTCTGTAATATAGCGAGATTTGCTTGTTGTTCCATCTGGAATTGAATACGAATCGAGCAATTTAAAGGTTTCCCCCCCAGCATTCAAAGCACCAATAATATCTTCTCCAACAACTCCCGCATGCGAGAGGTATTGTTCTGGGATAATGAAAGGAGGCATGCCTTTTTCCTTCCTGTTGAAGGCGAGGAATACATTATTTTGAGGGCTATCGAGAGCAACTTGTGCTATGAGCCAGTCGTTTGTTCTATCGTAGAAAATGAAACCATTTGTCATATCAACTCGCTCCTTCCAGTACCGCTCTATTTTTCCACCAATAATTAAATTCGTGGTTCGCCCTGAATAAGAATCCATTTCGTGAACACCAGATTTGTTCAAAAGCCCAAGCGTTTCTCCTGTTGAGCAAACAAATCTTTCACTTGTAACACCTTCTCCAAGGTAACTAAATGATTCAATTTTTGTTCGGCTGGAAACCTCATCGGAAGCATTGTTTGGCTGTACCCAGTGGGCTTCAGCGTTCCTTTCTCCAAGAATAATAACTCCAGTTCCTCCTTCAACTATTGCGGTTGCTATTGGAATTCCGCAGTTATAATCTCCGTTAGCATTTGCACCAGTTCCCCCAGTGAATCCGCTTGTTGGAGTGTTATCTGTAAATTTTGCTTTTCCGTCCGTGTTGATGTACCCAACTCTTCCTCCGTCACGAGCCTGAGAAATCACTTCCTCATCTCCATTTGCAGTTATTGCTTCCCCATCCCAAAGCTTGTTTCCTCCGTCGTAACCAATAATAACATCTGTTCCAACTTGCCGTGTAGTGATCAGCCCACTGAAAACGAAGTCTCCAAGACCTCCTGTTGGGGTAAGAATTGTTCCATCTTCCTCTACGGCTCTTAATTTTAATTCTGCGTCAATGAGACCAAAGTAAAGTGCTTGCTTTTCCCCAGTGCTGGTAATAAATTCTCCAATGTACTGAATTGCTGAGAAATCAGATGCGTCGACGAATGGTGTATTTTGTTTCACCTTCTCCAGTACACCGCTGTCTTGAGAAAGGTTTGATTGGTAATTCGCACCAGAGCTAAAATCAGCACCTCGCATTCCGTATTGAAACGGAGCATACGATTTCGACAAGCGTCGACGAGCGTTGATTTGGGTATTTGCTCTCATTTTACACGGTTTGATTGGGTTAGTGCGTTTGTAACAGTGGCAACGGCTTCGTTCTGCTCATAAGTTCCATTAATCAAAGCCATCATTTCAGAAATCAAAATTTCTTGGCATTTCTCCATTTTGAACGGTAAATTTTCGTCCATCGATGTGGCTCGTGGAAGTTGTTTTGAATATTTAACGCTAAAATCTGTGTAACCGTCTATGTACCATGCCCCATTCCTTGTTGTAATGAGTTGCCCACCCATCGGATATTTATATTCGTCCTTCGGGTAAAACAAAGGAATTTCGTTCTGCACAAGGTCGTCTGGAAAGGCTACTGGTGATGTTTGATTCTCAAGCCATTCTTCAAAAACGCTTGGCTCAAAAGACCGAAGCTCTGAACGAACATTCACAATAGCCCTTTTCAATAAAGAGTAGAAGGCTTCGTCACTCGGTAGCTCAGGTAGCTGATTATCACGAGTGTAAATGTCTGCTTGAAATTCTGAGAGGGTAACTGTTGCCATTTTTTTTATTTAAAGCTCAATAAAGCCCCTGTAAAGAGGCTCTATGAGTTTTAAACTGTTTTAATAACGAGTTTACCAAATTTCTTTCGGTTTTCAGTTGGGACTTGAACTCCCCAAGCTGCTTCCGTGAGATAGTTCTCATCACTTCGTTGAGATTCCTTTCGCACGATTGAGTGAACTGGAATTGGATTCGCAAGTTCAATCATTCCTTTTGGTCCGATGTAACATTCAGCTTGCTGAACTCCCACTGTAACATTGGTGAGTGCGTTTGTGTAAGCGATCTTACCAAACTTAGAAACCAATGTGTTCACAGTTGCAGAGGTATCAACAGCAGAGAGTTGAACGAAATTCGCAACTTCGTCAGAAGTGGCAGTTCCAAGTGCTCGCTGCGTAGCAGATGTTGTAGCTGGGTTGTTAATCAAGCCGTTCATGTTGTCTTTCGTAGCGTCTGCCGAAGCTCCAATCAAGAAGTTACCAGCAGTTGTACCAATGGCAGCCACCGCCGTCAAAGTTTGACCTTTCACGATGAAGGTATCACCATCTGTCGGTTGCCCAGCCCAAGTCAATGGGAGTGCGTGCCGAACCTGATTTGATACATAGAAGTTCACTCCGAGCATGTGCATACCCAAAAATCCGTTCTTCATAACGGCATCTGCGTAATTAAAGCCAGAAGTAGCTCCTTCAGTTTCAAAGTCAGCAAGTACATCTGGTGTTGCCACCATGCTCATATCTGCATATTCTCCTGAACTGTTCGCAACCTTTGCTTTCGCCTTCGCCAAAGTTGCTTTCGCTGTATAAGTTGAACCGATTTCGATTGCAACTCCAGCAGTACCACCAAGATCCCCTTGGTCGATAGTGATACTTGATTTCGACACTTCACCAAGGAAGTCTCCGTCCATCAACGCAGTCAACTCCTTACGAGCTGTTTTGTAATGTCGAAGCAAGAAGTCTCCAGCATTTTGGTAGAGCTTCTGGTCAAACTGATTCTGAGTAAAGGAATATTCAAAATCTCGGTTGATAACCAACTGAGTTTGAGTATTCGTAAAGTTTTGGATAACATTATCCGTACCACGAGTATTTGCACGAGCTTTCCCCTCTGGTGTATTATCGTAGTTGTAAGTTTTACCCATTCCACCCTTTGCGAGAGCGTTGTGAGCAATTTTTCCTCGAAGTTTCTCGAAGACTGTCATGCGTTTAACATGAGCCTCAAGTTTTCCAAAAACTTGAGCATATACGGCACTGAAATCGTTTGTAGCCATTGCGTGTAATTTTTAAGGATATTGAAATCCTTTACAATTACAACTTTGCCAAATCTATTTGGTCGAGAGATTTACCCTCCAAAACATCGTCTATGTCGTCAACCCCCTCTTCTTTTTTGGTGGTTGTGGCGGTAGTCTCTTCTCCAGTAGAAGCCAATTTAAGAGTAGCAAGTTTCTTCGCTGCATCGGTTACAGGGTTTTTTTCGAGATATGCCTTGATGGCAGCATCTACTTTTCCCTGAACTTTTCCATCGGAGCTATGGTATGCTTTTACAAAATCTTTGTTCTTGAGAATGGTGTCAATAGACGGTATTCCCAGAGTTTTCGCCCACACTTCAACCGATTTTTTTCGCTCTTCAAGCTCCTTTTGAGTTTGAAGCTCTTTAATCGATTCTGGTGTAAGTCCCATTTTCTTCAAAGATTCTGCTACGGCTGCGTCTGTTGTGGATTCCGATTCCTCGATTTCCATTCCAAACGAATCCATAAGCATTTTAGCTGTTGCTACTTGGTCTTTCCTTCCTGAAACGAGCATCTTTTGGATCTTCTCGATTCGTTCTGGTTCGTCCAATTTACTAAACTTGTCAACATTGGCAAGGTCAGCATCACTTAAAGCGTCGGTATCTGCTTTTTCTTCTGTTTCTACTACTTCTTCTTCCCCTTCTTTTACTTCTTCTTTAGGGGCTTCAGTTGCAGCAGGAGCTTCCGTTTTCGCAGGTACTTCTGCGACATCTTCTTGAGAGAATTCTGCGGAGGCAGCCAGTTCTTCAACTGTGGCGTCTTTTTTTCCGTCGTCGGAGGTCATGGTGAAAAAATTATGAATTATAAAGAACGATTCCATTCTGAACCACCTTTTAAATTATTGCAAACATTTTTTTATTTTCGCTGCCTTCTGGCTGGTTTCTTTTCCACCTTTTTTTCCATAACTCTTTTTTCCCACTCCTTATTAAAATCTTCCAAAAGTGAGCCAAAACAATTTGCTCCAGCGGAAAGTAATTGGCTTGGGTTTGCCTTGTCAAATTCAACACTTCCAACTGCGTCCAACTTCTTTACTGTAATTCCCAACTCAATAAATGGAGCGTATTTCTGCATGAAAGCAAAAAACTCTTCAGGATCAAGCTTCGAGTCAACCATTGCATTGATAATTCCTGTGTGGAGTTTGAACGATTTAAATGTTATTTCTTCTGACATTATACTGGGGGTAATTCACCTTCTGGCTGTGGAATTCCAAAATCTTCACGGTTAAATTTAACGCTTCCATATTTCTTTCCAAAATAGAACTCAGAAAGCTTCGTAGAGGCTTCAGAACCTTGTGGCAACAATCCAATATCATTTCGAGCGTCCTGCATTTCAAAGAATGTTTGGTCGTCGAGAATTCCGTCGAGCCGAGCAGTAATTGAGAACTCTGTATCTTTATTCTCTTTTAAAAACTCTCTAATAGGAGTTGGTACTGGGAAATATTGACCATTCTTGTCCTTCATTTTCTGCTGCTCCCCCTCTGTCATTTTTGAATAAAAGTAATCTCCAACCTTCACATAAAGCGTTTTGTCGTGGAACTCACTGTCTCCATTCTTCAGCATGTAAATTGTGTCCATGGCAAAATCCCTGTCAACAACAGCATTTGCAGCCAACACGAATCGGTTTGTTTTATCTGTTTCGTATTTTCGTGACTTCTGTTGCCCGTCCGTTGGTGCGTAATCAATGAGAATTTTGAAATCAATTCCTGTTCGCATTGTTCCCTCATTTATAACGAACTCTCGCCATACCTCAAAGATGTTTATTTTCGGGTCAAATGCCAGTTGCTCCAGCTTAATCGGGTTTGTTCGGTCTTGCTTAACATGGAATGGGCTTTGGCTTCCCACCGTTTTCGTTGCGAGGTATTGCTCCCATTTGTTCTTCATTTCCTCAATATCGTCTGCGTAGAATATGAGTAGCGGATCTGAAGCGAGAACGGCAGCGTGAGAAGATGCGTTCACAATTACCGTTTCGAGATATGCCAATGGGTAAAGCAGGTCAATTACACCGTAACCGTGGTAACCTCGTGAGGCTTCTTTGTACACACGACGGCGAACTGGGCAATACCCATCTCCGTCATCATCTACCCAGAAATAATCGTCTCCGTCTTGCTGCATTTCAGGAGGCATGTAAGCACCTCCTCCCAAAAGAACATTGTGTCGCTTGAGAGCGTAATCCCAAAATTTAACAACACCAATTCTCTTTGATTTATCAATGAGTATTACTTTTTCGTCAATAGATGTTTCTTCGTAATCATCGTTCACCTGAATAGGAAAGCCGTATTGTACTTTCTTGAGCATTTCCTCTCCGTACTCCTCTACAAAAGCCCCAACAGTAAGATTCTCAATAGTTATAAGATCCGTTTCTCCATAGAAACCTCGCACATTCTCCCACTTAATAGCTTTCTGCTTGATTTTTATAACACGAGAACCCTTCTTCTGATACTCTTGCGTAATCCAACACTCACCAAAGGCAAGGTCTCTCTTTGAGTCCCTTACCATTTTATCCCGCCCACCAACAACATTTGAATACTGAACAAGCGAAGCGTAATTGTCCGCTATATCGTGCTCCTTCAAAGGAGAATCTGGCTGTATTGGGTCAAAGTCGATGCTATCTGGGAACAGTTTTGCAGTGTCAACATATTCATACCCTCTCCGCATGAGGTTCGATGTGAATACTTGAGAAGGACTGAATATCTCCGAATCGGTTTCAGAGCCAAGAAGTTTTTGCATGTATTTCGACAACCATTCCCGAACGAGCCTTCGTCGGTCAAATTCGTCGTTTTTCTGCTGGTATCTCTCTCGAATGTGAGATACAACCTCTAGGTCAGTCGTCTGCGAACCGCTCCCAGTTGGTTCAAGCACCATTTATTTTTGAGTTATTTTTGTGAAAAATTCTATTTCTCCTTCAAGGGCTGCAATATACTCAGTCAGCCTCTTAACAGCACTTGCTGCTGCTTCTTTTTCTGTTCCCCAAAATCCGCCTTTCTCGTACTGAAATACGCTTCGTGCGTAAGGGGTTACTTCATCCGTCGCTGGATCGTAGCAAACGAAAGTTCCGTCTTTCAACTCTTTCAAAACATCGAGCTTGTTTATCTTTGTTTTTGAATCGAAAAACACATGTTTAAGACCAGTTGGTTTAATTGCCTTTACTGGTGCTTGTGTAGCTTCTGGTTTCGGTGTTCCATCTCCCATTATGTTATTTTGTTAAAAGATACTTTTCCGTCTTCAATTACAATTTTCCAGTTTCCTCCTTCTCCGTCACCAGTGTAAAATTTTCCTTCAAGTTTTTGAGCCTTGTATTTATCGGCAACACCGACAACAACCTCAGGAACATCAGCCTTCTTTACTGGTGTAACAACTGGCTCTTTTTCTTCTTCCACAACTTCTTCCTTCACCTCTTCTTTTACTTCGGGTGCTTCGGTAACAGTTGGGGCTACTTCTTCTTTTACTTCCTCAGCAGGAGCTTCCGTAGCTGCTGGTGTCGTATTTGTAGCTTCTTCTTCGGCTGGTTTTTCTTCAACTGCGTCGTCAGCTTTCGCCTCCTCAACAGATTCTTCTGTTGCTGGGGCTGCTGGTGTTGGCAATTCTGCTCCAGCTCCTTCTTCTACTGGCTTTGTTTCTTCTCCTTCGCTTACAGGAGTTTCTGCCGTCGTAGTTTCTTCTTTTGCACCGCCACTAATAACTGCTTCAGCACCTTTTTCAAGGGCTAAATCAATCTTGGCTCTTAACCAAACAGGATCGCTCTTGTAGCGATTGGGTGCGTCCGCTTTGTACAATTCCTTGTACTCCGATTGTAATTGTATTAAATCACTCATGGGAATAGGGGATTAAAAAAAAATATTCCATAAAGAGAATACACCCCCTATATTTTTGTGTCAATTTTTATAAATCAACCCCGAACCTTTGAAAGTTGGTTTTCTGAGCAATATTTGTTTCCGCTGTTTCGTATGGCTTCTTTGCAATCTGCTCTTGATATGCTGCTGAATCGCTTGTGTCGTCGTTCTTGCTGCTTGGGAAGCGTAGCAATTCCCCTTCCAAATCCTTACATTCTTCCTCAATGTGGTAAATTGAGCCAGAAGTATATCTCGGAATAAGTCCACGAATCCGTGTTTCTTTTTTCGTTCCACCATGTTTAAGTAGAACAATTTTTATGTACACATTCCTCTTTCTCATCTCCTCTTCGAGAAATGGCATAATTGCAACAACTGCCATTGTTTCCTCAAGCCCGATTGCCTCAAGCCCTTTTGGTTTCCAAAAACCCCATAGCTCAAAAATCTTTTCAATCAACTCCCCTGTGTTCAATTTTTCTCTCCACGACTTGAAGTGCCATTTGTTCTCAGTACAGACAAAGTTCAGAGTGAACCCTGAATAATCAGCCCCCTCATCTTTTTTAACCGCAGAATCAATAGTGAGAAATGCCCTCGTATTCTTCTCCATTACACGAGCCAGCTTTATCGGGTGGAAGTATTCTTTTTTGAACTCACGATTTGCCCCAGTAACAGGGTCGCACATGTATTCACCGTACCAATCTTCTGCGTCCAGCCGAATCTTTGTACATTTTTCCTCCGTGAAATAATCCCAAGTTGGTACACCGTTCTCATCGAGCAGCGGAGTAATCATTACATCAACATCCTTTGAAATCATGTTCTGAATTACCCCAATGTCCGTAATGTAATTCGCCGTGCAAATATAGCTTCCGTCCACGGAAAGCCCTTGGATCGCCTCATCCATTCGGCTAATAATTTTCTCTGTAATTACCGTTGAATCAGCCGACTCTCTGTCCTCAACATCATCGAACCAAATAAAATCTGGACGGTATGCGTCTTGAACATGCCCTCGCTGTGTTTGCCCAATCGTTCCCGCCATAAGCTTAATACCGTCACCAAGAACGGCAGGATCAAGCTCCTCTTCGGTTTCTTCGTCGTACCTCGTAATTCCCTTGCTCCCAATAACGAAAGCCGACATGGTTTCTTCTCTCTTTGTTTTCCCATCCCCCTTAAAAGAATCGCCATAAATGAAGCTCACCTCAACAATTAAATTGTAAATATCGGTTACCACCTGCTTACTGTTCTTCAAATCCTTTGTAAGCACTTTAAAATATTTTCGGCTGTGTTCCTCGTCATTCAACAGAAAAAACACAAACAGGAGCTTCAGGAGCGTTGTTTTTGCAGAGCCTCGAAAAGCAATGTTCAAAAAGTTCCTACCACCAATGTACGCTCGAATGTACCCTTTGAGCATTTTCTCGTGAAAAGGTGCTGGGTTGTGCTCGAAGTAACGAGGGTAATTTGTTGAGAAGAGCTGGAATTTCTTGTAAATGCGTTCAACACCGTCTTTTTTTTTGAACCCAAAAAGAGCAAGCTTTTCAGCAGGCTGTCCATCGAAAAGTATTCTCTTAATTTCAGCCTTATCTTTATCGGTCATGATCTTGATTTTATTTGTTCCTCAATTCTCCCGAACAACTCCGTGAATGCGATTCCAAATGCTCCAATTCTTTTTCCATAATACCTACTGAATTGTTTTTCAGAATTATCTATCTCAACGATAACATTATTTTGATTGGTCATTGAATTTTGGATTGTGCTTTAAAAATGTTTCCTTTGATATGTTCGTAAATCCTTTCGTTATAAAAACCGAAGTGTGCTTATCGCTTATTCCCTTCTGTTCACCAATAATGTAATGAACTCCTCCGTCAAAATTACAAACCTTGAGTGCGTTTTTTGAATCTATATTCATAATATTTTGTCTAAAAGTGCATTCGCCTTCTTCTTCAACTCAGGAGAAACATTGATATTAAGCCCACCGTCAATTTCAACTGCCTGTGTGGCTTTACCAAATGCACGGTCAAGCAAACTATCACAAGACCTGCCGTCAGGCTTCTCTGTTGTAATGAAATGAAACTTTCTAAATTCAGTATCAATAATCTTTCCGTCAAAATAATCTTTTATTATTTGTGGGCTTTTTTCAACCCTCGTAGTTGTTCCAAGATCCCCTCCTCTCGGTCCGACATGTTTTTCAGTTACCATTAAATATTGAATCCCCTTGGCAAGAGATAATTGTTTCTCGATAAGCATATCAGCCATTCCCGCAATTCTGAGTTTAATCGCTTTACCAATTTCCTCTCTACTTAAAGTTGCCTGACTCTTCGAGCCTTTAGGTCGCCCCATTTTCTTTTTCTCTTTTTTTGGTTTTTTTTGGGGGGGTGAAAGTGTTTTAGTTCCTTTCTTTTCTGAAGCCGTTTTCTTAGTGTCTGGCATTTGGTGTAAGGCAAGGTAGCCCGATGTTAAGCCACAAAACTTTAAAAGTCAAAGATAAAATTCCTTATACTGTTTTTTTATATATCCCTTATGTATTTTTTACTTTCCGAAATTCTTGAAAAATTTATCCCTTTAAGGATTTCTTACCACTTAATCATTTCTTTACACTTTGAGCATTGTGCCGTGAGACTGAACGACATCTGGCTTACTCCTGACTCTTCAACAATCAGCTCTGCCTTGCAACAATCGCTTACCACATTGTTATTATAAATATCTCCTGTTTTGTTATCTGACTCTGATACGGTTTTTTTCATTACTACTTATTTATTTTTTCTTCTTCGGATTTCTCCGAAAATTTTGGATTCATCAATCTTTCATTCAATTCTTCCGTTACCTGTTCAACTCTTAAAACCTTCTCTCCTTGCTCGTGATTTTCCGCAGGGTAAGACCTGTTTTTGAATATATCTTCTATTACATTGATTACACCAACTTATGATACGAAATTTTTACAAAATCCCTCCCAACGGCTCTCAACGAAGACAAGGTCTCCGACAGACCCCTTTTTAACATCAGGGTAAAAGAACTCTCTGAATGAGTCTCTTTGTTTTTCCAAATCCACTTGTCCCGACTGAGACACATGGTTTGTTTTTTGACACCTCTTGCACACTTCGTAGGAAACTGTTTTATTGCAGTCCATACATCTGCATTGAATAATAATGTCTCCGCAGACCTTGCAAACGATTTTTTTGTGTGTCATGGCTAAAAATTATTCTTCTACTTCCTCGGTATCGTCCTGAGCGATACACCGTCTTACTTCGTGAACAAGATTTTTGTTCACCTCCTGTGTCTCTTCTATCACAACAGTGATTTTATCTGGTTGGGGTTTTGTGCTGTATGTGAATAATCCGAATCCAGCCAAAAATATGAGAGCCACTACTCCAAAGTTTATAAAACTGCGTTCCTTTCTCAATACGGTCTTTATCTTCTCTGCGTCCTCTTCTGTTACATCTATCCGCTTTCCATTGTCGAGGTCTAGTTCAACTTTCACCCCTACGAGTTTTCCGATTTTGCAAATACAACGGACATTAAGCCACTCCTGACTTTCGAGTTCGATAAAGTGTTTAGCCATGCGTGGATTTTAGGTTATTTATTGTGATTTGTAAAGAGTGTTTTGCATTTTCTGAACAGCCCTTATTCCTTTTTCCAATGAATGCAAATTTTCAATCATGTTTGATATTTGGTAATCAGGAATTTTGTTCTCTAAAATCATTTTTACAACAACTCCCGCCTCTTTTCCCGCCTTCCACCCCCTTGCTATTTCTACACCAGACGCACTTTCAAAATCTTCGACTTTCTGTTTAAGCTCCTCGAAAGATCCAAATTTCGCCATATTTCTCCTTTTCATTTCTGCCTCTGCTTGTTCGTATATTTCTTTCCTCATCTCTTTTACTTGGTCTTTTGGGATAGTTCCCTCCGTAGCCCTCCGAAGCAATGCTGCGATAAACGACTTATCTAGTGTTTTTGGAGAAAGCCTATGAGCCTGCTTTCTTCGTATCATTTTCCCTGCGTCAGAAACCTCAATGTACCCCCATTCTGGTGGTAGCTCTTCTTTTACAACAACCCCCTTTGGAGCTACAACCCAATATCTATCGCAAAATTCCATTGATTCAATACCCTTTTGTGGATTGTCCATTTCGTGCAAAAAATCAGAGCGACTTACTTTTATCTCGTACCCCTCTATTAAGTGACCAGCACTGGGATATAAAGAATATGAAATAGCGTCTATGTACCTGCTTTGTTTTATTCCCGTCGCATTTCCAACCTCTGTAAAAAATGCAAATTCAGGTTCAGAATATCTTTGCCTTAGTAATTTTTTAATATCAAGTGCTGTGTATTTTGTCGCTTGTTTTTGTTTTCCAACTTCCATAGATGTTTGCATCATTTTTCATCTTTTTTAAGTGTTGTTGCCTCTGTACACGCATCTTTCCATGTTTTTATTGTTTTCGGGTTTTTTCTTTTTAACGCACGAATAAGTTGCTTCTTTACTTTTACACCAAACCCCATCGCTGCCATTTTCCAAAGCCCCTGCTTCCAATTTTTCCCAATAAGCTCTGTCGCCAGCAAATCAAGCTCTTCATGTATTTTCTGGCTGTTGCTTTTTCCATTAGTGGAATTGAAAACGGATTTTTTCATAAGCATTAGTAGAGCAGATTAAGGTTAAAGTGGTCGATTTCGTGTTGAACAACTGCTGCCTCCATTCCTGAAAAATTCCGTGTTTTAATATCTTCGAGGTCAATTTTTTCATCCTCAATGCTTGCCTCAATGAAATCTACTTCCACCATGTTATGCCGTGAAACCTCTTTTGGTGGTTTCGTTGGAAAGCTCATACAGCCCTCTTTGTGCATATAAGGCTGTTTTGTTCCCGCAATTTTTGGATTTATAATTACCTTTCCTCTCTTCGTAACATAAAAACGAAGCGGATCTTTCCCCTCAATTTGAACATGGGCTATTGCCTCACCGCCACGATAGCCTCCTATTGGAACACTACAAAGCCTGTGCAGCTCTTTCATGTCTGAGAGAACTACTTTCAAATCCTTCTCGGTTACTTCTCTGGATTTCTTTTCTGGATGCGGTAGTAAAATTTCTTTCATTTAAATTTTTTTATCAATTTATTAACTGCGTCTGCTGCTGATAATACAAACATGGCAAATCCGCCAACCAACAACGCAAGAGCGATTCCTGTTCCGAATACGAAAACTAATGTGTTCATGTAAAAAGATTTAAAAAACACCAAAGAGCAATCCACCAAAGAATGCTTTTAATGTCATGCAAAGCCCCTACAATATCTGATACTGGTAAATCTGTCTCCATTAGTATGCTCGTGTTAAATTTTCGCTCAGCCAATAAAGGAAGAGAATAAATCCTATGAGAAGGATTGCCTTAAAAAGTTTTTGAAAAAATTTCTTCATGTGAAAATGGGGAGGCTTTCACTCCCCTGCTTTTTTTAATAAGTTCGTTCTTCCTTTTCCGTCTTCAGCTTCTTACAGCCCTCTATGCATTTGAATTTGAATTCGTCCTCAGAATATGTCCACTTGCATTCTGAAATACATTCTGCTTGAGGGTTTTCTTTATTGTCTCCGCATTCCAACTCCTGAAACACGAACCAAGTCCCTACAAGAATGACACCGATAATAAGAATTCTTCGCATCATTTTGAAATATTAAATATAGGAACTGCGTCACCAAGCATCATAGTCGGGAGCTTTCCGTCCCATTTTTCGATTTGTTTGAGCTGAACATACTCTGCCCCTCCTTGCCGAATAATTTAAGACTTGACATTTTGAGTGTGGGTTAAAAAATACTCATAGAAGCCCTCACTGAGAGCTTTTAGAGGATTCTTGGGTGGTAATAACAATACCAAATTTTGTTCGCAAACGCTTCACAATTCCTCTTTGTGTTGCTGCGTCGAACTTCCGCAGGTATTTTCTCATTGCGTACCTCGATTTCCTGAGGTCGTAACAATGGCAAGCGAGTACATCTATTTCTTTTGGCATTTGAGGGTATCGATTATTCTTGAAACACTTTGAGGCGATTTAAAGCCAAGCAACCTTTGGATTTCCCGCACTCCGAAATTATTTTCATACAAACAAATTACAGCAGTTTTCTTGTCCACCGCAGAAAGCTCCTTGTTCTCAATTTTACCGCAACCCTGACAAGTTGGGCATTCGTGGATCATTTCCTTGGGTGGTTCTTTCTTAATGAATTCTGCCTGAACCTGTACTAACCTTCCTGTTCTAATAGCGTATCGAACAATTTGGTGAACAAATACATAGAGGTGGGTTGCACAAGAAAATTTTGGCTTGTATTTCTGCATGACTTCAATGAGCTGCTTTTGTGATATCTCTTTTCGGTAGTAGGCAAAGAGCAATTCAAGCTTCTCATCCATTGGAACATCCTTGAATGGTGGGTCTGCTGCGATTGCTTGTTCAACTAATGTGCTCATTGTGGCTTTCGGTATTTCGGGTAAATTGTGTCCATAAATTTAGCTTGTGGAGAATTAAACACTACCTCCACTCCGCTGTAAGTTTTCCAGCTCGTTTGTTCGTATTTGTAAACAGAACACCATTCGGCGAAACTTTCTGCTGGGGAAACTCTTGAATATTCAGAAACATGGTTTGGGTGTTCGTACCAAAGCCTCATCCACCTTTCCCATTGCCATTTCTCAAGCATTGAAAAATCAATGTGGTGGCAGTATTCGTGTATTACCGTTTCCTGAAAAAGAAAGGGGTTCATATCCTGTTGAACAAAAATTGTTCCTGTTTTTGTGTTGTATGTAGCCACACGAGGCTCTTCTATTTGCCCTTCTCCTGTGAGTTCTACTGCAAATGCTGGTACAAGACGAATCTTTGCATCCCGAAGCTCAGAAAAGGTTGTGAGCATTCTATTTAATGTCACCTTGTTTTGCAGCACCGTTTTATTTACTGGGGCTGCTGCGGAAGTAGAAAACATTGGCAGGAACACTGCCAGAGCCGAAAGCATGAAGATGATTTTTTTCATCTGGTTATTTGGGTAAAAAATTAGTGTTACTTTCTAAGGTGTGTTGGAATTGGTTGCAGTAAATTCCCCTTTCTTCTAATGCGTCGTTAAATTTGTCGTTAAATTCTTTTCTGAGTGCGTACAACTTTGCGTCGCTCTTTGACTTGAGAATATACCTGTTTCCGTCGATTGTTTGCCAGTTTTTAATGTTTATTTGTTTTGTTCGTATCGGGTGGAAATGGTTACATGCTACACCGAGAGCGAAAAAGCAAATGAGTACGAATGCGGTTCTAATTGTTTTTTTCATCGTCGAATAATTTTTGCATTACAAGATAAGTTCATTGCTGGATCTGCAAAGAAGATATCTGCCCTCTTCTTCCAGCGTTTGTTCATTGTATCAAGCACAACGAACTCTCCATTACACCTTCTGTCGTTCGGAAAATCCGTACTTTCAAGCGTAATTTTTTCTCCAAGGCGGTATGTACCACCAACCCATGCAACTAAATCTTGGGAAAGTGCAATCGGTCTAACTCCTTTCTTATAGAGTTCGCAAAGGTTTTGCCCACCCGCACCAAAGCACGGAGAGCTGTCTGTTTGCCTTTCTTCTGGGTTGTAAGAGGTTACATGAACCTCGTCCTGTTCTATTTCCACTTCAACAGTAGAACGAACTTCAACAAAGATTTCAAGGTTACCATTTTGCAAATTGGAAATATAATTTTGTGTGTCCAAAAGCAGGGCGGTAAGCCGTTGTTCTTCTTCGAGGTCGTGCTTATGTGAAGCGTCCTCTATTTTGTCCATAAGGTAGTGTTTTTTCCAAACTTCCCAACGGATCTCGTTATTCTTAATTTCGTCTTTCTGCGTTTTCTTGTCGAGCGTGTATTCAATTCCTTTGTCGTTCCAAGTTAGCTTTTGTTGGAATAAAAATGCCTCAGCAGGTGAGGAAACGAAGTAGAAAAACAAGCCGAAAAGCAATACCAAGACGAAGTTCTTTTCTTTTTTACAGCTCTTGTTTGTGGTTGTAATTTTCATTGGTCTAATTGGTTGATTAAGTGCTGGCTTCATATTATTTATTCTTTTTAAAAATTCTGTCAAACATGTTTCGGGAACGGTAAACATCGTAATACAATTTTGCCTTCGGTGTTTTGTGCTCTCCTGTATTTATCATTTCTTCTCGTTCTTCGATTCGGATTTTATCGGCAAGTGTGTATTCGTGAAACCTTCCTCCGAATTTTGACTTGAATTCTGAAGGTCTGCCAACAAGTATTCCCAGTTTTTGCAAGAAACAAATACCACTATCTGCCTTGTAACCTACAAAGTGGTCGAGTTCAATCTTGCAGAACTCAAATACATGAAACCACCTCCCTTTGTTTTGGGCGAAGTGTTTAAGAATGATTCCCTTCTGGGAATCTGCCGAAACCGATACGAGCTGTTGCATTTGAATATGGTTTAAAAAATAAATGCAAAATGATTATACCCTAGTTTTTGTTCTTAATCAACTTTTTTTTAGGTTTGGCTTGCTTTTTCCTCCGATTCCTGTTCATTTAGCAAATCCATTCTATTGGGGAAATACAGGTCTATACCAAGCTTTAAAGCCAAATTTTTCTCTATATAATCAACAACCCAGCATATTTCTTTCGTGGTTGCTTTTGCTGTACTATCTTTTCCAAATTTTCCTTTCAACGCTCTCTTGAAAACTTTTTCTTTTACGAGCTCCTGATCCCAATCTTCTTCAAATTCTTTTCCAAAATATACCGAAACAAACGGAACATGGTTGTCGTTGAACTTTGCAGCCAGCCATTTGCAGTACAATTCTATTGAATTTCTCTGTGCAGGGGTTCTTGTTGGTTTTCTAATAACAAGCTCCCACATTCCATTGGGGAACTCCTCAAGAGCTTTTCCTATTCCTTCTTTCAGCATTTCGAGATCCAGCTTGAAGAAGTCTGCTGTTTTATCGAATTTGATTATCTTCTGTTTCATTGTTTGGGCGATAGGTTAGATTTCCGTCGTGGTGTTTCGTGTGGCAATCGAGGCATGTACATATTCCGTTGTCTGTTTCGAGCCTCAGTTCTGGATGTGGCTTTTTTCTTTTGATGTGGTGAGCACAAAGGTACTTGTTCTTTAGTTTTTTGTCAAAGCACCACGAGTGAGAGTAATCCTTTGAGCACCCCTGACAGTAGAAATGCTCTCTTTCAAGAACGAGTCTTGTAAACTCTTCATTGTTTTTTGCGATCATTATTGGAGTCTTTTTTGAAGCTCTACGCTCTCCATGTGAGACGCCATTCCGCTGACTCTCAAGTTCCTCCTAAAGTCTTCGGGTGATTCCTCCTTGTCCGCTTGCTGCTCTTTGAATTTATCCCACTCCTCCTCTGTTTTTTGATAATATAAATTGTGTTTTTTTATAAACGCATCTAGGAATAATTTTTGCTCTTCCTTGAAAGCCTTTTTGAGTGTTTCCATTGCGACGAGTGTGTCTACGAATTTCTGCTTCGTAGTCTCGAAATACAACTCTTTCTCACTCTTAGACCCCCAAATATTTTGGTTCATTGACTGGTGTGCATACCTACAAATCACCTGTACCCCGATTCTCCATTCTTGCTTATTTTTGTATTTAATAAAAAACTTCTCAATTTTCCCCTCCGTCTCGCTCATCACCTCATCAAAATCAAGATCGTGCTTTTCGCAGAGCTGCTTTAATTTGAGAATGGCAGCAGTCTTTTCACCACCGACACCATTTTTGGCGAGGGCTACGATTTTTGGTATGATTCTTTCCTGTGACATTTCTAAAAATTAAGATACTTTTCCATAAATTCCTTCTTTCGATAGCTTGTCTGCCATCCAATTCTGCTCTCTCGGTATCCATGCGAATGTGATTTCTTCAAACTCTTTTTCGAGTTCTGCCACCTGATCCTGAAATGCGTCCATTCGTGCATTCGCCCACTTTCCCCTCGCTCGCTGTCCATTCGCCCTACTTACTACGATTTTCGAGTCCAAAAAGAAGGCTGCCTTCTTAATTCCCTTCTCTATGGCTTTCTCCATGCCGTAAATCAGAGCCTTGAACTCTGCTTCATTGTTCGAGATTCCGTTCATCTTCTTGCAGTATTTCTTTCCGTCAACTCCCAAGTGTGGGATATAGACTCCAAGACCGACGACGGAAACCGTGCCGAGCTTTCCGTTGAAGCCTTTTGTTGCTCCGTCGGTGAAAATTTTGTATGTTTTATTTGAGTGTTTCATTTTAAAATTCCTTAAGAACCTCCTTCCTGATTGTTTCAAACTGTTTTTCTGTGATAGAAATAGTCAGAAGACCCTCTACAATGTGCTTATTAACATCTTCTGCTCTCATGTCGTGGTGCATTGCTCCTCTGAAACTTCTATTTACATTGTCTAACTCCTTCTCGTAATCAGGGTTCTCTGTATGCTTTGTGATAGTTAATTTTATCATTTGAGTGGGGTTAAAAAATACTCACCGCAGCCCCGAAGGGCTGTTCGTGAAGATTTTTAATTTATTTTCTTTCCTTTGATTATCTTTAATTCTTCGTCTGTTATTGCGTTTGCTTTCTTCATAAATGCAGTTGCAATCTTTTCGTCGTTGTTTGCGAGGACAAGGTATTCAGAGTAATCTGTTTGAAGCCTTGCAAGTTTTTCGTACTTTCTTCGTATCTCAAAAACTCGATTCCAGACCTCGTCGATCAGCCATTGCACATCTTCTACATATTTTTCATATTCCGCTTTTTGCTCTGCATATCCTTTTTTCGCTTCATCATTCCTTTTTTCTATCTGTTTCGCTGCCTCTACAAGTGCTGGTGAAAAGAACTTTTCAGATGAAACTGAGGTACTCGCCTCCTTTCTGTCGTACGAGTCCATCTTTGATAGCACTCTTGGGGACGAACTATATCGAGAATAATAAACAAGGCTCGGCATCGCCTCTCGTATCGCATGAGAGACTGCGTTTGCTTCCTCTACTTTTGTGAACCTATATCCGTTTAGAGATCCGACAGAGTAAAAGGTTACATCTTTTTCAAGTTCTGCCTCGTATTCTGGCTCTGTTGGTCGCTCAAGGAGCTTAAACCCCTCTTGGGCTTTTCTGTACTTCAGGATTTTTTCTACCTGTTCATCCTTTAACGCTAGGATTTGTAGCTCGGTCATGTCTGACAATATTTTCATTTGAGTGATGGTTAAAAATACTCATTCCAGCCCCCCGAAAGGGGCTGAGTGGGAATTCTTATGCCGAGAGAGATCCAGCGAGTTCTTCGATCTCTTTCAAAACCTCCTCTTGGTATTCGTGATAGAGTTTGATTTCTTTTTCGATTGCCTCCCTTTTTACCACGATCACATGGAAGTCCATGAAAACGACTCTCGGATCATAGAAGATGAAATACAGCTTTTTCAGGTCGTCGTTCACGATGAAATTCTGTAAGACCTGCATCCAATATTCAGAAGGAATTTTCTTTTCAAAGTATGCTTCCAAGTGTCTCGCACTTGAGAGACATTTTACTTCTGTCGCCTCTGGATAAATCTTTCCTTTTGCGATAAGACCGTCTGGAGACACCGCAATATTTGGGTTGTCTTCTCGGTGACAAATACCAACCTGAACAACTTTCTTTTTGTACTCCCCCTCGAACCGAGTGATTGCTTCTGGCTCAAGCCTTGTGCCACGAGCCATTGGATCTTCCTCCGTTCTATCATTTGCCACCCTGTCGGCAATGAGTTCGTAATATCCGATTTTCTTCTCTCCGCTGTCGAACGATTCGAGTCCAAGCTCTTCGAGCTGCTTCTTGGCTTTCGTTACCGTCGCCTTTCCGCACTCAACGAGTGCTGCCACATCTTCGTCTGACATCCCTGCATCCAAATGTCTCGCACATTGCTGAGTCTTTGTGATTGGAATGTAAATGTTCTTGAGCTTCGTCCCTGTCACCTTCCCTCGACGAGCCTCAAACCATTCATCTGACCGTTGCTGAATATCAAGTACAATCATTTTTTAAGATTAAGTTTAGAAATCATTTTGTCGTAAGTCGCCTTGTCCGTAATAAACTTCTCAGTATTCACCTTCTGATCCTCCGTGAGTCCCTTTTCTTTCATGAGATCCCGAAGCACCGTCACCTGTTCGGTTGTCGGCTTCCATGCTGGAGCAGGGGCTTCTGTTTTCTTTGGAGCTGCTGCCTTCTTTGCAGGAGTCTTGTCTACTTGGTTTTTGTGTTCGTTCGTATCCGCATCCTTTGTGTCGTCGATTAAGAATAGCCCATTGAGTGCGTACTTCCGAGCGTAAGAGGATGCTGCACCAGTAATCTGGCTCTCATCCATTCCCTTCTTATTCTCTGCTTCACGAGCGAACCCTGTTACGGTGATCGTTTCCTCTCCGTGAAGAATTACTGCCGTCGCTTTTACATAAAAACGAGACTCCATTTGCACCATGCCGTCAGACACAACGAGTAGGAGATCTTTTTCTTTCAGCAATGGTTTCACCGCTTCGAGAATGTCCTCACAACTTCGGTACTTATATTTCCCGAAAGAATTATACTGCCCTTTTGGGGCTTTCAGTTCCGACTGGATCTTAACCAGTTTCTCCTGAATTGTATCTGCCACCTCGCTTTTTTTCGTGGTGGGCTTTTTAGTCGCTACCTTCCCTTTCGGTTCTTCGGTAGTTTCTGCCGTTGCCGATGGCTTATCATCTGCCATAAAAATGGTTATTAAGTATTAAGTATTCCAAGCTTAGTTACTTTTTCTTGTTAGTCAAGTTTTTTTTAGGTTTCTTTTTGGTTCTGCCCAACTAGAGCGGGAGCGATACCTTGTGTACCTCAGTCAGACAGAGCCGTGGTTTCGTTTTGTATATCTCGTATGACAAAGATTTACTATTGCTAACCATTTTTGTTGCTCCCGAAAAAAATGGAGTGGATTTCTACAACATCCCTGTTTTCTAAGTTTTGAGCGTCAAGCTCCGCTGCTGAAATTCCAGCAAACTTTCTGATCCGCTTCTTCATCTGAGTAATGAGTTTATTTGTTTTTTGCATTTTATGAGTAAAGTTTTTTATTAAAAGCGAACCCTTCTTCAACTGCTCTCAATGAGCAATCTAATTTCTCTGCAATCTGTTTCTTGCTTTTCCCCTCCTTTCTTGCTATCTCCATTTGTGCATAGAGAACTTCGATGTCAACAGTATCTTCATTATCGTGCGTGTTTGATTCGTATGTCATTCTTCGGATTGATTAAGTTCTTCAATATCACCGTCGAAGTCGTTAGCGACTCTGTCGTAGTTCGTTTCCCATTGGTCAGATATCATTTAATTGTGGTTTGTTACTTCAGCCTGTCCTTCGTCGTCTCCGTACATAACTTCAACATATTTAAAGATATTGCTTCCGTCTTTGTACGCTTGGCTTTCCAGCCAGCCGATAAATTTCCTTCTCCAGTTGTTCCCCTCGTCTGAAGAAGCCCAGCCCTCCTTACTTCCGTCTGGCGGAATAAAAAACGAACTATACCCATTACAAGGGCTTTTTCTTATAGCCCCAACGGACTTAAATATGTCCTTAGCCTGCCGATGAGCCCTTCCTATTTCGGACTTCAGCGAGGTAACGATTATTGCGTGGTGTTGAATGTAGCCCATGTTATTTACCCTGTGGGGTGGTTAGGAGTTGAAATTTGATAATTTAATTTTCTGTTTCTCTAGTTGTTCAACTCTCTTTTTTGCGTCCGAAAGATTGTATTCGTTACTTTTAATAGCTTTCTTGTTCTCCTTTATTTCAAATTCCTTCTTTTTTTGTAGCAATCTTTTGGTCTTGTATTTTGTTGGTATTCTACTGAAGTCACACAAGCCATAACAAACACCAAAAAAGCCATCCTTCCTTTCTACAAGTTCAATAAGGTGGTCAACAATCTTTTCAACCTGATCTGCAAAAAACACAGTATAGTCTTGGTCGTAGGAACTTCCCTGTCCCCCGTCTTTTGAAAAAATCAAACCACCTCCCCAAACTTTTTTTATAGAATACCTTTCTTTATACAAGTCGAAATCTTTAACATTATTGATTCCCCCATCACGACTGATGGCAATCATTTCTTTTTTGCAAATATCATCTAAAACTATCACCCCTTTATTTACATCTGTTTTTTGTTCTGATAGCTTTTTTATTTCGCCAGCAACAACCACTTTTTCCTGCTTTAGTTTTAAAATCTCTTCTTTCAACACCGAAACTTCTCTCCTTTTAGTTGAAATATCTGCTTCATATTTTTCGAGTGGCGGGGTTTTTAAAAGTTCTTTCACAAAGAGGACTTCATTTAAAAGCTCTTCCTCTTCGTTACCATCGTAGTCATAGTAAACACAATACTTCCTTATTAAATATCCGTCATCCAGCTTTCTTTCTATAAAAACTTTCTGCCCGTCCTTCATGTATCCGATTTTTCCCTTGTCCATATTGTATTCCCTCTTTTACTTCGAGGAGAAGGGTTTTAAGTAATATATTAACCATCGCCAGAGCCATCGCCAGAGCCATCGCCAGAGCCATAGCCAGAGCCAGAGCCATCGCCAGAGCCAGAGCCATCGCCAGAGCCATAGCCAGAGCCATAGCCAGAGCCATAGCCATCGCCAGAGCCATCGCCATAGCCAGAGCCATCGCCAGAGCCACTCATTTGTAGTTTTGTTATTGTTTCCATATTTTTACAAGGTTTATAGAGTCCTGTGCTTTCTTTTTACAATCGATTACTTCAATACATTGGTCGAGTTCGATTGTATCTACCTCACAAGGGAATTTACAATTTTCTGGTTTAGAAACTCCTTCCATAGCGAGCTGTGATAAAGTTGAAGCACCATCCCAATACCACAGTCTTCGAGCGTTCTTTAGGATTACATTCTGTCCTATCTTTTTCTCTAAGTATCCAGCGTGAACACCTGCCGAGTAAGTACGGACAATGACATATTTCATGCCTTTGAGTTTTTTTGCATCCACCTTGATGGCTTCGTCTGCTGGGATGTACTCTATCCCATCGATTACGATTGACTTGTTAGTCATAGTAGTAGTAAATTAGTAATTAGTTTGTATTCCCTCTTTTACTTCAAGGAGAAGGGTTTTAAGAATAAATAAAATGCGGAGTTAAAAATACCGCCGTCCAAATAAGAAATGCTGCGATTATCAAAAGCTTCTCTTTCAATGTAAATTCTTCTCCGTATGGACCATCCCTTCGGCAACCAATAAAAGGATCTGTTGGAATGTATGGGTATTTCTTTGTCATGGTGTAATAATTAAATCACACTCATTATACCCCTGTCAGGTTTCAAGTCAAGTTTTTTTTTGGTTTAAATTGAAATTGGTCTTTTTATCTTCCTTTTTTTCAAACTTAAACTGACGGATCTTCATTCCAGTAATCTTCTCCAATGCGTCCACATACTTCGTCCAGCGTGGACATCTTCCGTTTCGCCATTCAGAAACGGTTGCGGAAAAAATCTTTAATCCACATTCTTCTTGAAAAGCTCTTACAAGTTTTTTATTACTCATATTTGTTTCCTTCATCCAGTCGTCGAAATTGATTTGTTCTTGCATATTTTTTTATTAAGCACCAACAGAATACACCCAACCTTAAAAAAAGCAAACATTTTCTTGACAGGCAACGAAAATTTGCTACGGTGTCGCCCCATGCACGACTCATCTTTTAATGTTTCCAGTTCCCCCCTACCTTATGGGTCGTGCCTTTTGGTGTGGGGGAGTTGGAAATAAAACCTATAATGGAAAAACTTTCTATCCTTGTTTCAGAAAATAATTTCAAAAGCATTTTGTATCTTATACAGTGCGGGGAATTTGTGAAAATTGGTGTTACTGATAATTTACAAAAAAGAATAAAAACCTTTCAAACAGGAAACCCATTCCCTTTAAAAGTTTTGTACGCAAGAGACTTTCATAACGCAAAAAGGATCGAGAGAAATCTTCACAGAAAATACAAAAAACACAGACATAGACTTGAGTGGTTTAGAAAAGAATTTATCGATTTTAAAAACCTAACAAGGTTTGCCGTTTACCACCAATACCATGCCTAGAAATATAAAACTCGGCTTATTCGGATGGTATGAGAAAGGGGCTATGGAAAAAATAGAGTCCCTACCATTTAAACAACAGGCTGGTTGCAAACTTATTTATATTGCAATTTGTTCTTTCTCGGCAAAACAGAAAAATACACCAGAAATCGAATGTTATAAATTTGATATTGCGAGATTCGCAAGTGTCTCTGAAAAAACAGTCCAGCGTTACCTTCCTGAGTTAGAAAAACTAAAAATAATTAAAATAGGAAAACAGGGCAGAACCTCCAGTGGGAAATATGAAAAAATGACTATTTGGCTTGAGAATAACAACCTACCCGTTGGACACATTGAGGAAAGTTGTGAGAAAGTTGTGGGAAAGTTGTTGGACACCAAGTCCGATATATATAAAGAAAATAAAGAAACTAAAGAAATAAAGAAAGAAGAGGGCGAAAAATCGCCCACACCCTCAGAAGTGAATAAGGAATTTTTTAGTAATAAAGAATTACAAGAAAAAACAATTTCTTATTTTATTGGTGAATACAAAATTTCAAGAGAAGAATGTTCCGCCGAAATTTCTAAGTTCGTGAACTATTGGACTGAACCGACAAAATCTGGAAAGAAGGTTCGCTGGGAAACAGAAAAAACTTTCGATGTTAAAAGAAGGCTGATTACTTGGTTCTCAAAATCTTGGAAATCGTTTGGAAAAAAAGAAGAAGAAATAAATCACAAATTCTAATGGGCAATGAGTTATTGACTGCGGTTACAACACATGAAATCCACTACAAAGTTGGAGACAAGTACGAATGTGTAAAGGTGACGGAAGATGAGGCAAGGGAAGCTACGAAGCAGTGGAAGAATAGAAAACCAGTTCCAGTTCCGAACAAAAAAGATGAACAACGCTCCTGTATGGTGTTGCACAATTTTAATATCGAGATGATTAAAAGGTTTCGTTACATTGGTGAAGAATGAACACAAAACTTGATCACTCTCGGCTAACAAAAAAACAAAAGCGAATGCTCTTGTGGGATAAAGATAAACTTATTTTAAAAATAATCCGCTTACAAAATGAACTACTTAAAAGAGAATCTAAATAAAGTAATACACGGTGACTGCCTTGAAGTTATGAAAAAGCTTCCAGATAACTCTGTCGATCTGGTTTTAACAGATCCGCCCTACGGCATTGGTTTTGGCGAATTCAACAGAACCAACAAAACAAAGAGCGGAGAGCGTTACAAAGCCAATAAATACAAGAATTCCGACTGGGACGACAATATTCCAAGCGAGGAATATTTCAATGAAATACAAAGAATAAGTAAACATCAAATAATTTGGGGTGGTAATTATTTCCCATGCCTGTGGAAAAAAGGATGTAAAGGGTTTATATTTTGGTACAAGGGAAACCCTGTTGAAAATTTTTCCGATGGAGAGCTTGCTTGGACTTCGTTTGATAAGGTGGCTAAGCAGGTAAATTACAGGTATTACGGAAACCTCGAAGGTGGTTCAAGTGCAATAGACAAAACGCACCCAACACAAAAACCAGTTGAACTCATGGTCTGGTGTCTGGAAAATTATTTAATGAAAGATTGGAGAAAAAAGGAAGGAAACGAGCGACCAGTTATTTTTGATGGGTTCGCTGGAAGCGGAACAACAGCCGTCGCAGCTAAAAAGTGTGGTTGTGATTTTATTCTGGTTGAAACAGAAGAGGAGTATGTAAAAGACTGTAACCAACGCTTGAGCCAAGAAACAATGTTCTAATGGAAAAAATATTCCCAATCGTTCTCATAATACTGGACATTCTCGCCTCAATTACATATTTATGGAATGGAGACTTTAAAATGGCTATTTACTGGGCTTGTGCTGCTGGGCTAACAATTTGCGTTACCATTTAAAAACCCCTCAATAAATTCAATGGCTTCATTGCTCATTACTTTTTTTGTGGTGAACCGAAAAACTTTCCAGCCAAGAGCAGTAGCCATGTTGTATTTTTCGCAGTCCTTCTCGAAACCCGATCCACGAGTGTGCCTTCCTCCTGAATAAACACCGCCCTCAATCTCAATCAAAATCTTATGCTCCAGCAATGCAAAATCAGCCCTCCACTTCCTTTTTTCGTAAAATTGGTACTCAGCTACATATTTTATATTTGCATGCTTCAAATGAGCAGAGAAAACGAGTTCGCCTTCAGATTGTGTCATTCGTACCTCTTCCAAGTCATTACATAGCAGCTCATCAATTTATCGTCGTTCTCAAAGAAAGAAAAGAACTGGGATTCCCTTTTAAATCCGTAATTCTTCCAAGTTGTTTCGTTCAAGCAAACTTTCAATTTCTGCCAGAGAGTCAACCCAATTTTTCTAAAGCAATGCCCAAAATCCCTCTTCCCAACATTGAAGAACCAATTTTTATCACAAAACGGATACCCACAATGAGATCCTGTGTAAATTTGGTAGCCCATTCTTATGTATTTTTCGCAATCGCTCCGTGATATTTTTTCTATAATATCAGCCTTCCAAGTACCGCCTTTATTATCTTCGTACCCAATAGCTTGAGCGTACCAAAGATTATCTCTTAAATGGCTTCCTCTTTTGTCGTGTGCAATTCCCATGCTTATCATTGAGTTCCATGCCTTGAGCCAGTCGACCTCAAGATTTTTGTCTCTGGTCTTCTGTATCGCATTATCTTGGCAAATACCACCAGCAAGCGTTGTACAACCACAAGAGCCATGCCTTCCTTGGCTTGCCTCAACCCCAGCAGACAAATCAATCTGGTCGTTTTGGTTGAGAGGCTTTATTGGAACAGTACCAAATTTAACAGTTCTTGTGTTTTCGGTTTCATCGCCCAAAAGCGACGGTTTTCTGTACCCACGAATTAAATACCAGAATTCGATAAAAGAATCTTTCATGTTTTTATTGTAATTTTCTTTTAGCAATCACCTCTGTCAATTTCTCAGTAATGAGTTTTACAACTGCACGAGAGGCTGTAAGTGCAGCACTTGTTAGCAATGAGACAAGGATTGCGGAGGTCATTACGATCTCTCCACCTTCCAATACTCCCTGAAGGAGTACAAAAAATGAAAGTGCGAATGTACTAAAAAATGTAACAGCAGCACTTTTAGCGTGACGAACGAGTTTTTGCTTTAATGATTCCATGTTATTGGATTAAGAAATTAAACTAATCTTCTCATACTTCGCTTCCTTGGAACACCTTTTTTCTTTATTTTTGGGAGTTCTGGTTTTTTTTCTGTTTCGGGTTCGGGCTTCTTAATTACTATTTTTGGAAGCTTTATCACTATTTTTGGAATGGTGATAGTAAGCTTTGGGAGTGTGTTTTCTTTTGTGCTCATTGAATAAAGGATGAAGTGTTATTAAACTTTATATCAGAAATTTTCAAAACAGTGTTTATCGCAATCATATTGTTGCTCAAGCCACGAACCTCTGCTGCTAAAATCTTCAACGCTTCTGTTTGTGCTGCTGTCGATTTTTCTGTCGAGGTTTCATAAGCCACCTTCCAAGCCTCAATGTCTTCAATTCTGTGTACGAGTTCGGACTTCTCCCTCGAAGCCTCCCAAGCACTTCTGGCTACCCATGTGAGAGATCCTGTTATTGATATTGCTACCAATACAATAGTTCCCAGCGAGAGCCTTAC